>Ga0307374_10002840_pt1 | contig 30259 bp, 23 predicted proteins | sample OX3MG_FD_202532 | JGI IMG/M metagenome (GOLD analysis project Ga0307374, IMG submission 202532) | Soil microbial communities from Risofladan, Vaasa, Finland - OX-3 | ecosystem: Environmental > Terrestrial > Soil > Coastal area > Acid sulfate soil | place: Finland: Risofladan, Vaasa | collected... | reverse complement strand
ACGAGGTGGCCCGGTGCGTGCCGCTCATTGTGAGCAGCGGTGTCGAGCCGTCCATCCTCGAGTACATAGACGCGCTCGCCATGGCCGGCATCGTCCGCAGTGCCGGTTTGGACCTCGGCATCCCAGCGGAGCTGCAGGCGACGGCGCAGGCCTACCTCGTCGTGGTGCTGGAGGGCACACATGCCGGACGGGTGGAGGAGGACGTCGAGCGGCTGGCCGACCTGCTCGGCGAACGCGGCGCGCTGGACGTCTACGTCCTGCCCGCCACGGCCGGTGACCGCCTGATTGCCGCCCGCGAGAAGGCGTTCTTCGTGGCCAAGGCCGCCGGCGCCGACGACATCATTGACGCGGTCATCCCCCGCGCCGCCATCCCCGAGTACCTGGCGCGTGTGGCCGACCTCGCCTCGGCTTCGGGCTCGCTCGTCACGGGCTGCGGTCACGTGGGGGACGGCAACGTGCACCTGTCGATCTTCCAGGGTGACGACGCCACACGCCACGACCTCATTCAATCGATCTTCGAGGTGGCCATCGAATACGGAGGCGCCATCTCAGGCGAGCACGGCATCGGGACCGAGAAGCTGTCGTATTTCCTCGAGACGCAGGATCCCGTGTCACTCGACCTCATGCGATCCATCAAGGCGGTCTTCGATCCCGACGGCATCCTAGGGCCGGACCGGCTCCTCGGCGCGGCGGGTTCGGGAGCGGGAGCCGGAGCGAGCGCAGGAGAGGGTGACCGGACATGAACGGGGCACGCTCCCTCCTCGCCACCCTGGTCGGCGCCGGCGTCGACGTCTGCTTCAGCAATCCCGGGACCTCCGAAATGCACTTCGTCGCCGCCCTGGACGACGTGCCCGAAATGCGCGGTGTCCTCGCGCTGTTCGAGGGCGTGGCCACCGGCGCCGCCGACGGCTACGCGCGCGTCGCCGGTCGCCCGGCGGCCACCCTGCTCCACCTCGGCCCGGGGCTGGGCAACGGGCTGGCCAACCTGCACAACGCACGACGCGCCCGGACCCCGGTCGTCAACATCGTCGGTGATCACGCCACGTATCACACCCGGTTCGACGCGCCGCTCGAGTCGGACATCGCGTCCATCGCCGGCGCCGTCTCAGGGTGGTACCGGGTGACGGCACGCGCCGACGATGTCGGGGCCGACGCGGCGGACGCCGTTGCCGCGGCCTGCGGGCCGCCGGGGTGCGTCGCCACCCTCGTCCTTCCCGCCGACTCGTCGTGGTCCGAATCTTCCACCGGGCCGAGCGCGCCGCGCCCGGTCAGGGCCGCCCCGAGCGTGCCGGCCGACACGCTCGAACAAGTGGCCAAGGCGCTGCGGTCGGGCGAGACGACGGCAGTCCTGCTGGGCGGGACCGCGCTGCGCGAGCCCGGGCTGATCGCGGCCAGCCGGGTCTGCGGCGCCACGGGCGCCAAACTGCTGGCCGAGACCTTCCCATCCAACCTCGAGCGCGGAGCCGGGGTTCCCGCCGTCGAGCGGTTGGGCTACCTGGCCGAATTCGCCCAGGCCCAGCTCGACGGGGTGCGCCACCTCGTGTTGGTCGACGCCAAGTCCCCCGTCTCGTTCTTCGCCTACCCGGGCAAGGCGAGCGACCTTGTCCCCGAAGGGTGCCGGGTGCACGTGCTGGCGCACCCCGGCGAGGACGCGCCGGGAGCGCTGGAAGCCCTGGCCGATCTCTTGGGTGCTCCGTCCGACGGCGCCACACTCGCTCCGTCGGCCCGTCCCGAGCGGCCGACCGGTGCGCTCACCATGGAGACGCTGGCCGCGGCAGTCGGTGCCGCGCTCCCCGAGGGGGCCATCGTCGTCGACGAGGGCAACACGTCGGGACTGTTCGTCTCGGGCGCGTCGGCGGGTGCGCCGCGGCACAACTGGCTCACCCTCACGGGCGGCGCGATCGGCATTGGGCTCCCGGCCGCCACCGGCGCGGCCGTGGCGGCTCCCGAGCGACCCGTCCTCTGCCTGCAAGCCGACGGCAGCGCCATGTACACGCTGCAGGCTCTGTGGACACAGGCCCGGGAAGGGCTGAACGTCACCACCGTTCTGCTGGCAAACCGCAGCTACGCGATCTTGAACCTTGAGCTCCAGCGGGTCGGCGCCGGGGCCGGCGGGCCACTCTCCCGCCGGCTGCTCGACCTCACCGACCCCGAGCTCGACTTCGTGTCGCTCTCGGGTGGAATGGGCGTCCCTGCCCAGCGCGTCGAGACCGCAGAGGCGCTGACCGACGCCATGGAGAAGAGTTTCACCGAGGCCGGCCCGTCGCTGATTGAGGTCGCGCTGCCGTAGGACTCACCACATGGTGCGCCATTTCGGGCGCGACGCACGCCAGCCGACTCCCTCAGGCGTCGGCGATGTCGACCAGGACAGGTGCGTGGTCGGAGGGTTTCTGCCCCTTGCGTGCGTCGCGGTCCCTGGACGCGCCGGTGGCGCGGTCGTACAGATCGTGGCTGAGGAGGAGAAGGTCGATGCGCATGCCCCGGCCGTTGTGAAAGTCGCCTGCCCGGTAATCCCACCAGGTGAACACACCAGGCTCGTTGAAGCGGCGGAACACGTCATGCAAACCCCAGTCCACGACATGCACGAGGGCCGACCGCTCGGCCTCGCTCACATGGGTGGCGCCCACGAAGGCCGCCGGATCCCACACGTCGCCGTCGTCAGGGGCGACGTTGAAGTCGCCACCGATGGCCACGGAGTCGCCCGCCTGGTACGACTTGTCGAGCATGGTGCGGAGCCGGGCAAGCCACGCCAGCTTCTGCTGGTAGAACTCGCTGTCCACACTGCGCCCGTTGGGGACGTAGACCGAGTGCACGCGCACACCGCCGCAGTCGGCCGCGACAATGCGGCACCCGAACTCGTCCTCGGCCGAACCGAATCCCTTCACGACATCGGTCAAGCCGACGCGGCTGAGGAGTGCGACTCCGTTCCAGCGCCCGTCGCCATGGTGGGCCGCCTCGTACCCCAGATCGGCGAAGGTCTCGAAGGGGAACTTGCTGTCGTTCAGCTTGGTCTCCTGCAGGCACACGACGTCGGGTTCGTTCTGACCGATCCACTCGGTCACCCGTGGCAGTCGGGCGGTAAGCGAGTTGACATTCCAGGTGACGAGTCGCATCAGGCATCGACGATCACGAAGAGGAGATCGGCCTCGCAGGCCTTCTCGCCACCCACCGACGCGATCCCGTGTCCCTTGCCGGCCCGGGCAGACATGCGCTCCATCGTCACCGCCAGATCGAGGGTGTCCCCCGGGACGACCTGGCGCCGGAAGCGGGCGCGCTCAATACCGCCGAAGAGTGGCAGCTTGCCGGCGTAGCGAGGATCACGCAGGACGGCGATGCCGCCGAGCTGGGCCAGTGCCTCGACCATCAGCACCCCGGGGAGGGTCGGGCGCCCGGGAAAGTGCCCGGCGAAGAAGGTTTCGTCGCCGGTGAGCTCCCAGGTGCCGTTGGCCGACACGCCGGGCTCCAGGCTCTGCACGGAGGTGACGAAGAGGAACGGCGGCCGATGCGGGAGGACGTCCATCGGTTCGGGCATCGCCATGGGAGGCTACCGACCACCAGCCGACCGGGCCGCCTTCTTCGCGCCACGGGACCGCTTGGTCGAAGGCGCTGGCACGGCGAGCTCGGCCACACGTCGCGGCGGGTCGAGGCCGGCCAGAACGAACTGGCGGACCTCACCTTTGGTCAGGACCTCGCGGGCCTTCGTCGGCGGCGGATGGCCCATGGCACTGAGCGGGATGTAGCAGTGCAGCGCCCCGCCGTCGGGCAGCGCCACGTCCACCATGGCGCCGTGCGACGTGAATGAAACCACCTCGCCTTCGACGGTGCTGCCCACCGGAAACGCCGCGACGAAGGTGATGAAGGACAGCGGCTCGTTGACGGCGGGCAGCAGGGAGGGCGCGGGCTTCTTCTTGGGTTTGGGTGCCGACGCCAACTGGAGGGCCGGCTTGGTTGCAGCCGCTTTCTTGGCCGCCGCCTTCTTCGACGCCGGCGCCTTGGCGACGATCTTCTTGGGCTCGGTCACCTTGGCGACAACCCCTTTGGCACCACCCGCCTTCTTCGGGGTCGCCTGCTTCTTGGCCGGGGCGGCCTTCTTCGGGGACGACTCCTTCGCCTTGTTGGCCTTGGGCGCCTTCTTCGGTCTGTCCGGGTTGATGGCTTCGGCCACGGCATCGCTGATGGCACTCGACAGCCCGGGGTCTTTGACCGCGGCGCTCTTGCGGGACCGAGGAGCGGGCGGAGGTTCGGCGGGCGTGATCGGCCACGCGGCCAGCGCCACCTTCTTGGGAGCCCGCTTGGTCACCTTCTTGGCCGCCTTGGCCAGCTCCGCCGCTTTGGCCGGGGCCGACTCGACGTCCTTCTTGTCTCGCTTGTGGTGTTTCTCGGCCGTCGCCGCACGGCTCTTGGCTCCCCGTATGGGGAGGCGGGGGGTGAAGATCCAGCCCACGCCGGGTACCGGCTTCCCCCCGATGAGACGGCCGTCGTTGAACAGCCATGGATGCTCTCCGTGGAACTCCTGGAAAGAGTCGTTGGAGAGCACCACAGCGCTCGTTCGTTCGGCAATTCTGAGCACGAAGGCGTCACCGCGGCCGATGGCGCCCGCTGGCGGCGACACGACTTCGCCGTTCAGCATCGCCTCCCGCAACGTCTCACGGTCAGACTCCTCAATGCGATGCTCGAATGACGCGTCAACGACAACGATGACGCGGCTGTTGGGATCCTCCTCCTGGTAGGCGCGTACCGCTTCGTCGAGCTGGGTGAGGCTCGGAAGCGTTCGTCCTTCCGTGGCGAGGTTGGATCCGTCGACCACGACATAATGGGGCTCAACCAACGGCACGCCGCAACAGATCAGCTTGCTCCAACTGGTGGAGGGCAGCGCTTCCTATGGCTGGGCTGGCGGACTCGGCGCGGCTCACATGCCGCAGCTTCATCCGCGACGGCAGCGCCGCGTGCAATCGAGCGTGCACGAACGACCAGGCGCCCATGTTCTCGGGTTCCTCCTGCAGCCAGACCAGCTCTTCAGCGTTGGTGTAGTGATCGAACACCCCGGCCAGCGGCCGGCTCGGCCACGGGTAGATCTGCTCCAGCCGGACGACGGCGACCGCCGCCGCTCTGGCGGCGTCCGTCGCGGCAAGCTCGCGCCGGTGCAGGAGGGCATCGTGCGCGACCTTGCCGCCGCACAACACGATTCGGCGCACCGCTGAGGCGTCGGCCACCTCGCTGTCGTCCAGGACGGGAGCGAAGGAACCGGTCTCCAGGTCCTCAATCTTCGAGCGCGAGACGTGCGCCCGCAGCATGGACTTGGGGGTCACAATGATGAGCGGTCGTTTGGGGGACCGCAACGCCTGCGAGCGCAGGAGGTGGAAGTACTGGGATGACGTGGAAGGGACCGTGACGCGCATGTTCCCCCGGGCGCACAGGCCGAGGAAGCGCTCGAAGCGCGACGAGGAGTGCTCCGGACCCTGGCCTTCATACCCGTGCGGGAGGAGCATCACCAGGCCGGCGAACTGGCCCCACTTGATTTCCGCCGCGGCAATGAAGTTGTCGATGATGATCTGCGCGCCATTGGAGAAATCGCCGAATTGGGCTTCCCACGCCACCAGGGCCTCCGGCGCCTCCACGGAGTAGCCGTACTCGAAGCCGACGGCGGCATACTCGGAGAGGAGCGAGTCACGCACCGTGAAGCTCCCCAATTTCTCCGGTGGGGGCACCAGATCGGCCGCACCGACGCGGGTCAAGCCCTCGTCAAGGTGGGCGAGGGGGATGAATTCCTCGGCGTTGCTGTAGTCGACCAGGACCGCGTGGCGCTGGCTGAAGGTGCCGCGGCGCGTGTCCTGACCCGTGAGTCGGACATCCACCCCTTGATGGAGCAGCGAGCCCATGGCCAGCGCCTCGGCCAGCGCCCAGTCCACCTCTCCGGCGGCCACCATTTCGTCGCGCTGGGCGAATTGGCGTTCCAGCTTGGGGTGGATGGTGAAGCCGTCAGGCACCGTGCGCACGACGGAGACCAGTGCCCGGAGCAGGCCACCCGTCACCGCCGTCTCCTCCACCGGGCCGTCGGCGTCGCCCAGATCCACGACGGGCAGGCTGGTCGGCGCCAGCGAGGGTTCGCCGCGGACGGCATCGAGCACGCCCTGAAGGGTGTTGTTGAAGTCGTCCAGGGCCGATTCGGCTTCTTCCAGGGTGATGTCCCCGCGCCGCACGAGCGTCTCGGTGTAGAGCTTGCGCACCGACCGCTTGGCATCAATGCGCTGGTACATCAGGGGCTGCGTGTAACTGGGATCGTCACCTTCGTTGTGCCCGTGCTTGCGGTAGCAGACGAGGTCGATCACGACGTCCTTATGGAACGTCTGGCGGAACGAGAAGGCCAGCCGTGCCGCGCGCACACAGGCCTCGGGGTCGTCCCCGTTGACGTGGAAGATCGGGGCCTGGACCATTTTGGCCACGTCGGTCGGGTACACCGATGTCCGCGCCGATGCCGGCGCCGTGGTGAAGCCGAGCTGATTGTTGATGACGACGTGCACCGTGCCACCGGTCCGGTAGCCCGAGAGCCCGGACAGGTTCAGGGTCTCGGCCACGACGCCCTGACCGGCGAACGCCGCATCGCCGTGGACCAGCACGGACATGCAAGGGAACCCGTAGGTGCCCTCCGACATGGCGCGAGGCGTCCCGTCCGTCGGCGGCGACAGGCGGTCCTGCTTGGCCCTGGTCATCCCTTCCACGACCGGATCCACCGCTTCAAGGTGCGAGGGGTTCGAGGCGAGCGTGATCGGGAGCTGCTCGCCGGCGCTCCCCTCGAAGACCCCGCGCGCGCCCTTGTGGTACTTGACGTCCCCCGACCCCTGCACGGATTCGGGGTCGAGGTTCCCCTCGAATTCCTCGAAGATCTCCTTGTAGGACTTGCCGACAATGTTGGCGAGCACGTTGAGCCGTCCACGGTGCGACATCCCCATGACGACCTCGGCCACTCCCGACCCTGCCGCCGCGTCCAGCAAGCTGTCGAGCAGGACGATGGTGGACTCGGCCCCCTCGAGCCCGAAGCGCTTCTGCCCGACGTAGCGCGTGTGCAAGAAGCGCTCGAAGACCTCAGCTGCGTTGAGACGGTCGAGGATGTGCCGTTGCTCGTCCAGCTTGAGCGTGATGGGTTGCCCTTCTACGTGGTGCTGAATCCACCGCTTCTGCTCGGGGTCCTGAATGTGCATGTACTCGATCCCCAGCGTCCGGCAGTAGGCGTCGCGCAGCACGTGGAGGATCTCGTCCAGCGTGGCGGTGTCGCGACCGGCCAGGCCGTCGGCCACGAAAGGCCGGGGCAGGTCCCAGATCGACAGCCCGTAGGTAAGCGGATCGAGCTCGGGGTGAATGTGCGGGGGCTCGGCATCGAGCGGGTCCAGGTGGGCGATGAGATGGCCCCGCACGCGGTACATGTTGATCAGCGTCTGCACGCGCACCTGCTTGACGAGGCGCTCGTGAGCGCCCTCCTCGCTCCCCTCGCCGGCGTTGTTGTCGGGCATCCAGCGGACCGGCTCGTACGGCACGCCCATCGATTCGAAGAGGTCGTCGTAGAAGCCGTCCGCGCCGGTCAGCAGCGCCGCCACCCGGCCGAGGAAGATGCCGGACTCGGCGCCCTGAATGATGCGATGGTCGTAGGTCGACGTCAGCGTGACCACCTTGCCGAGGCCGAGCTGGGCCATCACCCTCGGGTCGGCCGCCTCGAACCCAGCGGGGTAGCCGAGAGCCCCCACACCGATGATGGCGCCCTGGCCGGGCATCAACCGAGGAACCGACTGCACCGTGCCGAGTGTCCCAGGGTTGGTCAGGGTCACGGTCGTGCCGGAGAAGTCGTCCGGCGAGATCTTCCCGGTGTGGATCTTGCGGATCAGATCCTCGTAGGAGACGACGAAGGCGCGGAAGTCCAACGTGTCAGCGTTCCTGATGCACGGAACCAGCAGGGTGCGCGACCCGTCGCTCTTCTCCTGATCCACGGCCAACCCGAGCCCCACGTTCTTGTGGTGGATCACCCCTGGCTGGCCCTTGTCCCCCACGCTCTCGACGAAGGCGGCGTTGAGGGCAGGCACATCGCGTAGCGCCCGCACCACGGCGTACCCGATGATGTGGGTGAAGCTGACCTTGGCCCCCGTCGTCCGGGCGAGCTGGTTGTTGAGGACTTGGCGGTTCACCTCCAGGAGGCGGGCGGGAATACTCCGGACGCTCGTCGCCGTCGGGACCCCGAGACTCGCCTCCATATTGGCGACGATGCGGGAGGCGGCCCCCCGCAAGACCGTGGCGTCCTCGGTGCCGGGCGCCGGTGGCGACGTCGTGCCGGCGGCTGGTGCTGGGTGCGCTGAAGCGGCGGGTGCGGCCGGGGGTGCGGGAACCGGAGCCGGCCGGTAGTCGGCGAAGAATTCCTGCCAGCTTTCGCTGACCGAGGACGGATCGACCACGAAGCGCTCGTACATGTCGTCCACCAGCCACGCATTGGGGCCGAAAGAGCCAGATGTGGCACCGGGCTGGGACATGGGGACCACCCTATCGGCGCCGCTCGGCGGGTTGGGGCGGGACGGTATGGTCACCGTGCCCATGAGCTTCCCGGCCGGATTCCACATTGAGCAACGGTCGGCGGCCTCCCCGACGGGCCAATCCGTCATCCTGGTGCACGGCTCCCTTGACCGGGCCGAGAGCTTCCGGCGCGTCATGCGACGCCTGCCCGACGTGGACGTCGTCGCCTACGACCGGCGCGGCTACCAGGGTTCGAGGGAGGCCGGCGTCGTCGGCCTGAGCGGCCACATTGACGACCTGGTCGCCGTTGCCGCCGCGGTGCGGGCCGGCGGCGGTGCCGAACGCGTCGTAGCCGTGGGGCACAGCCTCGGCGGTGACGTCGTCGTGGGCGCTGCCATCGCCGACCCCGACGCGTTCGACTCCATCGGCGCCTTCGAGCCACCCATGCCCTGGCTCGGCTTCCGCCGGAATCAACCGGGTGACGGTCGGCCGAGGGGGTGGACCCCCATGGCGGAGGACCCCGCCGAGGAGGCTGAACGTTTTTTCAGCCGAATGGTCAGCCCCACCGCCTGGCTACGTCTCACCGATGAGGGCCGGGAGAGCCGGCGGCGCGACGGGTCGGCGCTCGTCGCTGATCTTTCCAGTGTGCGCAACGAGGCCCCTTTTGACGTGATGGCCCTCACCGTCCCGGCCGTGTTCGGCATGGGCGGCTCCGAGAGCCACTCGCACCATCGCAACGGCGTGAGCTGGTTGGGCTCGCACGTACCGGGCGCCGTGGCGTACGAGATCAGCGGTGCCCAGCACGGCGCGCATCTGTCGCACCCCGATCATTTCGCCCAATTCGTGCGAACCGTGCTGGAGCGGGCCCTTCCCTGAGTTCCGGAAAGTGCCTAGGTGGCGGAGAAGGGAACCCCGCCATCGGCCATCGGACCGTCGGAGGGCTCAGAGCTGAATTCCTTGACCCGTCGTGAGAGCAGTTTCTCGTACTCGACACCCTCGCCCTTTATGCCCGTGACCAGGGGTGAATGCGACAGGAACACCGCGCCGATGAACATGATCAGGAGGGAGATCGCCTCCAACGGTCCCCACCCACCCGACGTCCTGAGGGTGTCCCCGTAGAGGGCAATGCCGAACGCGATGCTGGCCAGCGGGTCGACGAGGACGAGCGTGGATTGCGAGGCGGCCAATGGGCCCGCGTGGAAGGAGTTCTGGGTCAGGAACAGACCGGCCAGCCCGAAGACGATCAGGGCGTAGGTCTGCCATTGGGCGAGCATCGTCACCCAGTCGCGTGCCGCGTAGACGCTCACCACCTTGATCAGGGCGGCGGTGAAGGCGAAGGCCACCGCGGCGGCCGTGCCGAACATGGCAGCCTTCCAGAAGCGGGGACCCCACCGGGTCGCGATGACCGCCGCTGCGATAAGGGCGCTGGCGATGCCACCGGTGACGATCCAGTCGGTCATGTTCGGGAGGCTCGTGCCGCCGGTCGGGTCGGAGAAGGAGAGGAAGCCGGCCAGGCCCAAGGCGATGGCCGATGCCCCGATCCACTCGCGCAGGGAGATCTTGTACCCGAAATAGGTCCCGAGGATGAAGACGAGGAAGAGGAGCTCCATGGTGAGGATCGGCTGCACCACCGAGAGACGGCCCACATGGAGAGCGAAGGACTGGAGCAAGAAAGAGCAGACCACGAAGAAGAAACCGAGGAGCCAGATCCCCTTGCGGAGCGCATGGGCGATCAGGCTGAAGCGCATCACCGATTCCTCCGGCGCGTCCTCGACGCCCATACGCTGGAACACGCTGCTCAGCGCGTTCGAGAGGGCTGCCAAGAGTGCAAGGACGTAGACCATCGGCTCATGGCGATAGTACCGGTGGGTTGCAACATTCACGCAGCTGGTCCACAGCCTGCACCAAGATTGTGAGGAAAGGGCGTGATTTGGGCATTTCACGCAGATTTCCCGTGTCAGGAGCGCTCCGGTCCAGTGGACTCTCAGGTGACGACGCACCCTTTCCTGGCTACGCGGCACCCTCGCGCTGGAAGCGCGCGCCCCACGACCATGGCAGCTCGGACACATACGACCAGCTGCGGCGGTGGATGGACGTCAGCCCGTAGCCGCGGAGGGCGCACTGGTGCACGGGGGACGGATAGCCCTTGTTCCGTTCGAAGTCGTAGGCCGGGAAATGCTCCGCCTGGGCCCGCATCATCCGATCGCGCACCACTTTGGCCAACACGGATGCCGCGGCCACCGACGCGCAGCGGGCGTCGCCCCCGACGACTGTCCGCACCACGCCTGCGAAGGCCGGTTCGTCCGCGCCGCGCAGGAGATTGAGTGGGCCGTCAATGATGATGGCGTCCGGCTCCCGGCTCAGGCCGTCCAGCGCACGGCAGGCGGCCAGACGCCACGCGGCGGTCATGCCGAACAGATCGCATTCCTCCGGGGAGGCGTGCCCTACGGCCCACTCGCCGCACCACGCGGCTACCGAGTCGAAGATCGACTCCCGACGTTCCTCACTCAACATCTTCGAGTCGCGCAACCAGGGAGGCATGCGTCGCCGTTTCTCGCCCGACGGCATGAGAGTCACCCCGACCGTGAGGGGGCCGGCCCAGGCGCCCCGGCCGACCTCGTCCAAACCGGCCACCCAAAGGTGGCCTTGGCGGTTGAGCGCGCGCTCTTCTCTGAGGTCGGGTGCGCGCACGGGGTGCAGCGTCATGCGGTCATCGTGTCCCACCTTGCGTCAATACGATAGGGCCGTGAGCACTGGGGGGGCGGGACCCGATCCGAACGCCCGTACCCCGCTCGCTCCCGGGACGCGGGTCGACGTGCGCAACCGGTACCAGGGAACCTGGGTTCGGGGCTTCGAGATCGCCGAGTTCAGCGGTGAGGGATACCGCATCCGCCGGCTGTCCGACGGGAGCGTTCTCGGTGAGCTCTTCTCGCGGGACGATGTGCGGCGGGAGCGGAGCCGTCAGGGCTTCTGGTGGCACTGACCGCGGTCAGGAGGCGGGCGATCGAACCGACTCGATGTACTCGTCTATCGGGATGGCGGCCAGCGTCAGGGTCTTGAGGGTCCCGCGTGAACCCAGGATCAAGGCGACCCGAGCCATGGTCCGCTCGTCGGGCGCGTCCAGGACGGTGCAGAAGTCGTAGGGCCCCAGCAGGGCCCATTGGGCCACCACCTTGACGCCCATCGCTTCCACCTCGGCGTTGACGGCCTTCAGTCGATCGGGATTCTCCGACAACGTTGCGGCTCCGTCAGGGCCCACTGTCGAGAGCATCAGAAAGGTGGACATCTCAAGACGCTACCCCAGGCGACCTTGCGGACACCCTGCTAGGTCAACTGCCGCCGCAGCACCTTGCCCATGGCGTTTCTGGGCAGCTCGGCAACGACGCGGATCTCCCTGGGACACTTGTAGGGAGCCAATTCTCGTGCAGCCAGCCGTGCGATCCCGTCGACGTCTGGACTCCCTTCCGCCACAACGAACGCGGTCACGGACTCACCCCACTCCTCGGATTCGAGACCGACGACGGCAACTTCCCGGACCGAAGGATGCCGGCTGAGTACCGCCTCTACTTCGGCCGGGTAGACGTTGTGACCACCCGTGATGATCAACTCGGTCAGACGCCCGCGAATGGTGAACGCGCCCTCGGCGTCCACCGACGCCAGGTCACCGGTGGCGAACCACCCGTCGTCGTCCCACTGCGCCGCGGTCTCCGCTGGTCGCTCCCAGTAACCCCGGCATGAGGACGGTCCGCGTACCTCGAGCTCGCCGACACCAGCCTCATCGGGCCGCACGATCCTGGCCTCGGTGCCTGGAAGGGGAAAACCGACCGTCCCCGGGCGGCGCGCGCCCCTCAGCGGATTGGAAAGCGTGAGCAGGGTCTCGGACATGCCGTATCGCTCCAGGACGTCAACGCCCTCGTCGTGCAGGCGGTGCCAGAGCGCCGCCGGGAGGGGCGCCGAGCCCGACACGCAGAGCCGCAGTGACGACAACTCGGTGGCCCGTCCGGACTCGGCCAGCCGGTGGTACATGGTCGGCACGCCGAAGAACATGGTGCTCTCCCCTACCGCGTCGAGGACACGTTCGGGGGTGAACCGATCCACCACGACCGCGGAGGCGCCGGCAGCCAGCGTGCCGAAGAGGCCGGCGCACAGGCCATGGACGTGGAACAGAGGGAGCGCCAGGATCAAGCGATCCTCTTCCTGCCAGTCCCAGGCGAGGCGGATCGCCTGCACGCAGGCGAGCAACGATCGATGGGTGTGGACCGCACCCTTGGGCCTCCCGGTGGTGCCCGAGGTGTAGACGATCAGCGCGTCGTCGTGCGGCCGAGCGGTGTCCAGGACCCGCCGATCCGCGTCGTCGGCGAAGGCATCCGACGGTGACATCGTCACCACGCCCGGTTGGGCTGAGGTCACCCATGACCGCTGCTCAGCTCGTTCGAGGATGGCTGCCGAGGGGTTGACGTCCTCGGTCACATAGGTCAGCTCGGACGCGGTGACGCGTGCGCTGACCGGCACGACCACGGCCGACAGACGCAGGGCGCCGAGCAGCCAGACAATCGAGTCGAGCGAGGGATGGCCGCCCCAAAGGACCCGGTCCTGCGCCGTCACGCCCGCGGCGGCCAGAGCCGTGGCCGCGGCCGCGGTTCTCTGCTCCAGCACCCCAGCGGTCACACCGGGTGACGACGGGTCACGCCCGTCGCGCAGCACGATCTGTTCCGGATGACGATCCCAGTGAGCCGACCAGACCCGGAGCAGGGTCCCATCCGCGGTGAGGTCATCAATCACGAACGGGCCGGAGAGGTGGCGATGCCACTCGGTGACCTTCTCGGGCTGCACGTCATAGTGTGGCGGGCATGACCGCGCGCCGCATCGCCATCGTGCCCCACACCCATTGGGACCGCGAGTGGTACAAGTCCTACCAGGACTTTCGTCTCAATCTGGTCGACCTCATCGACACGCTGATCCCGCTGGCGGAGTCGGACCCCAGCTACCCGTACTTCATGCTCGACGGCCAGATGGCCGTGGTGGACGACTATCTCGAGGTCCGTCCCGAAGCCGAGGGCCGCCTGCGGGCCTTGGCGGCGGCCGGCCGCATCAGCATGGGGCCCTGGTACATCCTCATGGACGAGTTCCTCTCCTCCGGGGAGACCATCATCAGGAACCTCCAGATGGGCATGGTGCGGGGCGCCGCGTTCGGCGGCGTCATGAATATCGGCTACCTGCCCGACATGTTCGGACACATTGCGCAGATGCCCCAGATCCTCCGGGAGGCCGGCTTCGAGCACACCGTGGTCTGGCGTGGCGTGCCCTCCGCCATCACCAAGAGTGCCTTCGTGTGGGAAGCGCCCGACGGGTCCGCCGTGCGCGCGGAGTACCTGCCCGTCGGCTACAGCAATGGGGCCGCCCTCCCCGACGACGCCAAGGCGCTCATCCGGCGGACCGCGGACCACATCGCGGAGATTGAGACCTTCCTGATTGACGACCTCCTCTGCATGAACGGGTCGGACCATCTCTTCCCGCAGCCATGGCTCGGCCGCGTGGTGGCCGAGGCCAACGCACTGCAGGAGGACTTCGCGTTCGAGATCACCTCCTTGCCGAAGTTCCTCGCCACCGCACCGACGGAGGGTCTGGAGCGATGGAAGGGTGAGCTTCGCTCGGGTTATCGGACAAACATGCTGATGGGTGTCACCTCCAACCGGGTGGACGTCAAACGCATGGGCGCGTTGGCCGAGCGCGAACTGGAGCGGCGGGCCGAACCGCTGGTGGCCCTCTTCCAGGACGCCTCGCCCTGGCCCGGTCAACTCCTGGGCCTCGCGTGGAAGGAAATGGTGCGGAATTCGGCGCATGACTCCATCTGCGCCTGTTCGGTCGACGACGTCGTCGACGCGGTGCTGCATCGTTACGCCGAAGCGCGCACGATCGCCGAGGGGCTGGCCGAGCGCGCCGTCAAGGCATTCGCCCGATCGATGGCCGACCCCGGCAACTACGTGCTCAACGCCGGGCCGCGCACCCGCTCGGGTGTGGTCGAACTGGTGGTCGGTGCGGACGAGGCGGCGCCGTCCGACGTCCAGGTGGTGTCCGAACGGACAGGGCTGCCGGGTTCCATGGTGCTGGACGCGTCCACCGTCCGCACGGTGCTCGGCATGCTGCAGGGCCCGCGCATCGACAACGACGCGTGGGTCCACGGGATCGTCGTCGAGGAGGACGACGAGGGCATCGACATCACGGTCAGCGTCGGTGCCGAGGAACGCCCGAACGTCCCGATTGCCGAGGCCAAGCAGGACATCTTCACCCGCTTGGGCGCGCGGCCCGACGCCGTGGTCCGCATCAGCTTGAACCAGCCCCCCATCCGACGCATCGCGGCGCGCGTGGTCGATGTCCCTGGCTACGGGTGGCAGTCGTTCACCCCGGCGGCCCTGGACCATCCCGTGTCGGTCGGGCAGGGTCCGGTCACGCTGTCCAACGGCCTCGTCACCCTGGAAGTGGACGAGACCCTCGGCACCTTCGCGCTCAACGGGAAGGCCGGTTACGGCCGCCTCGTGGACGATGGTGACCTCGGCGACTCCTACAATTACTCCCCGCCGCGCCAGGACAGCGTGGTCGACACCCCGACGGCGGTGACCGTGCGCGTCGTCGAGTCCGGTCCGGTGCGCGCCAGCGCCGTGATCACCGCCACGTACCAGTGGCCCGATCATGTGGACGGTTCCTCGCAGGCGCGGGTGGGGGAGCAACCGGTCACCGTCGAGACGTTGGTTGAACTGCGCGCCGACGAGCCGGTGGTCAGGGTCACCACGTCATTCGTCAACCCAAGCCGCGACCACCGCCTCCGTGTGCACCTCCCACTGCCGCAGCCGGCCGCCACCTCGGCGGCTGAAAGTGCCTTCACCGTCGTGGAGCGGGGGCTCACCGCCGAGGGTCGGGTGGACGAGTTCGGCCTGCCGACCGCGCCGGCTCATCGCTTCGTGACCGCCGGTGGCCTCACCGTGGTGCACGACGGCGTGTGCGAGTACGAGCTGATTGACGTGGCACCCTCCCCAGAGGGCGACCGCGCCTCCACCATCGCCCTCACGGTTCTGCGCTCGACCGGCATGCTGTCGCGTCTCGGCATGGCCTACCGCCCGTTCCCGGCCGGCCCGCTCACCCCGGTGCCGGGGCTGCAGATGACCGGGAGGCCGATCTCCCTCCGATACGCGCTGGCCGTCGACTGTGACGATCCCTACGCCCTGGCCGACGACGTGCTCCTCCCGCTCCAGGTGGTCTCGGCGCTCGGCGGAGGGAGCCGGACCGCTTCGGGCAGCGAGCTGACCGTGGAGGGTGCGCAAGTCAGCGCCCTAAGGCGGGAAGGTGGACAGCTGGAGCTCCGCGTCTTCAACCCGACGCCCGATGTCGCCACCGTCGCGGTCCATGGGCATTCGGGCTGGCTCGTCAACTTGCGGGGCTACCCGCACACGCACTTCGAAGGATCGTTCGAGCTACGCCCCTTCGGTATCGCCACTGCCCGACTTCGCGCCGACTGAACCACCTCGGTTGCTGGTGAGCAGACGCTCGCCGACCTCCCGGAGCTCCTCCAGATCACGTAGCACCTCGGACAGTCGCTCCCAGCGCACGTTGCGCCGCCGGTCGGCCGCGGCACCCGTCCCGTCCGCCTCCTGGCCGGCCCGGCCGAGCCACCACAGCTGTACACGACCGAGGTCCTTCAACAGTCTCGGCCGCAAAGGCTGCGCGGTGAAATCCTCCGCTGACTGTGCCATCAGCGCGGCATGGAATTCATCGGACATGAGCACGGTGCCCGGGTTGCCGATGTTCACAATGCGATGGGCGAGGTTGACGGTCGGCCCGTAGTAGTCGCCGTCCCGCACCAGCACGGGACCGCACGACAGGCCGACCCGCACGTCGGACAGCAGCTCGTCATCCGCGTAGGCATCGGCGAGGTCCAGTCCGATCCGCGCGGCGTTTGCAACCTTTTCGACCACGAACATGACCTCGTCGCCGATCATCTTGACGACGCGGCCCCCGAGGCTGGTGACGATGTCATGGGACAGCTCCTCGAACCGGCGGACCACGGCCGCCAGTTCCTCGTCACTGAGGTGCTGGCTCAACAGCGTGAATCCGACCATGTCGGCGAACCCGATCGCGAGGGTGGGGCTCTCCCCCGGGGCCACGCCGTGACGGCGCAGCATGATGGTTCGCTTGATCCCGGCCGCAACCTGGCGCCGCCAGACGAACTCCAGCAGCCGGGCCATCGCCGGGATCGTGACGTCGGCCACGCTGGCGAAGGCATCCGCCGCCAACACGGAGTCGAACTCGTTGCTCACAATGTTGCCCGGAACCAACTCGGCTTCGGCAATGCGCGACATGGACGAGCCGATCACCCGCGCCAGCTGCAACGCGGTGTCGGTCCTGGCGGCACCGAGCGCCTGCATGCCCTGGAAGAGTCGTACCGCCTCAAGGTCGAGGTCGGTGAACACCTGCTCATCGTTGGTCACATTGGGGAAACCGAGCGCGCGCCAGAACTGCTCCAAGGTGCGCAGGTTCACCCCGGTCAGCTCGGCCACCTCAATCCTGGTGTAGCGCCGCCGCGAGGGGACGAGCATCCGGTCGAACACGAAGAGGTCCAACACGTCGTCGGCAATGGCTTGATCGATCTCTTCATCGGTGGCGCCGTTGACGTGCAGGAGCTCGCGCACGTGCTTGAGCGCCGCCTCCCTCTTTGTGGTGTCGTCGGACGACGCCTCCCCGTCCCAGGAGAAGAGCCCGCTCATGCCTGCATTCCGCGGAGGAGCGCCTCGTCCCATTCAGGCCTGGCCGGACGGTCCATCAGCGACATCAGTGCCTCCAGCGGCGAGCACCGGCCCTCGACGATCGCCTCTACCTGCTCGGCAATCGGCATCTCAACCCCATGGGCCTTGGCCAACCCGACGAGGGGACCAGCGCTTTTCACGCCCTCGGCCACCATGTGCATGCTGCTGACGATGTCGTCCAGTTGTCGGCCCTTTCCCAGCTCGAAGCCGACCGTGCGGTTCCTGCTCTTCGGACTGGCACAGGTGGCAACCAGGTCGCCCACGCCGGCCAGCCCTCCGAAGGTGAGCACCTGCCCACCGACCGAGATCCCGAGCCGCCCGAGCTCGGCCAGTCCGCGCGTGATCAGGACCGCTCTCGTGTTCTCTCCGAAACCGAGCCCGTCGCAGATCCCTGCCGCGATGGCCATCACGTTCTTCGATGCGCCGGCGATTTCGCAGCCGACGACATCCGTGCCCACATAGACCCTGAAGGTACGGGTGTGCACCAGCTCTTGCACCCGGAGCGCCAGTCTCTCGTCGGTCAGCGCGACAACGCTGGCCGCCGGCTGCCCCTGGGCGACCTCACGCGCGAGGTTGGGACCGGTCAGTATGCCCGCGGGCATACCAGGCAGCACTTCGCCGATCACTTCGGACATCCGCAGGTTGGTCCCGATCTCAATCCCCTTGGCCAGGCTGATCACGGCATCGATTCCCGACGCGTGTGGCGCGAGATCGCCCAACACCGCCCTGAAGCCGTGCGACGGCACTGCCATGAAGACGATGCCGGCACCCGACACCGCCTCTTCCAGCGAGGACGTGGCGGTCAGATCGTCGGGCAGGCGAACTCCGGACAGGTAGGTCCCGTTCTCGCGGGTGTGCTGAATGGTGTCGGCCAGCTCCGGCGACCGCACCCACAAACTGGTGGGGTGTGACGCGGCGACCAGGCCCGCCACGGCGGTACCCCACGAACCTGCCCCGATGACCGCCACACGATCGCTCATGCCCATGAGCCTATGGCGGACGGGACGAATTGCTGGCCCGGGGCAGCCGTACACTGTGCGGGGTGCCCGCAGGCGTGACGGCTCCACCTCCACCGCACATCCCCGCTGCTGCTTCCGCCCTTGGGCCCGAGGTCGTCCTTATCCCTGTCAAGGGGTTCCGGCAGGCCAAGCGGCGCCTGGGGGGCTCCATGAGCGACGACATGCGCATGCGCCTGGTCCGGACGATGGCCGAGCAAGTCCTGAGGGCGTGCACGCCGTTACCGGCTGCTGTGGTCTGTGATGACCCCGAAGTGGCCGAATGGGCCGCCTCTCGGGGTGCCACCGTCATGTGGGAACCCGGGCAGGGACTCAACGGCGCGGTGCGATCAGGACTCCAGCAGCTGGCCGAAGCCGGTGTGCAGTGGGTCACCATCGCCCATGGCGATCTGCCGCGGGCCACCCAGCTCGGCACCCTGGCGCCGTTCGCCGGCATCACGCTCGCCCCTGATCGCAACGACGACGGCACGAACGTCCTCCGGCTCCCCGTCGGGTGCGACTTCCGTTTCGCCTATGGGCCCGGATCGTTCACGGCCCATCTCCGCGAGGCCTTCCGAGTCGGACTCCCCGTGCGCGTGCTCCGGATACCGGCCCTGGCCTACGACGTCGACTGGCCGGCCGACCTCGCCGAGCTGTCCACCTAACGGTCCGCAATTGCAAAGTCGGGGGCCCGAAGGCCCCCGACTTCACTCGCCTCTGAAGAGACGTATTGCCTAGCGCCGCTTGGCCGCCTTGCGGGCCGGAGCCCTCTTGACAGCCTTCCGGGCGGCGGGCCGGCGCTTGGCCGGAGCCCGCTTGGCAGCCTTCTTCGCTGCCGGGCGCTTCTTGGCCGGAGCCCTCTTGGCAGCCTTCTTCGCTGCCGGGCGCTTCTTGGCCGGGGCCCTCTTGGCAGCCTTCTTCGCTGCCGGGCGCTTCTTGGCCGGAGCCCGCTTGACAGCCTTCTTCGCTGCCGTGCGCTTCTTGGCCGGAGCCCTCTTGACAGCCTTCCGGGCTGCCGGGCGCTTCTTCGCCGGAGCCTTCTTGGCTGCTGCCTTCCTCTTTGCTGGGGCCCTCTTCTTTGCTGCCTTCTTGGCTGGGGCCCTTCTCTTCGCGGCTACTGCCACAGGTGCACCTCCCTAGGAGCATGGTCACTGAATAGAGGTGAAGCCTGCGCCACGCCGATGTGATGGTCACATGGTCGTGCGCAATGCCGCACCGATTTCATTGTCATTTGGAACGAATGACGTGCCTGCAGGTAAGTCATCGACTTCCCCTCATACCGTCATTCCGTTCCGAACCCCCGCGTTGCCATGAACGATTGAGGTGTTGAGGCTTCGCATGTCGCGCGTGTTTGGCAATCCGACATCGTCGCCTCTCGCGCTGCACAGTGTTCCGTCGCAGCACACTTCAACCCTCCATAACGCTTCGGGTATGCACATTCTTGGTGGTGAAAGTGTCCAGGTCAAGCATCCTCGCTTCGCGACGTCGTTTTCGCGTTGTCAAAAACGTTGCTTGTGCAAGCATTCTCGTCGCGTTTACGAACGATAAGGACATGCAAGCGCGTTGTTCGACGCGTGTTTCTGCGTCGCATATTTGTTCGCAATGTCCAATGGAATTGCGATGTGAAGAACGCGACCATCGCATTCGTGCACACCGCTTCGACACCTTCATGGACCGCAAACTCGGTGCAAGCAGACGGAATTGTCCCGGCACGGGCCTCCGGCGAGGCCGGGATCTATCTCGGTGTTGGCCCCGAAGGGTGGCTGTTTGCCGGGGCCCAACGATCCGTGCTCGTACTCGGCCCCTCCCGGTCGGGCAAGACCTCCGCGCTGGTAATTCCCAACATCCTCCTGGCCGAAGGTCCCGTCGTCTCGACATCGACCAAACCCGATGTGCTGCGCGCCACGGCCCCTCAACGCGCCGGTGGCGGATGGGCACTTCTCTTCGACCCGAGCGGCGAGGTCACCTGCCCCAAAGGCGTCGAGCGGATGGGCTGGTCGCCGCTCACCACGGCGCACCACTGGGATGCCGCGATCCAGACCGCTGACGCGATGGTGCGCGCTTCACACTCGGTGGGCGCATCCTTCACCAACGCCCTCGGGGAGCAGCATTGGGCGGAGCGGGCCGGCGCGCTGCTGGCGCCGCTCCTCCACGCAGCTGCCATGGAGGAGCTTCCCATGCGGTCGGTCCTCCGGTGGATCGACCGCCACGACGGGGCCACACCGTTGCGGATCCTGTCCGAGGGGATTGGTGAGGACGCCACGGCGACGGACCTGCTGTCGGGGATCGTCTCCACCGACGCTCGGGAGCAATCCGGCATCTGGTCCACTGCGTCGGGTGTGCTGGCCGCCTACCGAACCGAGGGCGCGCTCGCCTCGACCGAGGCACCGCCGCTAAACGCCGCAGAGTTCTGCCGCGCCGCGAACACGTTGTACATCTGCTCGCCCGGACGGCGCCAACATCTGTTCGCGCCGCTTGTTGTCGCCGCCCTGGGGGATATCCGGGACGCGACCTATCAACGCGACGCATCGGGTGAGTCGTTTGCACCGACGCTGCTGGCCCTGGACGAAATGGCCAACATTGCACCGATCCCCGATCTCCCGCCGATGGTGAGCGAGGGAGCGGGGCAAGGACTCCTGGTGCTGGCCTGCCTGCAGGACCTGTCGCAAGCCCGCACCCGCTGGGGGCACGCGGCGGACGGTTTCCTTTCACTCTTCGGCACCTCGGTGGTCCTGCCCGGCATAGCCGACGCACGCACCCTTCGGGATTTGAGCGCGTTGGGCGGTGAGCGCGAGGTCGCGACCACGACCATTGGGCACACGGTTGGTCAGCGCGGACGCCTCAGGCCGTCGAGTTCGGTCAGCACGGTGCGCGTGCCCCGTCACCCCGTGGACGCGCTCGCCCGGGGCACTCCCGGCCACGCGCTCACCGTGGGTCCTGACAAACAATTCGGGCACGTCGCGCTCACGCCCGCTCACGCGATCGGCCCTTGGCGGGCGCGGATGTCCCTGGTGATGGAGCTGGATACCCCCCACACACGGACTCGTTGACTCATCGGCCTCTGTCCATCTCGAGGACGGGCGGTGCCCGCCATCCCAACTGCAGTCGTGCCTCGCGCACCCGGTGATCGGTCTCAAGCCGGTCGATCAGCTGATGGACGGGAAGCGTGGAGCCGCGCGCGCTCGAGAAGCTCTCCGGCGAGACGCGCCACCGGGTCCGGTAGTCCTCTATCCCCTTCGCCGCCTCGCGCCATATCGCATGGGCCACCGGGTCCAGTGGGCGCGGGCCGAGTTCGCGCAGGAGATGGGACCCCGGGACGAGAGAGGCCAGCGGGTGGACACGCTCGGCGACGCCTACGTCGTGCGCCGGATGAGGCGGGATCCACAGGTCCGTCACCCGCGCCAGCGTGTCGGCGGTCGCGCCGTCCACTGCGGCGACGCCGAACGATGCCACCAGATCACGTCGGCGTGCCGCCCCATCGGGTGCTCCGGAGAGGGTGGAGAGGAAGCGGTGCTCGTCCACGACCTGCTCCCGCGGCGCGCCGGCACGAGGGATTGACCCCCGAACGGGTCCCTCCAGCCCCAGCGAGCTGGCGCGCCGCACCCACTGTGCCGTGAGTGCGGCGAACTCCTCCGCACGCGGTTTGTCGGGACGGGTTGCGGCCCACGCCACCCGTGCGCCCCGCGCCGAACGAGCACCCCACTGCGCCATGTGCCGTCGGACATCGGCTCCACGGGAGGAGAACTCGCCGAGGAGGTGTGGGGACACGCCGTCCACCTCAACGGGCGCCCCGTGCGTGGCGGTCCAGCCGATGCCGAGGCGCCGGGAGAGCTCGGCCCTCACCCCGGCGTCGTACACCGCCGAGGCGGCCTGGCGGTGGGCCCAGACACCGCGTCCGTCGCACGCCCCCCATCGCCCGTCGACCCCCTGCACGAGGTTGGCCATCACCACGTGCGTGTGGACATGCGGATCATGGTTGCGGCTCACATAGTGGGTGAACGCTGCGCCCACCGCTCCCGTCGTCGGCAGGATCCGGCGATCGTCACCAGAGCCTCGCGGCGCCCCCAACGCGTGCTCCTCCAGGTAGGTGATGGCGCCGAGAACCCCGGCGCGCTGCGCGTCGAGCACATGGTGTGCCACGCCGTCACCGCCGAGGGCGAAGAGCACGCTGATCGACTTCGGCACGGTGAAGGTGAGGTCCAACCCGTGCACGCTCGCCCGAGGGGAACGGAGGGCGTGACCCGTCCGCGGGTGCTGTCCGTGGAGGAGGGCGTCGAGCGAGCGGGGATCGACCGGTCCGTCCAATCCCATGTTCGCTGCGGAACGCCCGATCCAGCCCGCCGCTCCCCCACGGGGCAGAGGCAGATCGTCAGTCAGGTCGGCCAGGTAGTAGCCGATCCCCCCGGCAGCAAGGCGGTGCACCCCCAACATGGGCGGCTATTGTAGAGGAACTCTCAGTCCTTTTCAGTACCTTTTATGATTTTTCATAGAACACCAGCAGTTTTCGGGCGGCGCGAGCGGCCAGATCGGTCAGCTCGGGGGGCGAGACCACCACCGCGTGGGTACCCAACTGGAGGAGGAGCCGCTCGAACCAGGCCATGCCCGCCACATCGAGCACCACGTCGGTCACCGTGCCGTGCTCGTCGCGCGACTCGGCCCGGATGGGCACCGACTCCGCCACCCAGGCCGCGTCCTCGTCCAGCCGGAGGTGCACCTCCACCGCGCCGGGTCCCGGCACGAACATGTCGTCGGCGGCCCGGCCCCGCCCGTCCGCCGCGGTCACCGTGTCGGCCAGGGGACGGACCTCGCTGATGCGGTCGACCCTGAACCGCCGCATGTCCCCGGCCTTTCGGCAATACGCGTCGAGGTACCAGTGCCCGTCCACGGTGAGGACTTGGGCGGGCTCGACCACCCGGGTGGTGGACTCGTCACGCGAACCGGAGTGATAGTCGATCTCGAGCACCGTCCCGGCTTCGCACGCGTCGCGCACCTCGGTCAGGTACGGCGGCGCATCCACGTCGACGCCCAGCGACTCGTGCGATCCCAGCGCGACCTCCAGCTTGCCGAGCGCACGGCGCAGCGCGTCGTCGTCGGGTCCGGGCACGGCAAGGATCAAGCGCGCCGACGCGGCGACGGCAAACCCTTCGGCCGGCGTCAGCCGTCGCGGCCGGGCGAACTCGCTCGGGAGAAAGGCGCGCACGGTTGTGTCGGACACTTCAATCTCCATGAGGGTGTCGGGCGTATACGGTGGCACGCCGCAGCACGCCGCGAGCTCGAGTTCAGATATGAGCTCCGGCTCTGCAATGTTGAAGCGTCGGGCGACGTCGGCAATCGGGGCCTCGCCAACCTGCGCGAGCCAGCCGACCACCGCGAGGAGTCGCCGCAGCCGCGCGCTCGTCTGCTGCCCGGGCACGACCCTCTCGGCCTCCATGACGTCGCCGTCCGCCACCGCCACAACGGCGGTCGGCGCGACCGGTGCGATGGGGCCGCCGTCCATCATCGCGTGCAACCACGCCGCCATTGCCGACCGGAACTCCGGCGGTTCGAGGATTTCTGCGTGATGGAGCAGGCTGAGCACCCACGATCGGATCGCCGGGAACCCGGTCACGCCAAGCTGGAGGACCACCGACCCGTCCTCGTTGCGGCTCTCCACCTTGTCAGCACCTACCTCCTCGGCGACCCGCGGGCCCTCCATGCCGTCCACGCGGATCCGCGTCATCACGACTTCTTCGCCGTCGGACCGCCAGGGTTCATCGGGCACGGCGGCACGGACGTCAATGCCCTCGGGCAAGACCGCTCCGCCGGCCGGTCCCAACGACACCGCGCCTTCAATGCGGTCGACACGGAACGTCCGCACCGCGTCGCGGTCGAGATCCCAGGCGACCAGGTACCAGTGGCCGAAGCGGAACCACAAGCCGGCTGGTGCGACGTTGCGCGCGGAGCCTCTGTAGGTGAACGCCGTCACGGCGGACGTGCGGACGGCTTCGAACAGGTCAACCAGCGCCCGTGGTGGGACGACCGTTGCAATCGGCCGGACCTCGCTCAACCCGCTCGCGCCCAACTTCAACAAGGCATCCCGACCACTAGGATCACCGAGATGCACGCCGGCAACGGCCAGGTGCAGGGCGACTTGCTCGTCGGGCTTCAGGGCCAGGTCCGGCAGGTAGAAGCCTTCCCGGTCGATGACGTAGCCGTACTGCTCCTGCCCCGGGAGGCGTTGTGTGCGCACCGGGATGCCCTCGTCGCGCAGCAGCCGCTTGTCCCGCTCAAAGGCCTGACGGCGCGCCGCGTGCTCGTCGGGGTAGCCGGGGACCTGGTGCGCAATGGCGTCGAGCGTCAGGGGCTGCTCGGTGTGCAGCAGCACAAGGACGAGATCGGTGACCCGTTCGAGACGATCGAGGCGCTCCGGGCCAGCCATCCGGGAGAGCCTACGACGGCTGGTCCGGCATGAACGCGGCCACCCATCCCCTGGACTGGCACTTCCACATCTTCTCCATGCTGGCCATCCCCACCCTGCTCCTCGGCTACCTGACGGTCACCCGGGAGGGCGACCGTCGCCCGAGCCGGCGCCAGTTCGCGCTCTTCATGACCGGCCTGGTCGTCCTGCTGGGAGCGGTCTTCTGGCCCCTCGGCGACCTGGCCGCCCATTGGTCGCTCCTGGCCCTGGTGCTCCAGAGGCTCCTCCTCACCCTCGCCGTCCCGCCGCTGCTTGCGGCCGGGACGCCCCGTCCCGTACTGGCGCAGCTGACCCGACCGGCTCCGATTGACGCCGTCCTGCGTGTCATCGTCCGACCTGCGCCGGCTGTCGCCGTCGTCACAGTCGTCGCCGTGGGGACCTTGACGACGGGCGCGGTGACGCTGGCGTCACAATCGGATCTGGCGCGGGCGTGCATTGAGATCGTCGTGCTGCTTTCGGGATTCGTCCTGTGGGCCCCGGTCCTCAGCGAGCTGCCCGGCACCACGCGCTTGAGCGCCGTCGGTCGCGGCGGCTACCTGATCGTCCAATCCATTGTGCCCAGTTTCCTGTCGGTGATATGGATCTTCGCCCGCAGACCGCTCTACTCGTCCTACACCCACCACGGCACGTTCGCCGGCATGTCACCCGTGCTGGACCAACAGCTGGCGGGATTCCTCGCCAAGCTGAGCACCATTGCGGTGCTGTGGACGGTGGCGTTCACCATCATGACCCGGGCCAGCGTCACCACCGGCGCCGAAGATGACCCCGAACCCCTGCACTGGACGGACGTCGAGCGTGAAATAGAGCGCGCCGACCGCAGAGACCGTCGCGTGCAACCGCAGGAACCACCAAGCATTCCGCCAGCCGATTGAGCGTTCGCCGCGGCGCAAACTGTGCGCGCAATCAGGCGAACTAGCGTTTCCCACTCGTATGCCGCCGGCCACCGAATCCGAGGAGAGTTGGACCCTCCCGGACGTCTACCTGCTGACCGACACCAAGAACGGTCGGGTGGCCGTGCCTCACCTCCGCCTCGAACTCACCCCAGGCGGGATCACGCTGGCCAAGGAGAACCAGGAGCTGGCCTGGTCCGCGGAGTGGGCCGGGCTCAGCGAGCTGTCGACGGCCGAGCATTCGGTGCTCCCCGATGGGAGCGAGGGAGTCGTCCTCGTCGTGGTGGAACAGAGTGGGCGCGAACATCGCTTCGTGCTGCCGACCGGCGAGACCGACGACGTGGAGCGGCGGCTACGCGATGTCGCGCAGACCCATCGGCTCCTTACGACAAGGAAGGAGCGCGGACCGTCGCGCAGCCTCACGGTGGCGGTGGTCATCGCCTTCATGGCGACTCTGGCCGTGCTGCTGCTCTCGGCAGCACACGTGATCCACTTTTAGATCACGCGAGCGTCGCGCCCTTCAGGTCCTCCAGCGACAGCTCCGCGGTCTGGTTGCCCCCACACTGCGGGCACTGTTCCACGTGCCGCCACGATCGCAGCAGCCGGGTGCCTTCAGGATTGAGCAGGACGACGAACGACTCCGAAATGGGGTCGAGCTCCAGACCGAAGTACGCCCTCCACGCCGTCGTGGCAGCGTGGGCGTCGAGGGCGAGGCCTTTGAGCACGCGGCGGAACCTCATGCGTTCCGTGTCGAAGATCCAGGTGCTGTGACACGACTCCAGAACGAAGAGCGCGTCATCAGCCAGAGGGGATGGCACATCGGTGATCATGCCAAAATCCATTCCCACATGCGGCGTCGAAACCACCTCAGCTTCGTTGCGAAATGATGACAATCATCATCTTCCCTGGTCGGGGCGTTATTGAGGACCGGCATCGTGCTTCCTGCCGACCACGAACTCCCGTTTCGTACAGAGCTGCCTGAGCATGGCGCAGAGCACGATGCGGGTGTCGGCCGGGTCGATGACCTCGTCCACCAACCCCCGTTCCGCCGCGGGCCACGGGTTGAGGAAGGTCTCCTCGTAGCCCTGTTCCACCTCGGCCCTCTCGCCGATCTCCATGCCGCGGTGCAGGATCTGCACGGCGCCGGACGCCCCCATGACGGCGATCTCGGCCCCGGGCCAGGCCAGGCAGACGTCGTTGCCGATCCCCCGGGAGTCCATGACGATGTACGCCCCGCCGAACGCCTTGCGCAGGATCAGGCAGATCCGGGGCACCGTGGCCTGTGCATAGGCAAAGGCGAGCTCGGCACCGTGGCGGATCATGCCCCGCCACTCGAGATCCTTGCCCGGCAGGAAGCCCGGGGTGTCGACGATGCTGATGATCGGGAGGTTGAACGCGTCACAGAAGCGGACGAAACGGGCGCCCTTCTGCGACGCCGCGATGTCGAGGGTGCCCGCCAGGATCCTGGGCTGGTTGGCGACAATGCCGACAGGCGTCCCACCCACCCGGCACAGCCCGGTGACGACCTGGCCGGCCCACCGCGGCCACAGTTCCCTGAACTCCCCTTCGTCAATCACCGCCCGCACGACGTCCCTCACGTCATACGTGGCGGCCTTGCGCTCGGGAATGACCGTCCGCAGCTCGGGCACCGAGCGGAGCACCGGGTCCGAAATCGTCGAGATCGGCGGGACCTCGTCGGTGTTCGAGGGCAGGTACTCGAGCAGCTCGGCCACGGTTCCTTCGACATCGTCGGACTCGACCGCGCACAGGCCGCTGGACGTGGCGTGCGCGGCGACGCCGCCCAGTTGGCGCAGCCCCACCTGCACGCCGGTGAACTCGGCCACCATCTGCGGGCCCGAGACGTAGGCAACGGCTTCCGAGCTCATGATCACCAGGTCCGAGAGACCGAGGAGGAGGGCCGGGCCTGATACCACGGGACCGGTGGCGGCGGCGATCACCGGTACGACGCCGCTGCATTTCGAGATGGCCGCGGCCGCTTTGCCCCAGCCGTGCAACGCGGCGACGCCGTCCATGACATCGGCGCCGCTTGACGCGACGTAGAAGACGAAAGGGATCCGAAGCTGCAGCGCCTGATCAGCGGCCTCGCAGAGCCTCACGCCGTCTGCATGGGTGATCGCACCCCGCCGCATGGTCGCCAACGACTGGGCGACCACGACGTTGCGGCCACCGGAGCGACCGACCATGGAGGTGACAGCACCAACGACCCCTTTGCCCACGGCGGGCGGGTCGGACAGTTGCACGGTCACTCCTGCAGAATCTAGACACCGGATCGTCCCGGCGCCCCGCGCTCCTAAATGTGCACCTCGGAGCGGCGCCAAGGTCCCGAGCGGCCACCCGACTTCTCCCAGAGCGCCACGTGCTCGACGGTCATCGTCCGGTCGGACGACTTGCACATGTCGTAGACCGTCAGCGCGGCGATCGTGCAGGCGGTCATGGCCTCCATCTCGACGCCGGTGCGGTCCACGGTCTCGACATGGGCCTCGACCTCGACATAGTCGTCACCGATGGAGAAGTTGACCGCAATGGAGCCCACCAGCACCGGGTGGCACATGGGGATCAGCTCGGCCGTGCGTTTCGCCGCCTGAATGCCCGCGATGCGCGCCGCGGCCAGGACGTCCCCCTTGGTGATGGCGTTGTTGGCCACCAGGGTGGTCGTTTCGGGGAGCATCGACACCCGGCAACGGGCCAGGGCTCGTCGGTGCGTGGGCTCCCGGGGAGTGACGTCGACCATGCGAGCCCCTCCCAACGGATCGAGGTGGGTGAGGCTGCGGTCGGACACGGAACCAGATTGTACGAGGTTGCAACCCATGGGATCTGAGGCCGGGGAAGCCGGGCCCTCTGGGCCGTCGGGTAGACTTGGCAGTCACAAGCAGAGAGTGCCAATCGGAGGAGTCCAATTGCCGACCTATGAGTACGCCTGCACGGCGTGTGGGCACCGGCTCGATGCCGTTCAGAAGTTCTCTGACGAGCCCTTGACCGTCTGCCCCGAGTGCGGCGGAGCCCTGCGCAAGGTCTACGGCGCGGTCGGGATCGTCCTGAAGGGGAGCGGCTTCTACAAGACCGACTCCCGGGTAGGCGCGGGCGCCGGCAACGGCGCCGGCAAGGACGCCAAGGCCTCCAACGGCAAGGAGTCCTCGTCCAGCGATTCGAAGTCCGAATCCAAGAAGAGTGAGAGCACCACACCCGCTGCCTCCACTGACAGCAAGAAGGACTCCACGGCGGCCGCGGCGCCTGCGGCGAGCTAGGGACGCTGGTTCCAGCGGCCGGCGACCGGCGACGAGCCCCGGCGGAGCGCCTCTAGTCCCCGCTGAGCTGCATGTCGGCAATGGCCAGGGTCTGGCCGGCCGCCATACCCGGCAACCAGGTCAGATCGCTGCCGACCTCAACCACCGACTGGAGCATGCGCTGGAGCGTTGAGGCCACCGTGACCTCGCGGACGGGCTCGGCCAGGACGCCCGAGCGGATCATCAGGCCTTCCGCGCCGACCGAGAAATCACCGCTTACCGGGTTCACGCCCGAGTGCACCCCGGAGACGGACTGCACGTACATCCCGTCGCCGACCGAAGCCAGGATGTCCGCCGGACCCTTCCCGCCCGGCGAGAGGACGAGAGCGCGGCAGCCCGCGGTCGGCGTGCCCGAGAAACCTCCTCGCACGGCGGATCCCGTCGAGGTGGTCTGGGCCCGACGGGCCGAGACCGTGTCGAAGACGAACATGCGGAGCACGCCGTCGGAAATAAGGACGTTGCGCCGGCACGCCAACCCCTCGCCGTCGTGCGACGACGCGCTGAACGCACGGGTGTCCGTGGGGTCGTCCAGCAGCGAGACGGTAGGGCTGGCTACAGACTCGCCGATGCGACCGGCGAAGATGGAACGTTGCTTGACCACCGCCTCACCCGAGAGCGCGGACGAGACCACCGCCAGCAGCGTCGAGACGACGCGGGGATCGAACACGATGGTGCAGCGACCTGATTTCGTCTTCTGGGCTCCGAGGAGACGGGTCGCGCGCAGAATGGCGTCGGCACTGGCCTCCTGGGGGTCGAGGTCTTCGGGGGATCGTCCGACGCTGAAGGCGTAATCGATCTGGGTGTCCGATCCCTCCGTCGCGATGGCCTCCACCGAGACGAAGGCATTGGTGCGGCGCGCGGCGGCGCGGATGCCCGTGGTGGAGGCCAACGCCACCTCCACGCGGTGGTCGGCGTACTCGGCCGAGCGCACCTTCTTCACCCGCGGGTCCGTGTTGCAGGTGACGCGCTCCAATTCCAGCGCGAGAGCGATCTTGCGGTCCATCGGCGTGGTGAGCACGCCGTCGTCCCACAGGTCGAGCGCAACTGCGGCGACACCGTCGGGCTCGGCCAGGGTGACGTCGGGGTCGGGTGTGGCGTAGCGCGCGTTGTCGCGTGCCTGACTCAGCGCGTCCTTGATCACCGCGGGGTCGAGCGATCCTGCCCAGGCGAAGCCGAGCCGGCTCCCCTCGCTGCTCGTGCCGTCGAGGAGGACGCGGATGCCCACCCCCGATGAGTCGGCGGACGTCAGGGACTCGATGCCGCCCTCGTAGGCGCGGACCTCGGTTTCGGTTCCCCGCGTCACGTAGACCTCAAGGCCTTC
>Ga0307374_10002838_pt1 | contig 30294 bp, 27 predicted proteins | sample OX3MG_FD_202532 | JGI IMG/M metagenome (GOLD analysis project Ga0307374, IMG submission 202532) | Soil microbial communities from Risofladan, Vaasa, Finland - OX-3 | ecosystem: Environmental > Terrestrial > Soil > Coastal area > Acid sulfate soil | place: Finland: Risofladan, Vaasa | collected... | reverse complement strand
CCGGGCGCGAGCTCGGTGAACACGGCCGCTTCGCGATCGAGGATCGCCTGCCAGGCCGGCAGGTCGAGCAGCGCGTCGGTCGCAATGTCCACGGCCCTCAAAGCCTCACGCCGAGCCGGTAGCCTTCCTGGATCGCCGCGTCCAGTCCGCGCGGGATCAGCGCGTCGCCGCAGCCGTGCAGCTCGTCGATCATCCACTCGAACTCGGCGAACAGCTCCTGGTTCGACTTGCGCGGCGAGGCCGCGATCACGCTGTCCGCCGGCACGCGAGTCTCGACGCCGTTGGCGTCGGCCACCGTCACCCCGTCGGCATCCACGCGCAGCACGCGCGATTGCAGCAGGGTGCGGATCTCGAGCTCCTCGACCCACGCAGTGTGGCGCCACTTGAACGACGGCATGACGTCGCCGGCAATGCGCTTTGCCTGCTCGACGATCGTGACCTCGGCTCCGCCATGGCGCAGCGACTCCGCGAGCGCCAACCCGATCTTGCCGCCGCCGATTACGACCACCCGTTTGCCCGGCACCACGCGTCCGCTCGCCACCTCGAGCGCGTCGAGCAGCCGCTCGTGCCCCGGCAGCGCGGCGTAGGCCTGCAGGTCGATGCGCGCGCCGGCGGCCACCACGCAGACGTCGTACCGGTGCAACATGGAGCGCATGAACTTCGGGTTCGCCTCGGTGTTGAAGCGCAGCTCGATGCCGAGCTTGCGCGCCATGACCTCGTAGTGCCCGATCACGCTCAGCAGGTCCTCGGGCCGGGCGAGGTCGTGCCCGGCGTAGCCGAGCAGGCTGCCGCCGATGCGCGCGCCGCGCTCGAACACCGTGACCGCATGGCCACGCTTCGCTGCCGTGATCGCGCACTCCATGCCCGCCGGCCCCGCGCCGATCACCATCACCTTCTTCTTCACCGCCGCGGGCGTGACCGCGTACTCGGGCTCGACCTCGTGGCCGAGCGCCGGGTTCATGGTGCAGGTATACGGCAGGTCGCGGAACAGCCGCGACAGGCAGTTGAGCGAGCCGATGCAGCGCCGGATCTCGTCGCCACGGTGCTCCCTGATCTTGTGCACCATGTCGGGATCGGCGAGCAGCGGCCGGCACACTTCCCAGAAATCGAACTCGCCGTTGACGAGGCAGTCGTTGGCCATGCCCGGATCAGGCAGCCGGTTGCCGAAGGCGATCAGCGTGTTCGGGAACAGGCGCTTGGCGCGCGCCGCGAGGTAGTTCCAGTGCCCCGGCGCGACGTCGCGCCCGATCGAGGACGCCGGGGCCTCCTGCCAGCCGACCGTGACGCTGATCATGTCGATGCCGCATTCGACCGCCTGCGCCATCAGCTCGAAGCACTCGTCCTCGCTGTTGCCGCCCCACTGGTCCATCAGCTCGTTGCCGTTCAGGCGGATCACCAGCGGGTTGCCCGGGGTCGCCTGCTTGATGGCGTCGATCAGCTCGCGCATGAAGCGCCCGCGGTTGCGAATCGAGCCGCCGTATTCGTCGCCGCGCTGGTTGGTGAACTTGGAGTTGAAGTTGGCGAGCAGGTAGCCCATGAAGCTGGTCACCTCGGTGCCGTCGAAGCCCGCGCGGATCGCGCGCGCGGCAGCCTCGGCGTGCTCGCGGATGCACTGGCTGATGTCGTCCCTGGTCATCTCCCGCGGCGGCCGGAAGTGCGGCAGCGTCTGCGGGACCACCGAGGGCTGGACGCAGTAGCCCAGGTCGATCCCGCCGTAGCGCCCCGCGTGCAGGATCTGCTGGATCGCCACCGCGCCGCCGTCGTGGATCGCGCGCGCGATCGCCTCGAACTGCGGCAGGAACCGATCGTCGAAGATCGCCACCTGGCGGAAGTACGCCTTGCCCTCGCCGCGCGGGTCGGGGTAGGCGCCCTGGTTGGTGATCAGGCCGCAGCCGGTGGCGGCGATCACGCGCGTGCGCGCCAGCTCGCGCGGCGTGATGGTGCCGTCGCGCTCGTTGTAGTTCGACACGCAGCAGGCCCCGTACTTGATCAGGTTGCGGGTCTCGAACCGGCCGATGCGCCCCGGCCGGAAAAGCGCCGCGTACTGCGTTCCTCCGGCTTGCGCGCTCATCGGGCGGCTCCGCGGTTGGGCGCGTGCCCGCCGGCCGCGCTCGCCTGCTCCGCGGCGATCTTGGCGGCGATGCGCTCGCGCAATTCGCGCTTGAGGACCTTGCCGACCGGGCTGAGCGGCAATTCGGCCACGACCTCCAGCCGCTCGGGGAGCTTGAAGCTCGCGATCTGCCGCGCGCGCAGGAAGGCGACCAGCTCCGGCAGGCCGAGCGACGCGCCGGGCTTGAGGACGACGAACGCGCAGGCCCGTTCGCCGAAAATCCGGTCCGGCATCGCCACCAGCGTCGTGGCCCTGACCGCGGAATGCGCGAGGATGTAGTTCTCGACCTCGTCGCAGCTGATCTTCTCGCCGCCGCGGTTGATGATGTCCTTGCGCCGGCCTTCGGTGTACACCGTGCGGCCGCGCTTGCGCACGATGTCGCCCATGCGATAGAAGCCGTCCGTGGTGAACGCCTCGCGGTTCTTGGCCGGCGCGTTGTAGTAGCCGCGGATGGTGTACGGCCCGCGCACGATCAGCTCCCCGGGGCTGTCGTCGGGCACGTCGTTGCCTTCGTCGTCGACCACGCGGATCTCGTCGTCGGCGCACACCGGCGTGCCCGAGCTGTGCAGGATCGCCTCGTCGTCGGCGCCGATCGGCACCATGTTGATGAGCCCTTCGGCGGTGCCGTAGATTTCCTGCGGCATGCAATGCAAGCGCTCGCGCAGCCGCGCGCGCAGCTCGGGGGCGAGGCGCGCGCCGCCGTTCTGGACCACCTTGAGCGAGGACAGGTCGTGGCGTTCGGGAACCGGCGAGCCGAGCCAGTTCGCGATCAGCGGCACCGCGGCGGCGATGACGCTGACGCGCTCGCGCTCGACCAGGGGAAACACCGTCTCGGGGTCGGCCGAGGGTGCGAGCACCACCTTGCCCCCGTTCGCGAACGCGCCCATGAGGCCCGGCGAGGCGAGGTTGTAGTTGTGTCCCAGCGGCAGGATCAGCATCAGCACGGTCTGCTCGCCGAATCCGCCGGCGCGCGCGCACAGCCTGGCGTTGCAGACGTAGTCGTTGTGGGTGCGCGGGATGAGCTTCGAGAGCGACGTCGTCCCGCCGGAGAGCAGCATCAGCGCGACTTCGTTCGGGTCGGGGCGCAAGCCGCGCAAGATCTCGGCCGCCCCCGGGGGCGGGGGCGCCTCGAGCTGCGCGCAAAGCGAAGTCTGGCCGGCGAGCGGCTCTCCCGCCACGAACACGTGCTTGAGCGCCGGGTGCTCGGAGCGCATGTCCTCGGCCATCCTGCGGTAGTCGAAATCGCGCAGGACGCCGGGGACGACGTAGCCGACCGCGCCCGAGGAAGTCAGGAAATGACGGATCTCGCTGTGCCGGTGGGCGCGCAGCGCCATGACCGGGATCGCGCCGACGCGCAGCAGCGCGAAGTACGTGTAGACGAACTCCGGAACGTTGTGCAGCTGGAGCACCACCCGGTCGAGCGGCGCCAGGCCGGCGCCAGCGAAGCGCAGCGCGAGCCGCTCGATGCGCTCGCCCAGCTCGCGGTAGGAGATGCGCTGCGCGCCGCACACCAGGGCTTCGCGCGAGCCCCAGCGCGCGATCGCCGCAGCGAGCATCGCGGGGATCGAGAGGTCCTCCCAGTAGCCTGCCTCGCGGTACTTCCGGGCGTCATCCTCGGGCCACGGCACGCATCCTGTCAGCATCGATTGCTCCTCCTCGGGCGACAGGGTGTCATCGCGGGGCCGCGCCGGGTTTGATCTGGATCAGATTTGACACGCTGTCGGATCGAACCGGGACTTACACCCCGAGATACCTGTGCTGCAGCGTTTGGTCCGCCCCGAGCTCGGCCGAGGTGCCGCTCCACACCACGCGGCCCTTCTCGAGCACGTAGTGCCGGTCGGCCACGCGCAGCAGGGATTTGAGGTCCTTGTCGATGATCAGGATCGACAGCCCGGCCGCCTTGAGCTCGACGATGGAGCGGTAGATTTCCTGACGCACCAGCGGGGCCAGCCCCTCGGTCGCCTCGTCAAGAATCAGCAAGCGCGGGTTGGTCATCAGGGCGCGCGCGACGGCGAGCATCTGCTGCTCGCCGCCGGAGAGCTGGTTGCCGAAGTGCGCGCGCCGCTCGGCGAGGCGCGGGAAGAGCGCGTAGGTCCTCTCGAGCGTCCAGGGATCCGGCTTGGCGCCGCGGTTCGCTGCGGTCGCGACCAGGTTTTCGCGCACTGTCAGGTTGGGGAAGATCTGCCGTCCCTCGGGCACCAGCCCGACGCCCGCCTGCGCCACGCGATACACAGGCGCGCCGCGCAGTTCGCGGCCGAGCAGCGTGATCGAGCCGGCCCTGGGCGGCACGATCCCCATGATCGAGCGCACCGTGGTGGTCTTGCCCATTCCGTTGCGGCCGAGCAGCGTGGCGACTTCGCCCTCGCCGACCCCGAACGAAACGCCGAACAGCACCTGGCTCAGGCCGTAGCAGGTCTCCAGCGCGTCGACGCTCAGCATGCCGGCGTCACTCCTCACCCAGGTAAGCCGCCCGCACTTCGGGATTGGTGCGGATTTCGGCGGGCGTTCCGGTGGCGATGATGCGGCCGTACACGAGCACCGAAATGCGGTCGGCGAGCGTGAACACCGCGTCCATGTCGTGCTCGACCAGGATGATGGTCTCGCGGCCCTTCAGCGCGGCGAGGAAGCGCACCATGCGCTGAGACTCCTCGGCGCCCATGCCGGCGACCGGTTCGTCGAGCAGCAGCAGGCGCGGTCGCGTGGCGAGCGCCATCGCAATCTCGAGCTGGCGCTGCTCGCCGTGCGCCAGGTTCGCGGCCGGCACGTCGGCGCGCGAACCGAGCCCGACCTGCTGCAGCACCGCGCGCGCCGGAGCGCGCAGCGCCTCGTCGCCGCGCGCCGGACGCCAGAAGCGGAAGCTGTGTCCGGCGTGCGCCTGGACCGCGAGCGCGACGTTGTCGAGGGCGCTGAAGTCGCGGTACACGCTGGTGATCTGGAACGAGCGCGCGAATCCCCTGCGCGAGCGCGCCGGGGCGTCGAGGGCAGTGATGTCCTCGCCGGCGAAGCGGATGCGTCCCGCGTCCGGGCGCAGGTCGCCCGCGAGCTGGCCGATGAGCGTGGTCTTGCCGGCGCCGTTCGGCCCGATGATCGCGTGCGTCTCGCCCTCGAGCACATGCAGCTGCACTTGATCGGTGGCGTGCAGCGCGCCGAACGATTTGCTCAGCCCTGTCACCTCGAGCAGCGGCTCAGGCATCGTGCTCCCCCGGCCACAGCAGGCCGGCCAGGCCGCGGCGCGCGAACAGCACCACCAGCACCAGGAACGGCCCGAGAATGATCTGCCAGTGCTCGGTCCAGTTCGCGAGCGCGTTCTCGAGCAGCAGCAGGACGAGCGCCCCGAGCACCGGCCCGACCGTGCTGCCGATGCCGCCCAGGATCACCATGAACAGGATGTCGCCGGAGCGCGTCCAGTTCATGAAGTCGGGCGTCAGGTAGGCCGTATGGTTGACGAGCAGCGCGCCGGCCAGGCCGCACAGGCCGCCCGAGATCACGAACGCGGCGAGCCGGTAGGGGTAGGGCGAGAAGCCGATGGCGCGCGTGCGCGCTTCGTTCGACTTCGCCGCGCGGATGACCATGCCGAAGCGCGAATCCACCAGGCGGCGCACGAGCAGCACGACGAGCAGTAGCAGCCCGAGCACCAGATAGTAGAACTGCGTGCCGTTGCCGAGGTCGATGAGGCCGCCGAACTGGCTGCGCATCGGCAGGCGCATGCCGTTGTCGCCGCCGTACACGTCCAGGGAGATGCCGAGGTAGTACAGCATCTGCGTGAACGCGAGCGTGATCATGATGAAGTAGATGCCGCTGGTGCGCACCGAGATCGCGCCGATCGCGAGCGCAAGCAGCATCGAGGCGCCGATCGCCACCGCCCACTGGAGCAGCCCGTCGTGCACGCCGTACACCGCCAGGATGGTCACCGCGTACGCGCCGACGCCGAGGTACGCCGCGTGCCCGAACGACACCATCCCGCCGTAGCCGAGGATCAGGTCCAGGCTCACCGCCGCGATCGCGAAAATCATCACGCGCCGCACGAGATCGACGTAGAAGGGCTGGCCGAGCAGGGTCGCGGCCGGGGGCACGGCCGCGAGCAGCAGCACCAGCCCGAGCAGCACGATCCGGCGCCGGCCGAGCCGCATCTCAGTGCCCGCGCGCCGGGAACAACCCCTCGGGGCGCAGCGCCAGCACCACCGCCATCAGGAGGTAGATGAGCATCGAGGCGAGCGCCGGACCGGCGCTCTGCGCGGCCGGGGCGGAAATGAGCGTCGCGAGGGCCGGCTTGAGGAACGCGCGCCCGAGCGTATCGACCATGCCGACGATCAGCGCGCCGGCGAAGGCGCCGCGGATCGAGCCGATGCCGCCGATCGCGACGACCACGAAGGCCTGGATCAGGACCGCATCGCCCATGCCCGGCTGCACCGCGTAGATGGGCGCCGCCATCGCGCCCGCCAGCCCGGCGAGCCCCGCACCGAGGCCGAAGACGAGCGTGTAGAGCTGCCGGATGTTGACCCCGAGCGCCGCCACCATGGTGCGGTTGGAAGCGCCGGCGCGCACCAGCATCCCGAGGCGGGTGCGCGTCACCATGTACCACAGCGCGCCGGCCACCACGATTCCGACCGCGATGATGACCAGGCGGTACAGCGGGTAGCTGAAGGCCGCGCCGAAGTCGACCGAGCCCGACAGCCAGTCCGGCAGGTTGGTGAACAGCCCGACGCGGCCCCAGACGATCGCGATCAGCTCGTTGAAGAACAGGATCAGGCCGAAGGTCGCGAGCACCTGGTCGAGGTGGTCGCGCTCGTAGAGCGTGCGCAGCGCGATCACCTCGATCACCACCCCCACGGCGAGAGTCGCGGGCAGCGCGAGCAGGGTGCCGAGCACGAGCGAGCCGGTCCAGCCGTAGAACGTGACGGCGAGGTAGGCGCCCACCATGTAGAACGAGCCGTGGGCGAGGTTCACCAGATTCATGATGCCGAAGATCAGCGTCAGCCCGGCGGCCATCAGGAACAGGGTCACCCCGAGCTGGGCGCCGTTCAGAACCTGCTCGAGCACGAGCTGCAGGTTCATCTCGCCGCGCCGGCAAAAAAAGAGGGCGCGGCTGCGCCGCGCCCTCCGTGCGGATGCGAGCGAACCATCTTCACTTCATCTTGCACTCTTGGTAGTACGCGTCCTTGTGGTTCTTGAAGATCGTCTGCTCGATGCGCATCACCAGACCGTGCGGACCCTTCTCGGCGCGCTGCAGGTAGAAATTCTCGATCGGGAAGTGGTTGACGTTGTAAGTGTAGTGACCGCGCGTCGAGGCGTAGTTCGCCTTCTCCATCGCCTTGATCAAGCCTTCCTTGTCGGCGAGGTTGCCCTTCACCGCGCGCACCGCGGAGTCGATCAGCATGATGGCGTCGTAGCTCTGCGCGCCGTAGTACGACGGCGTGTAGCCGAACTTCTTGCGGAACGCCGTGACGTACTCGCGGTTGGCGGGATTGTTCAGCTCGGAGCTCCAGTAGCCCGCCGACCACAGCCCGAGCGCGTTCTTGCCGAGCGCGGGCAGCGTCGTCTGGTCCACGGTGAACGCCGAATACAGCGGAATCTTGCCGTGCAGGCCCGCCTGGTCGTACTGCCGGATGAAGTTGATGCCCATCGCGCCCGGATAGAAGACGAACACCGCCTTCGGGTGCTTGGCGCGCAGCTCGCTGATCTCGACCTGGTAGTCCTGCTGGCCGAGCTTGGTGTAGACCTCGCCGGCGATGCGACCCTTGAAGTAGCGCTTGAAGCCCGCCAGCATGTCCTTGCCGGCGGCGTAGTTGGGCGCCATCAGGTACACGTCGTTCACGCCCTTCTTCTGCAGGTACTCGCCCATCGCCTCGGGGGTCTCGTCGTTCTGCCACGAGGTGGTGAAGAACATGCGGTTGCACTGGCTGCCGGCGAGCTCGTGCGGCCCGGCGTTGGCGCCGATCATGAACACGCCCTGCTCGGTGACGCTCGGCGCCACCGCCAGCATCACGTTGGACCAGATGATGCCGGAGACGAACTGCACCTTGTCGTCCTTGACCATCTTGTCGGCGACCTGCAGGCCGACGTCGGGCTTGAACTGGTCGTCGCCGAAGATGACCTCGGTCTCGAGGCCGCCGACCTTGCCGTGCAGCTGCTCGAGCGCCAGCTCGACCGAGTCCTTCATGTGCTTGCCGATGATCCCGGCGGGACCGGACAGCGTGGTGATGAAGCCGATCTTGAGCTTTTCGGCGGCGGCCGCAGGGGCCGCCACGAGCGCGCCGGCGAGCGCGCCGGCAACGATGGCCAGAATGATCTTGCGCACGGGGAGTCCCTCCTTTGGGCTCTGGGCACCGCAGCGCACGACGTGCGGCCGGGCCCCGCTCCGGTTGGTGGTGTAGGAAATGGAGCAAGGCCAGTCTAACAAGAGGCCCCGGGGGGTGTCCACATGGCGGCGACGCGCCGAACGGCTACACTGCGCGCTCGCGGCGATGACATCGATTCTCAGGATCCTGGAGGTGACCAAGCGCTTCGGCGCGCGCCGGGTGCTGAGCGGCGTTTCGCTCGAGGTCGGCGCCGGCGAATACGTAGCGATCGTCGGCGAGTCGGGCATCGGCAAGTCGACCCTGCTTAACGCCGTCGCGGGCCTCGAGCCGGTCGATGCCGGGCGCATCGAGTTCGACGGCGTCGAGATCACGCGCCTCGACGACGACGCGGCGGCGCGCCTGCGGCGCGAGAAGCTCGGCTTCGTGTTCCAGGCCTTCCACGTCCTGCCGCACCTGACGCTGGCGCAGAACGTCGGCCTGCCGCTGGTGCTGCGCGGCGTGCCGCGCGGGGCGATCGAGGCGCGCGCGGCCGCCGCGCTCGCGGCCGTCGGCCTCGCCGGGCGCGAGCACGGCCGGCCGCGCGAGCTCTCCGGCGGCGAGCTGCAGCGCGTGGCGATCGCGCGCGCGCTGGTGGGCGAGCCGCGCCTGGTGCTCGCCGACGAGCCCACCGGCAATCTCGATCCGGAGAACGCGCGCCAGGTGCTCGCGCTGCTGCGCGCGCAGGTGAAGGAGCACGGCGCCGCCGGGCTTCTGGTGACCCACTCGGAGGCGGCCGCGGCGACCTGCGACCGGCGCTACCGCCTGGCGCCCGAGGGCCTCGTGCCTCTCGCCTGATCTCGCGTCGGGCCTGCCTTCACGCGGGCGGGCGCGCGAACAGCTTGCGCGCCGGATAGGGCAGGGCGCGCGCGCCGAGCGCCTCCTCGATGCGGATGCCCTCGTTCCATTTCGCCATGCGCTCGGAGCGCGAGAAGCTGCCGACCTTGAGCTGCGGCACGCCCCAGCCGACCGCGAGATGCACGATCGATACGTCCTCGGTCTCGCCCGAGCGCGCCGACACGATCGCGCGGTAGCCGGCTTCGCGCGCGGCGCGCCAGGCGGCCAGCGTCTCGGTGAGCGTGCCGACCTGATTCGGCTTGAGCAGCACCGCGTTGCACGCCCCCTGGGCGATGCCGTTGCGCAGGCGCGCGACGTCGGTGACGAAGTAGTCGTCGCCCACCACCTGAACGCGCTCGCCGGCCGCGCGCGTGAACGCCTGCATCGCCGCCGCGTCGCTGTCGGCGAACGCATCCTCGATCGACACGATGGGGTAGCGCTCGAGCCAGCGCAGCAGCATCGCCAGCAGCTGTTCGGCAGAAAGCGAGCGCTTCTCGAGCGCGAGCTGGTAGGCCCCGCCGCGATGCAGCTGGGAGGCGGCGACATCGAGGGCGAGCGCGACATCCGCGCCGGGGCGCAGGCCCGCGTCCTCGATTGCGCTCACCAGCTCGACCAGGCCTTCCTCGTTCGACTTGAACACCGGCCAGTAGCCGCCCTCGTCGGCTACGCCCTGCAGGGCGCCGCGCTTGGCGAGGCGGGCGCCAGCGGCGTAATACACCTCGGCGGTCCACTCGAGCGCCTCGCTGAAGCTGCCCGCGCCGCTGCAGATGACCATGTAATCCTGCAGGTCCACGCGGCCCCGCGCGTGCGCACCGCCGCCGAAGATCTGGATCTGCGGCACCGGAAGCGCGACCGGCTGCTCGCCGGCGAGGTGGCGCCACAGCGGTTGCCCGGCCTCCGCTGCCGCCGCGTGCGCGCAGGCGAGCGAGACCGCGACCAGCGCGTTCGCGCCCAGGCGCGACTTGTCCGCAGTGCCGTCCAGCTCGATCAGGCGCCGGTCCGCCGCGGCCTGGTCCGCGACGTCCATGCCGAGCAGCCCCTGGCGGATCTCGCCATTCACGCCGCGCACCGCGCGCAGCACGTCCAGCCCGCCGAGCCCCTTGCCGCCGTCGCGCAGCTCGCGCGCCTCGCCCGATCCGGTCGAGGCGCCCGCGGGCGCGATGCCGCGTCCCAGCGAGCCGGAGGCGGTGACGATCTCCGCCTCCACGGTGGGGCGGCCGCGCGAATCCCACACGCGCCGGGCGCGCAGGTCGGCGATCGCGCTCATGCCGCGAGCTCCCGCCGCCAGCCTTCGAGCACCCGGGCAAGCTGCGCGGGCGGGTCGAGCAGCAGCGCACGCGCGCAACGGCGCACGCGCTCCTTGTCGGCCGCCTCGGTGAGGTACTCCACTGGCGACTTGCCGTCCACGCGCGCGAGCAGCAGCCCGGGCAGGAGCGAGGCCGCGCGCGCTTCGAGCGCGGCGGCCGGCTCCCAGTCGACGCGCTCCAGGTACGCCCCGGCGAGCGCTTCGAAGCAGGCGACGAATCCCGCGCCCGCGGCCGGCACCCACAGGCATTTGAGCAGCAGGTGGTTGAGGCAGAAGGCGAGGTCGAAAGCCGGGTCGCCGTACCAGGCGCACTCGGCGTCCAGCAGCACCGGTCCGTCGGGCCCGGCCAGGATGTTCTTCGGGCTGACGTCGCCGTGCACCAGGGCCAGCTTCGTGCCGGCGGTGCGCGCGGCGAGCGCATTCAGCGCCGGCGCGAGGTCCGGATGGGCTCTGGCCGTCGCGAGCAGATACGGCTCGAGCCGCAGCGCCTGAAAGCTGGCGCCGGTGTCGAAAGCCCGCGCCAGGTCCGCGCGCCGCGCGGTGGCCGCGTGCACGCGCGCGATGCGCTCGCCGAGCGCCGCCGCGAACGCCGGGTCGGCGCGTCCCGCGCGCAGCTCGGTCTTCCACAGCGCAAAGCGCGCGGGGTCCAGGAATTCCATGGCGAAAAACCCCGCCTCGTCGTGCGCCAGCACCCGCGGCGCGATTCCCGGGACGATCGCCGCCGCGGTCTCGAGCCAGCGGCGCTCGTACAGGCTGCGCTCCACCGGCGCTTCCCAGAGTTGCGCTACGCGCAGCCGCGGCAGCGCGCGCTTGACGCACACCGGTCCCGCGCGCAGCTCGACGCGCCAGATATCCGAGGACACGCCCCCCGCGAGCGCGATGGCGGAGGGCTGCTCCCCGGGTACCGCGAGGCCGCTGCGTCTCAGGAACGCGAGCACGGGCGCAAAGCCGGTCGCGGTTTCAGGCATTCGCCCCGACTGCCGGCGCGCGGCCGTCCGGCGGGAGCTTCACGGCGCGAGCCGCTCGATCTTCCAGCCGCCGCCCTGCGGCCGATACAGCAGCCGGTCGTGCAGGCGGTTGGCGCGCCCCTGCCAGAACTCGATCGCCTGCGGCACGACGCGATAGCCGCCCCAGTGCGGCGGGCGCGCAGGATGGTCGCCGTGGCGGCGCGCGACCTCGTGCAAGGCCTCTTCGAGCGCCGCGCGGCCGGCGACCGTCTCGCTCTGGCGCGAGGCCCACGCGGAATGGCGCGCCCCGAGCGGGCGGGTGGCGTAGTACTCGTCCGAATCGCTCGCCGCCACCTTCTCGACGCGCCCCTCGACGCGCACCTGGCGCTCGAGCTCGGCCCACAGGAACACCAGGCAGGCCTCCGGGCGCGCGGCGAGCTCGCGGCCCTTGCGGCTGCCGTAGTTGGTGAAGAACACGAAGGCGCCGCGCTCCAGGCCCTTGAGCAGCACCACGCGCGCATCCGGCGCGCCCGAGGGCGACACCGTGGCGAGCGTCATCGCGTTCGGCAGCGGCACGCCGGCCGAGAGCGCGTCCTGCATCCAGCGGCGAAACTGCAGCAGGGGATCCGGATCGGCGTCGGCCTCCGCGAGCCCCGCGCGCATGTACTCCTGACGTAGATCGGCGATGTCCATCGCGGGCAATTGTATAGTGCGGATCAATGCCGCCCAAGATCGCCGACGGCAGCGCCTGTTTTGGACAAGACCGAGGAGATTGGTAAAGCCATGCCAGCGAAAAACGCCTTTTATGCCCAGTCCGGCGGGGTCACTGCCGTCATCAATGCCTCTGCCTGCGGGGTCATCCAGACCGCGCGCAAGCATAAGGACAAGATCGGCAAGGTTTACGCGGGGCGCAACGGCATCATCGGTGCGCTTACCGAGGATCTGATCGACACCAGCAAGGAATCGGACAAGGCCATTGCCGCCTTGCGCTATACGCCGGCCGGCGCGTTCGGCTCGTGCCGCTACAAGCTCAAGTCCCTGGAACAGAGCAAACGCGAATACGAGCGTCTCATCGAGGTGTTCCGGGCGCATCGCGTCGGCTACTTTTTCTACAACGGCGGCGGCGACTCCGCCGATACCTGCTTCAAGGTGAGCCAGCTTTCCCAGACCCTGGGCTATCCGCTGCAGGCGATCCACGTTCCCAAGACCGTGGACAACGACCTGCCCATCACCGACTGCTGCCCCGGCTTCGGCTCGGTGGCGAAATATGTCGCAGTGTCGACGCGCGAGGCCTCGTTCGACGTGGCCTCGATGGCCAAGACCTCGACCAAGGTGTTCATCGTCGAAGTCATGGGCCGCCATGCCGGCTGGATCGCCGCCGCGGGCGGCATGGCATCCAGCAAGGACACCGAGATCCCGATCGTCATTCTCTTTCCCGAGGTGGTGTTCGACGAGAAGAAATTTCTCGCCAACGTAGAGGGGAAAGTGAAGCGATTCGGCTATTGCACGGTGGTGGTGTCGGAAGGCACGAAGGGCCCGGACGGCAAATTCCTCGCCGACCAGGGGCTCAAGGATGCCTTCGGCCACGCCCAGCTGGGCGGCGTGGCGCCGGTGGTGGCGGGCATCGTCAAGCGCGGCCTCGGGCTCAAGTACCACTGGGCGGTGGCGGATTATCTGCAGCGCGCCGCCCGCCACATCGCCTCCAGGACCGACGTCGAGCAGGCCTACGCCACGGGCAAGGCGGCGGTGGAGTTGGCCCTCAAGGGCCACAACTCGGTGATGCCCACGATCGAGCGGGTGAGCGACGCGCCGTATCGGTGGAAAGTGGGCACGGCGCCGCTCTCCAAGGTGGCCAACGTGGAAAAGATGATGCCGAGGAATTTCATCAGCGCGGACGGTTTTGGCATCACCGAGAAGTGCCGCACCTATCTGGCGCCGCTCATGAAAGGCGAGGACTACCCGCCTTACAAGGACGGTCTGCCGCAATACGTGCGGCTGAAGAATGTGGCGGTGCCGAAGAAGCTCGGCGCTTTCGAAATCTGATAGCGGGCGGCGATGGTCGGGACCGTGAGCCGGCAAGCGGGGCGCCGCCCGATGGACCGGCTCGCCGTCTCCCCGTGCGGCGCGCTCCCCACGGCAGGGGCGCACAGAGGGAAATATCTCTCGGAAAGATTGACATGCTCCTCTGGATTCGGCATCTTTCCGACACCGCTGCTCGACGGCGGCAGGCAAACCGGATTCCAACAAGATTCCCAATCGTTCAGAGGAGAATTGACGATGGCAAAGAAGAAGGCCGCCAAGAAGTCCGCACCGAAGAAGAAATCGGCTGCTAAGCGCAAGCCGAATGCAGCATTCATGAAGCCGATGAACCCGACCCCGACACTCGCGGCGGTAATCGGCTCCAGCGCGATGCCCCGCACCGAGGTTACCAAGAAGATCTGGGCCTACATCAAGCGCAACAGCCTGCAGGACAAGAAGAACCGGCGCATGATCAATGCCGACGACAAGCTCAAGCCTGTGTTCGGCGGCAAGGCGCAGGTGTCCATGTTCGAGATGACCAAGCTGGTCAACAAGCACCTCAAGTAATTCCCCCGTCGGGCGGTCGGCGCGGGGCGCCGGCCGCCTGCGGTTTCCCGCCTACAGCGGCCGCCGGCGAGCGTCGGTCGCCGCCCTGTTCACCGCAAGCTGGGTTTCGTTCGGGATTGCGCCGAGCTTCTCGCGCCTCGTCCTGCGCGTCGTGGGCGTCGCGCTCGGGAGCGCGGCCGCGGCCGAGTCAGCCGCCCCGCGCCGCGGCGCGGGGCTTCAACTCACGCGGCGCCGCTCTGCAGCGCGGCGATGCGCTTCTCGATCGGGGGATGCGAGGCGAACAGCGCCAGCATGCCCGAATGGGTGCTGATGCCCGAGGCCTTGAACGATTGCGGCAGCGGCCCGGGCTCGAGGCTCCCCAGGCGCGCGAGCGCCGCCACCATCGGTTGCGGCGAGCCGAGCAGCCGCGCCGAGCCGGCATCGGCGCGGAACTCGCGCCGGCGCGAGAACCACGCCACGATGATGGAGGCCAGCACGCCGAACACGATCTCGCACGCGATGACGGTGACGAAATAGCCCGGCCCGACGCCGCGCTCGGTGCGGAACACGGCCTTGTCGACCAGGTAGCCGACGATGCGCGAGAGGAACACCACGAAGGTATTCACCACGCCCTGGATCAGGGTGAGCGTGACCATGTCGCCGTTGGCGACGTGCGTCAGCTCGTGCCCCAGCACCGCTTCGACCTCGTCATGATTCATCGACTGCAGCAGGCCGGTCGACACCGCGACCAGCGCCGAGTCCCTGAAGGCGCCGGTGGCGAACGCGTTGGGCGCGCCCTCGTAGACCGCGACTTCCGGCATCGCGACGCCGGCGCGCTCGGCCAGCCGGCGCACGGTCTGCACCAGCCAGTACTCGGCGCTGCCCTCGGAGCCGTCGATCACGTGCGCGCCGGTGCTCCACTTGGCCATCGGCTTGGAGATGAGCAGCGAAATGAACGCGCCGCCGAAGCCGATCACCAGGGAGAAGACGAGCAGGGTGCCGTAGTCGATGCCGCGCGCACCCAGCCAGCGATCCAGGCCCAGCAGCCTGAGCACGATCGAGAGCACGACCACCACCGCGAGGTTGGTGGCGAGGAACAGGACGATGCGTTTCATGGGCGGCCTCCGGGGTGCCTGGGCAGGCGCGAAATTCTACCGCTTCCGGTCTGCGCGCAGCATGTCCGCGCCGCGCTCGGCGATCATGAGCGTGGGCGAGTTGGTGTTGCCGGAGGTGATGGCGGGCATGATCGAGGCGTCCACCACGCGCAGACCGTCCAGGCCGCGTACGCGCAGCCGCGGGTCGACCACCGCCGCCGGGTCGTCGCCGCGGCCCATGCGGCAGGAACCGACGGGATGGAAGATCGTGGTGCCGACGTCGCCCGCCGCCTTGACCAGCTCGGCGTCGCTCTGCACCTGCGGCCCGGGGAGGAACTCCTCGGGCTGGTAGCGCGCGAGCGCCCCGGCCCGCGCGATGCGCCGCGTGAGGCGCAGCGAGTCCGCGGCCACCCGGTGGTCCTCGGGGGTGGCGAGGTAGTTGGGCTGGATCGCCGGGGCGGCGCGGGGGTCGGGGCTTTCGATGCGCACGTAGCCGCGCGAGGTCGGGCGCAGGTTGCACACCGAGGCGGTGAAAGCGGGAAAGCGGTGCAGCGGATCGCCGAACTTGTCGAGCGACAGCGGCTGCACGTGGTACTCGACGTTGGGCGAGGCGTGCTCCGGGGAGGAGCGGGTGAAGATGCCGAGCTGCGAGGGCGCCATGGTGAGCGGGCCGCTGCGCGAGAGCAGGTACTCGAGGCCCATCTTCGCCTTGCCGAGCCAGCTGTTGGCGAGCTGGTTGAGCGTGGTCACGTTCTTCACCCGGAACGCCATGCGCAGCTGCAGGTGGTCCTGCAGGTTCTCGCCCACGCCCGGCAGCTCGTGCGCGACGGCGATGCCGTGCGCGGCGAGCAGCGGCGCCGGCCCGATGCCCGAGAGCTGCAGGATCTGCGGGCTGCCGATCGCGCCCGCCGCGAGGATGGTCTCGATGCGCGCGGCGGCGAATTGCTCTTCGCCCGCGCGCGTGAGCTCGACGCCCGCGACGCGCCGGCCTTCCAGGCGTAGGCGCCGGACCAGCGCCTCGGTGACCACGGTGAGGTTGGGCCGGGTCATGGCCGGCCGCAGGAAGGCCTTGGACGCGTTCCAGCGCACGCCGCGCTTCTGGTTCACCTCGAACTTGCCCGAGCCCTCGTTGTCGCCGCGATTGAAATCCTCGCTGCGCGCAATGCCGATCTCCTCGGCCGCCGCCTGGAACGCGTCCAGGATCTCCCAGCCCAGGCGCTGGCGCTCCACGCGCCATTCGCCGCCCGCGCCGTGCAGCGCGTCGCCGCCGCGCCAGTGGTCCTCGCTGCGCCGGAACACCGGCAGCACGCTGTCCCAGGCCCAGCCGGAGTCGCCGCTGAGGCGCGCCCACTGGTCGTAGTCGCGGCTCTGGCCGCGCATGTAGATCATGGCGTTGATCGACGAGCAGCCGCCGAGCACCTTGCCGCGCGCGTACAGGATCGAGCGCCCGTTCAGGCCCGCGCAGGGCTGCGTGCGGTAGCACCAGTCGGTGCGCGGGTTGCCGATGCAGTAGAGATAGCCGACCGGGATGTGGATCCAGATCCAGTCGTCGCGCCCGCCCGCCTCGACGAGCAGCACGCTGACCTCGGGATCCGCCGACAGGCGGTTGGCGAGCACGCAGCCGGCGCTGCCGGCGCCGACGATCACGTAGTCGAAAGGTCCCAGGCTCCTGGTCATCGCGCGCCCCTCCTGGTCGCGGCTCGGTGCTGCGGGATTCTAAAGGCACCGCGCCAGCCCGGGGCGGTCCACCCCGGGGGCGCGTCCGACGCGCAGCGCGCCGGTATTTGACGCAGGTCAAATAGTCCGACGGGGCCTGCGGCGAGGATAGCGGGTGCGGCGAGGCGCATGCGCCCCCGGTTGGTCGGGGCCTGGCGCCGCGACCACCGACATGAACCGCACCCTCATCCATCTGACCGATCCCTGGACCGGGCGCGACGTGACGCGCGACGTGACCGGGCTGAGCCGCGCGCGCCTCGAGCGCTACGCCCGCGTCGTGCGCAGCGCGGAGTTCCGCCGCCTCGAGGCCGAGTCCGGCGCGGCCGATCCCGGCGCACTGCTCGCCGCCTGGGTGGCGCAGGTGGGGCCGGAGCGCGCCGGCGTGGCGCTGCTGCGCCGGCGCGTCGCCTGGCTCAACGCCGGGGCCGCGCTCGGCCTGCTGCTCGGGGCGTTCGTCCTGGGATGGCTGGTGGCGGTAGTCCTCTGGCTGCCGCAGCATCTGGCGTCGGGTGCCGGCGACAGGAACATCATCGACTTGCTGCGCGCTGACCTGCAGGCGGGCGTGCCGCCGCTCGCGGCCACCCTGCTGACCTGGCTTGCATTGGCGGTATTCTTTGTCGCGCCCATCCTGCTCGGGCTGCTGCTCGGCGCCGGCGCAGGCTGGTTCGTTGCCGGGCTCATCGATGCCTGGGAGCGTTCGCGCGCCCCGGCGCAGCGTTGAGCGGAAAGCGATACTCGCCATGGCCGACCCCCTGCGCGTCCTGATCGTCGAGGACTCCGAAGACGACGCGCGGCTGCTGCATCGCAAGCTGCAGCTCGCGGGCTACGACGTCACTTCCGAGCGCGTCGATTCCGCGGCGGCGATGCGCGCGGCCCTGGCCGGCGGGCATTGGGATCTCATCCTGTGCGACTACGTCATGCCGGGATTCGGCGGCCCGGAGGCGCTCGCCATCGCGCAGGAGAGTGCCCCGGATCTGCCGCTCATCGTAGTTTCGGGCAAAATCGACGAGCAGACCGCGGTCGAGGCGATGAAAGCGGGCGCCGCCGATTTCGTGGCCAAGGCTCGCCTCGAGCGGCTGATTCCGGCGGTCAAGCGCGAGCTGGCCGCGGTCGCGTCGCGCCACGGCATGCGCCAGGCGCACATTGAATGGCGCGCCGCGTTCGATGCGATGCGCGACGCGAGCTTCTTCCACGATTCCGAGTTCCGCATCGTGCGCGCCAATCTGGCGTACGCGGCGCGCGCCGGGGTGCCGACCGAGGACCTCATCGGCAAGCGCTACTGGGAGGTGTTTCCGAAGCTCGACGGGCCGCTGCCCGGCTGCGGCTCGGCAGCCGAGGTGCGCGAGGGGTGGGTCGAGGAAGAAGTCGTGCTGCCGGGCGGCGAGGCTTACTTGTCGCGGTCCTTCCAGATCGCGAACGGCAGGGGCGAGTATCTCTACTCGTTTCACGTTCTGCAGGACGTCACCGAGCGCAACCGCGTCAGGGATGCGATCGAGACCAGCGAGCGCAAGTTCCGCTCGCTGATCGAGAACGCCTCCGATCTGGTCTGCGTCATCGATGCCGGCGGCGTGATCACCTACGTCAGTCCTTCGCTTCGGCGTCTCGGCGGATACGAGAACGAAGAAGTGCTGGGCCGCAACATCATGGAGTTCACGCACCCGGAAGACCTGCCGGCGGCCGCCGCCGCGCTGTCCGCGCTCATGCGCGATCCCGACGGCTTGCATGCGGACGAGATCCGGCTTCGCCACAGGGACGGGAGCTTCGTGGTGCTGCACTCGATCGCCAAGAACCTGCTCGGCGATCCGGTCCTGAGCGGAATCGTGATCAACGCGCGCGACGTGACCGAGCGTAAGCGCTCGGAGCAGGCCCTCAAGCTGTTCCGCGAGCTGGTCGACCGCTCGAGCGACGCCATCGAGGTCGTCGATCCGCAGACGCTGCGCTATCTCGACGTGAACGAGCAGGGCTGCCGGGACCTCGGCTACAGCCGCGACGAGCTGCTGTCCATGCACGTCCACGACATCGATCCGGAGCTCGATCCGGCCGCCCTGGAGCGGATCGACCGGCAGCTGCGCGAGGCCGGCTCGGCGAGCTTCGAAACCGCGCACCGGCGCAAGGACGGCTCCACCTTTCCCGTCGAAATCAACGTCAAGCGGATCCAACTCGAGCGGCCTTACCAGGTGGCGTCGGTGCGCGATATCACCGAGCGCAAGCAGGCACAGGCGGAGCTCGAGCGCAGCGAGCGGAGCTTCCGCAAGCTGATCGAGGGTAGCGCGGACGCGTTCATAGTGATCGATGAGGCGGGAATGATGATGTACCGCAGCGTGTCCGCCAAGCGCCTGACCGGGCGCGACGACGAACAGGTGCTGGGAACGAGCATCGCCGGATACGTCGCCCCGGAACATCGGACGCTCGCTCAGGGCGTGATCGCCGAGGCGATCCGTGCCCCGGACAAAACGATCGAGGCCGAGCTGCGGTTGCTGCGCATAGACGGCACTCCGTTCGATGCCGAAGTGACCGGACGCAACCTTCTTGGCGATCCGGACGTGCAAGGCATCGTCGTCACCGTGCGCGACATTACCGAGCGCAACCGGCAGCGGCGCGAGCTCGAGTTCAAGAACGTCATCCTGTCCACCCAGGCGGAGTCGTCGCTCGACGCCATCCTGGTGGTGGACGAGAACGGAAGGATGATCTCGTACAACCGCAGGTTCATCGACCTGTGGGGCATTCCCGACGAGGTGCTGCAGGCACGCTCCGACGAGCGCGCGATGCAGTACGCGCTCGACAAGCTCGAAAAGCCGGAGGAGTTTCTCGAGCGGGTGAAGTATCTCTACGAGCACAAGGACGAGAAATCCAGCGAGGTCATCCGTCTGCGCGACGGCACGGTCCTCGACCGCTATTCCGCGCCGATGATCGGGGCCGACGGCAAGCACCACGGGCGGATCTGGTACTTCCGCGACATCACCGAGCGCAAGCGCGGGGAGGAGAAGCTGCAGCGCCTGAACTGGACGCTGCGCGCGCTCAGTCAGAGCAACTCCGCCCTGGTGCACGCCGGCAGCGAGGAGGAGCTGTTTGGCAGATGCTGCGAGGCGATCACCAGCACCGGGGGCTATCCCCTTGCCTGGATCGGGATTGCGCGCGACGACCCCGAGCGCACGGTCGAGGTTGTCGCCGCGGCGGGCCAGCGGCTCGCGTACCTGGAGGGCTACAAAGTCACCTGGGGCGAAGGCCCGCTCGGCGAGGGACCCGCCGGCACGGCGATTCGTACTGCGAGGACGCAGGTGACCCGGAATTTCGCCACCAACGGTGCCTTCGCGCCGTGGCGCGAGAGAGCCAGCGCGAAAGGGCTCGCGAGCTCGGTCGCGCTGCCGATCGTCGTCGAGGGGGCGATGCCCGCGATCCTCAACGTCTATAGCCCGGAGGTGAATGCCTTCGGCGAGGCCGAGATCGCGCTGTTCGAGGAGCTCGCGTCCGACATCGCCTATGGAGTGACCGCGCGCCGCACGCGGGTGGCCTACGAGAAGTCCGTGACGGAGCGCGCAGAGCAGGCGGTCAAGCTGCGTGCCACCTTCGAAAGCGCCATCGCGGCGCTCGCCGCGACCGTCGAGCAGCGCGACCCGTACACGGCGGGCCACCAGCGGCGCGTGGCCGTGCTGGCAGCGGCGATCGGGCGCGAGCTCGGGCTCGACGAGGACCGACTCGAGGGACTGCGCGTCGCGTCCACCATCCACGACATCGGCAAGATCTACGTGCCGGCCGAAATCCTGGCGCGCCCCGGGCGGCTCAGCGCGGCCGAGTTCGAGATCGTCAAGAACCACGCGCAGGTGGGCTACGACATCGTGAAGGGGGTCGATTTTCCCTGGCCGGTGGCGGAGGCGATCCGCCAGCACCACGAGCGGCTCGACGGCTCGGGCTATCCGCAGGGGCTGAAGGGCGAGCGGATCATCCTGGAAGCGCGCATCCTGGCGGTGGCCGACGTGGTCGAGGCGATCGCCTCGCACCGGCCGTACCGCGCCGCGGTCGGCATCGAGCCGGGACTGCAGCACATCGCCGCCGAAGCCGGCCGCCTTTACGACCCCGAGGTCGTCGCGGCCTGCGTGCGCCTTTTCAAGGAGAAGGGGTTCGCGCTGGCGGCGGCACAGTAGCCGCGCGCGAACCGGTGCCGGCGGCGGCGCGATTGCGCGGCCCGGGGCGCAGCCGGTAACATCGCCCGCCATGGCTCGCGCAACCCGCGAGCGCGACGGAGGAACGCCATGGCGCAATCCAGATGGAAGATCAGCGGCGAGTACATGGAGAGCTGCAACTGCGACTACCTGTGCCCGTGCATCTTCACCAATCCCCAGGCGCCGGCCACGCACGACCAGTGCACCTCGCTGCAGGTGTACCGCATCGAGCGCGGCAGCTGCGGCGAGGTCGCGCTCGACGGCCTGGCGTTCGCCCTGGTCATCCGCTCGGGCAGGGTGATGTCCGACGGCAACTGGATCTTCGCCGGCGTGATCGACGCGGCGGCCGCTCCCGCGCAGCGCGAGGCGCTGAGCGCCATCGTCAGCGGGGAGGCGGGCGGTACGCCGGCGCGCATCCGTGACATGCTGGTGAGCGATTTCCGCGGCGTGGCGGTGAAGCCGATCGTGTTCACGGCCGACGGCCTGAAGCGCGCGGCGTCGATTCCCGGGGTGCTCGAGTTCGCGCTCGAGGGCGTGCCCTCCAGGCGCAACAACGGCGAGCCCTTCTACCTCGACAACACCGCGCATCCCGCCAACGGCCGGCTCGCGCTCGCCAGGTCCGGCCACACCCGCCTGCACGGCTTCGGCCTCGAGCTGGAGCTCGCGGGCAAGGGCAACAACGGCCACTACGCGCCGTTCAGCTGGTCGGCCTAGGTGCTGCTGCGAAGCGAGCGCGCCGCGACCGTCGTGGCGCTGTTCGGGGTCAGCGCGCTGGCCTGGCTGTACCTGTTCCACGTCGCCGGCGCGATGCACGGCATGAGCGCGGTCATGCCGGGCATGGCGATGGGGGACGTGCGGCCGGCTCCCTGGTCGGGGAGCAAGCTCGTCCTGATGTTCGTGATGTGGTGGGTGATGATGACGGGGATGATGCTGCCCGGCGCGATTCCCATGATCCTGATCTTCGGCACCGTCAACCGGCGCCGGCGCGAGCGCGGCCAGGCGTACCTGCCGAGCGCCGTGTTCGCCGCCGGCTACCTGATCGCGTGGGGCGTCTTCAGCCTCGGCGCCACCCTCGCGCAATGGCGGCTCGACCAAGCGGCGCTCCTGCTGCCTTCGATGAAGATCGGCAGCGCCCTGCTCGGCGCCGCGCTGTGGGTGAGCGCGGGCCTGTATCAGTGGTCCCCGCTCAAGCGCGCCTGCCTCGCGAACTGCCGCTCGCCGATCGATTTCGTCGTCAACCGCTGGCGCGACGGATGGCTGGGGGCGCTGCGCATGGGCGTCGAGCACGGCGCCTACTGCCTGGGCTGCTGCGCGCTGCTGATGGCGCTGCTGTTCGTCGGCGGGGTGATGAATCTGCTCTGGGTCGCGGTGCTCGCGGTGTTCATCCTGTTCGAGAAGCTGCTTCCCTCCGGCCAGCGGGTGGCGCGCGTCGGCGGCGCGCTGATGATCGCCTTCGGAGTGTTCCTGCTGGCGTGGGGTTGATGCGAGCTCGCTCCATGGAGCGGGCGCGGAGCGTCAGCGCAGAGTCAGCGAAGTTGCGGGCGCCTCGGACTGCGGCGCTGCCGCGCGGGCGGGAACGAGGGGTATCATTCACACATGCGCGGCATCGGCGGCCCAATCCGCGCGGGCCGATGATTCAACGCCAGTTACAGGAGGTTTGATATGGGCGAGTTCAGCATCTGGCACTGGCTGATCGTCCTGGTGATCGTAATGCTGATTTTCGGCACCAAGAAGCTGCGCAACATCGGCACCGACCTTGGCGGCGCGGTGCGCGGATTCAAGGAAGGCATGCGCGAGGGCACCGCGGAAAAGCCGGCGGAGAAGCCCGCGGAGGCGCCGCCGCAGATCACCGGCCAGACCATCGAGGGCGAAGTGAAGGAGAAGACCGAGACCAAGGTCTGAGCGCGCTCGCGCGGCGCGTCGGGCGACTCGGCAGGGCGCGTTCGCCCGGCGCCTGTTTCTTCATCTCTTGAAAGCGGCATGCTTCGAATAGGCATCGACCTTGGCGGCACCAAGATCGAGGTGCTGGCGCTCGACGGCGCGGGGCGCGAAGTCTTCCGCAAGCGCATTCCCACGCCGCAGGGCGACTACGCCGCCACGCTGCGCACGGTGGCGACTCTGGTGGCCGAGGCCGAACGCGAAATCGCCGCGCGCGCGACCGTCGGCGTCGGCATGCCGGGCACGCTTTCGCTCGTCACGGGCCTGGTGAAGAACGCCAATTCGACCTGCCTGATCGGCCAGCCCCTCAAACAGGACCTGGAACGCGCGCTCGGGCGCGAAGTGCGGCTCGCCAACGACGCCAACTGCTTCGCGCTGTCGGAGGCCGTGGACGGGGCCGGGCGGGGCGCCGCGGTCGTGTTCGGGGTGATTCTCGGCACCGGGGTCGGCGGCGGCATCGTGGTGCGCGGGGAGGTGCTCGCAGGCGCCAACGCGATCGCCGGCGAATGGGGGCACAACCCGCTGCCGCTGCCGCAGGGCGCCGACCTGCCGCTGCCGGCGTGCTACTGCGGGCGCGCGGGCTGCGTGGAGACCTATCTATCGGGGCCCGGCATGGCGCGCGAGCACCGGGCGCGGACGGGGCAGGAGCTCGATCCGCCGCGGATCGCGGCGCGCGCCGCCGAAGGCGATCCGGACTGCGAGGCCACGCTCGCGCGCTACGAGGAGCGCCTCGCGCGCGCGCTCGGCTCGGTCATCAACGTGCTCGACCCGGACGTGATCGTGCTCGGGGGCGGGATGTCCAATCTCGCGCGCCTGTACGAAGGCGTGCCGCGCCTGTGGAGCCGCTACGTGTTCTCGGATCACGTCGCCACGCGCCTCGCGCGCAACGCGCACGGCGATTCGAGCGGGGTGCGCGGCGCGGCCTGGCTGTGGGGCGGGCCATCACGGGAGGACGCGTGAAAGTCACCGTGTACGGCATCAGGAACTGCGACACGATGAAGAAGGCGTTCGCGTGGCTCGACGCGAATGGCGTCGCCTACTCGTTCCACGACTACAAGAAGGCGGGCGTGCCGCCCGGCAAGCTCGACGCCTGGGCGAGGCGCGCCGGCTGGGAGGCGCTCGCGAATACGCGCGGGCCGACCTGGCGCAAGATCCCCGAGGCGCAGCGCGCGAAGCTTGACCGGGCGCGCGCGCTCGAGTTGCTCGAGGCAAACGCGAGCGCCATCCGCAGGCCGGTTGTCGAGGCCGGCGGAAAGCTGCTCGTCGGCTTCGATCCCGACGAGTTCGCGCGCGCGCTCGGGAGCCGGTAGACGCGCGGGGGCGGTTTGACCTGCGTCAAGAGCCTGTCGTCGTGCTGACGCACAATCGCGGAGGCATTTCGCCAGCAAAAGGAACCATCGTGAACGCAAGAAGCATCGCCTGCCTCGCGCTGCTCGGTGCAGCGCTCGCATTACCTGCCGCCGCCCAGGCGCCGCAAGGCCCGGGCGTCACCCCGGGCACCGCACCGGTGCCGGCACAGCGGCAGCGCTACCGCTTCAACCAGCGCAACACCTACGGCTGGGGCCTGATGACCCCCGAGGAGCGCAGCGCGCACCGCGAGAAGATGCTGTCGATGCGCAGCTTCGCGGAATGCAAGGCCTATCAGGCCGAGGAGCACGCGCGCATGCAGGAGCGCGCCAGGGCGCAGGGCAAGACGCTTCCGGCGCCGCGCTACAACGCCTGCGACCGCATGAAGGCGCGCGGCCTGCTCGAGTAGCGCCCGCCGTAGCGGCCGGGCCTCGCCGACCGCGCCCATGCTCGCGGATTTCGTCCAGAGCTGGGGCTATCCGGCCGTGTTCGTCGGCACGCTGCTGGAGGGCGAGACGATCCTGCTGCTGGGCGGCTTCGCCGCGCATGTCGGCTACCTGCGCCTGCCGTGGGTGATCGCGGTCGCGGCGGCCGCGGGCTTTCTGGGCGACCTGTTCTATTTCTGGCTCGGCCGGCGCTACGGCAGCCGCGTGCTCGCGCGCTTTCCGCGCCGGGCGCCGCGCGCCGCGCGGGTGCGCGCGCTGCTCGAGCGCCATCCCCTGCCGGTGATCCTGGCGCTGCGCTTCCTGTACGGCCTGCGCGTCGTCGGACCGATCGCGATCGGTACCAGCTCGGTGCACTGGGCGCGCTTCGTCGCCCTCGATCTGGTCGCCGCCCTCGCCTGGGCGTCGCTCGGGGCCGGCCTGGGCTACCTGTTCGGCGCGGGGCTGCGCCTGTGGCTCGGAGATCTGGGCGGAATCGAGCTCACTCTCGGCGCGGCCCTGGTCGCCGTCGGGGCGCTCATCTGGGGCGCGCGCATCTGGCTGCAGCGCCGCCGGCTGTGACTGCGCGGCGGCGCCGGGCGCCTTCGCAGGCACGCTTTTCGCTAAGATCTCTGCAAAGGAGGTCATATGGAATTTCCCCCTCAGCTGCAACCCGGTCTGACCGGTGACTCCGAGCTGGTGGTCGGCGAGGAGCACACCGCGCCGAGCATCGGCAGCGGCAAGGTGCACGTGCTCGGCACGCCCGTGATGATCAACCTGTTCGAGGCCGCGGCGCTTGCCGCGTGCGAGCACCTGCTGCCGGCGGGGTATCAGAGCCTGGGGACGCGGCTCGACGTGCGCCATCTCGCGGCGACGCCGGTCGGCATGCGCGTGCGCGCGCGCGCCGAGCTGATCTGGGTGCAGGGGCGCACGCTCACCTTCCGCGTCGAAGCGCGCGACGAGAAGGACCTGATCGGCGACGGGTTGCACGAGCGCGTGGTGGTCGACGTCGCCAGGTTCGACCAGCGGGTGCAGGCGAAGCTCGGGCGGGGGTAGGGATTCGAGCAGCCGCGCGTTGCGGGCACGCCTGCGGCGGTCTCCGGTTTTAAAACCGGAGATCGGATAAGGACCGGTCAGGGTTTTCCACGATCTCCGTCATTTGCATGGGTCGAAGTGTGACCCATGCAAATGACGGAGACACGGGGAACCAAGAGGTGCCCGCTGCGCGCGACGACAAGGACCTGGTCGGCTGCGGGGTGCACGAGCGCGGGCGAATTGCGGGCACGCCTGCGGCGGTCTCCGGTTTTCCGAGGGGTCAAAGGGCGACCCCTCGGAAAACCGGAGATCGGAATAAAACCGGTCGGGGGTTTTCCACGATCTCCGTCATTTGCATGGGTCGAAGTGTGACCCATGCAAATGACGGAGACACGGGGAACCAAGAGGTGCCGGCCGCCCGCAACCCGCTCAGCCGCCTCAATGCCCTCCCGCAGGCCCGGCGCCGAACGGCGGGCGGGTGGTCCACAGCAGCGGGATCAGCATCAGGAACAGCACGCCCACGATCCAGAAGATGTCGTTGGTCGCGAGCATGTAGGACTGGCTCACCAGCAGGCGCTCGAGCTCGGCGTGCGCCTGGCCCGCCGCCATGCCCAGGCCCTGCAGCGCGTCCATGAAGTGGCGCGTGGTCGCGTCGTACAGGCTGATGTGCTCGCTGAGCTGGGTGCGGTGCAGGGTCTGGCGCCGGTCCCACAGCGAGATGGCGATCGATGCGCCGAAGCTGCCCGCCATCATGCGCAGGAAGTTCTGCAGCCCGGTGGCGTTGGCGATGCGCGCGTTCGGGATGCCGCCGAGGTTGATCGAGATGAGCGGGGTGAAGAAGAACGCCACCCCGACGCCCTGCAGCAGCTGCGGCAGGGCGATGGTGGCGAAGTCGGCGTTGGTGTCGAAGTGTCCGCGCCAGAACGCGACGATCGCGAACACGACGAAGCCGACGGTGGCGAGCAGGCGCGGGTCCACCCGTCCGATGCTGCGGCCGACCAGCGGCATGAAGATCACCGCGAAGATGCCGGCCGGCGCGAGCGCGTAGCCGGCCCACTGCGAGTTGTAGCCGAGCTGGGTCTGCAGCCACAGCGGCAGCACGATGATGCTGGCGAAGAACAGCGCGAAGCCGAGCGCCAGCGCGATCGCGCCGCGGCGGAAGTTGTGGAAGCGGAACAGCCCCAGGTCGACCACCGGATGCGCCTCGTTCAGCTCCCAGGCGAGGAACAGGCAGAAGCCGAGCAGCGCGAGCAGGCCGAAGCCGACGATGGTGGTGGAGTGGAACCAGTCGAGCTCGTTGCCCTTGTCGAGCATGATCTGCAGGCTGCCGACCCACACCACCAGCAGCACCATGCCGACGCGGTCCACGGGCAGCTTGCGCGTGGGCGTCTCGCGGTCGTGCATCATCTCCCAGGTGGCGAACGAGGCGAAGATGCCGATCGGGATGTTGATGAAGAAGATCCACGACCAGTGATAGTTCTCGGTGATCCAGCCCCCGAGCAGCGGCCCGAGGATCGGCGCCACCACGATGGTGATGCCCCAGATCGCCAGGCCGGTGGAGCGCTTCTCGGGCGGGTAGCTCGCCAGCAGCAGCGCCTGCGACAGCGGCACCATGAACCCGGCCGCCGCGCCCTGCAGCACGCGGAAGCTGACCAGCATCGAGAGGCTGGTCGACAGGCCGCACAGGAACGAGGCGAAGGTGAACACCGCGATCGCGAGCGAGTACATGCGCACCTGGCCGAAGCGCCCCGCGAACCAGCCCGCCATCGGCACGGTGATGGCGTTGGCCACGGCGTAGGAGGTGATCACCCAGGCGCCCTGGGTGGGCGCCACCGCGAGATCGCCGGTGATGGTCGGGATGGCGACGTTGGCGATGGTGAGGTCGAGCACCTCCATCATGTTCGCCATCGCCAGCACCAGGGTCAGCAGCGCCAGCATGGCGCCGGTGTACGGCTGCGGCGCGGCGGCGCCGTTCTGCACGCTGCGCCCTCCGGGCCCGCTCAGCCGGGATGACGCGGCGCCGCGCCGGCGCGCGGCCCGGCCGCCGGACGGGAGGCGCTGTTGGCGGCGATGATCTCGGCCACGCGCTGCGCCGCCCGCTTGTCGAGGGAGGCGAACACGTCGGTCCGCTGGCCCGCGTGCCGGCGCACGGTCTCGACCAGGCGCTTGCCGCTGCGGTCGTGGGTGTCGATGTAGGCGCGCATCGACAGGCCGATCTGCAGGGGATGCGCGGCGAGCTGCTGCGGTTCGAGCGCGATGCGCAGCGGCAGGCGCTGCACCACCTTGATCCAGTTGCCGGTGGCGTTCTGCGCCGGGAGCAGGGCGAACGCGCTCCCGGTGCCGGCGCCGAAGCCGACCACCGTGCCGCGGTACTCGACGTCGTCGCCGTAGACGTCGGAGCTGAGCTCCACCGGCTGGCCGACGCGCACGTCGGCGAGCTGGCTTTCCTTGTAGTTGGCGTCGACCCACACGTCGCCGAGCGGCACCACCGCCATGAGCGGCGACCCGGGCGCGACGCGCTGCCCGACCTGGACGTTGCGCTTGGCGACGAAGCCGGAGACCGGGGCAAGAATCTCGGTGCGCGCGTAGTCGAGGAAGGCCGCGTGCACCCTCGCGGCGGCGGCCTTCACGTCGGGATGGTCGGCGACGGTGGTGTTGTCGGTCAGCGCCCGGCTCGCGGCGAGCTGCTCGCGCGCTGCCGCCAGCACGGCCTCGGCCGTGCGCACCGCGTCGCGCGCGTGCTGCACGTCCTCGGCGGACACCGCGCCGCTGCCCGCCGCGTGCTCGCGCCGCGCGAGGTCGTCCTTCGCCTTGGCAAGCTCGGCCGCGCGCAGCGTGACCGTGGCGGCGAGCTGCGCATCGTTGGCGTACAGGGTCCTCACCTGGCGCACGGTGCGCGCGAGCTGCGCTTCGGCCAGCTCGAGCGCGACCTTGACGTCGGCGCGGTCGAGCTGCACCAGGACCTCGCCGGCCTTCACATAGTCGGTATCGTCGGCGCGCACGGCAATCACCGTGCCCGCCACCTGGGGCGTGATCTGCACCACGTTGCCGGCCACGTAGGCGTCGTCGGTGTATTCGTAATAGCGTCCCGTCATCCACCAGTACACGCCGTAGCCGATGCCGCCCACGGCGAACACGAGCAGCACGATCGCAAGCGCGCGCCGGCGCTTTCCGTTTGCGTTGGCCGCGGGAGTGGCGGGTTCTGCCATGGTGATTCCTTTCTGCTTGTTATTCAGGAGCCGCCCGCGGCGAGCGGGGGCGTGGTGCCCTGGTAGCCGCCGCCGAGCGCGTGCGCGAGGTTGATCGAGGCGTCGAGCTCGCGGGCGCGCAGGTCGGCGACCAGCGAGCGTTGCGCGATGACCTGCGATTCGGCCGACAGCACCGAGAGGAAGTTCGACAGGCCGGCCTTGTAGCGCGTCAGGGCGAGGTCGTAGGCTTCCTGCGCCGCCGCGAGCCCCGCCTTCACCTGCGGGCGCTGGCGCTCGACCGAGCGGAAGGCGACCAGCTGATCGGCCACTTCGCGCAGCGCGTCGGACAGCGTCTGGTTGTACTGCTCCACCGCGGCGTCGTAGTCGGCGTCGCGCGCGCCGAGGTTGCCGCGCAGGGCGCCGCCGTCGAAGATCGGCAGGCTGAGCGCCGGGCCGACCCCGGCGATGGCGCTGCCGCTATGGATGAAGTTGGACCAGCCGAGCGATTGCAGCCCGACGAAGGCGGCCACGTTGATGTCGGGGTAGAAGCGCGCGCGCGCGGCGTCGATGTCGCGCGCCGCGGCCTCGACGCGCCAGCGGCTGGCGATCACGTCCGGCCGCCGGCCGATCAGGTCCGCCGGCAGCTTGCTCGGCAGCAGCGCGCCCTTGGGCGCGGCGAGCCTGGGACGCGCGATCTTCAGGCCACTGTCGGGGCCGGCGCCCGCCAGCGCGGCGAGCTGGTTGCGCGTGAGCGCGATCGTCTCCTCGATCTGCACGATGCGCTCCCTGGCGGCCGGGATCTCCGCCTCGGCCTGCTTGAGCTCGAGGCGCGAGTCGAGTCCCGAGGCGACGCGGTGCTGCACCAGCGCGAGCACTTTGTCGCGCTGCGCGAGCGTGTCGCGGGCGAGCCGGAGCAGGTCGAAGGCGTGCGCGAGCTGGACGTAGGCGCGCGCGATGGCCGAGGACAGCACCAGGCGCGCCGCGTAGGCGTCGGCCTGGGCGGCCTTCACCTGGCCGAGCGCGGCGGCGTAGACGGCGGCGTTCTTGCCCCAGAAGTCGAAGTCGTAGGAGAAGTTGAGCGTGGCCTGGTTCTGCCAGTACCAGTTGCCGCCGTAGGGCGGCGGATAGATGAAATTCTCGGAGAAGCGCTGGTAGCTCGGGTTCGCGGCTGCGTTGACCTGCGGCCGGCGCGGCGCACCCGCGGCTTCGGCCAGCGCGTTCGCCCGCTCCACCCGCGCGCGCGCGAGGCGGATGCTCGGGCTGTCGGCGAGCGCCTCCCCGATCAGCGCGTCGA
>Ga0307374_10002834_pt1 | contig 30326 bp, 19 predicted proteins | sample OX3MG_FD_202532 | JGI IMG/M metagenome (GOLD analysis project Ga0307374, IMG submission 202532) | Soil microbial communities from Risofladan, Vaasa, Finland - OX-3 | ecosystem: Environmental > Terrestrial > Soil > Coastal area > Acid sulfate soil | place: Finland: Risofladan, Vaasa | collected... | reverse complement strand
AGCCGGATGGCGCCCACCATGGCGGGGATGCCGAGGCGGACTTCGGGGTAGCCGAAGCTCGCCCGGTCGCTCGCCAGGACGAAGTCGCACCACGTCACCAGGGTGAGCCCGTACCCCAGGCAGTGCCCGTTCACAGCGGCGATGACGGGCTTGTGGATCTCCCACCCGCTCTCGAACGAGTTGAGGGTGGGCTTCTCCCAGAAGGTGCCCGCGAACGCGCCCGTCGACCCGGTGCCGTCGCGCAGGTCGGCTCCGGCGCAGAAGGCACGCCCCGAGCCGGTGACGATCCCCACCCAGGCCTCCTCCTCGTCGCGGAAGCGGGCGAAGGCGGCGTTGAGATCGGCGCGCAGCTCGCCGTTGACGGCGTTGAGCGCCTCCGGGCGGTTGTAGGTGATGGTGACCACGTGGCCACGTCGCCGGTACAGCACTGTTTCAGCCATGGCGCACCGTACCGCCACCACCGGATCGCGCCGCCCGGATCGCGCCGCCCAGATCGGTGGTGGCCGCGGATCGGTGGTGGCCGGAGACCGCGCCGGATCAGCCCCCCTGGTTCAGCGCCGCGCAGGCGGCCACCTGGTCGGCCGAGACGGCCTGAGCGGCGGCGAGCGTGGGCGGCGACAGGAACGGTGGCCGGCGCGCCGTGAGGTCGAGGGTGTCGAGGAGGTTGCTGGCATTGGCGTCACGGTTGGAGAGCGCCGGCAGGTTCCACTTCGTCTCGAGGAGACGGAGGATCGACGTGTGGTCGTGGACGACGTGTGACACGTAGTCCCGCTTGGCCCAGGGCGACACCACCACGGCGGGCACCCGGAACCCGGTCCAGCTGTAATGGTCGCCGTCGAGCTCGGCGGCAGGGACGTCCGGGGCGATGTCGTCGGGAGGCACGGCCCGCTGCGGGGGGACGTGGTCGTAGTAGCCGCCGTGCTCGTCGTAGACCCAGATCAACACCGTGTCGGGCCAGGCCGGACCGGCCATGACCGCGTTCACCACCGAGGCCGCGAACGCCTGGCCGTTCTGGACGTCCTGCGGGTTCTCCTCCGAGGCCGTGCCGAAGTCGGGCTCCACGAGGCAGAAGCCGGGGAGCGTCCCCGCCGCCGCGTCGGAGAAGAAGTGGTCGATCTTCTCGAGGTTGGGCGCCACGGCGGCCGCCGCATAGGGGAACAGCAGCGCCGTGGGCAGGGAGCTGTAGTAGTCGAGCCACGGGATGCCGAAGTGGTCGAGCATGTCGAAGACGGTCCCGAACCCGCCCGGGCGGTTGGAGCGGGTCGCCGACACCGGGAAGGAGTCGTCGACGAGGCCGAACGCCGACCCCGCGATCAGGAACCGGCGGTTGGGGTCGGTCTGGGCCATGGTCGACGCGAACCACCGGTCGCACAGCGGGAAGGTCCGCCCCAGCGAGTAGTAGAAGGGCAGGTCGGCGCCGGTGAAGTAGGCCATCGGGTCGGTGCCCTTGGCCCGCACGAAGCCGTCGTTGCGCCCGTGGTTCCACGACTGGTGGCTCACCGCCCAGTCCTGCGAGACATGCGCGTCGGCCTGGCACACCGAGCGGGCCGGGTAGGCGACCACGGGCGTGCCGTCGGGCCCGGGGTTGGCGTTGCGGGGACGGCCCCGGGCGTCGAGGTCGAACCCGTCGCCGCGCCCGAGCATCCCGAAGTAATTGTCGAAGGAGTGGTTCTCCATCATGAGCACCACGATGTGGCGGATCTCGGGCAGCATGTCGGTCCCCGCCGCTCGCGACGGGAACGGCCGGTCACCGGCCCTGAACCGGGTGGTCGGGCCGGCGGCGCCCGTGGTGGTCGTGGAGGAGGCCGCCGGTGACGACCGGCCGCAGGCGGCCAGCAGTGCGCCCGTTCCGCCGAGGCCGGCGGCGGCCGCACCCCGGAGGAAGGTGCGGCGGGGGATGGCACCACCGGACCGCGGCTGCATGCCTAGCTCCCGTCGCGTTCGAGGACGCGGCGCGGGTGCCGGCCGTCGACGTAGCCCATGAACGGTGGGCGGATGTTGTAGCCCAGCAGCTCCTGCAGGCGCTCGGGGAGTCGGCGCACCGTGTCCCCGGGCACCGCCAGGAAGTGGTTCTCCTGGGGACGGAGCCAGGACGCCACGTACTCGAGCACCACGCCGAGGCGCGGCCGGCTCGTGGTGTTCGCCCCGCCGCCGTGCCAGAGGCTGCCCAGATAGAACAGCACCGACCCCGCCGGCATCGTGGCCGCCACCGTGGGGGTCTGCGCCGAGGGCTGCTCGGACACCCACCGGTGGCTGCCCGGGACGAGGCGGGTGGCGCCGTTGGCCTCGGTGAAGTCGTCGAGGGCCCACATGGTGTTGAGGACGACCTCGCCGTGCGGCCGCGGCAGCGGGTAGATGCCGTCGTCGTGGTGGAGGACCTGGGCGACCTCGCCGGGGCCGATCTCGATGCCGGTCGGCGCGCTGAGCTGGCAGTGGCCGAGCACCTCGTCGAGCACGCCGAGGACGAGGGGGTGGACCGCGGCGGCGTCGAGGCACCGCGTCTTGGCGAAGAGCGCGTAGGCCCGCCGCGTGCGCGCCCCCTCGAAGGGGTTGCGCCCGCCGGGCACCCCCCGGAGCACGCGCTGCAGTTCGACGCGGGTCTCCCCGAGCTCGGGCTCGGCGAGCAGGCCCTCGACGACGGCGTACCCGTCCCGGTCGAGAGCAGCCACCACGTCGTCGACCGTGGGCGCGGAGCTGCGCATGCGCCCCTCAGTCTTTCAGAGCGGCCCTCCGGAGGTCGGGGGTGCCGTGCCCGGGGCGCGCCCGGCGCCCGGCGCCGAGGGCCACGACCTCGGCGAAGCCCTCCCGCAGGCACTCGACCAGCGCGGCGTGGTCGGGCACGGCCGCGCTGTCCACGGTCACCCCGATGCAGCATGTCCCCGCGTACGAGACCAGTGTGACGTTGAGCGCCGATCCCAGGGTCGGGCCGAAGGCGAAGTAGCCGCTCGTCGGCACGCCGCACAGGTAGACGGGGAACGACAGGCCCGGGACGTTGCTGGCCAGGAAGTCGACGTGCTTCAGCATGCTCCCCACGACCCCCTGGGGGAGGAGGTTGAGCGTGCCCGCGATGGCGTTCGAGTGCGGCACGGCGCGCTCCTCGCGTGCCAGACGGCAGCGCTGTCCCATGGAACGGATCCGGTCGGCGGGGTCGAGGGCGCCGGCGGGGACCGTGAAGCGCGCCAGCGTGATCCGGTTCCCGGCGGCGGGGTCGTCGGGCGTGCGCAGGCTGATGGGCATGGTGACCCGGAGATCCCCCACGGTGGCGCCGTGGCGCTCGTGATACCGGCGCAGCCCGCCGGTGACGGCGGCCAGGAAGCCGTCGTTGACCGTCCCGCCGGCCAGGGCCGAGGACCGGCGCAGGTCCTCGAAGGGCACCGTGATCATGGCCAGGGTGCGGCCCAGGCCGCGTGCGGTCATCACCGGGGAGAGCGTGGCCGCGACGGGGGCGACCATGCGGCCGACCGAGCGCGCCGTCTCGATGGCGTCGCGCGTGCTGCGCACCGGGTGGCGGGCGACAGTGAGGGCGGCCGGGACCATGGCGGCGGCGTCCCGGCGCGCCAGCGCCGTGACCCGGCGCCAGTCGTGGGCGACGCCGGCGCGGACGAGACCGGCGGGCCCGAGCGCAGGGCTCCCGGGCGCCGGGGGCATCTCGCCCCGAGGCTCGGGGTCGGGGGAGGCGTCGAACAGCAGGAGGAGCAGCTGCATGCCCCCGATGCCGTCGGTCAGGGAGTGGTGGACCTTCATGACCAGCGCGGCCCGGTCCCCCTCGAGCTGCTCCACCAGCGTGAACTCCCACAGAGGGCGCGAACGGTCGAACCCCGTGGTGGCGATGGTGCGCGCCAGGCCGAGCACGGCATCGGGCGTGCCGGGCGCCGGGGCGGCCACCCGCCGCAGGTGCCACGTCAGGTCGAAACCCGGGTCGAACTCCCAGCGCGGCGGCGACAGCCGCCCCGGGACGTCCACCGGGCGCTGGCGGAAGCGAGGCACGAGCCGCGTGGCCCGCTCGAGCCGCTCCTGGAGGGAGTCGAACGCCGGGCCGCGATCCAGCCAGGCCACGGCGACGATGGTCGCCCGCAGGGCCGGGTCGTTCTCCATGTACCAGGAGAAGGCGTCGCTCTCTCGCATGAACGCCTCCGCCGTCCCGTCCATCTAGGACCTCCCGTCCCCGTCGTGGAAGGGGACCACTCCAGGCCCGGACCGAGGGTCCGAACCTAGGTCCGAACCTAGGGATAGTGACGGTGGCGCTCCAGAGGAGAAGGTCCCGGCCGACGGCCGGCTCCCGGGGTCCCGCGGTCAGGGCTGGGGGGGTCTCGAGGCGTCGGCGCGGGAGTCGAGCCAGCGCCGGAAGCCCGCCGCGTTGGAGTGCACGCCGTTGAGCGTGTCGAGCTTCTCCCGGTGCGCGGCGTCCACGCCCGACACGTCGCCCGCGAAGGCCGCCTCGAGGGCCCCGGCGATGTCATCGCCGGCACGCCACGCCTGCTCGGCCACGCTCGCCCACGCGCGCAGCGTCTCCTCGGCCTCGGCGAGCACCGCGGCGGGCTCGGGGAGGAGCCCGTAGTGGGCCAGGGCGAGCCCCGACGGCCGCCGCTCGGCGAAGCGGTGCAGGGAGCGCACCGCCTGGTCGAGGTCGAAGTCGGGCGGCGGCGTCGACGGGCGCAGGACGCCGGCGTCGGGCAGGCGCACACCGACGGCGTCGCCTGCGAACAGGATGCCGCTCGCCGAGTCGTGCAGGGCGAGGTGGTGCTTGGCGTGACCGGGCGAGTCCACGGTGGTGAGCACCCGGCCCGGCCCCACGCGGATCTCCTCGCCGTCGGCGAGCACGTGGATGCGCTCCGCCGGCGTGGGGTCGAGCCGGCCGTAGAGCGAGTCGAGCAGCGGCCCGTAGACGCGCGCCGCCGAGTCGATGAGCCGGGCCGGGTCGGCCAGGTGGCGCGCGCCCTTCTCGTGCACGTACACGGTGGCCGCCGGGAACGCCCGGGCCACGTCGCCGACCCCACCGGCGTGGTCGAGGTGGATGTGGGTGACCGCCACCCCGGCCAGCTCGCCGGGGCTCACCCCGAGCGCGCCGAGCGCCTCGAGCAGCGCCGGCACCGAGCTCTGGCTCCCGGTCTCCACCAGCACGGGGGCGTCCCCGTGCACCAGGTAGCCGGCCGTCACCTTCTCCCACCCCCCGAGCAGGGTGTCGATCTCGACCACCCCGGGGGCGATCTCGGTCGTCGTCACGTCCCGACCTCGATGACCACCTTGACGTCGTCGGGCCGGCGCTGCAGGGCGTCCTGCCAGTCCGCCAGGGGGACGCGCCGGGTCACGAGGCGTTCGAGCCAGGACCGGTCGGCCGCCACCAGCGCGGCCGCGGCCGCCTCGTAGTGCCGGCGGTTGGCGTTGACCGACCCCACCACGGACTGGTTCTCGAGCACCATCGAACGGTTGAGCATCCCGGCGTCCACGTGCATGGCCCGGCCGCCCGACGACACGCCGGTGAGGCAGGCGACGCCTCCGGGGCCCAGGTGCTCCATGGCGTCGAACACGAGCGACCCGACCCCGGTGCACTCGACCACGACGTCGGGGCTCGAACAGGCGTCCTCGATCTTCCCGGTGTGGTAGCTGGCACCGAGCGCCGCCACGAGGTCGGGCTTGATCCCGGTCGTGACCTGGTCGAAGACGTGCACCTCGAGCCCGCGCTGCACCGCCAGGAGCGCGGCCAGCAGGCCGATGGGCCCCGCGCCGGTCACCACCGCGTGGCGCGGCGCCCAGTGGGCCCGCCCGCCGATCCGGTCGATCTGCTCCCACGCCTTGGCCACCACGCTCGTGGGCTCCAGGAGCACGCCGAGCGCTCCCAGGCCGGGGTCCACCTTCACGGCGAAGTCGGGGTGGATCCGGTAGCGCTCGGAGCAGTAGCCGTCGTGGCCCTTGATGCCGCGCTCGGTGTACTGGCCGTTGCGGCAGAAGTCCCACTCACCCACCGCGCAGTTCTCGCAGGGCACCGGGTCGGGGCGCCGGACGATGCCCACCACGAGGTCCCCCGCCGCCACGGGTGCGCCGTCGGGCGCCTCGAGGACGCGGCCCAGGGACTCGTGGCCGAGCACCAGGCGTTCGCGACCCGGCGGCGCCCACCCGTACGCCCCCGACACGATCTCCATGTCGGTGCCGCACACGCCCACGGCGAGCGTCTGGACCAGCACCGGGCCGTCGGAGGCGGGCGGCTCGGGGACGTCGTCGAGGCGCGCCGATCCCGCCGTCATGGGCTGCACCGTCAGGGCCTGCATGGCCTAGCTCCTCTCCGGGGGTCTCCCGGCGCGGCCCGGCCGCTGCCGGCCGCCGTGCTCGGGGCCCGCCGCCCACCGCTTGCGGCCCCCGTGCAGGTGTGACCGGCGGACGGCCGGCGCGGCGTCCTGCTCGTGCATGCGGGGATGGCCGGTGAGGTTGAACGCCGCGTTGACGAGCGACACGTGCGAGAAGGCCTGCGGGAAGTTCCCCACCTGGCGGCCGGCATGCACGTCGTACTCCTCGGCCAGCAGCCCGAGCTCGTTGCGCAGGCCGAGGAGGCGCTCGAGCATGGCCCGGGCGTCCTCGGGGCGGCCGATCAGGTGCAGGCAGTCGGCCATCCAGAACGAGCAGGCCAGGAAGGCGCCCTCGCGCCCGTGGAGCCCGTCCACGTCACCGGCGTCCCCGGTGCGGTAGCGCAGGACGAAGCCGTCCTCGGTGAGTCCGCGCTCGATCGCCTCGACCGTGGAGCGCACCCGGTCGTCGGTGGCGGGGAGGAACCCCACGAGGGGGATCATGAGCAGGCTGGCGTCGAGGGCGTCGGACCCGAAGTACTGGGTGAAGGAGCCGACCGCGGCGTTGTACCCCTGCGCGCACACCTCCTCGTGGATGGCGTCGCGCACCTGGCGCCACCGGTCGAGCGGGCCGTCGAGGCCGAGCTCCTCGATGCTGCGCACGGCGCGGTCGACCGCCACCCAGGCCATGACCTTGGAGTGGGTGAAGTGCCGGCGCGGGCCACGCACCTCCCAGATGCCCTCGTCGGGCTCCTGCCAGTTGTTCTCCACGAACTCGACCAGGGCCACCTGCAGGTCCCAGGCCGACGCGCTCAGCGGGCTCCCCACGGCGCACGCCTCGTAGAGGGCGGACAGCACCTCGCCGTAGACGTCCAGCTGGAACTGGCCCGACGCGGCGTTGCCGATGCGCACCGGGGCCGAGCCCTCGTAGCCCGGGAGCCAGTCCACCACCCATTCGTCGAGCCTGCGCTCGCCCCCGGGCCCGTACATGATCTGGAGCTTCGAGACGTCCCCCGCCACCGCCCGCAGCAGCCAGTCGCGCCAGTCGAGGGCCTCGTCGTGGTAGCCGCCCCGCATGAGCGCCTGCAGCGTCAGGGTGGCGTCGCGCAGCCAGCAGTAGCGGTAGTCCCAGTTGCGCTCACCTCCCAGGGTCTCGGGCAGCGACGTCGTGGGGGCGGCCACGATTCCCCCGGTGGGGTGGTAGGTGAGGGCCTTGAGCGTGATCAGCGATCGCACCACCGGCTCGCGGAACACCCCTTCGTAGGAGCACATGGCGGCCCAGTCGCGCCACCACATCTCGGTGTCGGTGATGGCGTAGTGGGCGTCGACGGGCCGCGGCGGGGCCTCTTGCGACGGGTACCAGGTGAGCACGAAGGGGACGTGGTCGTCGCCGGCCACGGTGAACTCGGCCGCGGTCGTCATGTCCTCGCCCCGGGTGCGCACGGGCGTCCACAGGGCGAGGGCGTCGGGGCCGGAGACGGCGGCCAGCAGCCCGTCCACCCGCCGCACCCACGGGACCATCGACCCGTTCCCGAAGCGGATCACGAGGTCCATGCGCATGGCCACGCTGCCCCGCACGGACTGGACCATCCGGACCACCTGGGGGTGGTGCTCGCGGATCGGCATGCAGTCGACGAGCCGGGCCACCCCGTCGGCGGTCTCGAACTCGGTCTCGAGGACCAGGGAGTCGGGGCGGTACGCCCGCCGGACCTCGTAGTCACCCGTGGCCGGTGCGATGCGCCAGTAGCCGTGCTCGGGCGTGCCCAGGAGCTGGGCGAAGCAGGCGTCGGAGTCGAAGCGCGGGAGGCACAGCCAGTCGATCGACCCGTCGCACCCCACCAGCCCGGCGGTGTGCGTGTCGCCGATGATCCCGTAGTCCTCGATCCGTAGACCCACCGGCAGCATTCTTAGCCGGGGGCCCGGCCCGATGGCTGCCGGGCCACGCGGGCGCGGCGCCCCGGGGTACCGCCGCCGGGGGAGGGGGCGACCGGACCGCGCCTACGAGGAGAGGCAGGCCCCGGTGCCCACCGAGCCGTCGGTGGCCCGGACGCGGGCCTGGGCCTGGGCGATGTCGGTGACCACCGCCGGCATGGCCAGCGCGTACCCGACGCCGCTGTAGGTGGTCGACCGGGCGAACACGACCCCGATGACGGTTCCGTCGGGGATGCCGGCGTCCCCCGACGACACGATGGGACCGCCGGAGTTGCCGGGGTTGACCGTGGCGTCGAGCTGGTAGATCTGCCGGGTGGTCGTGGACTTCCCGTAGATGTCGAGGCCGACGGCTTTGAACGATGCCGCCACCCCGGCCTTGCCGTAGGTGAACGGGCCGCCCTCGGGGTAGCCGAGCACGACACCGGTGGTGCCCCGGGCGACGATGGTGGCGTCGATGGGGAGCGCCGGGTCGGCGAGCCCGGGCACGCGGAGCACGGCCACGTCGAGCTGGGGGTCGAACACCGCCGCGGTGGCGGGATGCCGGCCCGTGCCGTCGATGACGACCGGAGCGGCGATGCCCGCCACGACGTGCGCGTTGGTGACCACGAGGCCCGGCGCGGCGACGAAGCCCGAGCCCTCCTGGATGACCCCGCAGCCCTGCCCGGCCACCTGCACCGTCGACGGCTCGGCCCGCACGACGGCGGCACGCTCGGCCGCGTCGCTCGGCAGGGTCACGGGACCGGCCACCTCGGGGGGAAGCCCGGCGAACACCACGGGGAAGCCGTTCTGGGCGAGGAAGCGTTGCACGCCGGTGAACACCGTCGGGATCGGGGGCAGGACGTGGTCGAGGGCGCGCACGATGCGCGACTGCTGCACGGCCCGGGCGAGGCTCGGGTACCGGCTGTCGGACAGGAGGCTGGCCACCAGCCAGGTGGCGATGAGCGTGGCGACCACCGCCACGGCCACGCCGAAGGCCGAGTCGAGCGGGCCCAGGCGCAGCCGTTGCAGGAACCGGCTGGAGCGCACGCCGAGCAGGCGGCCCACGGCGCCGAGGATCGTGGCCACCCCGATGAGGACGACCAGAGCCACCAGCGTCTTGGCCGTGGTGCCCGAGGCCAGCCCGGCCAGCGACGGCGCCACCAGGGCACCGATGAACAGCCCGAGCCAGAATCCCCCGAACGACAGCACCTGCGTGGCGGCCCCGAGTCGCAGCCCGTGGATGCCCGACAGCGCCACGATCACGAGCAGCACGTAGTCGACCCAGTTCACTTCGGTAGATCCTCCCCCACGCGCGCCCTCGGTGCGACCGATCCCCGTCGGTGTGCCGCCGGACGGGGATGGGGCCGCGCTCTACAGTGGCGGTCGGACCGACCAGGAGACGCCCGCTATGGCCGAGATCGTCGAGTTGCTCGCCGACGTGGTGGGGGCCGCCAACGTCCTCGTCGGCGAGGCGGTCTCCCCCGACTACGGCCACGACGAGGCCCTGACGGCGACGGCCAGCGCGCCGCTCGCCGTCGTCCGGCCCGGCACCACGGCCGAGGTGTCCGCCGTGCTCAGGTTGGCCGACGAGCTCCAGCTCCCGGTCACCGCCCGGGGCAGCGGCACCGGGCTCTCGGGCGCGGCGATCTCCCCGGCGGACGGGATCCTGGTCTCGTTCGAGCGGATGGACCGAATCCTCGAGATCGACCTCGACAACCACGTGGCCGTCGTCCAGCCCGGGGTCACCCTCGACGAGCTCAACCGGGCCGCCGCCGAGCACGGGCTCGTGTACCCGGTGTTCCCGGGAGAGGCCGGCGCGTCGCTGGGGGGCAACGTGGCCACCAACGCCGGCGGCATGCGGGCCATCAAGTACGGGGTCACCCGGCACCACGTCCTCGGCCTCGAGGCTGTGCTCGCCGGGGGCGATGTCATCCGCACCGGGGGCAAGTTCGTGAAGAACTCCACCGGGTACGACCTCACCCAGCTCATCGTGGGGTCCGAGGGCACCCTGGCCTTCGTCACCGAGACCACCCTGAAGCTCCACCCCCGGCCCGGGCACGCCGCCACCGTCCTGGCCCCGTTCACCACGCTGGAGCAGGTCACCGCGGCGGTGCCCCGCATCGTCGCCCACGGCGTCGGCCCGCTCATCCTGGAGTACGTCGACATGATCACCATGGACGCCATCACGGCCAACGTGGGGCTCGACCTGGGGATCCCGGCGGCCGTGCGCGAGGGGGCGCTGGCCTATCTCGTGATCGTGCTCGAGGACGCCCACGAGGACCGCCTCGACGACGACGTGTCGTCGCTCGGCGAGCTCCTGGTCGAACTGGGGGCGATGGAGGTCTACGTGCTGCCCGCCCAGGCCGCCACCCAGCTCATCAGCGCCCGCGAGAAGGCGTTCTTCGTGGCCAAGGCGGCGGGCGCCGACGACATCGTCGACGTGGTCGTGCCCCGGGCGGCCATCCCCGCCTACATGTCGGCCGTCGCCGAGGTGGCCGCCACGCACGGCGCCCTGATCACGGGATGCGGGCACGTGGGTGACGGCAACGTCCACCTGTCGGTGTTCCAACCCGACCCCGACCGGCGCGCCGAGGTGCTGCGGGCGGTCTTCCGGGCGGGGATGGGCCTCGGCGGGGCCATCTCGGGCGAGCACGGCATCGGCACCGAGAAGAAGAAGTACTTCCACGAGATGGAGGACCCCGTGAAGCTCGGCCTGATGCGGGCCATCAAGCGGGCCTTCGACCCCCATGGGATCCTCGGGCCCGGAACCCTGCTCGACTGACCACGCTGCCCGACCGACCACGCTGCCCGACTGACCACGCTGCCCGACCGACCACGCTGCCCGACCGGGGGAGGCCGACCGACCATGGGACCAGGACGATGAACGGCGCACAGGCTCTGATCAGGTCACTCGTCGGCTGTGGTGTCGACGTGTGCTTCATGAACCCGGGAACCTCGGAGATGCACTTCGTGGCCGCCCTCGACGACGTCCCCGAGATGCGGGCCGTCCTCGGGCTGTTCGAGGGGGTCGTCACCGGGGCCGCCGACGGGTACGGCCGCATGGCGGGCGGGCCGGCGGCCACGCTCCTGCACCTCGGGCCCGGGCTCGGCAACGGGATCGCCAACCTGCACAACGCCCGGCGGGCGCGCACCCCGGTCGTCAACGTCGTGGGTGACCACGCCACCACCCACCTGAAGCACGACCCGCCCCTGGCGTCGGACATCGAGAGCCTCGCCCGCCCCGTGTCGCGCTGGTTCCGGGCGGCGTCGTCCCCCGGCGACCTGGCCCGTGACGCCGCCGACGCCGTGCAGGAGGCGTTCGGCCCCCCGGCCGGCGTCGCCACCCTCGTCGTCCCCGCCGACGTGTCGTGGGAGGAGGCCGGGGACCCGGTGTCGGCCCGTCCCGGCCCGGTGCTGCGGACGGTCGCCGACGACGCCGTGGCCGAGGCCGCCCGCGCCCTGCGCGGCGGTGCGCCCACCGTGTTGCTCGTGGGCGGGGCCGCCGTGCGCCGCCGCGGCCTCGTGGCCGCCGGGCGGGTCGCGGCCGCCACGGGCGCCCGGCTGCTGTGCGAGACCTTCCCGGCCCGTCTGGAGCGCGGGGCCGGCATTCCCGCCGTGGAGAGGCTCGGCTACCTGGCCGAATTCACGATGGCGCAGCTCCAGGGGGCGCGGCACCTCGTGCTGGCCGACGCGGCCGCCCCCGTGTCGTTCTTCGCCTATCCGGGGGTGCCGGGCTACCTGGTGCCCGACGGCTGCGAGGTGCACACCCTGGCCACCGGCGCCGACGACGTCGTCGGCGCCCTGGAGGCGCTGGCCGACGAGCTCGGGGCGCCGGCCGACGGCGCCCTCCGGCCCGAGGCGGCCCGACCCGACCGACCCACCGGCGCGCTCGACGCCCAGACCCTGGCGGCCGCCATCGGCGCCCTGCTCCCCGAAGGCGCCGTCGTGAGTGACGAGGGCAACACGTCGGGCATCTTCGTGGCGGGCGCCACCGCCGGCGCCCCGCCCCACGACTGGCTGTGCCTGACGGGCGGGGCCATCGGCCAGGGCCTGCCCGTGGCCACCGGGGCGGCGGTGGCGTGCCCCGACCGGCCCGTGCTCAGCCTGGAGGCCGACGGCAGCGCCATGTACACCCTCCAGGCCCTGTGGACCCAGGCCCGCGAGGGCCTCGACGTCACGACGGTCGTCCTCGGCAACGGCTCCTACGCCATCCTCGAGCTCGAGCTGAGCAGGGTGGGTGCCACGGCGCCAGGCCCGCTCGCCCGGGGGATGCTCGACATCGGTCGGCCCGACCTGGACTTCGTGGCCCTGGCGTCGGGGATGGGTGTGCCCGCCACCCGGGCCACCACCGCCGAGGAATTCGCCGACCAGCTCGAACGGGCCCTGGCCACCCCCGGCCCGGCCCTGGTCGAGGCCGTCCTCCGCTGACCCCGGCGCCGCCTTCCGCCGGCGCGGCCGCGGTGCCGTCGGTCGACCTCAACGCAGACGTGGGCGAGGGCACGGGCGCCGGCGGGGACGACCACGCCCTGCTCGGCCTGGTCACGAGCGCCAGCGTGGCGTGCGGCTTCCACGCCGGCGACCCCTCGACCATGCGCCGGACCGTCGAGGAGGCGGCCCGCCGGGGGGTGGTGGTCGGCGCCCACCCGTCGTACCCCGACCGCGACGGCTTCGGCCGCCGAGCCCTCGACATCGCCCCCGCGCGGGTCGCCGCGGACGTCCTCTACCAGGTGGGAGCGCTCGACGCCCTGGCCCGGGCGGCGGGCACGCGAGTCCGCTACGTGAAGCCCCACGGCGCCCTCTACCACCGCATGGCCGACGACGAGGCCTGCGCCCGGGCCGTGGTCGAGGCGGTGCGCGACGCCGGCGACCTGGTGCTGCTGGCGCCGGCCGCGCCCATCCCCCTCCACGTCGCCCGGACACTGGGGGTCCGGGTCGTCACCGAGGCCTTCGCCGACCGCGCCTACCTGGCCGACGCCCGCCTGGCGCCCCGGACGACCGCCGGGGCGGTGCTGACCGACGCCGGCGAGGTGGCACGCCGGGCGGTGTCCATCGCCGTGGCCGGACGGGTGACGGCGGTCGACGGGACCGAGGTGGAGGTGGCGGCGGGGTCGATCTGCGTGCACGGCGACATGCCCGGTGCCGCCGCCCTTGCCCGCGGCGTGCGCCGCGCCCTCGAGGCGGCCGGGGTGGTGCTGGCCCCCTTCGTGACGTGACGGCTTCCGGGCCCCGGGACCGGACGGGGCGCCCCGGGCGGGGTGGGCGGCCGGGTAGGCCGGATCGGCCCGTACGCGCGTTCGGGGACACCGCCCTGGTCGCCGAGGTCGAATCGGTAGCCGAGGCGCACGCGTTGGCCGCCGCCCTGGCCCGGGGCCCGGCCCGGCCCGGGGTGGAGGACGTCGTCGTCGGTTACCGGTCGGTGACGGTGGTGGCCGACCCGACCGTGGCCGCCCTCGAGGCGCTCGAGGACGAGCTCGCCACCACGCCGGCACCGGTCCCGGCCGGGGTGGCGGGGCGCGTGGTCGAGGTGCCGGTGGCCTTCGACGGCCCCGATCTCGCCGAGGTGGCGGCCCGAGCCGGCATGGTCCCGGCCCAGGTCGTCGAGCACCTGACGGGGACGCCGCTCCCGGTGGCGTTCCTAGGGTTCCTGCCCGGATTCGCCTATCTCCACGGGCTGCCCGCGGCCCTGGCCGGCGTCCCGCGTCGCTCCTCGCCGCGGGCCGCGGTCCCCGCCGGGTCGGTGGGCGTCGGGGGCGGGTTCGCCGGCATCTACCCCCGGGCCTCGCCGGGCGGGTGGCAGCTCGTGGGGCGGACCGGCTTCGTGCTCTTCGACCCCGAGACCCCCCCGTTCGCCACGCTCGGCCCGGGCGACACCGTCCGGCTGCGGGCCGTGGACGATCCCGGCACGGTGACACCGCCGGCCCGGCCCCCGCTGCGCTCGGCGGCGGCCCGGACCCTGACGGTGGAGGCGCCCGGCTTCGTCTCGACGGTGCAGGACCGCGGGCGGGTGGGGGTCGCCGCCCTGGGCGTGCCCCGGGCCGGCGCCGCCGATCCCTTCGCCCTGCGCGCCGGGAACCGGCTCGTCGGCAACGACGACGCCTGCGCCGGCATCGAGGTCACCGCCCTGGGCCCGTCGCTGCGGTTCTCGGCGGCGTCGCACGTCGCCGTGGTGGGCGGCGCCGCGGCCACGGTGGACGGCCGGTCCGTGTCGGTCGACGCCGTGGTCCCGATCTCGGCGGGCCAGGTCCTCACAGTGACGAAGATGCTCGACGACCTGCGGGTCTATGTCGTGGTGAGCGGGGGCGTGGACGCCGCGCCCGTCCTCGGCAGCCGCTCCTCGGACGTGCTCGGCGCCGTGGGCCCGGGGCCGCTGCGGCCCGGCGACGTCCTCGGGATCGGCCCGCCGGCACGACCCCGGGGGCGCATCGTGCGCACCGGCGGACGCCGGGCCCGGCGCCTCCTGCGCGTCGTGCCCGGCCCCGACGACTTCGGCGACGCCGGGGTGGCGCAGCTGGCCGGGACGGAGTGGCGGGTGGCGGCGGCCAGCGACCGGGTGGGGGTGCGCCTCGACGCCGACAGGCCCCTCGACCCGCCTGTCCCCGGCATCGCCTCGCGCGGCGTGGTCACCGGGGCCGTCCAGGTGCCCGCCGACGGCCGCCCGGTGGTGCTCCTGAACGACCACGCCACCGTGGGGGGGTATCCGGTGGTGGCCACGGTGGTGAGCGCCGACCTCGGCCAACTGGGGCAATGCCGTCCCGGCGACCTGGTGCGGTTCGAGCCCGTGGACGGCGGCACCGCCCGCGCCGCCCGGGCCGCGGCCGAGCGCGCCCTGGAGCGGGCCGTGGTGGGGTGGTACCCGGTGCAGAGCTGACTCCACGGGACGGCGGGTCGGGGACGGGGGGGCCGGTCGAGCGGCACATTCGTGCTCGGCGACCTGCTCCTTCACCAATCGGGCGTCGCGTCCCCTGCGGATCATGGGGCCGGGCATCCGGGGCGTCCCGGGGCCCGGCCCGGCCCGGTCCGGTCGGCCGATGCGCCCAATCGCATCTTCGGTCATCATTCGACCTCGCAACGTGGTGGAAAGAGACGGCGGAGGGGCAGGAGCCGGGTGATTGGCCATCTGTTGATCCGCCATGGACCATGCGTTTAGGGCCACCTGCCAGCCTGAGGAGCGTTCGCAGCACGATCAGCGGTCGACGGCGACCGCTGATCGGAGTGGTCGCCTGCCCGATCGTCGGGCATGGTGGGCTCCCCGACAATCCTGGAGCACCTTGAACCGCACACTCGCATCCGCGACCACGTCGAGCCGTTCCCGCCTCGGGCACCGGCGGGGCCGCCCTGCCTGGGCGGCCATGGTCGCCTCGGCCGCCGTGGTGATCGCCGCCGTCGTCGGCCTGGCGGCACCCGCCGCCCAGGCGGCCGTGCCGGCCGCCCCGACCAACCTGCAGGCGGTGGTGAGCGGGACGACCGTCACCCTGACGTGGACCAACGCCGCCGGGGCCCTCGGGGTCAACGGCTACCGCGACACGACCACCAAGAAGTGGATCGGTGGGTACCCGAACCCGGCCCCCACCACCTGGATCGACAGCGCGGTGCCCGTCGGCAGCCACACCTACTCCGTGGCGGACTACAACTCGAGCGGCGAGGGCCCGCACTCCGGCACGGTGAGCGTGAGCGTCGGCGGGTCGTCCACCCCGACGGTGACCGGCATCTCCCCCTCGACGGGGCCGTCCACCGGGGGCACCTCCGTCACCGTCACCGGCACCAACCTGACCGGCGCCACCGCCGTGGCCTTCGGGGCCACCGCGGCGGCCTCGTTCACCGCGGTGAACGCCACCACCGTGACGGCCACCTCGCCGGCGGGGTCCGGCACCGTCGACGTCACCGTCACCACCGGCGGGGGCACGTCGGCCACGTCGTCCGCCGACCGGTTCAGCTACACCACCGGGTCGCCCGCGGTGTCGAGCCTGTCGGTGACCTCGGGCCCGACGAGCGGCGGTACGGCGCTCACCATCACCGGCACCAACCTCACCGGGGCCACCGCCGTGGCCTTCGGGGCGACCGCGGCGGCCTCGTTCACCGCGGTGAACGCCACCACCGTGACGGCCACCTCGCCGGCGGGGGCGGGCACCGTCGACGTCACCGTCACCGTCGGCGGGAGCACCTCGGCGACGTCGTCCGCCGACAGGTTCACGTACGTCCCCGCGCCCACCGTGACCGGCATCTCCCCGACCGGCGGCCCGGCCACCGGGGGCACGACCGTCACCGTGACCGGCACCAACTTCACCGGCGCCACGGCGGTGGCCTTCGGGGCCACGGCGGCCGCCTTCAGCGTCACCAACGGCACCACGATCAGCGCCACCTCGCCCGCCGGCGCGGGCACGGTGGACGTCACCGTCACCACCGTCGGCGGGACCAGCGCCAAATCGTCAGCCGACAGTTTCACCTACACCGGGTCTCCGCCCCCGCCGGGCCCCCGCGTGACCAGCGTGTGCCTCTCCCCGGCCGGGCCGCCGTGCTCGAACCTCACCTCGGGCCCCCCCGCCGGCGGGACCGTGGTGATCATCAGCGGCACCAACTTCTCGGGCGCTACGGCCGTGGTCTTCGGGCCCGGGCACCCGGCCTCGTCGTTCACCGTGAAGAGCGACACCACGATCACCGCCACCGCGCCGGGCGGGAACGGCACCGTGGACGTGCTGGTCACCACGCCCAGCGGGACGAGCCAGGTGCAGACCCTCGACTGGTACACCTACGCGGCCAACGTGGTGCTCAACCCGACGAACGTCATCGTGCCGGCGGACGGCACGATGCGCGAGGCCGTCACCGTCACGGTCACCTCGGGCGGGACGCCCCAGGCCGGCGTGGCCGTCAGCGCCACCCAGACACCGCCCGGGGGCGGCACCGCCCACGGCATCACCGGCTGCACCACCGCCAGCGACGGCACCTGCCTGGTGCTCACCGACCACACCACCACCACGGGGTCCTCCACGCTCACGGCCAGCACCACCAGCTTCGGCAGCGGCACGGCCACCGTCGTGTACAAGGCACCCGGTGCCGCCCCCACGGGGCTCAGCTTCTCGGTCGCCAACGGCAACGGGACCTCGGCGACGGTCGCCGGCGGCGACGCCTACAGCGACGGCAACCACTACTTCGTCCCCGAGACCACCGGCCTGGCGGGGCAGTTCGAGAACACGCCGTCCCAGTCGGTCCTGAGCGCCTCCCTGGTCAACGGGTCGGGCCCCCTCACCACCGGCTGGGAGCCCTACGCCCTCACCTGGACGATCCACAACACCGGCACGACCTCGCTGTTCATCGACGCCATCGCCAACGTGGCCGAGCTGGGCTACACGAACGTCATCTGCAGCCTGCCCACCCAGACCGACCCCAAGGGGTCCCTGCGGTGCACGCCCAGCAGTTACGACCTCGACTACAACGCCCACTTCTCCAACCCCGCCGACGTCGGGAAGTACGGGCTGGGGGCCAACAACGGCACCATGACCTCGATCTGCAGCCCGCCCGGCTGCCCGCGGACCGTGTCGGCGGGCGCCACGATCACCTTCACCACCTACATGATCGGCGCCGACAACGACGCCATCGTGGTGCTCGACTCGCCCACGGGATCGGCGGCGTCGGCCACCGTGGGCGCCCAGCTGGCCACCGACCCGTACACCACGGCGATCTCGGGCTCGAGCGTGGGCAGCGCGCAGAGCGCCGCCTTCAGGTGGGCGCCGGCCAACGCCGCAACCTCGGTGTCGGGCGCCGTCACGGCCATCGACCCCGCCGAGGCGGCCGAGCCCGACTCCAGCCACGACTGGGTGGTGCTGAGCGTGTCGGGCACCCCGACGCTCGTGAACTTCGGGCAGACCGCCAACCAGACCTACGCCGCCAACGGGGGGCCGGTCACCGAGGACGTCTTCGAGAGCGACCTGGCGGCGGCCACGTCGGCCACGCTGGCCGTCACGAACTACGGCGCCGCCAACCAGGCCAACGCCCTCACCGGCAGCGGCTTCCCCGACCCGCCCACGGTCACCGGCCTCTCCCCGGCGACGGGCCTCACCACCGGGGGGACCTCGGTCACGGTCAGCGGCACCAACCTCACGGGCGCCACGGCGGTCATGTTCGGCGCCACCGCAGCAGCCACGTTCACCGTGAACAACGCCACGACCATCACGGCCTCCTCGCCCGCCGGCTCGGCCGGCACCGTCGACGTCATCGTGACCACGCCGGGCGGGACGAGCGCCACCGGCGCCGCCGACCAGTTCACCTACACCACGGCGGTGTCGGCGCCCACGGTGACCAGCGTGTCGCCGGCCGGCGGGCCGTTGGCGGGCGGGACCTCGGTCACGGTCAGCGGCACCGCCTTCACGGGCGCCACGGCGGTCACGTTCGGCGCCACCGCGGCGGCCACGTTCACGGTGAACAGCGCCACGAGGATCACCGCGGCCTCGCCGGCAGGATCGGCGGGCGCCGTCGACGTCACCGTCACCACGTCGGGCGGCGGGACCTCGGCCACGGGCCCCGGCGACCTCTTCACCTACCTGCCGGTGCCGACCGTCACCTCCGTCTCGCCGGCGAACGGGCCGGCCGCGGGGGGAACGTCGGTGACGGTCACGGGCACGGGCTTCGTGCCCGGCTCGACCACCGTGGCCGTCGGAGCCTCGGCCGCCACCGGCGTGAACTGCACCTCCTCCACCAGCTGCACGGCGACGTCGCCGGCCGGCAGCGGCACCGTCGACGTGACCGTGACCACGGGCGGCGGGACCAGCGCCACCTCGGCGGCCGACCGGTTCACGTACGTCCCCGCCCCCACCGTGACGAGCGTGTCGCCGACGACCGGGCCTGGCGCCGGTGGGACGACGGTGACGATCACAGGCACCAACTTCACCGGAACCAGCACCGTGAAGTTCGGGACCACTGCCGCCGCCTTCACCTTCGTGAGCTCGACGACCATCACGGCCACCGCCCCGGCCGGGAGCGGCACCGTCGACGTGACCGCGACCACGGGCGGCGGGACGAGCGCCACGTCGGGGGCCGACCAGTTCACCTACGTCCCGGCCCCGACCGTCACCGGCCTGGCGCCCGCCGGCGGTGCTCTGGCCGGCGGGACCGTCGTCACCATCACCGGCACCAACTTCGGCCTCAACGCCGCCGACGTGACCGGTGTGGCCTTCGGCCCGACCGCCGCCGCCTTCACCTTCGTGAACTCGACGACCATCACGGCCACCGCCCCGGCCGGCACGGGCACCGTCGACGTGACCGTGACCACGCTCAACGGCGGGACGAGCGCCACGTCGGGGGCCGACCAGTTCACCTACCTGGCCGTTCCCACCCTCACCGGCGTGGCCCCGACCAGCGGCGCGGCGGTCGGCGGGACGTCGGTCACCATCACCGGCACCGGCTTCGTCCCCGGCTCGACCACGGTGTCCTTCGGCAGCTCGGCGGCCACCGGCGTGAACTGCACCTCGTCCACCACCTGCACGGCGACGTCGCCGGCCGGGAGCGGCACGGTCGACGTGACCGTGACCACGGGCGGCGGGACCAGCGCCACGTCGTCGGCGGACCAGTTCACGTACAGCCCCGCACCGCCCCCGACGCCCACGGTCACGGGCCTCTCCCAGCCCAGTGGCCCCGCCGTCGGCGGGACACAGATCACCGTCACCGGCACGAATTTCGTCCCCGGCTCGACCACGGTGTCCTTCGGCAGCTCGGCGGCCACCGGCGTCAGCTGCGTGTCGTCGACGAGCTGCACCGCCACCTCCCCCGCCGGATCGGGGACCGTGGACGTGACCGTGACCACGGGCGGCGGGACCAGCGCCACGTCGTCGGCCGACCAGTTCACCTACCTGCCGGCGCCCACCGTCACCGGCCTGTCCGTGACGAACGGACCCCTGGCGGGCGGGACGTCGGTCACCATCACGGGCACCGACTTCACCGGGGTCACGGGCGTGAAGTTCGGCTCGACGTCGGCCTCCTTCACGGTCGTGAACGTCACCACCATCACCACCACGGCGCCGGCAGGGAGCGGCACCGTCGACGTGACGGTCACCACGGGTGGCGGCACCAGCGCCACCTCGTCGGCCGACCAGTTCACCTACGTGGCCGCCCCGAGCGTGACCAGCCTGTCCCCGACCAGCGGCCCGGCGGCCGGGGGCACGGCGGTGACGGTCACCGGCACCGACCTGACCGGCGCCACCGCCGTGACGTTCGGATCGACGGGCGCGGCCTTCACGGTGGTCACCGCCACCACCATCACGACCACCTCGCCCGCGGGGTCGGGGACGGTCGACGTCACCGTGACGACCCCGGGCGGGACCAGCGCCACGTCGTCGGCCGACCAGTTCACCTTCACGGGGACACCCCCGCCGGCGCCCACCGTGACCAGCCTGTCGGTCACCGCCGGGCCCGCCGCGGGCGGCACCGTCCTGACGATCACCGGCACCAACCTCACCGGGGCGAGCGCGGTGAAGTTCGGACCCTGGGCGGCCGCCACGTTCACGGTGAACAGCGCCACCTCCGTCACGGTCACCTCGCCGGCGGGGACGGGCACGGTCGACGTCACCGTCACGACAGCCGGAGGGACGAGCGCGCTGGTCGCCGGGGACAAGTTCGCCTACTCCGGCATCCCGGGCACCCCCACCAATCTCCAGGCGTCGGTGAGCGGCACCACCGTGACGCTCACCTGGACGAACGCCCCCGGCTCTCTCGGCGTGAACGCCTACCGCAACGGCACCAAGTTCTGGGTGGGCGGCTACCCGAAGGCCGCCCCGACCACGTTCGTGCAGACCGGCCTGGCCGCTGGCACCTACACCTATACCGTGGCGGACTACAACTCGTCGGGCCAGGGCGCGCTGTCCCAGAGCGTCGTGGTCACGGTCTGACCCGCCCCGCCGCGCCTCACAGGCCACACCTCGCGCAGACCACACACCTCGCGCCGGATTCTGCGCCGGCCGCGACCGCCAGCACGGCCCGCACTGCTAGATCTGGGGTGATGGCCCCGACGAGCACCGAGTCCCCGCGTGTGCGGGCGCCCGCCCGGTCCGACGACCCCCGGTCCGACGACCCCCGGTCCGACGACCCCCGGTCCGACGACCCCCGGTCCGACGCAACCGGGCCGGCCGACGTCGAGCTCGTGGTGGCGTGTCTCCTCCTCATGCCCGTGGTCGTCGCCGGCATGTACCTGATGGCGCGCCCGGGCCCGACGCTGCTCGACCACTGGGCGTTCGCCGTCATCCCCACCCGGCCCCATGCGCGCTTGCTGGCGGCGGTCACCCGGATGGCGTCGCCGCCGGTCGTCCTGGCGGGCGTGGCCGCCGGCTTCCTGGCCGTGGTGCGGCGCGACCGGGCCCGGGGCGTCGCCGTGGTGGCCGGCCCCGCGCTCGCCGTCGTGACCAGTGACTGGGTGATGAAGCCCCTCGTGGGGCGGACGTTCGGCGGCGTGCTGTGCTTCCCCTCGGGCACCGTGGTGGTGGTCGCCGCTCTGGCGGCCGTGGCCGTGCTGGCCGCCCCGGCCCGGTGGCGATACGGCGCCGGCGTCGTGGGGGGAGCCCTCGTGGCCATGACCGCCCTGGCGGTGGTGGCGCTCGGCTGGCACTACCCGACCGACGCCCTCGCCGGCGCGGCCACGGGGGTTGGCGTGGTCCTGGCGGCCGACTGTGCCGCGCACCGGGTGGCGGCGCGCCTGCGGTACGGCGCCCTCGGCGCCCCGGACACGGGCGCCGCCGGCCCCGAGGTGGGACGCCCTCCCAGGCACTGACACCGCGCGCCCTGACGACGGGCGGTGTCGACTGGTGGTCGTGGGTGCCGGGCACTCAGGCGTGTCGCCAGCCCGCGACCTCGTGCGCGCCGGGCGGTCGGTGGACGTCGTCGAGCTGGAGGTCCTCGACGCCGTGGGGCGACCTGGACGACCCGGGATGACTCCGGCCGCAGCCGGGGCTGTGGCTGATGACGCCGCTGCCGTCGTCCCCCACCACCGGGGGCGGTCACCGCTTCGCCGTCGACCACCCTGCGGGGCCGCCGCCACAACGCCGCATCAACTCGACCGCGCCGCAGGCGTCCCCGGAGGCAGGACGGCCGATGCACGAACATGCACGAGCGAGGGCCACGCGGCGAGGTGGAGGGTGGCGGGCGGCCCGACGCCACCGCCCCGGGGACGTTGACGACGGAGCTCGTGGGCCGGCTGTCGGGGGTGCTGTGGGTCGCCTGTGGCCTGATGGTCGTGGCGGCCGGTCCCCTGTTGGACTTCCCACGCGGGGCGTCGCGTCCGGGTGTGGAGGCGCTCGGCGTGGCGTGCATCGCCATGGGGCTCGTCGTGCGGGTGGTGCCCTGGGCGCGCTGGCCGCGTTCGGCCACCTTGTGGCTCGTCCCGGTGGCGTTCGGCATGATCGCCCTGCACAACCGCCTGGCCGGCGACGACGGGTTCCTGTACGGGACCTTCTACCTGGTCGTATTCGTGTGGGTCGGCCTGGCCCACCCGCGCTGGACGTCGTTGCGCCTGGCGCCGCTGCTGGCCGCGTCCTACGTCCTGCCCCTGCTGGGAACGCCGATGCACCGGCTCGGCGTGGCGTCGGCGCTGTACGTGGTGCCGTGCTGCCTCGTCGTGGGGGAGGTCGTCGCCTGGGTGGGCGGCCTCCTGCGCCGCTCGGAGTCCGCGCTCGTCGATGCCGAGGAGCGCTTCCGCAACGCCTTCGAACAGGCGCCCATCGGCATCGGCCTGGCCTCGCCCGACGGGCACCTGGTGCGGGTGAACCGCGCCTACGGCGAGATCCTCGGCCGGGATCCCGCCGCGCTCGTCGGGAGGGTCGTGCGCGAATTCACCCACCCCGAGGACTGGGAGGAGAACGCCGCGCAGTTCCGGTCGCTCGTGGCCGGCGACATCGACCGCTACCAGCTGGAGAAGCGCTACATCCACGCCGACGGGCACGTGGTCTGGGTCACGGTCAGCGCCACCTGCGTGCGCGACGAGGCCGGGGGGGCGCTGTACGTCATCGGGCAGATCGAGGACGTCACCGAGCGGCGCGAGATGCGCGAACGGCTGGCCCACGCCGCCGTCCACGACCAGCTCACCGGCCTCCCCAACCGGGTCCTGTTCATGGACCGCCTCGAGCTCGCGCTGAGCCGGGCCCGGCGCGACCGCCACCACGTGGCGATCATGTTCCTCGACCTGGACCGCTTCAAGCTCGTCAACGACAGCCTGGGCCACGAGTCGGGCGACCTCCTGCTGGGACAGGTCGCCCGGCGCCTGGGCGGTGCGCTGCGCGCCGTGGACACGCTGGCGCGCTTCGGCGGCGACGAGTTCACGGTGCTGTGCGAGGTGGCCGAGCGGGCCGAGGCGGTGGACATCGCCGAGCGCCTCGTGGGGGCGATGCTGAAACCGCTCACCCTGTCGGGTATCGAGATGTTCGTGTCGGTGAGCGTCGGCATCGCGCTGTCGATCGACGGCGCGGAGTCCCCCGCCGAGATGCTGCGCAATGCGGACGTCGCCATGTACCGGGCCAAGGAGCTCGGGCCGTCGCGCATCGAGGTGTACCGGGCCGACGACGAGTCCCGGACGATCCGGCGGCTGCGGACGTCCAACGAGCTGCACCGGGCACTCGAGCGCGACGAGCTCGAGCTGCACTACCAGCCCATGGTGGACCTGCACGACGAGACGATGGTGGGCATCGAGGCCCTGGTGCGTTGGCACCACCCCACCCGGGGGCTGCTGCTCCCCGGTGAGTTCATCGCCCTCGCCGAGGACAGCGGGCTGATCGTGCCGCTCGGGGCGTGGGTCCTGCGCGAGGCGTGCCGCCAGACGGCGCTATGGGAACAGCGGCGGGCGGAGGCCGGGCAGGACACGGCCCGGCTCAACATCTCGGTCAACGTCTCGGCCCAGCAGCTCGCCGACTCCACCTTCCCCCGCCAGGTGGCCTCGGCCCTGGGCGAGCCCGGGCTCGACCCCGACAAGCTCTGGCTCGAGATCACCGAGAGCACGCTCATGAGCACCGGCGACGCCACAGCCGAGACCCTCGCCGCGTTGCGCGCCCTCGGCCTGCACCTCGAGATCGACGACTTCGGGACGGGGTACTCGTCGCTCAGCTACCTGAAGCGCCTGCCGGTGGAGACCCTGAAGATCGACCGCAGCTTCGTCGACGAGCTCGACTGCGACTCCGACGACGTGGCCATCGTGCGGGCCATCGTGGCGCTCGGGGAATCCCTGGGGCTCGCCGTGGTGGCCGAGGGGATCGAGCGCACGACGCAGGCCACCGAGCTCCAGGACATCGGGTGCCACCTGGCCCAGGGCTACCTCTACGGCTTCCCCCGCCCGGCGTGGGCGCTCGAGCCCTTCCCCGCCGACGACCTGCGTACCTGGCAGACCGAGTTCCGCTCCACCGCCTGACGTTCCCGGGCGGGCGGCGCTCAGGCCGACGCTCACGCCGGCGCCCGTGAGGTCAGGCCGGGGCCGAGCCCGGGACCACCGGCACACCACCGGCGGCCGCCGAGCGGTAGGCCGCGTCGACGAGCCCGTGGGCCACCACGGCCTCGTCCAAGCCCGGATCGGGAGGCCGGCCGGCGGCCACGGCGTCGACGAACGCCCGGTCGGCCTCGCAGTACATGCGGACGACGAGGCCCATGTCGTCGCGCCCGATGGGCAGCGACTCGACCCAGTCGGGTGGCCGACAGGTGCGCACCTCCACCCCGTCGGCGGTCTGCACGTGCAGCGGCCCGAGGTGGTCGTCCTCCAGCCACGCCGTGCCCCGCCGGCAGAACACCTCCACGCGGCGCGTCGAGCCCCGGCTGAGGATGTCGTGCCACACACTGACGAGCTCGGCCGACGCCCCCGACTCGAAGTGCAGCGACACCGTGGCCAGGTCCTCCACCCCCTCGTACCCGGCGAAGTTCGCCGTGCGGGCCGAGAGCTCGGCCACCTCGCCCAGACAGAAGCGCAGGATGTCGAGGTCGTGGATGGAGTGCTCGATGAGGCATCCCCCGCCCGCCACGGCCACGTCGCCCCGCCACGTCGACCCGTACAGGCCCTGCACCGGGAAGTACTGGTCGTCGCGGAACACCGCCGTCATGGGCGGGCCCAGCTCGCCCGACGCCACGACGTCGCGCAGGGCCCGGAACACCGGCGTGGACCGCAGCACCAGGCCGACCTGGGCGGGAACCCCGCCGGCCCGAACCGTCTCCGCCAGCGCCTCGGCGCCCGCCAGGTCGGTGGACAGCGGCTTCTCGCAGAACACGGCGCGGCCCGCCACCACGGCGGTCTGCACGGCGGCGACGTGGGCGGCGGTGGGGGTGCACACCCACACGGCGTCGCAGCGCTCGACCACCTCGGCCGCGCTCGCCACGGCGACCGCACCGTTGGCGGCCGCGAACCCCGAGGCCCGTTCGCCGTCGAGGTCGTGGACCACAGCGATCCGGGCGTCGACCACGCCGGCGCTGATCATCGCCTGCAGGCCGATGGCGTGCGCCCAGGCGATGACCCCGGTCCCCACGAACCCGACGGTGAGCATGGCTGCAAACTACGTTGCCGCCGTGGACCGCGACGCGCTGCTCGCCGCCGGCGACCGGAACCTGGCGGCGGTGCTGCGGCTCTACGCGCGGACGGTCCCGGGCGCGGTGCTCCAGGACGACGGTCGGCTGCTGCTGGTCTCCACCCTGCCGTCGTGGCCGGGCCCGTACCACAACGGTGCGATCCGGCTCGACCGGGCGCTGCCGGCGGCCCAGGTCCTGGCTCGCGCCGAGGCGTTCTTCGACGGTCGGGCCCCGGGATACTGCGTGTGGGTCGCCGCCCATGCCGACGCCGACATCGAGGAGGCCGCCCTGGGTGCCGGGCACGCCCGGATCTCCCCCACCGGCGCGCCCCGGATGGCGCTGCGGCACCGGCTCGACCCCCGCCGCCCCGAGCCGGGGGTCACCCTCGAAGAGGTCGTCGACGAGGCCGGCCGGCGCGACTACCTGGCGGTCACCGTGGCGGCGTACGCCGAGTCGTTCCTGCCCGCGGACGCGGCCGAGGCCCAGGTGGCCACGCTCGACACCGTCCATGGGCCGGCCGTGCGCTCGGTGGTGGCCCGCCGGGAGGGGGCACCGGTGGCGGCCGCCATGGTGGTCGGGAGCGACGGTGTGGCCGGGATCCAGCTGGTGGGGACCGTTCCCGAGGCACGGGGCCGGGGGTTGGGTGAGCTGTGCACCGCCTGGGCCGCCGATGCCGGCTTCGGGCTCGGCGCCGAGGCGGTGGTGCTCGAGGCCTCCGAGGCCGGTGAGCCGCTCTACCGACGGATGGGCTTCACCGAGGTCTCCCGCTACCGGTGGTGCTTCGGGCCACCCATCCACCCCAACCTCGTATTTCATCAATCGTGACGATGCGCCGGAGGGTCCCGGCCGAACAACGTGTCGGCGGCGGGAACTATGCGCGGGTGGGGGGCCGGCCGAAAGGCAGCCCGGCCGTGCCGGGGGTCTGGGGGCACCATGATCAGCGTCGTGACGCGTCGACCGAGTCTGGTGGCTGCCCTGGCAGCCATCCTGGGTGTGAGCGCCCTCCTGGTGGTGGGGACCGCACCGATCGCCAACGCGTCCATCTCGTGGAGCGCGGTCAACCCCCCGTTGCCGGCCAACGCCGTCACCGGCCAGGGCGTCACCATCGACTCGTCGTCGTGCCCGGTCGACGGATGGTGCATCGCCGTCGGCGACTATCCCGCCGTGACCGGCGGCGTCTACTACTCGGCCGGGCTGATCCTCTCGGAGTCGGGGGGCACGTGGAGCGCCATGGAGGCCCCCCTCCCGACGGGTGCCTCGGCCGACCCCCAGGGGTTGCTCGCCTCCGTGACCTGCCCGACCCTCGGATCGTGCGTCGCCGTGGGCCGCTACCTGGACGCCTCCGGCGCCACCCAGGCGTTGGTCGAGCAATTGGCCAACGGCGTGTGGACCCCGAGCGCCTCGCCCCTGCCCGCCGACGCCCTCACCTACGGGACGAGCGCCTACGCGCAACTGACGGCGTTGGCGTGCCCCGTCGCCGGCTCGTGCGCGGCGGTGGGCGTCTACACCCAGAGCGGTGGCGGCGAGCAGGCGTTCGTGGACGGCTACGCCGGCGGCGGATGGAGCGCGGCGACTGCTCCCCTGCCCGCGGCGGCCTCGGGGTCACAGTTCCTGGGGCTGTCGTGCCCGTCGGCGGGCGCGTGCGTGGCCACCGGCACCTACCTGGTCGCCGGCACCTACCTGGGCATGGTCGACACCCTGGCCGGGGGAGCCTGGTCGGCGGTGGCGCTGCCGCTGCCGGCGGGCGCCTCGTCGCTGACGTCGATCGCCAACAACGACCTGGCCGTGTCGTGCACCGCGGCGTCGTCGTGCGTGGTGGCGGGCACCACCTTCGACGGCAGCTACGAGGGCGTGGTCGACACGTTGTCGGGGGGCTCGTGGAGCGCGTCGTACGCGCCCACGCCCGGGGGCGCCGCCTCGCCGGACGTCCAGCTCGACGCGGTGGCCTGCGGTGACGCCACCGACTGCGTGGCCACGGGCCTGGTGACGGTGGGCGGCGTGGCCCAGGGGCTCATCGAGTCGCTGTCGTCGGGCGCGTGGAGCGCGTCGTACGCGCCCGAGCCCTCGGGGACGGCGTCGTCGACGGGCATCGAGGTCCACGACGTGGCCTGCCCGACCAGCACCACCTGCGTCGCCGTCGGCCAGTCGAACGCGGCGGGCACGGTGACGGGATTGTTCTGGAACCTCTCGGGGGGCGCCTGGGTCGTGACCACGGCCCCCCTCCCCACCGACGCCTCCACCAGCCCGGACCCCTCGTTCGCCCCGGTGACGTGCCCGGCGGCGGGCGCCTGCCTGGCGGTCGGCACCTACCTCGGCTCGTCGGGGCGCGAGGGCGTCGTGGAGACCGACCCGTCGTTGGCGGCCAGTTCCACGGCGCTGTCGATGCAGCAGGTGTCGACCGGCACCATGGCCTACACCGCCTCCGTGGCCGGGTCAGCGGGGCCGACCGGGTCGGTGGTCTTCTCGGCGGGTCTCAGCGCGCTGTGCACGGCCACCATCTCGAACGGCACGGCCACCTGCAACGGGCCCGTCCCGTCGAACCGACTGGTCCTGGGGTCGTACTCGGGTGACGCGGCATCGGCGCCGTCATGGGGCACGACCACGAGCACGGCCGTCCCCACACTGATCTACTCGTGGTACGGCTACGTCCAGAGCACGCCGATCAACCACTTCTTCCCGACGGTGGTCCAGGCCAAGGTCACCGACAGCGCCGGCGCCGGGGTCGCGGGCGTGGTGGTGACGTTCAGCGCCCCGACGAAGGGGGCGTCGCTGTACTTCTGGGGATCCCCCACTGCGGTGACCAACGCCCAGGGGATCGCGACCTCACCGGTCCTGTCGGCGAACAGCAAGAGCGGCGCCTACTTCCTGCAGGCATCGGCAGCCGGTGTGTACATAACCACCGGCTTCTACATGACGAACAACTGGTAGCGCCACCGGGAGCCCCTCGGCGCGCGCGTCCAGGCACCGCCACGACGACGATCGGCCCGCCCCGGCGACCCGCCGGTCTCGGGCGGGGCCCACCCGGTAGCATGCAGCCGATGGCGCCCGGCACCGACGAGGCGTTCGACTTCGACATGGCCGCGGCCGCGTTGCAGTCGAACACGGCCGACGTCCACATGATGCTGAAGTTGTTGGTCAGGCAGCTGACCGACGTACTCGGCAAACGGCTGCGGTGCGAGCGCGCCGGCGGCATCCTCCGCAAGTCCGACGACATCAGGTCGGTGGAGATGACGATGGGCGACGACGTCCTGCGGGCCGAGGTCGACGGCGCCACCGTGCGCTGCAGCATCGGGCACAGCTCGGGGGGCATCCGCATCCGCAACGAGACGGTGTCCATGGACGAGTGGCTGAAGCGCCTGCTGATGAGCCTGAAGGCGGAGGCCGCCCACAGCGAGAACGCCCGGGTCGCCCTCGAGAACATCGTGATCGGAGGATCACCGTGATCATCACCGGAGGATCCCCGACGGTTGTCGTGATCGGAGGATCACCGTGAGCCAGCCCCCCGACCTCCCCAAGGACGCCGAGCGGCGCCTCCAACAGCTGGAGCGCGGGCTGTTCACCTCGGACCTGTCGGTGAATGAGTTCCTCCTGGTCAAGGAGGCGGGGTTCCACCCCCTCGGCTTCGTGATGGGGTCGTCGATCTACCACACGGGGATCCAGGTCCGGAAGTGGGGCCAGAGCCAGGAGCTCACCAAGCTGACCGAGGCGATGTACAACGCCCGGGAGCTCGCCATGACGCGCATGGAGGAGGAGGCGGCCGAGCTCGGCGCCGACGGCGTGGTGGGCGTCCGCCTGGACGTCAACTACTACGAATGGGGCAACGACGCCGCGGAGTTCATCGCCATGGGCACGGCGGTGAAGGCGGAGGACGGGAACTCGTACCGCAACAAGCTCGGCAAGCCGTTCACCTCGGACCTGTCCGGACAGGACTTCTGGACGATCATGCAGACGGGCCACGTTCCCCAGGGCCTGGTCATGGGCACGTGCGTGTACCACATCGCCCACCGCGGGCTCGGCCAGGCACTGGGCTCGGTCGGGCAGAACGTCGAGCTGCCCAACTTCACGCAGGCCCTGTACGAGGCACGCGAGCTGGCCATGACCCGCATGCAGGACGAGGCCACCACGTTGGCGGCCACCGGCATCGTCGGTGTCCGTCTCGAGGAGAAGTCCCACCAGTGGGGCTCGCACACGATCGAGTTCCTGGCACTCGGGACGGCGGTGCTCAAGGTGCGCGACGGCGTGACGCTGCCGAGACCGACCACCGTCATCTCGCTCGACAACTGATGGCCGACGACGACGCCCTCCCCGAGGCGGCGGAGCGGCGGCTCGGGTCCGGGGGCTTCTCGTCGGGCCTGTCGGTGCCCGACTTCGCGGCCTGCCTGGCCATGGGCCTGCGCCCCGTCGGGCTGGTGCAGGGCTTCTGCGTCATGAAGTGGAGCTGGTACGGCGCCGGATCGCCGTACCAGCAGGCGTCGAGCCCGTATTCGGCGGGCGGCGACGGGGGCGCCTACGCCGAGACCTACCGATGCCCCCACGGGTTCGTCTCCGCCGACCACCGGGCCTGGGGCCAGAACTACGAGCAGACGTGGGTCGAGGCGGCCTGGGCCCAGGGGTTCGGCTCGGCGT
>Ga0307374_10002833_pt1 | contig 30331 bp, 24 predicted proteins | sample OX3MG_FD_202532 | JGI IMG/M metagenome (GOLD analysis project Ga0307374, IMG submission 202532) | Soil microbial communities from Risofladan, Vaasa, Finland - OX-3 | ecosystem: Environmental > Terrestrial > Soil > Coastal area > Acid sulfate soil | place: Finland: Risofladan, Vaasa | collected... | reverse complement strand
ATGCCCTTAAATATAAATATCAACCCTATATGATGAAAAAATCCGTTGTCCCCGAAACGTAATGTCAAATTCCATGAAAACCGCCATGAGAAAGAGTTTGTATTTTAGAACTTACAAGTTGGGTTAACATGCAGGATTCATTGATACCGGAATCTTTTGAATGATCTATTAAAAAATAATAATTCCATATCCAAACAAAAACTTCCTATTCTCATTTCTGAATAATTTTTTTATCCACTAATGGTCTTTTTAAAATAACATTCTCAAAAGAATTTTTGTTTAATTTGAGCCTAAATTCCCAATAAAATATTTAATGCAAAAACCATCTTCCTATTGCGAAGCAATTCTTTCAATGGAGAAAAATAATGTTCACCGTATTTATCATGATCATTTTTATGGTTTCCCGATTGATGATGACAACGAACTTTTTGAAAGGTTAGTGCTGGAAATAAACCAGGCCGGCTTGAGCTGGTCAACAATTTTAAATAAACAAGAGAATTTTAAAAAAGCGTATACAGATTTTAATATCAAAAAAGTAGCTGCTTTTAAAGAAAAAGATTTTGAACGATTAATGAATGATTCAGGAATCATCCGCAATCGCCTTAAAATAAATGCGGCTATAGAAAATGCTAAAACGATCTTGAAAATACAAAAGGAATTTGGCTCTTTTAAAAAGTGGCTCGATCATCATCACCCGAAAACAAAAGAAGAATGGGTAAAACTATTCAAAACTACTTTCCGCTTTACCGGAGGAGAAATTGTAAATGAATTTTTAATGAGCACAGGCTATTTAGCCGGGGCGCATATTGAAAGTTGTCCGGTGTTTAAAAAAATTATGAAATCAAAACCCGCATTCATAAAATAATTTTACATTAATATAAATTACAATTATAGCCTGGCGGCATCCGAAATACAGGATTGAATACACTTGTAATAAGCAAATAATACCAAACAATTATCTTTGCAAAATGAGTAAAGTAAGAGTAAGATTTGCGCCAAGTCCTACCGGCGCATTGCACCTTGGCGGTGTTCGTACCGCATTATATAATTATCTTTTTGCCAAAAAAAATAATGATGATTTTGTATTAAGAATAGAAGATACTGACCAGACCCGTTATGTGGAAGGAGCTGAACAATACATCATTGATTGCCTCAATTGGTGCGGTATTTCGCCAAACGAAGGTCCACAAAACCCCGGCGCTTACGGGCCTTACAGGCAAAGTGAAAGAAAAAGCATTTATCGTCAATATGCAGAGCAATTGGTAAAGTCAGGACATGCATATTATGCATTTGATACACCTGAAGAAATAGAAAATCTGCGCGAAAAATTAAAAGCGGAAGGAAAGTATAATGTTCAATATGATTTTCAAAACAGGTTAGAAATGCGTAATTCCCTTGTACTGCCTAAAGAAGAAACGGAAGCATTGCTAAAAATAAATTTTCCTCATGTTATAAGAATCAAGATGCCGCGCAATGAATATGTCAACTTTAAAGACATAATCCGGGGTGATATTGAAATGCCTACTGATGGTGTGGATGATAAAGTATTGTTGAAAGCAGATGGCATGCCTACTTATCATTTGGCAGTTGTGGTGGATGATTATTTAATGAAGATTACCCATGCTTTGCGTGGAGAAGAATGGTTGCCAAGTGCGCCTGTACATGTGTTGCTATGGAAATATTTTGGTTGGGAAAAACAGATGCCACAATGGGCGCATCTTCCATTGATTCTAAAGCCTGATGGAAATGGGAAATTGAGTAAGAGAGATGGTGAGAGATTAGGATTCCCTGTTTTTGCGATGGAATGGAATGATCCTGCAAAAGGGAAAGTTTCGGGATTTAAAGAATTAGGCTTTTTGCCAGAGGCTTTTATTAACATGCTTGCATTGCTCGGATGGAATGATGGCACGGAACAGGAAATTTTTACTTTGGATGAATTAGTGGATAAATTTTCTATGGATAGAATTCACGCGCATGGAGCAAAATTTGATTTTGAAAAAGCAAAATGGTTCAATCATGAATGGATAAAAAGATCGGATGTAAAGAGATTAAAACCAGAAGTAAAAAAAATATTTGAAGAAAAAGATATCATCATTCATGATGAAAATAAATTGGATAAAATTATTGAACTGATAAAAGAAAGATGCATTTTGTTGACTGATTTTTTTCAACAAGGGAGTTTCTTTTTTATGACTCCTTCCGAAATTGATACATCATCTATTCTTCCAAAATGGAATGAAAATAAAAACCAGTTTTTTGTAGAACTAATACGTTCCTTTTCTTTAATGAATTTGTGGGAGGTAACCGATATTGAACATACGTTTAAAGAATTGGCTGCTGCAAGTAAATTGAAACCGGGAGAATTAATGTTGCCTTTTCGTATTATGCTGGTTGGGGGAAAATTCGGTCCGGGTGTTTTTGATATTTCTTCGTTAATTGGCAAAGAGGAAACCATAAAAAGAATAGTACATACTTTATCCTTAATGAAATGAATTTCAGTTTCTTTAATTGAATCGAAATTTTCGGGAATCGAAAAAATATATTTATGGATTATATAACTTTAAAAACAACACTTGAAAATAATATTCTTACCATCACCATTAACAGGCCCGACAAATTAAATGCATTGAATAAAAGGGTTTTGGAAGAGCTGGACAATGCAATGGATTTAGTTTATAATGATAGTACCATCAAAGGCGTAATTATAACAGGAGCCGGGGAGAAAGCATTTGTTGCAGGTGCAGATATTGCTGAATTTATTTCTGTAAAGGATAATATGGGAGCATCATTTTCCAGAAGAGGCCAGGAAATTTTTTTTAAAATAGAAAATTGTCCCAAGCCTGTAATAGCCGCTGTTAATGGCTTTGCACTGGGTGGTGGTTGTGAACTGGCTATGGCATGCCATCTCAGGTTGGCAAGTACCAATGCCAAATTTGGCCAGCCGGAAGTGAATTTGGGAATCATTCCGGGATATGGAGGCACACAACGTTTAACCATGCTTATTGGCAAGGGAAAGGCAATGGAATTAATGATGACCGGTAATATGATTGGCGCCGGCGAAGCAAAATCTTTGGGGCTTGTAAATTATGTGGAATCTCCTGAAAACCTGATACACATAACAAAAGAACTTTTGCATTTAATTCTTACAAAATCACCTCTGGCAATTTCTAAATTAATTGCTTCAATAAACTCTTTTAGCCATTCTGATAAAAAAGGATTCAATGAAGAAGCTAAATTATTTGGAGAAGCTTTTTCCAGTAATGATAAAAAAGAAGGAACCTCCGCATTTTTAGAAAAAAGAAAACCGGTTTTTAAAGGAAATTAAAAAGTCTTTACTTATTTTCCTTTTGATCCAATGTTTATTGGTTTGGAATGTAACCTGAACTTTCAATTATCTTGGCTATATATTTTAAAACTATTTCTATTTTTTCCTCCCTCGCATTGAATTAAATTTGCATTATAGTTTTCAAAATTTAATTACAAAAATTATGGATTATAGAAAAGAAAAAGACACCATGGGAGAGGTAAAAGTCCCTGTCGATGCATATTATGGCGCACAAACTCAACGCAGTGTGGAGAATTTTAAAATAGCACAGGATATAAATAAAATGCCTAAAGAGATTATTCAGGCCTTTGCTTATTTAAAAAAAGCCGCTGCCATCACCAATGCAGATGCAAAAGTATTATCAAAAGAAAAGCTGGAATTGATCAGCAAAGTTTGTGACGAAATTCTTGCCGGCAAATTAAATAATGAATTTCCTTTGGTAGTTTGGCAAACGGGCAGTGGTACACAAAGTAATATGAATGTAAACGAAGTAATTGCATATCGTGGCCATGTATTGAATGGCGGCAAGCTTACTGATAAAGAAAAAATATTGCATCCTAATGATGACGTAAATAAATCTCAATCGAGCAATGATACATTCCCTACTGCTATGCACATTGCCGCTTATAAAATCCTTCATGATCTTACTTTACCAGCATTGGAAAATCTGAAAAATACATTGGCAAAAAAATCAAAAGATTTTATGCATATCGTAAAAATTGGCCGTACTCATTTTATGGATGCTACTCCCTTAACCCTTGGCCAGGAATTTAGCGGTTATGCATCACAGTTAGATCATGGAATTAAAGCCATAAAAAATACTTTACCGCATTTAAGCGAACTGGCACTTGGTGGAACTGCAGTAGGTACAGGCATTAATACACCTCCAGGATATGCAGTGAATGTGGCAGAAACAATTTCAGAATTAACAGGACTTTCTTTTATCACAGCAAAAAACAAATTTGAATCACTCGCAGCTCATGATGCCATTGTAGAAGCTCATGGGGCATTAAAAACAGTAGCAGTAAGCCTGATGAAAATTGCGAATGATATTAGAATGTTATCCTCCGGGCCCCGCAGCGGAATTGGAGAAATCAGTATTCCTGAAAATGAACCTGGTTCTTCTATTATGCCTGGGAAAGTAAATCCTACACAATGCGAAGCAGTAACCATGATTGCTGCCCAGGTTATGGGAAATGATGTTGCCATCAGTATCGGAGGAGCTACAGGCCAATTTGAATTAAACGTTTTTAAACCTGTAATGATTTATAATTTTTTACATAGCGCAAGATTAATTGGTGATGGTTGCAACAGTTTTAATGAAAATTGCGCAAAAGGAATAGAACCTATTGAAGCAAACATTAAAAAACATGTTGATAACTCCTTGATGCTTGTAACCGCACTCAATACCAAAATTGGTTATTACAAAGCCGCTGAGATAGCTCAAAAAGCTCACAAAGAAAATACTACATTAAAAGAAATGGCCGTAAAATTAGGTTACGTAACTCCTGAACAATTTGATGAATGGGTAAATCCACGAAATATGGTAGGAAAACTAAAATAGTTGACGGTTACATTAACTCCCGGTTTAGTTTGAATTTTATGCATAAAAATAATCTATTTTCTGCCTCCCTGTTTTCAACATACCAGGCATTCAAATAAAATATTAATCACTTTTAAAAATTATGCCCGCGCATTTAATAGTATATTATAAATGATAATTCATAAACTAATTATTATGCATTTAAATAATATATAATATTATATCTTAAAAAAGGCATCTTCAATTGAAATAAAGTACACATTTAAACGTTTTCGTAAGGACGCCCCAAAAATTTAGAAATTTCCTTACAATGAAAACAGTTTTTTTTGAACTTCCATTAAGGCATTCTTATGCTATTAAGAAAAAAAAATCAAGGAACTTTCTGTTTTTTTCTTTCATTTTTACAAGTCTTTCTACATCCGTATTGCCATATTCTGCCTTTTCACAACCAACTGTCAATTTTAGTTACAGTTATGAAAACGTAACCAGGAATAACGGTGGTGGTACTTTGGAGACAGGTGACACAATTGAAATGCATGCCTTGGTAAATCTGCTATCGGGTAGTTCAATGACAGATGTTTATTTTATTGCCCCCATCACTTCAGGTACTCAATACTTGCCAGGTTCATTAAAACTAATAACCAATGAAGGTGTGGTATTGCAGACTTTCTCCGATGTATCCGGTGATGATGCCGGAGTTTATGATGCCACTCCCGGGAACGGAGTAAGAATAAATTTAGGCACTTTGGCCAGTGGTCTTGGAGGACCTGCTTATTCCGGGGCAAATTTTAATTTAACCACAGGTGGAGGAGGTATAAAAGGAGGAGATGTACCTAAAGGAGGAGGAGGCACCCTGGGAATCATTGCATATAGATTGGTGATAACGGGTAGTTTTGGAGGTGTCATTAACCCTACTGGTACATTCTATTATTCCTATACAACTAGAAGTGGTCCCTGGTGGAATCCTGTTACAACTACACATAATACTTCCTATGTTTTTAATTATCCGGGAATTGAAATTGTTCAAAACCAGGGTTTGTGTGCAAATTTTTCCAGCGCAAGTTTTACCGCTGAAAGTTCTTTTGGAAGTGGAACCACTCAAAACAGAACGGCGGGTGTTGATGCTCCGGGTTATACAAAAGTGAATATAGGAGCTAACGCTCCGAACGATGGTCATTATTCGGTAGTAAATAATACCAGTGCAACTGATTCGACAAATAACACAGTCCCTTACGCGCCTTCTGCCAGTCCAACCCGGGTTTTTAATGGAGTTTGGGATATTATAGGCGACCATACCGGCGCGGCAAATACTTCCGTAGGCAATTTACCCGCCGCTAAAGGTACTTATGGGGGATATATGCTTGTAGTGAATGCGGATATCACAACAGGAATAGCTTACAGGGATACTATAACAAATCTTTGTCCTAACACTTACTATGAGTTTTCCGCATGGATTAGGAATCTTTGCGGCAAATGTGGTCAGGATCAAAATGGAACTCAAACTTATTTACCTGGCGTAAAACCCAACCTTACTTATGCTATTAATGATACAGATTATTATTGTACAGGAGATATTCCTTATACCGCCACCTGGGTAAAACGTGGATTTGTTTATAAAACGGGAGCTGCGCAAACTAGCTTTATAATAACGATAAAAAATAATGCGGCTGGAGGGGGTGGAAATGATTGGGTCCTTGACGATATTAATTTTTCTACCTGCTATCCTAATCTCGTTATGAACCCAAACGATACCGCAACCGCGTGTGCCGGCGATCCAATTACCATTACCGATACTGTAAAAAGCTATTATAACAATTATGGAAATTACCAATGGCAGGCAAGTGCTGATGGAGGGATTACGTGGTTTCCGGTTACAATTAGTGGAGGTTCGGTTAATGCCGGAAGCGATCCTCAAAGTATAGTACCAGTTCTAGTAAATGGTTCGTATCAATATCATGTGGATGCTGCGTTCACACCGGCAACGCCAGACAGCGGTTATTATTTCCGTCTCGAAGTAGCAACCACCCAGTCTAATCTGACAAATCCCAATTGCTCTGTGGCTAATAGCCAGAAGGTATTTTTAAAAGTTTATAGTAGCCAAAGTGCATGCAGCGTGCTCAGTGCAGGAATTTTGAATTTTAATGGTTCAGTTATCAATAATAAAAATGTTTTACAATGGACAGTTCAAAACGATGGTAATATTAACGAATATGTAATTGAAAATAGTACGGATGGCGTAAATTTTTCAACGGCAGGAATCATTGAGAGAGGAGAAAACATGCAAGGTGATAGCTATATTTTTGTTGATCCCGGTAATATTTCAAACATTACTTATTATCGTTTAAAAATGGTAAAGATTGATAACGTTCCCGTTGGTTATTCGAATACCATAATGCTTTATAACAAAAGTGCTTTGTTTAAAATTTCAACAATTAATCCATTTAGCAATAATTTAAAAATAAATATATTTCTCCCGGAACAGGGCATTGTAGAATTGAATCTCTGCGATATGTATGGAAACATATTAACTAGAAAAACCTTACAATTTAGTGCGGGAAATTCTCAGGCAACTCTTGATAATAATGCGAACCTCGCTGCCGGAATATATATTCTAACTGCATTTTACAATGGAATGATAATACAAAATAAATTAGTTAAACTCAATTAGATATTTATTAGATAGGATCTATTGTACTAAAACGGCAAATATTTCGTTTATATTCAGTTACACCCCGGATTAAACGAAAAACAACCTCAGATGAAAGCATTTTCATACTTAGCCTCTTTATATCCCGGAGAAAAAAAGCTACATAAATACAAAAAAAATATTTACAAAAATATTTACAAAAAATATTATCTGGCAACTCTGTTTTTTTCTTTAAGTTTTGTTGCATCCCTTATTCCTGCGCATGTATTTGCCCAGGTAACTTTCAGTTATAGTTATTTTAATCTTACCCGCAACACAAGCGGGGGAACTCTTGAGACAGGTGATACCATTGAGGTACATGCGCTTGGGTTTGTAAATAAAGGTACTACCTTATCCAATTTTTATTTTATAGATTCAATTCGGACAGGAACCCAGTATGTGCCCAATTCTTTAAAGATTATTACTAATGAGGGAGTTCCTCTTGTCACATATACCGATGCAAGTAATGATGACGCGGGTGTGTATGATGCCAGTCCAACACCACGTGTTCGCGTTAATATCGGGACTTCCGTTCCAGGTGGAATAGCACAAAGTGGTGCAAGGTTTTTAAGAACTATAGGAGGAGGAACTGTAAAAGGTGGTGATGTACCAATTGCCGGCCCCGGCACCTGTGGTATCATAGCATATAAATTGGTGGTTACTGCCAGTTATGGAAATACGCTTCATCTTGGAGGGAATTTTTATTATGCTAATTCTGGAACCTTCATGTATCATTTTAATTATGATGGAATTAAGATCATTCAAAACGAGGGATTCTGCCCTAATTTTTCGAGTGCCAGTTTTTCTGCTGAAAGTTCTTTTGATAGTGGTAACGTCCAGAATAGAGCGAAAGCGATTGATGCGCCTGGCTATACAAAAGTGAATATCACTGCCAATAGTCCTAATGATGATTATTATGACATTGTAAATAATACCAGCGCAGATGGCAGTACTAATAACACCGTGTCGTACAAACCAAATCCACACAGGGTATTTGGAGCATGGGATATCATAGGAGATCACACGGGTGCCGCAAATACAGCTACGGGGAATTTGCCTGTCCCTCCTGGTACAAATGGAGGTTACATGCTGTTAGTAAATGCTAATTATACAACTGGGCTATGTTATTTAGATACTATTAAAGATGTTTGCCCCAATACCTATTACGAATATTCGGCATGGGTAAGGAATTTATGCGGACAATGTGGAGCTGATGAGTATGGAAATCCTTACCCACCCCCTACCCATGGTGTAATGCCTAATCTTACCTATACAATTAATGGTATAGATTATTATACTAGTGGTAATATCCAATATACAGGTGCATGGACAAAAAGAGGATTTATTTATAAAACCGGACCTTCGGAAACAAGTTTTGTAATCGGCATTAAAAACAATGCTTCGGGAGGTGATGGCAACGACTGGGTATTGGATGATATTAATTTATCTACCTGTTATCCCAATCTAATTATGAATCCAAATGATACGGCTTCGGCTTGTGCAGGATACCCTATTACCATTACTGATACTGTAAAAAGTTATTATAATAATTATGGAAATTTTCGTTGGGAAGTAAGCTCAGATAGTGGAAATACGTGGATTCCGGTGAGTGCACCAGGAACAAAGACCCCAGTACTAGTAAATGGTTTATATCAATACTATGTTGATACAACGTTTATACCAGTAGCATCAGACAGCGGTTATTATTTCCGGCTCAAAGTGGCTACAACAGGTACCAATCTCAGTGATATCAATTGCTCAGTAGATAATAGCCAGAAGGTCTTTTTAAAAGTTTATAGCAGTTCATGTAGTGTGCTGAACGCAAAAATCTTAAATTTCTACGGATCTGTTATTAACAAAAAAAATGTTTTGCAATGGACGATACAAGATGATGAAAGTATAGAAGAGTATGAGATAGAAAAAAGTATTGATGGTGTCCATTTTGCTCAAATTGGACGCATTCCTCAAATGGATAACCAACCAGGGAATGGCTATACTTTTACAGACCCTGAAAATATTTCTAATATTAATTATTACCGGTTAAAATTGGTAAGCCAAAATAACACCCCGGCCAGTTATTCTAAAACGATACTTATTTATAATCGAAACGCGTTGTTTACCATTTCGACCATTAATCCATTCAGAAATAATTTAAAAATAAATATTTTTCTTCCGCAACAAGACAAAATAGAAATGAACCTCTGCGATATGTATGGAAATGTATTAAGCAGAAAAACTTTACAATTAAGTGCAGGAAATTCGCAGGTTACTTTTGATGATCTGTCAGGATTGCCTCCTGGAATGTATATTTTAAATGCATTTGAAAATGGAACTGCTGTTCAGAAAAAATTGATCAAAGAAAATTAAGGTACTTTTTTCATTTTTCCATAGTCATAAAAACCGTCGGAATCCGGCGGTTTTTTATATCGCTATAAAATTAAAAAACCTGGTAGGTGCTCACTTCGTAAACTGAATTAACTGTTCCATTATTGGAACTAAAATATATTTCTCCCTGATTTTTAGCAAACCATCTCTCCTGTGTTAATATAGGGTTTGGATTTCCTGTAATAAAATATTGGTATTGTACTTCAATCACATCCGGAAAAGTATAACCGGGTATCGATGTTACGGCTACAGCCTGGGCTAATATCGTCATTTGTGCATAACCCGAAACCGCTGCACCCCTGATAGTTCCTGTTATTGTAGGCGAAGTCCATGTCGCCGTAGCGCCCACATTATCTTTTAGAAAGATAAATTCGCTCTCAACAGAATAATCAAATCCAAATACTTTTGAGAAATCAACATACTCGTAATAATTCCCACCGGGCTTTCGATAATATAACGAATCGGTAATGTTATCCGTTTGAGTTTGACTTTGCTGGATAGTTTGATAAGATTCAGCACCGAAAGTAGGTGAGTAATTAATCACTTTGTAGGTAATCTCATCAGCAGAGGTACCCCCTACTAAATCATAATTCCAGTTGGAGTTAAGTGATAGAGGAAAATAATCTCCCGATGCAGCTACAGCCGGTTGAAATGTAATTGGGAATCCGCAGGTACTTGTTCCAAAAGTCACAGAAAAATTTTGTAGTCCCATATTCAGGGGAGTCCCATCTCCTGTCAAAGTAACATTTTGTAAACCTGGGGTGGGGAAAATCCCTGATCCTGAAAATCTTACACCATTAACTGAATCAGTGCTGATTTGGTAGGAACCCGGAGTTGTTATGTTTACTTGTACTTGCACGGTATTGCCGGTATTAAAAGCAATTCCCTGCTGGTAAGTCCCATTGAGAGTAAAAGGAGTACATGCGTCAGCCGTATTACCCAATGTTCCTACAGACTTTCCCAAAACCGGTAACGTAAAAGCGCATTGGCTGTTGCCATACTGTAAAGTAAAAACATCATTTCCAGCGGCAGTTGGTGTTCCTGTCGCGTATAAAATTACATTCTGAGGTCCGGCAATTGCAAAAGTTCCTGACCTGGAAAATGAAAGTCCGTTTATGGTGTTCGTTGAAATAGTAAAAGGACCGGGAACAGTTACAGTAACCGATACTCCTACTGTATTTGAAGATGTCGTAGGAACTCCCAGGGCATAAGTTCCCAGAAAAGTTACTGGTTTACAGTTGCCCGAACTATCACCTAAAACTCCTGTTGACGATGGATTCACACTACCGCTGGCAAAAGTGGAAGTGAAAGATCCGGAAGTGAGTTGAATAACATTATTAGTCGAATCCAATGCAGATCCTGAAAATGTACCGGTAATTGTATTATTAGTGATTGAGGTAATGTTTACAATAAATTCGCCTATTAACTGACCCGCCTGGTAAATATTTTCCCCGGGAGAGGAGTAAGTAAATGAAGATTGAAAAGCAGAAGCTTTGTAAGTCCCAACTTTAAAAGAATCAGCAAATAACTGCATTGAAAAATTTTGGGTTCTGTTAGCGGTAGCACCTATCAAAATAAGTTCATTGATACTTCCGGCCTTAGTTTGATAGACAGTATCCATATCACCAGAATACTTTATGGTGCCATTTGAAAATTGCCAACTACCGGTAGTAACTCCCAGAAATGGAGTTTCAATACTGTATTCTTTTTGGCAGGCATTCAAAATAACAGAAGCTGCAAAAATTAGAAAAGGAATCCTCAAATGTTTCATTGAATGAAGTTAAAATTAATTTTTCAAGTTTTAAGAAACTCCTATTTCATCATTTACTAATGCTTTTGTTTCGATACTTTGCTGGTTTGTCTTTGAGGTATTGGATTTAAAAAAACGCTTTTGAAATACAAAGATGGCAATTATTCCTGTAGAAATAGAAGCATCTGCTAAATTAAATATTGGACTGAAAAAATCAAAATTGTTGCCTCCCCAAATAGGCAACCATGAAGGCAATTGTGTATGGATTATTGGGAAATAAAGCATGTCAACTACATTACCATGAAGAAATCCTGCATATCCATGTGCAGGAAACATTTTTGCAATATTGTAAGTTTCCAAACTACTTTTTTCAAAGATCAACCCATAAAACATACTGTCAATTAAATTTCCAAGAGCACCGGCAAATATTAAGGATACACATATAATAAAACCCTTTTGATACTTTTTTTCAATAATTTTTTTAAGATAGAAAACTCCAAAGATCACAGCCGCCAGACGAAATAATGTTAAAGCCATTTTACCCCACTCACCTCCAAACTGCCATCCGTATGCCATCCCTTCATTTTCAATAAAATACAATTGAAACCAATTGCCTATAACTGCATGCGATTCCCCTGCATGATAATGAGTTTTTATATAAATTTTCAAAACCTGGTCAGCAATTACAATACAACAGATAATTAAAAAAACACTTCTCTTTTTCACTAATAAATTTTAATGAGCAAAGATAATAAAATTGAGGTATGGGTTCAATGGAATAAGTTAATTATTCGCAAACAGCTTCTGATTCCTGGTTTATTTTTTCTGGCACAGGCTTAAAAAAATGTTTTCTGAAAAGAATTATAGAAATAACCCCAATGGAAACCGATGCGTCTGCTATATTAAAAATATAATTAAAAAAAGAAAATTCATTACCCCCAAAAAATGGTATCCATCCTGGCAGCCTGTTTATATGAATGATTGGGAAATAAAGCATGTCCACCACTCTGCCATGCAAAAATCCCGCATATCCATGAGGGGGAAATATTCTGGCAATATTATTAAATACATCGCTGCTGTTACTAAAGATCATTCCATAGAACAGGCTGTCTAAAAGGTTTCCCAAAGCGCCAGCAAAAATGAGAGATATACAAATAATATAACCTGGATGATATTTTTTGGTAATAATTTTTTTGATATAAAAAAACCCTATAATAACGGCAGCCAATCGAAATAATGTAAGGATTATTTTACCCCACTGGCCGCCAAATCTCCAGCCATAAGCCATTCCCGCATTTTCAATAAAATATAATTTGAACCAGTTTCCGATTACCGGATGTGATTCTCCTATATAATAATGAGTTTTTACATAAATCTTGAGAGCCTGGTCAGCAATTACGATAATGCAGACGATAAAAAAAATAGTTCTTTTTTTCATTGTTTAATTCATAGTTTTTAGTTCGTAGTTTTTAGTTCTAAGAACTAAAATTATTCTTCAAAATAAATTCTCTTCACTCTTTGCGAAATACCGGTCATAATTTCATATGGAATCGTTTGTGCCCAATGCGCCAATAACATTAATGGAAGCGATTCTCCGAATACCTTTACTTCATCTCCTTCTTTTATATTATCAATACCAGTCACATCCAGCATTGTCATATCCATACATACATTTCCAATAACGGGAACCAATTTATTTTTTGCCAGCATTTTGCCAACACCGTTTCCCAATCTTCTTGAATATCCATCGGCATAACCAATACGAACAACTGCGATAACGCTGTCTCTTTTAACTTTTCCCATTCGGCCATAGCCAACCGTTTCACCTGCTTTTATTTTTTTAATCTGCGAAATGGTAGTGACAAGAGAAGAAACGTTTTGCAATCTTTTCTGCATTTTTTTATTGCCGTCAATACCATACAGTCCGATTCCCAAACGAACCATATCCATTTGAAACTTAGTATGGCGGCTAATTGCAGAGGTGTTGGCAATATGTTTATCAAATGGATAGTCTAAAGATTTTTTAATAGCAGAACAACATTTTTCAAATATTTTAAATTGCAATTTTGTAAAGTTGTCTTCTTTCGGATCTTCGCTTGCTGCAAGATGTGAGAATACGCTTTTAATTCTTATAAAATGATTGTTGGATATTTTTTTACAAAGTGACTCAATCTCATATTCCATAAATCCAAGCCGGTGCATCCCTGTATCAATTTTTAAATGAACCGGATAATTTTGGATCTCTGATTTCTTTAAATAGTCCGTAAAATCCTGAAGTAATGCAAATGAAAAAATTTCTGGTTCCAGGTTATAATTTATTATAGAATCAAAAGTAGAATTGTCAATATTCATTACCATGATCGGCAAAGTAATCCCTGCTTTTCGTAATTCAACTCCTTCATCTGCGTAGGCTACAGCGAGATAATCTACTTTATTAAATTCCAACACAGAAGCAATTTCATAACTGCCACTACCATAGCTAAATGCTTTAACCATTGCCATAATCTTTGTATCCGGCTTCAGTAGTTCTTTGTACTTTTTTAAATTATAAATGATAGCGTCCAGGTTGATAGAAAGAACCGTATGATGAACTTTTTGTTCCAATGCATGGCTGATCTTTTCAAATTCAAATTGCCGGGCGCCCTTTATTAGAATAGTTTCGTCATGAAAATTGGAAACAAAAATATTTTTTAAAAACTCATCAGTTGACTTAAAAAAAAATTTATTTTTTAAAAAAGAAAACTCATTTTGGTTTAGAAATATATCCGGTCCTATTCCAAAAAATTTATCAATATTTTTATGCTTTAACAATGAGGCTACTTCGACGTATAACTTTTTAGACGCAATGCCGGTTTGCAAAATATCAGATAGAATAAGTGTATGCGTTTTATGTTGTTTTTGTTGAACTAAAAAGTCCAGTGCAATTCCTAAAGAATACAAATCATTACTATAACTATCATTAATAATATGGCTATGATTAATGCCCTGCCTTAGTTCCAACCGCATAGCTATCGGATATAAGAATTTGAAACGTGAAAGGACTTCCTCCTTTGTTTTATTTAAAATAAATAAAATGCATAAGCAATGGATTGCATTTTGTATTGACGCATCATCCGTAAAAGGAATTGAAAAACCAACTTTTTGGTTCTGATAAATGACTTCAATAAAAGAATTGGAAATACTTTTCTTAATTTCTTTTATCCGCAAAGAATTATTGCTTTTCTTTCCCCATGAAAATAATTGTAATTGATTATTTTTTTGTTGAAATAATTTGATCTCACCAGCCAACTCCTCATTATCTGAGCAAAAAATTAATTGCTTTGATTTTTGAAATAAAGTTAATTTTTCATTTATTTTTTGCTTCCTGCTTTTAAAACCTTCATCGTGTGCATTGCCAATATTGGTGAAAATACCAATGGTGGGTTTTATTATTCTTTCGAGGTTTTTCATTTCTCCCGGCTGTGATATTCCTGCTTCAAAAATTCCAAGATCATTGGAAGAATGTATATTTAAAACGCTCAAAGGAACTCCTATTTGTGAATTAAAACTTTTAGGGCTTCTTACGATTGAGAATTCTTTTTCAAGAAGTTGATACAGCCATTCTTTTACTACAGTTTTCCCGTTGCTACCCGTAATCCCGATTACGGGAAAATTATTTATTAGAAAAAGATTACGGTGATAAACCGCTAATTTTTGAAGTGTGGCAATTGCCTCCGAAACTAAAATAATATTTGCAAATGAAAGACTAGCTACGTCAAGGTTTTTATCATCAGTAATAAAATTCCTTACTCCTCTTTGATACAAATTTTGAATAAAAAAATTAGCGTTCTGATGCTTGTTTTTGATTGCCAAAAATAGGGTTGTTTCGGGGAAACTGATTTTACGGCTATCTAATGAAAGCGATACCGGCTGGGGAGCCAATGAATTTTTATTCAGCCATTTTCCCTTGACGATTTCAACAATCTGTTCAATAGTATATTGGATACTTACATTCAATTATGAGTCTTTAATTTTTTTAAGATTTTGATTATTTTTATAAATGGAAAACAATACGGAACCTCCCAGGCAAAGAACGATTACTAATAAAGAAATAGCTATGTGCACATTAATACCAAAATAAGAAACCAGCATTTTTGCTCCAATAAATATTAATACTATTGCGATCCCTTCTTTCAGGTATTGGAATTTTTCTACAGCGCTTCTCAATAAAAAAAACAGGGAACGCAATCCTAATACTGCAAAAATATTCGAAGTGTAAACTACCATTTTATTTTGTGTAATGGAAAAAACTGCAGGAATAGAATCAAGAGCAAAAACGAGATCGGTGGCTGCAAGCATTATCATTACGACAAAAAGCATAGTATAATGTTTATTACCATTTATCCGCATGGTAAATTTGCCACTGCTGTTATCGTTAGAAAGAGGAAGTATTTTTTTTAAAAATTTATATACTGAATTCCCCTCCGGATCAAATTCATTTTCAGTTTTTACTATGAACATTTTAAAACCTGTATAAACCAGAAACGCGCCGAAGATGTATAAGATCCAATGAAACCTGTCAATAAGTATAATGCCCACCGTAATAAAAATAACTCTCAAAAAAATGGCCAATAATATTCCAAGCATCAATACACGATTGGCGTGTCTTTCGGGAATTCTGAAATAAGAAAATATGAGGAGGAACACAAAAATATTGTCAATGCTCAATCCCCATTCCATCAGGTAAGCACTTATATATTCGAGTGCTGATGTGTGCCCGTCTTCAAACCATACAAAAATAAAAAATCCCATTCCCAGGCCTACCCAAAAAATTGTTTGGATAAAAGCTTCTTTAATAGATATAGAATGTGATTTCCTACTCAATAAACCTAAATCAAAAATGATTGCAAAGATCAATACAACGCCGAAAATAAGATAAGTCCATCCTGTTGCTGTCATTTATTACTGATTGGAATAATTGTAAAATTAAGAATTGACAATTATATTCTGTTTTAATATGGCTTAAATTTGTGTTTTTTAGGTAACATTACCGAATTACAAATCTCAGGTATTAAAAACAAAAACCTTCTTTCATTGAAGAACAATTTGCAATAATCATTTAATTCTGAAATAAATATTTATGAAATTATATACTATAAATACCGGACATTTCAAGCTTGACGGAGGTGCCATGTTCGGCGTAGTACCCAAAAGTATTTGGAAAAAATTAAATCCGTCAGATGAAAACAATATGTGCAACTGGGCTATGAGATGTATGTTGATAGAAGATGAAGGAAGGTTAATTCTCATAGATAACGGAATGGGAAATAAACAAGATGAAAAATTCTTCGGATATTATTATTTGAATGGAGATGACACTTTAGCAAAATCATTGGCAAAATATGGTTTTACAAAAGACGATATAACTGATGTTTTTTTAACTCATCTTCATTTTGATCATTGCGGAGGATCTATAGAAAAAGAAGGAGAAAAATTAGTTCCGGCTTTTAAAAATGCTATTTATTGGAGTAATGAAAATCACTGGAAATGGGCTACCAATCCAAATGACAGGGAAAAAGCAAGTTTTTTAAAGGAAAATATTTTGCCTATAAAAGAAAGTGGAAATTTAAAATATGTGAGCCATAAAGATGGAGTAGAATTCCTTAAAAATATTAATATCCGCTTTGTAAACGGGCATACGGAATCCATGATGCTTCCTCAAATTAATTATAAAGGCAAAACGATTGTTTATGTAGCAGATCTTTTACCATCCATTGCACATATTCCAATTCCTTACATAATGGCTTATGACACAAGGCCGCTCGATACATTAGTAGAAAAAAGATTATTTCTTTCTGAGGCTTTGCAAAACGATTACATTTTATTTTTTGAACATGACCCGGAAATCGAATGTTGTAATCTGCAAAGAACGGACAGGGGTATTCGAAGCAAAGAAACTTTTAAGCTGGAAAATATTTTATAAATAACTCAATTTATCAATGAAAAAAATAATTGTTTTAATTCTTGTATTATGTATGGGTATCATAATTTATCTTTTTATCAAAGAACAATTTAAAGGTATTACACTTTCATATAAAGAAAATACAACTTTATCTATCACCTATCTTATAACAGGAATATCCCTTTTAATTTTATTCAGAATAAATTATCTTGAAAAGAAAAAAGAGCAGGATTCAAATAATTAAATTGTTGAAGCCATCTTTTATCGGAAACTGATTAAGGAAGTAAGAGGGTACCTTAGGTTTCTGTATCCCATCATGTCAACTTTAATTGAGCCGACTGATATCGGGCTTTCTGCACGCAATAATAAATGATTGGCATCATCACTTACCCATACATTCATGTTCTCTCCACCCTGAAAAATTGAGCCTTTAATAAGAAGTGGCTTAAATTTTATAGCTCTGAATTTTCCGTATTTCGTTTTTATATTTTCTTTACCTTCATAACGCAGATAAAGATGGTAAGTTTCATCATCCAGGAACATGTCAAAAGGAATTTTATCTCCCGGCCTATATTTACTAAAATCTATATTTCTTGCATAATAGACAGAGCTGATTACGTCCTGAATGCATGAAGTTACCCTGAATACGCCATGCGTGCTTACTGCGATTCCCGCTTTCTGGTTAAAAGTTACATTATTATAAATTGTAGAGCCGCCTTCATATACATTTCTTATAAATTTTACAGGAAGCATGGTAGCCGTATCAATATAAGTTTCGTAGCGATCCCGAACTTTATAAAAATTATCAAAGAAAGAATAAGTTTTCCCGGTACCTACACAGTGATAAACAGGAATCCCGTTATATCTTTCAAGAGTGGTCGTAAATTTGGCTTCTCCGGCACCAACATATAAACCCAGAGTTGTGTAATAAACTTCCATAGTTACTTCTTCACCTGGTCTAAATGCTGTATTATGAACACCGCAAAATTCAACATCCTGTTGTGAGAAGCTAGTTAATAGTAAAAATAAAAGAGAGATAAATGCTTTCAAACTATTTTCCGTTTTTAAAAAATTTTATGCCCAAAATAAAGAGGCTTCCTGCTAATGCCGGGATAAATAAATTGATAAACCAAATACCAAAAGTAGTGCCTAAAATGCCTATCGCGTTCACACTATATATACCAAATAGGTCAGTACTGAATTTACCACGAATCCCCAGATCGGCGATAGTAAATGAAGGTACTATTGCCAATACCAGAAAGAGAATGCCTATAATCCAGAAAGCGTTAACCCAAAAAATTTCTACATCTAAAACCTGCAACATTAAGATATATTGTATGACGAAAACAAGATAACGAAAGAAAGATAGGGATAGTAGCCTTAACAATAATTTAGCAGTAAACTCGTCTAAAACGTTAATGTATTTCACAAATTTTCCTGCTGACGGATTTTTTTCCACCAGCTTTATGAGCCATGATAACTGAAAGAAAAACAAAATAAGGATTACAGAAACAAATGATGAAATAAATAATAAAGTCTTTAACCAGAAAACAGAAAGCCCCATTAAAGGACCTGAATGTTCACTTTGAAAAAACAAAAAATAGGCTAATCCAAAGCATCCCAATATAAGAGTGATGATAAGTTGGCTTATGCTTCCCGCAATGGATAATGAAATTGCTTTTATACGGCTTCCATCTTTTACATACAATATTCGTCCTCCATATTCCCCCATTCTATTCGGTGTATTTAAAGAAAGTGCTAAGCCCCCCAATACCGATTTATAAGCTCTGAAAAAACTCATCTTTTGTATGGGTTTCACCAAAACCTGCCATTTCTTCGCTTCCAGGCCCCAGTTCACAAAAGCAAGAGCTATTATTAACCAAAATTTCCATGCTTCTTTTCCAAATGGAGCTTCTTTGATGAGTGAGATTGACTGATGAAGATTTGGCTGCGCTTTTATTTGCTGGTACAAAGAATAAAATAACCAAAGCGCCAGCAAAGGAGCAAAAATATATTTGAAAAATATTTTGATATTTTTGTTGGGACGAATCACGAATCTTTCAAACAGAATTTTCTTTTTAATTTACAATTTCCAATTTTAAGACTGGTAAAAATAAACTTCAATTGCATAAAACTTCAAAAATAATTTTAGGAATTGATCCCGGCACTTTGATTATGGGTTTTGGAATCATTGAAGTTACTGCTTCCGGAATGACCTTAATTATTATGGATGTATTGAAACTTTCACCTAAAAAAGACGCCTATCAACGTTTACAAATCATACATCAAAAAGTTTGTGAATTACTGGAAGCGCATTCCCCAAACGAGTTTGCCATTGAAGCGCCATTCTTTGGAAAGAATGTGCAAAGTATGCTGAAGCTTGGCCGGGCACAGGGTGTAGCCATTGCTGCTGCAATGCAGGCAGGAATTCCGGTTACAGAATATTCGCCCCGAAAGGTGAAGCAATCCATCACAGGAAATGGCAATGCAGACAAACTCCAGGTTTTGAAAATGCTGCAACGTCTTATTTCATTTGAAGAAGATCCAAAATATTTTGACGCAACTGATGCACTGGCTGTTGCTGTATGCCACCATTTTCAGGGAAATGCATTACTGAATAATTCATCTAAAAAATTAAATGGCTGGAAAGATTTTTTGGTACAAAATCCGGGAAGGATAAAATAATGCCATTGTTATTAATAATAACATCAATTAAAAGTTTTTTCAAACATACAGGTCTCAAAACTGCATTTAAATTCTCTAATAATCCAACTCCATGCCTAGCTGATCTTTTAATTTCTTTACCAAAGGATATTCTTCTATTATTTTTAAATACTGCTGTTTCGTTGACAGATATACTTCCTTTGGTTGGTTTCCATTTTCGCTGTCATCTGTTATCAATCTATAAGTTAATGAACGATTATTAAAATGAGACTGAAGATGTGTAATTAATTCCCCTCTTTCTGCTTCAATAAATTTTTGTTGCAAATTATTATCTGCAATTATTTCAATACAATTTTCATCAATAATATTGAGTTTTGCCGATTTAAAATTTGACACTATCGGTTTCTTATTGCTATCAATTAATTTTTCTATATACAATCCCCAGGCAATGTAAAGTTCTTCTATGTTCAGATCTAATACATTATTATTTTTATTTTCCCGTGCTACTTTTTCCCGTATTTTTTCTAATGAAGTTAACCTGGAGAATTTGGTTTGGGGTGTATTGTGTGCCACAAAAGTATGATCTACAGCAGTTCCTGGCATCTTTTGTTTTAGTAATTCATCCTCAATGACCAATTTTGCTTCATCACTTTTTAAAGTGTCAGCTTTACCAGATAATGAAGAATTTGATTTTTTTATTTTTGAAGAATCTATAGATGATACCTGGTCCGTTTTTATTTTATGGCCAATAGGAGTAAGTGTTTTAAAGGATACAGGTTTTACATTGTCAAGCTGTTTTTTTTTTGATAATTGTCCGTTATCATTTTCCAGGTCAAGTGCCTGGGCCAGGTATGATAATTTTATAAAAGTAAGTTCAACATGAAGACGCTTATTTTTAGCAAGGCGGTAATTGATTTCCGATTCATTCAAAATATTAAGAGCGCTCAACAACCAGGAATCATTTACTCCGGAAGCTGTTTCCAAATATCTTTTTTTAAATCCTTCCGAAACTTCTAGCAAAACAGCAACCTTTGGATCTTTGCTAACCAAGAGATTTCTTAAAAATTCTGCAAACCCATTCAGCACCAAATCTCCTTCAAATCCCTTTTGATTAATTTCATCATAGAGTAAAATAGCATCACCTGCCTGCTGGTTTTGCATGGCTTCTATTAACCGAAAATAATAATCTTCATCTAAAATATTAAGATGCTCAAGGGTATTTGAATAAGTTAGTTCGCCATTGGTAAAGCTCACAATTTTATCCAGAATACTTAATGCATCTCTGAGACAGCCTTCACTTTTTTGTGCAATAATATGTAACGCAGTTTTATCGGCAATAACGTTTTCTTTTTGACAAATTTCCTGCAGGTGTTCAACCGTGTCTTTGTTGGTGATTCTCTTAAAATCAAATATCTGGCAACGTGATAAAATAGTGGGAAGAATTTTATGCTTCTCAGTAGTTGCCAAAATAAAAATCGCAAATGGCGGTGGCTCTTCCAGGGTTTTCAAAAAGGCATTGAATGCCGCAGTACTCAGCATGTGTACTTCATCAACAATATAAACTTTGTATTTCCCTGCCTGTGGAGCAAAGCGAACTTGTTCAACCAAAGTACGAATATCATCCACAGAATTGTTGCTGGCGGCATCCAGTTCATGAATGTTTAAGGAAGTGCCATTACCAAAAGAAACACAGGAATTGCAAACATTACAGGCTTCTCCATCAGGGGTGCGGTTTTCACAATTTATAGTTTTTGCTAAAATCCGGGCACAAGTAGTTTTTCCTACTCCACGTGGCCCACAAAAAAGAAAAGCATGAGCAAGCTGATTATTTTTTATAGCATTCTTTAATGTAGTGGTTATATGAGATTGCCCTACAACAGTGCTAAAGTTTTGAGGCCGGTATTTGCGTGCTGAAACAATGAATTTATCCATAATGAAAGGAAACAAATTTAAGGAAATTATCTGGAAGGTTCTTGTTTACAAAAATAGAAAGCCCAGCTATTTTAATTCAAGATCGGATGCCTTTTAAATTCTTTTGTTCTGTCAAAAAGATAACGGTAGGTGGACAGAATGCGACTTTTCTTGCCGCCTATATGTTTGGAAATATTTAAAATTTTAGGATTAAAATCACCCTGCCATTGCAATTCCAGTTCTTTATATTTTGTTTTATTTTGAATTTCTTTTCCGCCCTCATTTATCATATAATAATCAATTCCCATGCCTTGGTATTCCGGCGTTACGCCAAATACAATTCCGGTAAATTTATCATTCATTCCTTTCTTGTTCAACCATAGAAATTTTAATTTTTCAACCAAACCAAACTTACCTCTAAAATGCTTGAATATCTGGTTCAGTTCCGGAAGATTGATCCAAAAAGCAACCGGCTCATCATTATGATATACAAACCAAATCAGCTTTTCATCCATAGCCAGCTTCATGGATTTAAACATTTTAAAAGCAACTTTTTCATTTAATTGTTTATTGCCCTCGTGTGAAGCCCACGCTTTGTTATAAACTTTACAAAAATCATTGGCAAATTTCCGCAGGTTGTTCTTCTTTATATGAGTGATGGAATACTCCGGAAGTGAATTATATTTGGCACCCTGCGCAACAAATTTTTCATTTAGTTGGGTATCTACCGGAAGATAAAAACATATCTGGTTAAAAAAAACCTTGAATCCATAATTTTCAAACAGGTTCTTATAATAAGGCAGATTATAATTCATCAGATAAATAGGTGGCTTAAATCCTTCTACCACCAATCCCCACCAGCGATCTCGTTCCCCAAAATTGATAGGGCCATCCATCGCTTCCATTCCACGTTCCATAAGCCAATGCTTAGATACATCGAAAAGCATGTCTGCCGCATCCTGTTGATTGATACAATCAAAAAAACCTATTCCTCCTGTTTTTTGTTCATCACCTTTGTTTCTATATTTTTTATTTACAAATGCAGCTATACGACCTATAAGATTACCATCTTCATCTTTCAATACCCAACGCGCGCATTCACCAAAACGAAAAGCTTTATTTTTTTTAGGATCAAAGACCTCATTGATGTCTTTATCCAACGGTTGAATAAAACCGGGGTCTTCTTTATAGATATACAAAGGAACTCTTAAAAATTCTTTAGCCGATACTTTATCATAAACGGGAAAAAGTTGCATTATGTATTAAAATTAAAAATGGTAAAGTAACGTTCTAATTTTGCAAAAATCAAAAATCCGTTTTTTTTCTGAAACACTTTTAATATAATACGTTAACTATATCTGAATAATTACGATGAGGATGTTTTTGCATTTTTTTTAATTATCAGATGATCCCCCTAAATACTATTAGATTATTGATATTTCTCCATCAAGTCATACAAAATTTTTTTATCGCAATTTGTAAGAGTGGCGCTACTGTCTTCTCTCTCAAAATGTCGTTTAAAGGCTACTATAGCTGCTGAAGAATCTTTTACAGAATATCCAATGATACGTAATGCCTGTAAGTCGTTGAAATTTTGCGGAACGGAAACCAAACTTGTATCGCCATACCATAATCCATATCCATTTTGAGAAAGCAATTGCCACGGGAAAAATACATTGGGATCTTTTTTCCTGGTGGGCGCAATATCAGAATGACCAATAAAGTTAGCTGCAGGAATGAGGTATTTCAATTTTAGTGTATCCAATAACGTTAATAAACTTTGTATCTGGGGATCTGTAAAAGGTTCAAAGCCGTTATTATCTAATTCAATACCTATTGAGCATGAATTAATATCTTTATTATTTCCCCAGGAAGAAATACCCGCCTGCCACGCACGCAAATAATCATTGAGCATGTGGTGTACGGTACCGTCCCTGCAAATCACATAATGGGCACTTACCTGTGTACGCGGGATCGTAAATGTCAGCAAGGTTTGCGGACAACTGTTTTGGGCAGTATGATGAATAATAACAAATTCGGGCTTTCGCAAATTAAAATTAGTAGTTCCTACCCAGGTCCTGCGAGTATAATATTCATCTTTGGGGACATTTTTTATTTCTTTGGAAAACGCTTTTGCCTGCTTCTTATAATCCCGGTTAGTAGCCGCATATTTATTGGAAGAACAGGAAGTTATTATGAAAATAAAAATGAAACAGGAATAAACTTTATAATTCATATTTTTTGTATAAATATTACTAAAGAGTCAAAATGAATTATGACAAAATCGCAGACATCTCTTAAAAAAAAAGGAACCTAAATTAATTCCTGATTTAATATCCACTGCTCACCGTTCATTATTCATTGGTTCACATATTCCTTCTATACTGTCCGCCTACTTCATAAAGCGCGTGAGTGATTTGCCCAAGTGAACAATACTTCACAGTCTCCATTAATTCAGCGAATAAATTCCCATTATGAATAGCTACATTTTGTAACTGTTTCAACATTTCTGCACTTTTATCTTTATGCAATTCCTGGAATGCTTGTACATTTTTGATTTGAAGATCCTTCTCTTGTTTGGTACTTCTGATCACTTCTAAAGGGAGAATAGTAGGAGATCCTTCTTTGTTCAAAAATGTATTGACACCTACAAGAGGAAGTTCACCATTATTTTTTAATGATTCATAATACAAACTTTCTTCCTGTATTTTGTTTCTCTGATACATTCTTTCCATGGCGCCAAGCACACCGCCTCTTTCAGAAATCCGGTTGAATTCTTCCATCACAGCTTCTTCTACAAGGTCTGTAAGTTCTTCCATTAAAAAACTTCCCTGGTTGGGATTTTCATTTTTTGCAGTTCCTAATTCGCGATTTATAATTAACTGTATCGCCATTGCGCGGCGCACGCTTTCTTCCGTAGGAGTGGTTATTGCCTCATCATATGCATTGGTGTGAAGACTGTTGCAATTATCATATATCGCATACAAAGCCTGCAACGTAGTACGAATATCATTGAAATCAATTTCCTGAGCATGCAAACTTCTTCCACTTGTTTGAATATGATATTTCAACATTTGCGAACGTGAATTCGCTTTGTATTTATATTTCATTGCCTTTGCCCAAATTCTTCTTGCTACGCGCCCGATGACGCTGTATTCAGGATCCATGCCATTGCTGAAAAAGAAAGAAAGATTATGCGCAAAATCATCAATCTTCATTCCACGGCTCATGTAATATTCTATATAGGTGAAACCGTTGGAAAGTGTAAAGGCCAATTGTGTAATAGGATTGGCGCCTGCTTCAGCGATATGATAACCGCTTATGGAAACAGAATAGAAATTCCGCACTTTATTTTCAATAAAATACTCCTGTACATCGCCCATTAATTTCAAGGCAAATTCCGTAGAAAAAATACAGGTATTTTGCGCCTGGTCTTCTTTCAAAATATCAGCCTGAACGGTACCACGAACAGAGGATAATGCTTTTGCTTTTATTTCTTCATAAATATTTTTATCCAAAACATCTTCCCCGGATAAACCAAGCAATCTTAAACCAAGCCCATCATTTCCTTTTGGTAAATGTCCAAGCATTTTCCCACTTTCAGGAAAAACAGGTTGACCATTTACGCCAATATATTTTGGAAGTTTTATTTCTTTGTATTTTGATTCAATAATTGCGTTTACGCGTTTCCGTAATTTGTGTTCAATTATATATTTTTCGCATTGCTGATCAATAGCGGCATTTAAAAAGAAGGCAAGCAACATTGGGGCAGGGCCGTTGATCGTCATGCTCACCGAAGTTTTGGGATCGCAAAGATCAAAACCGCTGTACAGTTTTTTTGCATCATCCACACTCGCAATGCTCACACCGCTGTTGCCTACTTTTCCGTAAATATCAGGCCGAATTGCGGGGTCTTCTCCGTAAAGCGTGACGCTGTCAAATGCAGTACTGAGGCGCTTTGCAGGCTGGCCTACACTCACATAATGAAACCTTCTGTTAGTTCTTTCAGGGCCGCCTTCGCCGGCAAACATTCTTGTAGGATCTTCTTCAACGCGCTTCAAAGGAAATACCCCTGATGTGTATGGAAATTTTCCGGGAAAATTCTCCTGCAAACGCCACATTAAAATATCACCCCAGTCTTTAAATTTCGGAACAGCAATTTTTGGAATTTTTGTGTGAGAAAGGGATTCAGTAAACAAAGGCTGCTTAATAATTTTCCCTCTTACATGATATTCAAAGAATTCTTTTTGATAAAGCGATTTTGTTTCTTCCCATTCATCCAATAATTTTTTACAAACAGGTAACAATTGTTTTTCAATTGATTTTTTCCTTATCTCCAATTCTTTGATTATTACATTATTTCCCTCTTCCTTTTTTAAAGAATCATTTTTAAAAGTTTGAAGAGTCCCATCTAATTGATATAGCTGTGTTGCAATGATAGCCTGTTCTTCGGCGAGTTTGTTATAATTTGCAATTTCTTCCACAATTTCAGCAAGATACCTGACCCGTTTAGCTGGTATTATTGAATGACTGTAGCTTTCACTGCGCATTGGAGCTTTATACTTTTTCCAATCACTATCGGTCTTTTTATTTACTTCGTCAATAATTTTATTAAACAATTCATTACATCCCGGATCATTAAATGTAGAAGCCACTGTACCAATCACGGGCAGTTCATTATCTTTTGCTGTCCACAATAAATGGTTTCGCTTGTATTGTTTTATTACATCGTGTAAGGCATCAAGTGATCCTGCTTTATCGAACTTATTAATACAAACTATATCTGCATAATCAAGCATATTGATTTTCTCTAACTGAGATGCAGCGCCATATTCAGGCGTCATTACATACATACTTATATCACAATGATCCAGGATAGAAGCGTCACTTTGACCTACTCCCGCACTTTCCAACATAATAAAATCATATCCCACCACCTTACAAATATCAAGCGCTTCCTGTACATAATTACTCAGCGCTTTATCATTCTCACGAGTCGCAAGCGAGCGCATATATGCTCGGGGATGATGAATAGAATTCATTCGAATACGATCTCCTAATAATGCACCGCCGGTTTTTTTTCTCGACGGGTCCACAGAAATAACTGCAATAGTTTTATCTGAATATGTATTTAAAAAACGGCGTACAATTTCATCTGTGACTGAAGATTTTCCTGCACCACCTGTTCCCGTTATGCCAAGAACCAGACTTGTAGGTTTTCCATCAGATTTTATTTTCACTCTACGATTAACAGTTTTTAAAACCTCTACTTCTTCTCCATTCTCCGCTTTGGTAATTGATGTAGCCACCAATTTTATATCCCGCCACTCACCCAAAATATATTTTCCATTCCTGCCTTTGCCATTATTTAGAGGAGTTATCTTTCCGGTCTCCCCTCCTTTGGAGGGGGTTAGGGGGAGGCTGCATTTCTCAATTACTTCTTGTATCATTCCCTCCAATCCCAGCTTTCTTCCCTCATCTGGAGAATAAATTTTCGTAATTCCATAAGCTTCCAATTCGGCAATTTCAGAAGGCAAAATAGTTCCACCACCACCGCCAAATATTTTTATATGACCGTATCCATTTTGATCCAGCAGATCTTTCATGTATTTAAAATATTCCAAATGACCGCCCTGGTAACTGGTAATTGCAATTCCCTGTGCATCTTCTTCAATGGCACATTCTACAATTTCATGTACACTTCTGTTGTGGCCAAGATGAATAATTTCTGCCCCTTTACTTTGCATAATCCTGCGCATAATATTGATTGCTGCATCATGTCCGTCGAATAGCGAAGCGGCCGTTACAATTCTTACAGTATGATTTTTTTTACCCGCCATGCTTTATTATATTTTATTACTAAAATTTACGAAGAGTAAATTTTCATTTAATGTAAAATTACAAATAAAGAAAAGGAAAATAAGTCCTTATAAATTCACAAACTTTAAAATAAAGGAAAAATCTAACATAGCATTTGAAAGTTCTTTATAGTAATATTTACATGATGGCGAAATTTATTTTTTAGCCGTTATTCTTAGCTGATAAAAGCCCTTCGTATATAAAGTACTTTTTGGTATCTCCCTTTTAGCCTAATTGTTCATTAATAAATTTAAATGTATGCGATTGTTTAATCTGGTTTAAGACAAAATTGATGAAGGGGGTAACCAGTTGAGCAGGCTATTGTTTTTCCATACGTTATTTGTTTCAGTTTTTTAACTCACATAATCAATTGCCCTTCTATGCCCGACTCCCAAAGTCTTAAATTGCGTAGGTGTCATTCCTGTAAGCTTTTTAAATTGCCCACTGAGATGCTGAGTGCTGCTGTAACCCAGATTGAAAGAAATCTGGCTTAATGAAAGTTCATTATAAATAAGCCATTGCTTCGTTTTCTCTATTTTTTGAAGAATAAAAAACTGCTCGATGGTAATGCCCTCCACTTCTGAAAATAATTTGCTTATTGAAGAATAATCTTTGAATATTTTTTTACTCAAATATGTATGAATGCTAAAATGCTCTTCGATATTCCCTTCCTGCACTTTTTGAATCAAAAGTGTTTTTACTTTTTCAATCAATTGTGTTTTCTGGTCATCTAATAATTCAAAACCCACTTTCTCTAAATCTTCAGAAAATTTTTGCAATTGTTTTTTACCGGGTGTTTTTATTAATTCGATTTCTCCCAGTTGCACATATTTTGATTGAAGATTATTTTCTTTCAAAATGCTTTCAACGCTCATAATGCAGCGCGGGCAAACCATATTTTTGATAAAGAGTTTCATCGTTTTAATTGAAATTATTTATTCCTCATTGGTTTCAACGCTTCAGTCCATTTCAATAATTCATGTAGCATAATGCCGGCAGATTTTGTTTCCAATTCATTACCATGGAAAATACCATTCTCATCAATTTGCTTTTCAAAAAATTGCATGCTTACTCCTTCAAATAATGGAACCATCTTTACAGTGGTCATCGCCAGTTTACACATTTGCGCAGACCGCAAACCACCGGAAATACCACCATAACTAACCAGGCCGGCAGGCTTATAATTCCATTCTTTAAATAAAAAATCAATAGCATTTAATAATGTCGGTGGCATGCTATAATTATATTCAGGAATTACAAATACAAATGCATCCGCTGCATCTATGGTTCTGCTCCATTGTTTCGTATGTTCCTTAGTATAACGCTGTAACTTCGGGTGATTCGGTTCATCTATTAAAGGAAGATTAATATCTGCCAGATCTAAAACTCCAACATTGAAATTGATTTGTTCTTTAGCAATTTTTATAAACCAATTGGCTACTGAGATCCCTTTTCTTCCCGGCCGGGTGCTGGCAATGATTATTTTTAATTGGAACATTATGGAATGTTTATTTTAAACGTAATAATGTATTTTCAAAAGTAATTTATTAATTGCATTTGGGTTGGCTCTCAAAAAACATTTAACGGAAATGTCAAAAACTGTTTATTTAAAACCACAATCAAAGAAATTTTTTTTGATTCAGTTGATTTTTTTCCACACTCCCTTTTGTAGGTAGTATAAAAAAATCCCGGTATTAATTTTGTTTACGCTAAGTTCAAAGAGTGTTTTTTATTTTCTCATTAATAGAAAAGGTATAAGTGAAACCTGATGTAGCTTATTCTTGAATATTACCAATTTTATTTTGAGCCATGATAGATAATTTTACAAAAACGAACCCTACTAACCCCGTTTATCCGATTGCTGATGAAAAATTGCTTTTCAAAAAATTCAAAAAAAAGGCTTATGAAATTGTAGATAATGCACCGGAAAAGAAAAAGGAAATTATTGTGAAAGCTGTTTTTTTCCCACTATCTTACATTCTTACTTATACTACTGCATTGATTTTTGGATCAAATACACTTGTACTCTACTCCTGTTATTTCCTGTTAGGAATACTGGTGGTACTTAACTTTTTAAACCTGATACATGACGCAGTTCACGGCACTAGGGGTCTATGCATGAACCGCTCGTAAACATCCTTTCTTTCCATCCGTCATCGCGGGTCTGCAACATAGAGCCATCGGCTTGCACATACAATATTTCATCCTTTCTAACAGGCTCCAGAGAGCGGCTCTCATTTACTTCTTTTTCCGCCTCTTTCCCATAA
>Ga0307374_10002830_pt1 | contig 30368 bp, 28 predicted proteins | sample OX3MG_FD_202532 | JGI IMG/M metagenome (GOLD analysis project Ga0307374, IMG submission 202532) | Soil microbial communities from Risofladan, Vaasa, Finland - OX-3 | ecosystem: Environmental > Terrestrial > Soil > Coastal area > Acid sulfate soil | place: Finland: Risofladan, Vaasa | collected... | reverse complement strand
GCAACATCGCCGGACACCGGACAGAACGGCGCGCATTCTTTTGACCGTCATCGCGCGCGAGCCGGAGGCGGTCATTCGCGCGCTGGCGCGATGATTTGATAACGGCCGTTCGCCGATCTCAGCGCGCACGGAGAGGCTGCGGCGGCAACTGCTCTTTCGCAATTTTGCGAAATCTGCTAAGAGAAGAACAGCGTGCCCAAGACCCAGGTCGTTTTCTACTGCGAAGCGGACGGCATGGTGCCGGTTCTGGAGTGGTTCGATGGTCTGCCGGCCAAGGCGCAGGACAAGTGCAGAGTCAGAATTCAAAGGCTCTCAGAATTGGGGCATGAGCTGCGCCGGCCGGAAGCCGACCTGCTCCGCGACGGCATCTACGAACTGCGGGTCCGGCTTCAGCACGTGAACTATCGAATCTTGTACTTCTTCCACGGGCGAGCGGCTGCGGTCCTCGCTCACGCGCTGACGAAAGAGGACAGAGTTCCCGGCGCGGCCGTCGAGACGGCACTGGCGCGAAAGCTAAGATACGAGCAGGAACCCAACCTGCACACGTTTGAGGAGTGATGAGTTGTGAAAGTGGCAAGAAAGCGTAAGCCGACCATCGACGCGATTGAGATCATCCATCGGAGGCACTACGAAGGGCATCCCAAGCGTATCGCCGAACTGGCTGAAGCCGAGGCAAACGACACAGTTGCCCGCAAGATCTACGAGCTTCGCAAGCGTGCGGGTCTCACGCAGCAGCAACTCGCAAAGCTAGTCGGCACCACTACTTCGGTCATTTGTAGGCTGGAAGACGCGGATTACGAAGGCCACTCACTGGCAATGCTCCGGCGCATCGGCAAGGCGCTAAACAAGCGCGTCGAGCTCCGATTCGTGAGCGCGAGCCGCAAGGCGAAGGTCGCGTAGCGCCGGATCACTATGAAAAAGAAACTGCCACGCTTCAAAAGCGATAAAGAAGCCGAGGAGTTCGTCGACAAGGCCGACCTGACCCAATACGACCTGTCCGGCATGCGACCGATCCACTTCGAGTTTCAGCCCAAGAGCGAGCGAGTCAACATGCGCCTGCCCCGGCAACTCCTCGACGCGGTGCGAACCTTGGCAGCCAAGGCGGGAGTTCCCTATCAGCGCTTCATCCGCCAGGTGCTCGAGGACGCCGTACAACTGAAACGCGCGTGATCTGAGGAAACAGAGTACGCGCGCTGGGAATACGCTCACCATGTATCGAATCGTTCACTCTGTCGAACAGCTCGCCGAAAGCAAAACCCTGATCCTAAGAGGCACTTTACCGTCACTTCGAATGGCCCTTCTTCTTCTCGACAACGCTGCCGAAGTCCTTATGCACCGCGCGACTGAGCAGTTGATCGCTGAAGGTCGATCTGTCTTGCGAACGCCATATGTTAGCGACGACCCCGAACACGAAAGATGGCGAATAAGCAGGGCCACTGCCTTTGAACGCAGACGCGACCTGCGGAAATATTTCAACGCGAAGGCATCTTTTTTGTCTGAGGTTGCGGGCGTGCTGAGTAAATCTCCTGCAGACGCCCTGATTGCAATACATAGATATAGGAATGAGGCCTATCATCGCGACCACGTTCGTCGAGAGACGATTCATCCGGTCGTCATGGTCTTGTTCGATATCGTGTGCGACCTTCTCGTCACGCTGAAGCAGTCCTCTTGGGGCTTTTCTGGCCAAGACGATTTTACCTCTTTTCAGAGGGAGTACGACCTACCGTCAGGAATGTCCTTCAGTCCCGACGATCACCTTCCCCAGCTTAGAGAAATACTCAAAAGTGGACTACCCTTGAACCTTGACCAACTCCGAGAGGGTCTTCGCGATCATCTGAACAGTAGAATTGAAGACATGTTGGAGATGATCGATTATATTGACTCGAACAATCCCGCCGGGCATTTGGCTTCACGAGAGGAGGTCCTTGAACTTCTCAAATCTGGCACTAAGTACCAGCAGGACTATGAGGAACTCGGCATCTCAAAGCAGCGATACGAAAAGTCAATCACGGACACCACGATTGAGAGCTTTCAGAAGTGGAAGGAGGGAGTCGCGTCCCTGACTCATCTGACGGACAAGCTGACGCTCCTCACGCACTTCGCCAAAATAGAAACCGACATTGAACCAATTGAATCACTCATCCAAGATGCCGTTGCGGAACTCGATGAATTGATGAACCTGCAGGTCGATGAAATGCGCATGGAGGAGCTAATGGGCCGCCAGAAGTGAAAAGGGTGGAAGCAGACTGTTCGTTGGGTGGGCAAGCCCCGCTTACCGCTGAGACTCCGAAAGAACAGGGCTGAACTGATCCAAGGCGCGGCCTTGTCGCTTTTATGAGAGGCAAACAATGGCTCGAACCGAAGTGTCGATCGATCCGTCAATGATAGAAAAATTGAGAGATTCGTTCGCTAGCGGCCTCATCGTGGACGACTCTGGCCCGCGCCCGAAACGCCTGCTTGAGGAGCAAACTATAGGGCAGATAGGAGGTCTGACGATCTCGATCTTCGCAGATGAACATCCGCCACCGCATTTCTGCGTTGAGTACCAAGGCGAGTCGGCTTCTTTTTCGATTACGGACTGTCGGAGGCTTCCAGGAAACAGGGGGCTGGAGCGATACGAGAAGAATATCCGTCGATGGTGGCGAGAGAATCGTGCAGCCTTGATTGCACGCTGGAATAACTCTCGCCCGACGGATTGCCTGGTTGGACCTGTTCGCCTCTAGTCGAAAGTCAAATTAGCACACTACCACGGCCCACGCTCCGGTCCTCCCGATCTACACTTCTGACAACGTACTCGGATCCGACCTGATATCGTCCGCGCCACGAATGACCAATGTCGTTCGAGCTGACCTGAGATTCCAGACGATCGTGACCGGCGCACCGCAACGATCGATCATCATCACCTGAGATCACGTCAGGCCTGATAACGCCGTATGCTCCCCAATTCCAAGACGTTCATCCGAAGTCTCGCTCGCAACCGCTCTGGCAAGGGTTTTGCTCAAATCGTGATTCCAGCGAGCACGAATTTCAGAGCGCGTGCTCGATAGCTAGCAGCGAGGCGTCGGTATGGAAGGCAGCGTCTATCTCAAAGCGCGGCAGGAATGGGACGAGCGGTACGCCGATCTCGTTCTCGGCAAACGTAACTGGCAGATCACCGCCGCCGGCATGATGGCCATTACGCTGGTGCTGGCCTTCGGGATGGTCTGGCTCAGCACCCGAAGCAAGTTCGTTCCTTACGTCGTAGAAGTGGACAAGCTCGGTTATGCGCTGGCCGCGCCGAGCGCGCTCACCGGGAACGCCGCGCAGATCAGCACTGACCGGATGGTGAGGTACGAGCTGGCGGCGTTCATCCGCAACGCGCGCGAGGTCATCACCGATCCGGCCGCCGAGCACCAGATCATCGGGCAGGTTTACAGCCGCGCCCGCGGACCCGCCTACAAGTTCCTCGAGAACTACTACCACGAGGACGACCTCGAACATGATCCGTTCAAGGTCGCACAGCATCAATCCGTCAGCATCCAGATCGATTCGATCCTGCCGCTGTCGAAAACGACGTGGCAGGTGCGATGGACCGAGGAAGCATCAGGCCTCGACGGTTCTCCTGTCGCCACGACTCATTGGGAGGCTGCGCTCGAGACCAAGATCATTTCCCCGGCCTCTGACGCGTCGATCCTGGAGAACCCGCTCGGCTTCTACGTCACGCAGATCAATTGGACCGAGCAGCGAAGTTAGGAGGCGACCACGATGAAGTGCATGGTCACATTTGGTTGCGTCGCTCTATCCCTGACACTTGGCGCCTGCGCGTCGCAGCAGCCGCCCCAGCCGCCACCGCTGACGCTCGTCACGAAGGCCGCGCCGCCGCCCGAGCCGGAGCTAGCGCCGCTCACCGGCGCGCAGTTACTCGCGCAGCAACCAGAGGAAGTCCAGGAAGCGGTCAAACAGCATCAGCAGGACGGCAAGTGGCCGGTTTATAAAGCGCTCAGCCACGAACTTTATCCGTATGACGAAGGACAGGAGCCGGTAGTTGATTGCGCACCGTTGCGAACGACCGACATCCAGCTTGAGCCGGGCGAGACGATAACCGACGTGGCCAGCGGCGACAGCGAACGCTGGCTTGTGACCCCGGCCTCATCCGGCGATCCGCGCAACCCGACTCCACACCTCGCGATCAAGCCTACTGCGGGCGGCATCAGCACCAATCTCACGATTTACACGACCAGGCACATCTACCACCTGATGCTGCGCTCGCGCGCCGGACACGAAATGCAGCAAGTCGCCTTCTACTATCCTGAAGAGCTCGAACAGGCGATGCAGAACGCCGACCACGCAGCAGCGACGGCGCGCGAGCCGGAGTCGCAGCCGGACGGTGTGGTCGCCTCGCTGGCTTCGCTCGACCCGGGCGTCGTGAATTTCTCGTACGCGGTATCCGGGCCGAAGGTGCCGTGGAAGCCAATCAGGGCATTCGACGACGGTACGCACACGTATATCCAGATGCCTGCCAGTACCAAGTCGAGCGAAGCGCCCGCGCTGATGGTCGCCGCGGGCGACGGCAGCGAGATGGTGAACTATCGGGTCAGGGGCGACTACTACATCGTCGATAAACTATTCGACCAGGCGGTGCTGGTTTCGGGCGTCGGCCGCGAGCAGGACCGGGTCAGCATCCGCTACACCGGCGGGGCGAGGTGAATCATGGCGACCGCAGCGGCAATCGGACCGACCGGACCTCGCGTACACCATCAGCGCGGCGGCGGCGCACGGCTGACACGCACTCTGGTTATCGTCGTGGGCGTGGCACTCGCGGCGGCGTTGGTTGTGGCGATCGTCGCGCTGCACTCGGATTCGCCGGAGACCAGCTCGACGGTGCGGACCGACGATGCCACCGCCGTCACGTCCAACGAGGCACGCGCCGCGATCGCGGAACTTGAAGCGAAGGCCAGGCGCCCTCGAGCGGCTGAGTTCAAACCTGTTCCAGTTCTACCGTCGTTACCGACGGTTGCGACGCAGGCTCCTGCCGCTCCCCTCGCGGTGCGTCCACCGAGCAGGCTGGCAGAGTTGGAGGAAGAGGAATACGTCAGGGCGTTATCCGCACCGCCGATGGTAGGAGCCTTTCACCACGGCGAGACGCTCGAAGTACCGACGCTCGCCGGCCAAAGTGGCGTAAACGGCGGCGCTCAGTTTGCGACCGGTCAATATGCGCAGAACGGAAGCGCGAACGTACCGGCGAGCCTCAAGCCACCATCGTCGCCCTATCTGATCACCGCAGGAAGCGTGATACCCGCCGTCCTAATCAGCGGCATCAACTCGGAACTGCCGGGGCCGATTCTCGCGCAGGTCCGCGAGAACGTCTTCGATACCGCGACCGGGCGATGGGTTCTGATCCCGCAGGGATCGAAGCTCATCGGCGCGTACAAGACCGATGCGGCTTATGGACAGCAGCGCGTGCAGATCGGATGGAAGCGCATGATTTTTCCGAACGCGTCGAGCATGGACATTCCGGAGATGCCGGGCGCAGACGATGCGGGCTACGCCGGGTTCAGCGATCAGGTGAACAACCACTACCTCAAGACCTATGGCACCGCGGCACTGCTTTCCGTGATCAGCGCCGGCCAGATGGTCGGGCAGATGGGAGCGTTCGGCGGAGGAATGGGTTTCTCCGGCCCCTACGGCTACGGCTACGCGACCCCAAACCAAATGTCATTGCTCAGCGAGATGGGCGGCGCGGCGGCGAGCCAGCAACTCGGACAAGTCGCGCAGGGCAGTCTTCAGCGCGGCATGAACATCCCGCCCACATTGGAAATACGGCCGGGCTACCAATTCAACGTGATGGTGACCAACGACCTCGTACTGCCGGGGCCGTACCGGAACTGACGCGGAGAGGAACGAAGATGGAACCCGACATCGAAAGACAGATGCTCATTCCGAGCTACTTCACGCTCCGGATTGGAGGATTCCTCAAGCAGGAAATCGACGCGTACGTCGAGTACGCCCGCGAGGTCGCGCATCAGAAGATCGATCCTGCAGAGGTGGCGCGGTTGATGCTGTGGCACTTCGTCGAGAGCAACGAGGAATTCAGCGCGTGGCGCAAGGCGCGCACGTACGAGAACTCACAACGACTCAGGCAAAGGAGTTGGAAAGATGAAGCTCAGACTGAAAGGCAAAGAGTTACCGCCGGTGCAATTGCGGCTGACGCTGCCAGGCAGCCTCAAGGAATCGCTCGACGAGTACGTCGCCTATTTGCACGACAAGCTTCAGCGCGAAACGGACTGCAAGGAAGTGGCGATCGAGATGCTGAAGCACTTCGTTGAAAGCGATCGGGACTTCAGGGGTTGGCGGAGTCGGCAGGCGGAGGGTGCTGAGGGATCGGTGCAGAAGGAGGAGAGGAATGGGGGAGCGGGGGCAATGCGGTCGTAGGGCAAGATAAAGGACTTGAAGTATGTCACTTGTTTTTCACCGATTTGCCCCCGCTCTTGCTGAGGATTCTGTATGTCACGCGATGATCCCGTATTTCACGGAACGTTTCCGGCGTGGAGCGCGGATGCTGGTTCTACTGACAAGCGCGATAGCTGCGATCGTCGCGGTCTTCTGGATGCTCCGCCTGCGAATCGCGACCACCGATAGCGCGTGTCCGCCGGGAATCTACCGGATGGTGAATCGCTCAATCTCGCGGGGCGATCTGGTGCTGGACTGCCTGCCACCGGCACTCGCGCGGTTCGCGCAGGCGCGCGGCTATCTCGCGCGGGGACACGGATGCGGCGACGGCATCGAGCCGGTAGGAAAACGGGTTGGCGCGTTGCCCGGAGACACGGTCGAAGTCACACGCGACTACATCGCGATCAATGGCAGGCGAGTAGAAAACTCGGCCACGGTTTCGCGCGACAGTCGCGGAAGATCGCTCACGCACGTAACGCCAGGTCGATACACAGTCCGACCGGATCATGTCTGGCTATTTGGAACGACAGACGCGCGCAGTTGGGACTCGCGCTACTTCGGTCCAGTTCCGATCGGATCAGTGCGAGCGCAACTTGAACCGCTCGTTACATGGTGAACTCATGGCTCCGTACCAGCACACCAAAGAGCAAGGGCTTCGCGTCCATCATCTGGCGAACCTTGGCGGATTGCTTGCGATTGCTGGTCTCGATCAGCAGCCGCCCGACCTGTTGTTAGGAACATTTCTGGAGATCGCCAAGCGTCTTCCGGAACTCTCGGCCGCGCGGATCGCCGAGATCACGTCCGCCGGACACGCGAAGCTCGACGAGCGCGCGAGCGCCAAGCGCGCCTGGAAGTCGTGGCAAAGAGCCAAGGACCTGCACGCCGTCACGCTTACCAGCTCGCAGATCGGGCGCGTGATTGCGGCGCTGGGCGGAACTCCGCCGCGCGACACTGCACAACTGCCGGGCGCAATGGCTGCGCTTCTCGATCGGAGTGCATAGATGAGCAACTTGCTGCGCAATGATCTTGAGATGAAGCCCCGGCCATTGCGCCGCCGTGGAGACCGGCAGCACACCCGGAAGCTTTGGTGGACGGCGGCTTCGCTAGGCTCCCGCCGCTCGCGCGGCGTCCGAATATCGCGCTTCGCACGCCGCGGCACGGACGTCAGGCTCAACACCCGCTCGTATCTGCAACGAAGCGCCGTCAAGGTCTCGTACTCGCGCAACACCAAGTCGGCGTCCTGGGCGGCGCACGGGCGTTACCTCGCACGGGAAGGCGCGCAGCAGAAGGCCGCCAAGGGGCTCGGCTTTGACGCTGGCCGCGACGATCTTGAGCTCCCGCAGATTGCAAAGACGTGGCAGGAAGTCGGCGACCATCTCATGTTCCGGATCATCGTATCGCCCGAGAACGGCACCGAGATCGACCTGCGCGAGCACGCGCGGACGCTGATGGCACAGATGGAGCGCGATCTGGGAACGCACCTCGAGTGGGCGGCGATCGATCATCACAACACCGACAATCCTCACGTCCATATCCTGCTCCGGGGACGGGACGAGACCGGGCAACCGCTCAGAATCGACGCGGACTACATCAAGTCCGGCATCCGCGAACGCAGCGCCGAGATCGCGAGCCGCGAGCTCGGCCTCAGAACCGAACGGGACATCGTCGATGCGCGCGGCCGCGCGGTCGAGCGGATGCAGTTCACCGAAATCGACCGCGCCTTGATCCGCCGCGCGAACGGCAGCGGACTCGTCGCTTTCGAAGGTAAGCAACCCAAAGGCGCGGGTCAAAGAATGCGCCGTGCCCAGGACATGGCGCGGCTCGCGTTTCTCGAACGCGAGGGCCTCGCCTTCAAGGTGGACTCGGTCAGTTGGCAGCTCTCGCCGGATTTGGCGAAGGCTCTGCGTGAACAACAACTCGCGACCGATATCATCAAGAGCCGCGCGCGTCACAGCGATCAGATTCTCGACCGACGGGCGCCGATCCGGCTGACGACGATTGAGCCGGGCCAACAGATCACCGGCCGTGTCGTTGGCACCGGGCTCGAAAATGAAGCCACGGATCGGCGCTACATCCTGCTCGAGGGCGCCGATGGTCAGCTCCACTACATTCGCCAGACCGCGGCGATGATTCGGGCGCGCGGCGAGGACCGGCTGAAGGCCGGTGAAACCGTAACCCTCGTCGGCGGAGAATTCGAGAAAAACGGAAAGCGGCTTCGCTACGTTCACATTAAAGATCACAACAAAGGACGTACACGCTAATGGCAAACACATCACTGCCCTACAAGACGCCGACAGCCGGCGGATCGACCGAACTCGCCGTCGCGGCGATCGCAATCGTCTCGTTCACCGGCATCTTTTCGCTGGCGGTCGCGACCGAGCATGTCGCCGCGATGCTTGGATATTCCGCTGTTCTTGGCACCCCTATTTTGACGCTGCGGCCGGTCGGACCGATATACGCCCCGTGGGATTTCATCTTGTGGGCATGGAAGTGGCGCGACGTGGTCGCGGCCCGGCCCGTATTCCAGTCCGGCGTCCGGATATTCGAATACCCAACTCTCATCATCGGAGTAGCTGCAATGATTGTCGTGGGCCTCAGCAGAGGACACGGGCTTCACACTGACGATCTTCATGGGTCCGCTCATTGGGCGAACCGGCGCGAGCTCAAGGCGACCGGCCTTCTCGACGCCGGCGACGGAGTATATGTCGGCGCGTGGCGAAGCGGCAGAAAAATCCACTATCTGCGCGACGCGGGTCCGGCTCATGTGCTTGCCTTCGCTCCTACGCGCACCGGCAAGGGCGTCGGACTGGTTATCCCAACCCTGCTCAGTTGGCCCCACAGCGTCGTGGTTCACGACATCAAGGGCGAGAACTGGGCGCTCACCGCGGGATGGCGGCAGCAAGAACTCGGCAGCTTGTGCCTTCGGTTCGACCCGACCTGCACCGATGGCACTGCAGCGCGCTACAACCCGCTGTCGGAGATCCGGCTCGGCGCACAGGAAGTCAAAGACGCGCAGAACGTCGCGGACATGCTGATCGATCCGGCAAGCAACGCGCCTCGCGATCATTGGGATCTGACCGGACACGACTTGCTGACGGGTGTCATTCTTCACGTGATCCACACCAGCGCGCAAAAGACGCTCGCGGGTTGCCTCAATTTTCTCAACCCGCCCGACCGCGACCAGGAGAAGGCGCTCCGCGCGATGATCGAAACCGCTCACACCGGAGAGATCGCACACGCGGTCATTGCAGGAGCCGCGCAGGCCGTGTTGAGCAAAAGCCCGAACGAACGCGCGTCGGTTATAAGCGTTGCGACGCGATGCCTCGCGCTGTTCCGCGACCCGATCATCGATGCCAACACCTGCGAGTCGGATTTCTCGGTCAGCGATCTGATGCATCACGAACGCCCGGTAAGTCTCTATCTTACTGTGCCTCCTTCTGATCTCACACGAACGCGCACGTTGATGCGGCTCCTGCTTGCACAGATGGGAGCGCGTCTGACCGAGAAGCTTCACGGCGCAGATCATGATTCTTACCGGCGCCGTCTGTTGCTGATGCTCGACGAATTCCCGGCGTTGGGACGGCTCGATTTCCTGCAAAACGTTCTCGCATACGCCGCCGGGTACGGAATCAAGGCGTATCTGATCGCGCAGGACCTAAGCCAACTCTATGCCGCGTATGGACGCGACGAATCGATCGTTTCCAACTGCGCGGTACGGGTCGCCTTCACTCCGAACAAAATCGAAACCGCGCGGCTACTTTCCGAGATGGCGGGAGTCGCTACCGTGCGGCATCAGCATCGCACGCGCTCAGCCTCGCAGGTCAGCGTCTCGGAGCCTGAGAATCAGCGCCCACTGCTCACTGCGGATGAAGCGATGCGGCTTCCCGCCGACGCCGCGCTCATCTTCGTATCCGGAGCACCAGCGATATACGGCACGAAGATTCGCTACTACCTCGATGCTGATTTCAGCCAGCGTGCGAAGATTCCAGCTCCAGGATTTTCAGATCGCATCGAGCACGAGGATTCCGTTTTGGACCCGCCGCATTCTCATACTCCCGAACGGCGACCAGAGCCGACGCAGGCAGCTCCGGCCGCGCCAGCGCCGGATGGAACGCGGGATCGAGAAACATCGATCGCACGCGAGGTCCAAACGAACGGCGCAACGCCAATCGACGGCCCCGAAAAGGCCGCTATCGAGAGGTTGCTCTAATGAAACTTGGCATCCGCGCAGTCGCCTGCTACCTGACCGAGCCCGAGGCCGACGCGATGAAGCGCGCGGCTGCTGCCTGTAATCTCTCGCTCTCGCGCTACCTGAGGCAATGCCTGCTCCATTACCAGAAGCTGATGAGCGAACAGCCAGCATTGGCATCGAGCGCGATTTCGATACCGCTTGCTGAGACCGAACAGCGCATCTCGCGAAGCATCGACACACAGAGCAAGCGCATCACGAAGATTCACGAGCGGCTTCAAATTCTGCTCGCGATGATTGATCGCTATGCGCTCACCGCGCTCATCCATGCGCCCGAGGTTCCCGCTGAGCTTCGAGAGGCGGCAATCGCGAGCGGCAACCGGCGCTACCACAACTGGAGGCGCGCGATTGAGGAACTCCTCCAGGGCGGCGAGTCACCGGCGCTCGTCGAGTTGGACAACGCGGCTGGCGATCAGGCCGAGGAACAAGACGAAACTTACGAGGCACAGCCATGAGTCTGGCAGCGATTCAATCGACGCGGCTGGATGAGCGGCTTCGGCGCGAGCTTGGCTCCGCCGTGCTGGCCGCGCTTGACGACCCGGATGTGATCGAGATCATCCTCAATCCGGACGGTACGCTCTGGCTTGAATCTCACGCCGGAGGAATGCGATCGACAGGGGCCAAAATGCCAGCGGTTCAGGCCGAGCGGCTGATCGGAACGGTGGCGTTCGCCCTCAACACCGTCGCCAACGATCAGCGTGCGGTCATCGAATGCGAACTGCCATTGGACGGCAGCCGCTTCACCGGCTGGCTCCCTCCGGTCGTCAGTTCCCCGTCGTTCGTGATCCGAAAGCACGCCCGGCTCATCTACACGCTGGACGATTACCTCGCCGGCGGAATCATCGGCGTCAATCAGGCCGAAGAGTTTCGCAGCGCCGTTGCCAGACGCGAAAACATCGTGCTTGCCGGCGGAACCGGTTCCGGCAAAACGACACTCGCGAACGCACTGCTTCACGAGATGGTTCGGCTCGGAAATCCAAACGAGCGCTTCATCATCATAGAGGACACGCTCGAGTTGCACTGCGACGCGCCCAACGTGATGCAGCTGCATACGACCGCCGCCGCAGACCTTACCTTCCTCACGCGCACCACAATGCGCGCGCGTCCCGACCGGATCATCATCGGTGAGGTTCGCGGCGCAGAGGCGCTGGCATTGCTCAAAGCCTGGAATACCGGTCATCCCGGCGGCGTCACCACGGTACACGCCAACAGCGCCACCGCCGCGCTTACGCGGCTGGGCAGCCTTGTCCAGGAAGCGGGAGTACCACCGCAGCCGGACCTGATCGCTCAGACCGTCAGTCTCTTGGCATTTATCACACGCACGCCCGGCGGGAGGCGCGTGACCGAAATGGTTCGCGTCGAAGGCTACGATCCAGCAATCGGTTTCAAACTCAGTTCGATAGGAGGTCGTCATGAAGTCGATCATCAATAGGTTTCGTGCACGCATCGGCGGTTGGACAAGCAAGCTCGGCTATGCCGTCGCCGTGGTAACGATTCTGTGGCCCGCACAGGCGCTCGCCACCACCGGAATCGGAGTCCTGCCGTGGGATGCTCCCCTCGCGACGATTCAGGGAGACTTGCAGGGCACCGTCGCCCACGCCGCTACGACTATTGCCGTTATCGGATGCGGACTGACCTGGACCTTTAGCGAGCACGGCACCGGCGCGCGGAAGATGTCCGCCGTGGCACTTGGAGGAGCGGCGGCGCTCGGAGCAACGCAGTTGATGACGGCGCTGTTTCCGTTCGCGCCCGCGCTTTTCTAGTTAGCGGAATCTGGTGCGGCGATGGAAACCGAAGTCCAACGAACGCTGATCCATCAGGCGCTCACGCGGCCGGTCCTGCTGGGAGGCGCCGAGCGGCGGCTTGCGATCCTGAACTGGCTGATGGTCGCGGCGCTGATCTTCGGCGTGGGCCTCCATCTGTACACGGTCGCGATCGCGACGATACTCGGCACTGCGGGCCACTGGGCTCTCCGGCAGGCGGCCAAGTTCGATGCGCAACTGAGCGAGGTGTATATCCGCCACCTGCATTACCAGCGGTACTATCCGCCGCGCGCCGCGATCACCGCGCCACCGGCACCAGTTCATCCGGCGGTCCCGAAGCTTCGGAAATATTAGGGGATGGCAATCATGTTCAGAGAGTTCAGAAACCTTCGGCGCAAGTCAGATCGACTTGGAGGCTTCCCCGACCTTATCAACTACGCGGCGCTCATCGACGCCGGCGTGATGCTGTTGAAGGACGGTTCACTTCTGGCCGGATGGCGCTACAGCGGCCCTGACCTCAACTCCGCAAGTCCCGAAGAAATGACGGCGCTCGTTCATCAGGTAAATGCCGGCCTCGCGCGGTTAGGCGAGGGCTGGATGATGAATGTTGATCTCATCCGTAAACCGAGCATCGGCTATCCGGAGGCCAGTGACTTCCCGGACCCCGTGACCGCTCTGATCGATCACGAGCGTCGGCTTCATTACACGCAGGAAGGCAATCACTTCGAGAGCCGCTTCGCGCTCACGCTGACGTGGACGCCGCCCACCGAGATGCAGTCGCGCGCGGCGGCCCTACTCTTCCAAGGCCGCCGAGCAACCGATTGGGAAGAGACGCTCGATCTTTTTCGGCGCGGTCTCACTGAGCACGAAGATGCGCTGAGCGCGAGATTACTGTTGCAGCGCATGGACGATGTTGCCCTCCTGTCGCACCTCAACTCCTGCCTCAGCGCCCGCCACGATCCGATCAGACCACTGGCAGAGGGTGACTACCTCGACGTTCTGCTCGGCAATCACGAATTCCACGCCGGCTTCCAGCCGATGCTCGACGACCTTCACATCCGGCCGATCGGCCTGACCGGCCTTCCGCTTCACTCATGGCCTGAAGTCATCGCGTTCCTCGATGAACTTGCGATTCCGTACCGATGGTCCACGCGCTTCATCTTCCTCGATCCGGCCGAAGCCGAGCATGCGCTTCGCATCCAGCGGCGCAACTGGTTCCAGAAGCGACATGGCCTCGCCGGCATGATCAAGCAGGTCTTTAGCAACGGCGCGGCTCAGAGTTTTGAAAACAAGGATGCGCTGGCGATGGCCGAGGACGCGGATGACGCGCTCGCCGAGGCGAGCTCGAACCGGGTCCGCTTTGGTTATTACACCAGCGCCATCATATTGATGGATGAGAATCGATTGGCGGTCGAGACCAACGCGAGGGAGATCGCGAAGCAGTTGCAGCATCACGGCTTCCCCGCGGTCATCGAGCACGTCAACGCGAACGAGGCGTATCTCGGCTCGCTTCCCGGCCACGGCTACCGCAACGTCCGGCGGCCACTCATCCACACGCGGAACCTCGCGGACCTGATGCCGACCACCAACGTCTGGCCAGGCGAGGAGATCAACCCCTGCCCCTTTTACCCCGAGAATAGTCCGCCGCTCTGCTACGCCGCGACCACCGGCGGCACGCCGTTCCGCCTGAATCTACACGTCGGCGACGTCGGCCACACCCTGATCTTCGGTCCGACCGGCTCCGGCAAATCGACGCTGCTCGGAATACTGATCGCACAGTTCTTCCGCTATCCCGACGCGCAGGTCTTCTGCTTCGACAAAGGCTTGTCTGGGTTTGTACTGACCAAAGCTGCGGGCGGCGATCACTACGATCTCGGCGAAAGCGAAATCTCTTTCTGCCCGCTCGCGAACGTGAACGACGACAACGAGCGAATGTGGGCGCAGGACTGGCTTGAAACTCTGCTCAACCTGCAAGGCGTGACACTCCTTCCCCAGCATCGCAAAGCCATCTGGCGCGCCCTGCAACTCCTCGGCGACAGCGGATCGGACGCGCGAACGATCACCGACCTGGTTCGATTGCTTCAGGATCAGACGTTACGCGACGGGCTCGATTTCTATTCTCTGCACGGTCCGATGGGCCGGTTCCTCGATGCCGACACGGACGCGCTGGGCGACAGCCGATTCCAGACTTTCGAGATCGAAGCGCTGATGGCGATGGGCGAGAAGGTCCTGCTCCCTGTCCTGACATATCTATTCCACCGGATCGATCAGCGCCTGGATGGGAGACCAACCCTCATCGTGCTGGACGAAGCATGGGTAATGCTGGCCAACGGCGCGTTTGGCGCGAAGATCGAGGACTGGCTGCGGACGCTGCGCAAGAAGAACGCCGCCGTGATCCTCTCCACCCAGAGCCTGGTTGAGGTCGCCAATTCGCCGCAGCGCGACGTGATCCTCGAGTCGTGCCCAACCAAGATTCTGCTACCGAATCCTGAGGCGCAGAATCCTGTTACTGCCGAGCTCTATCGCAAGTTCGGCCTGAGCAGCAGGCAAATCGAGATGCTGTCGCTCTCAGTACCGAAGCGCCAGTACTACTACCTCTCGCCCGCCGGACAGCGCCTCTTCGATCTCGCGCTGGGGGAAGCAACGCTGGCCTTCATCGGTTCGGGATCGAAGCGGGACATCCTTCAGGCGCGTCAGCTAATCGCAAAACACGGAGACGGATGGGTGAGCGAATGGCTTCGCACGCGGGGGCTGCACGACTGGATGCATTACTGCGAAAACTCTACGAACTTTCAAATTCCGCCAACGCACGCGGCTCAAGCATTTTACGTCAACGGAGAAGTAAAGGAGGCAGTGCAATGAAAGTCAAGTCTCTGTCGGCCGACCGGGGCCGCGGTGTCCTGGTCGGTTCCGTTGCATTTCTCATCCTCATGCTCTCGGCAACATCTGCTCGTGCAATTTTCGGTATCGGCGACGAAGTATTCGACCCGACGATGTACGCCAGCCAGCTCCAGCAACTCCAGCAGGAGACCCAGACGCTCGTCACCGAAGCTCAGCAACTCCAGTACATGATCAAGAACACCACCGGAGGGTCCGCCGGCGTGTGGCAATCGAATCAGTCCATGCTCGACGAACTGGGCGGGCTCATTCAGCAACAGGGCGGTCTTTCCTACTCGCTCGGCAACCTTCAATCGCAGTTCCAGCAGCAGTTTCCCGGCTACACTGTGCCGAAGAGTCCGGACCAGCAAGAAGCGACCAACATCGCGACGACGCTGAACACGCTGAACGGCACGCTGGCGGCCGCTCAATCGCAGGCGCAGAATTTTGCCAACGAACAGGCCCAATTCGCCCAGCTCGAAGGAATGAACCGAACCGCCGCCGGACGCTTGCAGGCCATCCAGGTCGGCAACGAAATCGCCTTGCAGCAGGCCCAGCAAATTCAGATGCTGAGGCAATTGGTCGTCGCGATGATCAACGCACAAAATGTCACCGCCGCGAATGCAATCAATCGGCAGGCCGCCGAAGACGCCAGCAGCCAGCAGTGGCTGACTGCCGGACCGACGATACCCTTCTCGACGGCCATGCCCAGCAACGGGCTCGGAGCCGGAGCTCAATAGATGGAGACCATCATGAAGAAACTTACATTCTGTCTCTTGGCCGCTGTCCTTCTCCTCGCGGCCTGCAAAGGCAAATCCGACGACACGAGCGCGCCGCTTGCCGCACTCAAATCTCCCGACGCCGCCGAAAACTACGGCGACCAGTTCTGGAGCGACCAACTTCAGAGGAAAACGGATCTTTGGAGCGAAGCCCTCAGCTATTGTCAGCAGCCAGACAACAAGTTCCTGATCAACTGTCAGCCGGTGCTGGCTGCCGCCGCGCCTCGAGTCCCGTTCTCAGCAACGATGCCCTCTAACGGCCCAGGCAGTTGGCCGCCGCCGGGCAAAGATCGCTAACAGCTTCTGCGCAGACGACCTGAGGCAATAACCGTGAGCAACCTCGACAATATTGCTCAAACATTTCAGTGGGCAGGCCAGCGCTACATGGCAATCATGCAGCCCTTCGCCGAGAAGATATTTCTCGGTCTTGTGCTCATCGAGATAATCATCACCTGCATTCATTTTCTCGCCGATCAGGATGAACCCACACGCTTACTTGCCGAGTTCGTTAAGAAGTCTCTTGCGCTCGGTTTCTTGTATGGGTTGATCGTCAACGCGCCGATCTGGTTCATGGCAATCATCCACGGTTTCGAGCAAATTGGCGGCACGGCAGCGGGCGTCCCGAGTCTCAGTCCAACGACCGTGTTCAACAATGGCCTCGCGATGTTTCAAACGATCTATCGCGGCTTCGGGAGCTTCGGATGGTTTCACCTCACGATCGCATCGCTGATTGCGCTCGTCGCGGGCCTGATAATGTTCCTATCGTTTGCTCTCATCGCCGGGCAAATGCTGCTCGCCCTTTCCGAGGCATACATTGGCGTTGGCGGAGGCGTACTGATATTGGGCTTCAGCGGCTCTCGATGGACGATCAAGTTTGCGGAGGGTTTTCTCGGTTGGATCGTCGGCGTCGGCATCAAGCTTTTTTTCCTATATCTGCTCGTCGGCGTGGGCATGACGATCATTGCCGGCTGGAATGCTGCGCTAACGGGATGGACCGTCGCTGACCCAACGCTTCCCCTCACCATCGCGGGCGGCGCGCTAATCTTCGCGCTTCTCGCATGGACGATTCCAAACACGGCCGCATCGATCGTCGGCGGTGCAGTCTCCCTAAATCTGAGCCATGCCTTCGAAGCTGCGATGGCCGGCTACGGCTTGGGCCGGATTCTGGCCGGCCAAAAGGCCACGGGACCTGAGTCAGCTTCTTCGGCGCCAGGCGGCCAGTCTCTGGGCGCAAGCCTCGAAGCAGGCGACAGAGCCGCTGCCAACAACGGCGCTGGTTCGGCTTCGTCCCGACCCACAGTCCGGATGCCCGCAAGCACCAACACCGTTGCCTCGTCTAGCACAAGCGGAAACCAAACCGCTCCTGTAGGTCGCAGCCCCGCAACTCAACAGGTGAGGCACACCGCCCGGACCAATCTCCTGTAAGGACCACGGCCCAGCCCCGATTTCGCGTTCCCGGCTGATTACAAACTCTGAAGGAGACGGACACGGGCGAATCGATTCGCCCGGCGTTTCAGGAAATTGTCGACAAGTCCGCCGAGAGGATCGAGCTTCTGCATAGATTTCTGCGCCAGGAAGACGGCTGGCTATCCAAGTGCGCTCGGTAGAATGAATGTACCGCAGTGACCGGCCGAGAAGCAGACCAAATTGAGGCTCTATACCATGCTTCGTTTGAGGATAGACAATCGCCGTGGGAAGCCTGACAACAACGATTCGCTGTGCTCGCTGACAGGTGGCGGGTGGCAAACAGCGTCACACGTCGTCAACGGACTGCAGAGAGCGTACTGCTGGACGCGCCCTTCGCCTTTCGCGAATACATTGACAGGTCGCGCGATTGAGAACCTTGGTAAAGCGTTAACTATACCGACACTGTGCCATGAAAAGGTTAAACAGAGCATCTAAATTTTCAGACCATCCGCACTTGCAAACACCTCGGCGCGCGCGACGGTCTCTATCTCTCACCGTGTGTTTTGCCACTTAACCAACTCACGAGCCGCGTTAACCTGCGAGAGGAATTGGCACGCCATCAGCCGTCGTGATGTATTTTGCAGGGACACGCGACTTCCACCGGAGAGGAAATTCCAATCGATCACTCAAGATCAGCATCTCCTTTCCTGCTCTTCGAGACCGAGCGCTGTACCCGAGCGCAAAGCGCACTTGCCGAAAGTCCGCGTACAGGCGCCGGATGTCGCGCACGTCGTCGTACGACATTATCCACAGAAAAGATTGCTGGCAAGCTATGTAGTCAGCCAGCTGCCGGTGATCATCCGGCTCGTAATAATCCAGGTACAACTGACTCCCTTTGCTGTAATAAGGCGGATCTAGATAGACAAATACCTTCGATGCAACATCGCACTTGCTGATATGTAGCCTCAGAAAATCAATTGCATCCAAGTTAAACAGGCTTATTCGATGGCGGTAGAGCGCAATGCGAAGCACCCTACGCGCCAATTCCGTCTTGTTAAATCGGGCATCTAGTTTCCATTTTCCAGCTTGATTCTGTCCCCCTATCAGCCCGCCATTTCCTATGATTCCCGAGCGGTTGCAACGATTCAGATAAAACGTGGCGAAGCCCACTTCCAAAGAAGAATGCGCACGGGGTCGAACATAAATCTCGCGTTGACGACGCCATTCATCCGTCGTGAGAGGCGTGTCCGTGATGAGTTTCAGAAGCTCATCCGTGCGATCCAGCACCGAGTGCCAGAAGGCGTAAATGCTGAAATCTGCATCGTTGAGGATCAACTTTTGAACGTGCTCACTGAACAACAGCGTCAGCGCCGCGCCCGCTCCGCCTGCATAAGGTTCTGCATAAACACCCCCTTCACGATGATTTTTGCGAATGAGATGTGCCAAAACTTTCGACAGCACCTGCTTGCCGCCGGGATATCTGAGCGGGCTAAACGCAGGTGCCACTTCACACTCCGGCGCCAGAAGGGCCCGCGGGTGCCGGTGGTTCGATCAAGAGCTGTTTAAATAAATCCTCAAGAACGGCCCAAACGCTCCGGAGCTCTCGGTCCGTTGGCCAAACGTAAGAATTGTGAACGAACTGATCCATACTATCCAATAGCGATTGCCCCCTTTCCCTTTCCGATAACATAGCGCTAAGGCGTTTCCTAACTTGGCGCGGCAACTTGATGTCCGGATCCTGAAGAATAGCAGCGAGAAGCTTGCGGAGCTCAGGAAACCAGTCCTTCGGCTTGTTCCTCTTGTCCGCGGCTTTCAGCAAGGGTTCAATTTTGCCGGTTTTGTCCAAGTAATATCCGAGTGCTAGATCTAACAGGACTCTGAGAAGCACCGCGCACGCATTGGGATATTCTGCCACTTTCAGCTTCCGCAGTTCCTTGAATACCTCGTTAATCCGTGGATTTCTCAGGCGACACTTTAGGTCCGGTGGGATTAGTGAATGTGACGGCCTTGTTGTTGCCGGCCCAGTCGTTTTGGTGCTCGCCGATCCCCTTGGCCGAGCGCGCTCGTCGTGCAGCAACGACGAGGAATCAAAGCTACCTTCCCGCGAGCTATCGGGCTTATCGGGTCCCAAGCCATTCAGGTATTGGTCGATGTCATGACTCGTGTTCAGTTCACGCGTGTCAACTTTGCCAAGGACGATGTCGGAGATCATCCGAGCGTAAGCCCTTTTGAATTCATCCACATGAAAACGGCCGGAAACGTTTCCCCATTCATCGAAACTAACACCCAAAAGATCAATCACTTTCGGGCTTTGCACGAGTCGCTCTAACGCGGAAGCGTTGAATCGGCGAGAATCGCGAACGCCAGTACGAACATTCTCCGGCAGCAAAAGGTTGCAGGCGATGCGATACATAGTATGCATCCGGAGAGCTTCACTCAGTTCACCCCGCGTGATTCCCAGCTGGACCGCCAGCATTTGGAGCGGGACATCACCTGTCACTAAGCTGCTTAGATACCTCGCCTGTTGCGCGGGTTTCCAACGCTCAACGCCCGTCGTGGTATGCCTATTTATGATCAGCGGCGCGGCATCTTCACGTGATGGTGCAAAGACGACTCGTACCTTGTGAACGTTGTCGATCAAAACCTTCCCGTGAAGCGAACGAAATCGCTTCACCGTCCCCTCCGGCGCCAACTCGGGACTCAGTAGTAGCTTGAGCGCGGCGAGCCGGCGGTTACCCTCCACAACGATTTGATTGCCGTCATCTTCTATGCCAACGAGAACCTCAGTAGGGAAATAACCCTTATCTGTGATGTCTCGCGCCAACGAATACACATCGTCGTGGGTAACTAGCTCGGACACAATTTCCCGCTGTGAGGGAAGATGACCAAGTTCCGGTAGGCGAGGGTTCAGGGTATCGAGAAGCAAAGACGTCACCGTTTCCCTGCGTTCGTTCCAATGATTAAAACTGGCCAATTGAGGTCTCCTGCTTGAGCGTCAGAGTCGGCGCCATGCCAGAATCATATAGTGTCTCATAACTCTCGAAACGGAGAAGGAGCGAATCGCGCGCTTGCCGGCGCACGGGCGTTCCATCATCTCGACGACCACGATACGTCAATTCGCGCCGTTGCCGGATTCTATTGGCACCGTTGCCCGATTGCAAAGACGACCCGCTGTGGGTGCGGCGTTGTAATGCCCCCCCCGAGCGTCCTAACCTACGAATCGCAGTTTTTTGGGGGAGGATCGTGGCGGATCCGCCAATACAACCGGGACAGATTCTCGCTGGTTCGCTGTTCAGCGAGCCGATGCGCGTCGTCACCGTCAGCCCAATTGGCCCCGAGACGTGGAGTGTTGGACTCGTGGGCCTTCAGACCGAGCGCTTCCGTCCGGTCACGCTCAGCCGCGCCGACATCCAGAGCTTGAACGTTCAGGAGCCTTCCTGCGCCTACGCTGGCGACTGCAACCTGCTTCGGCTCGGCTTGCAAGCCTACGCCCTCGGGATCGCCTACGAATTCGATCCGTATTTTGGACTCTCCATCTCGCGCGTCGATCCGCTCCCTCATCAGCTTGAGGCGGGTTACGACTATCTGCTGAAACTCGCCCGCGTTCGTTTTTTGCTCGCCGATGCCGCCGGTCCAGTGAACTTGGGCGCGTGAAACCGAAATACGTGCTCATGGCGCATTGGCAGGCCATGGGCATCGACATGCGACCGGGCGCAGCCCAATAACTTTCCCGCGAATGCTAGAAACAGGGCCCGCAAACTGCCTCCCTCGTTCGATGAACTGCCATCAACCACACAATCGCCCTCCTCGATTTTGTCAGCGATCAACTCGCAGCTTACAGACTACATTCTACCCTCAAGGTTGCCCTTCAAGCCCTCCCAGGAGCGTCGGGGCTGGCTTCGTGTGCGAAAGCGCGTCACAGGTTGACGTTGCCGCACGATTTTCGCGTGGCCCACGATAGTGCTACCTTACTGCGCGTAACTAATCCGGGCGTTGCCCGCGTTATGCGCGCGATTTCGCCGTGGGACGTGGTTTTGCCGCTGAAGGGGGATTGGAATTGTCTCTGTCGGAAGATCAGCGAGCGCTCTCGGTACGGCAGCCATGGGCCTATGCGATTCTGCATCTCGGCAAGGATGTCGAAAACAGGCCTTGGCGCACACACTATCGGGGACGGATTCTGATTCAGGCGACGCTCAAGATCGAGCGTGACGAGGCCGTGAAGCTCAAGCTCGATCCCGACAAATTGCCAACCGGCGCGATCATCGGTTCAGTCGAGATCGTTGATTGCGTCCGCAACTCGAAGAGCAAATGGGCGATCCGCGGTCGGTGGCATTGGATACTCAAGAACCCCCGCTATCTCGCGAAACCGATTCAATTCAAGGGAGCGCTCGGGTTCATCCGCGTTCCCTCCAGGCTACTCAACGGGAAGCACTTTCACACGTCGAACAAGGCCCGCAAATGACTGTCACGGTTTTCTCGAGGGGTTACTGGGGCTGGGGCAGCGCGACCGAGCGACTTGTCAAAGCGGCTGACGCTGGCGAAGCCGCGCACGGATTCCAGCCCCCGATCTTTGTTGATGCTCGCTTGCGGCGGCAGGGGCGAGCCAAGGGCTTTGTCGGCAATACCTTCCGTGATCTCGTGGGCGAGTCGCGCTATCACTGGATGGAAGATCTCGGCAACCTCGCGATAGCGACCGGCGATGAGGGAGTGCGGATCAAGAATCCCGCCGCCGTCACCAATCTCCTGGAGATGGCGTTGCGTGCGGCCGATGAGCGAAGGCGCGTGATGTTTTACTGCGCGTGCGAATTTCCCCAGCTCGATGGAAAGCTCGCGTGCCATCGCCTCACGATCACGGACCTGCTGCTGGCGCATGCAAATGAAGTCGGCCAACCGATCTCGGTCGTTGAATGGCCAGGCGGAGAACCGGTCGACACGCAGTTGGAAGTCGATCGCAAGTTGTTCTCGGCGCTGATGCGCAGCCGAAAGAGTATTCCCTTCAGCATTAACCGGCTGAACGATTTCGCGCGGCTACCATGGGGTTCCGTGGTTACCGTCGAATGCGAAGGCGGCGGCGCGACAGCCGGTCACGTTCTGGTTGGACCGGCCAGATTTGCAGCGTCGAGAAACGGAGATGGCTTCTGGTTTCTTCCTGTTCTCCGACCGCCGGAGGCCGGCGCCTCTATGGAATCGTTGCGGAAATATGCCGCTCAATGGCGAACGGAGCACGGACTCGACGAGCGAAAATCGGGCTAAGCGGCAGCAAACATGACGAATGAATTTTTTGAACACCCGATTCTCAACTCCCCCTACGAATACCCGTCGAGGCATTGGGAGCTGGATGAGGCAGGGCAACCCACGCAGAGAATTATCGAGCGCCGGCGCGACGCCAAATTCATCACGCCGATCCCAAAGCCAAAGAAACGCAAGGCCACCGGACAGTCGGGATTTGTGTTCGACGAAGGCAAGGGTCTCTCCACCGAAGAGCAGCAATACGGCACTACTTCCAACATCAATGAAGTGCGCCATTCCGTGGACGTTTGGCGTGCATTGCCCAACCCCAATCAATGGCAGGTGACCCCCGAAACGGCTCGGCTCCTTCAGCACTGGCGGCATCACAAGTTCAGCGGCATCCGCCCGTTCTTCTGCCAGGTGGAGGCCGTGGAGACCGCAATCTGGCTCATCGAGGTCGCTCCCCAATCCAGAAACGGCAAGCGCGTTCTCGACCACCTCGATTCGGCCAACAAAGAGGCGAACCCCGAGCTGCTGCGTCTTGCGCTGAAACTGGCCACGGGTGCGGGCAAGACCACCGTCATGGCGATGCTCATTGCCTGGCAGACGATAAATGCGGTGCGACGCCCGGCGGGCAAAACTTTCACGCGCGGATTTTTGGTATGTGCGCCCGGCTTGACCATCAAAGACCGGCTGCGCGTCCTCCAACCCAACGACCCCGACAGCTACTATTCCAGCCGCGAACTTGTTCCCGGCGACATGCTCGACGATGTGAACAAGGCCAAGATCGTCATCACCAACTACCACGCCTTCATGCTCCGAGAGCGCATGGAGATTTCTAAAGGTGGCCGTCAGCTTCTCCAGGGTCGCACGGGTGAGGCACCGCAGACGCTCGAAACGGAAGGCCAGATGATCCAGCGCGTGATGCCCGACTTGATGGGGATGAAAAACATCCTCGTCATCAACGACGAGGCGCATCACTGCTACCGGGAAAAGCCGAAAGACGCGGACGATGAGGATCTGAAAAGCGACGAGAAGAAAGAGGCCGAAAAAAACAACGAAGCGGCACGCCTCTGGATATCCGGCCTCGAAGCGGTGAACCGCAAACTCGGCCTGAGCCGCGTCATTGATTTATCCGCGACGCCGTTTTTTCTGCGCGGCTCCGGTTACGCCGAGGGCACGCTGTTTCCGTGGACCGTGAGCGACTTCTCGCTCATGGATGCTATCGAATCCGGCATCGTCAAACTCCCGAGGGTACCCGTGGCGGAGAACATCCCCGGCGACGAGATGCCAATGTTCCGCGACCTCTGGGAGAACATCCGTAAAGAGATGCCCAAGAAGGGGCGCGGCAAAGGCGGAGAACTCGACCCGCTCGAACTCCCCACTCGCTTGCAGACGGCCTTGGAAGCCCTATACGGCCACTATGCGAAGACCTTCAAGCTCTGGGAGGAAAAGGGCATCAAGGTGCCCCCCTGTTTCATCATCGTCTGCCAGAACACCGCCATCTCGAAGCTGGTTTACGACTTTATCTCCGGCTTCCACCGCGCGAACGAAGACGGCACCACGAGATTGGAGAACGGCCGCCTCGCACTGTTCCGCAATTTCGACGAAACGACAGGCAATCCACTCCCGCGCCCGAACACGCTGCTGATCGACAGCGAGCAGCTCGAAGCGGGCGATGCGCTCGACGACAACTTTCGCGGCATGGCTGCCGACGAGATTGAGCGCTTTCGGCGCGAGATCGTGGAGCGAAGTGGCGATGCGCGTGCCGGCGACAACATCACCGACCAGGAATTGCTCCGCGAGGTCATGAACACCGTCGGCAAGCCCGGACAACTAGGCGGCGCGATCCGATGCGTCGTCTCCGTCTCGATGCTCACCGAGGGTTGGGATGCCAATACCGTCACCCACGTCCTCGGCATCCGCGCCTTCGGAACGCAGCTATTGTGTGAGCAAGTAATTGGTCGCGCGCTGCGCCGTCAGTCCTACGAGTTGAACGAAGACGGCCCTGACAAGGGACTCTTTAACGTGGAATACGCCGACGTTTTCGGCATCCCCTTCGACTTCACTGCGAAGCCGGTCATCGCTCCGCCACAGCCGCCGCGCGAGACGGTTCAGGTCAAGGCCATAAGCCCCGAGCGCGACGCGCTCGAAATCCGCTTCCCCCGCGTCGAGGGCTATCGCGTCGAGTTGCCTGAGGAGCGGCTCGAAGCGGACTTCAACGACGACTCGATCCTTGAACTCAGCCCCGACCTCGTCGGCCCGTCCATCACTCGCAACTCCGGCATCATCGGCGAGGGCGTGGACTTGAGTCTCGATCATCTGGGCGACATGCGGCCTTCTACGCTCGTGTTTCACATCACCCAGCGGCTGCTCTACACGAAATGGCGCGATCCCGGCGAGGAGCCGAAGCTCTACCTTTTCGGCCAGCTCAAGCGCATCACCAAACAGTGGCTCGACACCTGCCTTGTCTGTAAGGGCGAGACCTATCCTGCGCTGCTTATGTATCAGGAACTCGCCGACATGGCCTGCAACCGGATCACCGCGGCCATCACCCGGAAGTTCGTCGGCGTGCGGCCCATCAAGGCGCTGCTCGATCCCTACAATCCCACCGGCTCGACCAAACACGTTCGCTTCAACACTTCACGCACCGACAGATGGGACACGAGCGGCCCGCCGCCGAAGAATCAGGTCAACTGGGTCGTGCTCGACAGTGATTGGGAGGCGGAGTTTTGCCGCGTCGCAGAATCGCATTCCAAAGTGATCGCGTACACGAAGAACCACAATCTCGGCCTCGAAGTGCCATACCGCTACGGCTCCGAGACGCGGAAGTATCTGCCCGACTTCATCGTGCTGGTGGACGACGGCCACGGCGCCGATGACCCGTTGCATCTCGTGGTCGAGATCAAAGGCTACCGCCGCGAGGACGCGAAGGAGAAGAAATCTACGATGGACACCTACTGGGTGCCGGGAGTGAACCATCTCGGCGCCTATGGCCGCTGGGCGTTTGCCGAGTTCATCGACGTTTACCGGATCGAGTCTGCTTTCAAGGCCAAAGTTGAAGGCGAGTTCCATAAGATGATTGCGTCCACCACGGCCCAACCGGCGACCGAGAACAAATGATCATGGCCAAAAAATCCACCACCAAGACGGTCGAGACTCTCAAGCACGACGAGGCCACGCGGAAGAACATTCCTACGGCGGAATACCAGTCGGTGCTCCAGAAGGAGCAGGAGAAGCCGCGTACGGTGAAATACCCGCGCAACACCGACCTCGATCCCCAACTCGTTTGGCGCGGGAAGGATGAGCAGGACTGGAGCGACCTCGTCGTGCACGCGCCGCCGCTCTACATCCAGGAAAAGGTCCAGCCCAAAGTCCTCATCGACGACCTGCTCAAGCAAACCAAAGAGGCCCACGGGGACGAGGCCGGCTCACAGGCCGATTTGTTTGCCGACTTCAACGGCATTCCCAAGGGCGCGGACAAGACCGAGTTTTACCAACACGATCAGAACTGGTCGAACCGCATGATCCTCGGCGACTCACTACAGGTCATGGCCAGCCTTGCCGAGCGCGAGGGCCTGCGCGGCAAAGTACAGTGCGTCTACTTCGACCCGCCCTACGGCATCAAATTCAACTCGAATTTCCAGTGGTCCACCACCAGCCGCGACGTGAAGGACGGGAACGCGGCCCACATCACTCGCGAGCCGGAGCAGGTCAAAGCCTTCCGCGACACTTGGCGCGACGGCATCCACAGCTATCTAACTTACCTCCGCGACAGGCTTACCGTCGCCCGCGATTTGCTCACCGACTCTGGTTCCATTTTCGTGCAAATCGGCGACGAAAATGTGCATCGCGTCCGAGCCGTGATGGATGAGGTATTTGGAGATGATAATTGCATTTCCATCATAACAATTCAGAAAACTACGAGCGCTGGGGGAGGTCAAGGCGGTGAGAATGCATTTCAGAACGTTTCCGATTTTGTTGTTTGGTATGCGAAGTCCAAGATTAGTCTGAAGTATCATCCGCTTTACACAGAGAAAATGTTGGGAGAGCAGGGCGCGCTCAACTACAGCTGGGCATGTTTTGACGACGGCAACATGGTGCGTCTGTTGAACAATCAAGTCGTTGAGCACTCCACCAAACCGGGTGTGCGCCTTTTTCGGCACGACAACTTAACGTCGTCTTCGGGCGTAGATAAGACACGATTTGAAGTGGAGTTTGATGGAAAGACTTTCAGACCTCATCCAAGCGTCTGGAAAACCGGTGAGTTGGGAATGAGGAGACTCCGCTTTGCGAATCGCCTGATGTCTCCTGCAAACACGCTACGATACATTCGCTACTTGGACGATTTCCCAGTTAACATTACGACGAATGTATGGACAGATATGACCGGTGGGGTGACCGACAAATTCTATGTTGTTCAGACTGCGGCGAAAGTCATTCAACGCAGTATTCTAATGGCCACCGACCCAGGCGACCTCGTCCTAGATCCGACCTGCGGTTCCGGCACCACTGCATATGTCGCCGAGCAATGGGGACGCCGCTGGATTACCATTGACACCTCGCGCGTGGCACTGGCGCTGGCCCGTGCCCGCATCATGGGCGCGCGCTATCCGTTTTATCTGCTGGCTGATTCCCGCGAAGGTCAACTCAAGGAAGCCGAAATCACCCGCACCGCGCCGAGTTCACAGCCCGCGCATGGCAACGTCCGTCACGGCTTCGTTTATGGGCGCGTGCCGCACATCATGCTCAAGTCAATCGCAAACAACACGGAAATCGATGTCATCTGGGACACATGGCAGGCTGTGCTTGAGCCGTTGAGCGAGAAGCTAAACGCCGCGCTCAAAAAGCAGTGGCAGGAATGGGAGATACCGCTGGAACCAGACAAAGCGTGGCCGGAGCCAGCGAAGAAGCTGCACGCCGAGTGGCGGCAGGCGCGCATCGCACGACAGAAGGAAATTGACGCCTCCATCGCCGCCAAGGCGGAGTCTGAATACCTCTACGACAAGCCCTACTCAGACAACAAGAAAGTCCGCGTGGCCGGTCCCTTCACCGTCGAGAGCCTCAGCCCCCATCGCGTGCTCGGCGTGGATGACAACGACGAATTGATCGACACGGTGAAGAAAGACAGCGCCACGCAGTCCTTCCCCCAGATGATTCTCGAAAACCTCAAGACCGCCGGCGTGCAGCAGGCGCACAAAGAGGACCGAATCGCCTTCACCGCCCTCTCGCCGTGGCCAGGCGACCTCGTCTGTGCCGAAGGCCGCTACATGGAAGGTGACACCGAGAAGCGCGCCGCCATCTTCATCGGCCCCGAGTTTGGCACCGTGCAACGCGCCGACCTGGTCGCCGCCGCGCGCGAAGCTGGCGACGCCGGATTCGATGTGCTCATCGCATGCGCCTTCAACTATGAGGCGCACACCACCGAGTTCAGCAAGCTCGGCCGCATCCCTGTCCTCAAGGCCCGCATGAACGCCGACCTGCACATGGCAGCCGACCTCAAGAACACCGGCAAAGGCAACCTGTTCGTAATCTTCGGGGAACCGGACATCGATCTCACCGAGAAAGACGGCAAGCTCCGGGTGAAAGTAAACGGCGTGGATGTCTTCAAACCCCAGACTGGTGAGGTCATCAGCGACAGCGCCGACGGCATCGCCTGCTGGTTCATCGATACCGACTATAACGAAGAAAGCTTCTTCGTCCGCCACGCCTACTTCCTCGGCGCCAACGATCCCTACAGCGCCCTCAAGACGACCCTGAAGGCGGAAATCGACCCCGAAGCATGGGCGACGCTGCACAGCGACACCTCCCGCCCGTTCGACAAACCAAAGACCGGCCGCATCGCCGTGAAGGTGATCAACCACCTCGGCGACGAAGTAATGAAGGTGTTCAGAGTATGACTATCGCGGGCAGCGCTGGCAGTTTGGCAATAGCAAGTGCTCGGCGAAGGTTGGTCCTTCCGGATCAACAACATGTTACTCGGGATCGCACCGTCCCGATCTGTTGATCATGCAGCCAACACTCAGCGAGCTGTATTTGGCGTACCGTCAAGCCAAAACTGCGCATTACTACGAGAAGAGAGGAGTCGGTCTTGTCGGTTTTGCGAAGTTCGAAAGCCAGCTCCGACGAAGGCTTACGCGATTGCAATCTATGCTCACCGAGAATGGAGGCTGGTTTGAAAATATCCCGCTAGGTGAGGTCTGGGTTGTACCAAAGAGACGCCGATTACGAGTCCAAGACCGAAACGAAGTGATACGCATTGGAAGCAGCGGAACGAAATCTCAAGCGTCTGGTCTGGACGTTCAGCTGAGGGTAACGCCGACCCCAGAGTTTGCGATCGTAGAGGTGCTTTTCTTATGGAAGTTCGGTCCCGCGCTCGACGCTCTCTTGTCGGCGAACGCAATAGGGTATCGCCTGGACCTTCGCAATGGCCGGTTAGGACGGACGCGGCGGTGGCTCTTCCAGTTCTGGCCTGATCGCTATCAGGAATACCGAACCGCTCCGTTGATTGCTGCACGCAGAGAACTACGCCGACCGAATAGTGCGGTCGTCATTCTCAGTGCCGATCTTGCAAGCTTTTATGATTCGATCGATCCATCGTACCTGTTGGGTCAGGGCTTCATCGCGCAACTGGTGGAACAGAGAAAGTCGGACGAGCCGAGCTTCTCGATTGACGACTACCGTGCAGCAACGGGATCGCTACTGTCCTCCTATGATTCTTTCCGCCAGATCGCGGCACGGCGTACTGGCCTCCCTTGGCAAACCGGTGTGCCTATTGGGCCCCTTACGAGCAGACTCGTGGCGAACGTATCCCTCGAGCCGTTGGACCGCGCAATTTCCGCGCAGACGAATGTCCTATGCTACCGGCGTTACGTAGACGACTTAGTTATCGTATTAAAGGCTTCTCCAGATGACAGCGCGTCATATGAGCAAATGCTGTCGCGTTGTCTCCCGTACGCATCAGAGACAGATGGCACATTCAAGTTTGACGTCGAGGCACTCGAACGCCCCGGGTCAGAGTTTGAACTTCAGCGTAGGAAGATTCGAATCCATCATCTCACAGGCATCCAAGGTGAAGACTTTCTTGCCGCAATCAAATCAGACTTCGAAACCTTAGTGAGCGGACGTCGCGCATTCTTGGATACATCGGTGCTCCTCGAAGAGGCTGCCCAAGAACTTGTTCGCGCAGGAAAGGGAGAGGGCACCCCTCTACGAGTCTTGCGCGACGCCGACCGAGCGAAACTAGAGCATTTCGCGCTGTCTAATACTCTTCATTCGCTTGAGCGGATGTCGGTCATGGTTGATCCGGAGGATGCCCGCAAGCTCGCTCGACAAACACTCGAGAGGATCGGCCGCTTCTTGGCTGGGGAAGAAGACTGGGTTGAAAACTTAGAACTTGCCTTCCGGATCTTAAGGCTTGGGCTCGCTACACAAGATGGACAGGAATTCCAGAAGCTAAACAGATGGATGGACAGCATGTGGGGTTCAGTCCGTCAATTGAAGGCGTCTCTAGCAGGGTGTTGAGGAAGTGGTGTGATTAGTCAGTGTGATCGCCATTGCAGTGATAGAAGGGCTGGATTCAGTCGCTGGGCTTGGCGGTTTTGGCTGGCCGAGGGGAGCGCGGGTGTGTGGTGG
>Ga0307374_10002829_pt1 | contig 30383 bp, 25 predicted proteins | sample OX3MG_FD_202532 | JGI IMG/M metagenome (GOLD analysis project Ga0307374, IMG submission 202532) | Soil microbial communities from Risofladan, Vaasa, Finland - OX-3 | ecosystem: Environmental > Terrestrial > Soil > Coastal area > Acid sulfate soil | place: Finland: Risofladan, Vaasa | collected... | reverse complement strand
CGAGGGACAGCAACGAGCCCGGGTAATCGGTCTGGCTGTCGCGAATCCTGATTTGCTCGGCGTCCTTGAACAGGGATGGATATAAAACCCGTTTCACCCGCGGATGGCCCACCAGGCGTTCGGCGATCCTCTGCGCGTTCTTGCTCTGCCGGTTCATCCGCAGGGCCACCGTCGAAAGGCGGGAGTCGAGTATCCAGCACTCATCGGCCTGAAGAATGTTGCCAAGCATCGCGCGCAAGCCACGCAGGCTCTGGATAAGGTCCGCGTCTCCTGCCATCACGACTCCCGCGAGCAAGTCGCTGAAGCCGCCGAGAAACTTCGTGGCGGAATAGATGACCAGATCGGCGCCGTGAAATAGGGGATGCTGAAACGTCGGCCCCGGAAGAGTGTTGTCCACTGCGAACAATGGACGCTTGGGATGTCGCCTGACCGCCGAAGCCGCTGCGCCTATGTCGGTCATAGTAAGCGTCGGATTGGAGGGTGTCTCGATCAACACAAGGCGGACATTGTCGGTCCCTGCAATCGTTTCGGTGAGTGCCCGCGTATCGCCTGCCGCAACCGGCCGCGCCACGAATCCCAGCGGCTCGATAACCTGATGGATCAGATGCTGTGTACCGCCATACAGCGGCTGCGTGTATATCAGCGAGCCGCCCTGTTCGAGAAACCCGATCAGAACCGTAAAGATCGCCGCCATCCCTGAATTGAATACCGCCGCCGCGGCGGCGCCGCGCTCGAGGGGTACGAGCTGATCCTCCAGGATCTCGGCGTTCGGATGATTGAGCCGCGCATAGATCAGGTCCGGGCTCTCCTGAACCTCCGGTCGAACACGACCGAGCACGATGTCGAAGGCACGTTCGGCGGCCTCTGGGCTTGAGAATACATAGGTCGAACTCCGATAGACCGGAGGCCTGGCCGATCCAACCGATAACTGCGGATCGAATCCTTTGGTAAGAATCGCTGTTTCCGGCCTGACACGGTACGAAATTCTCCCCATGCTGGTACTCCTTTTGCCATGGCGTCGCGCCCACGTTCAGACTGGCGCGCCGGACTCGCACGGGCAAGCCATCGCCGCTCGTAACCTGGGTAGTTTGCAAATCCCTCTTCAGTCCAGGCGTGATGCGGGCGCGTCGCCGTTTGGTTTGTACTTTCACAGCAACGTTTGCGAGGATGTTGTTGATCGAGGACTTGAACGATTGGCAAGCAGGGGTCCGGTCGCCGTAATGCTGTTTCAAAGCGACCTCGCGTTTATCGAGGAAGTCGCGCCCAAAGTCGCCACCGGCGGTTGGTATCACGATATGAGTTCCGTCAACGTTTTGAGGGCCATACCTCATTGACGCCGTGATTGGAGTTCGATGCACTCCCATACAAAATATCTCACCGTAAAAGTTCCGCAGCGGATGGCCTTTGTGAACATCACGGGCGAAGTTGAAAAGGCCGTACTGGAGAGCGGTGTTCGCGAGGGCTTATGCCTTGTGAACGCGATGCACATTACTGCCTCAGTTTTTATCAATGATGATGAGCCCGGATTGCACGAAGACTACAAGCGGTGGCTCGAATGGCTCGCGCCCTACGATCCCGATCCGGAGCGGTATCATCATAATCGCACCGGTGAAGATAACGGCGACGCGCATCACAAGCGTCAAGTGATGGGCCGCGAAGTGGTTGTTGCGATCACGGCCGGCAAGCTTGATTTCGGACCATGGGAGCAAATTTTCTATGGCGAATTCGATGGGCGCCGCCCCAAGCGCATTCTGATCAAGGTGCTTGGCGAGTAATCCATTGCCGCAATCGCGTCAGGAGGATTGGTCGTGAGGATAATTACGCTCGAAGATCATTTCGCCACCCCAATGTTTCAGGAGAAGTTCCCGCAGGGGAATGTGTCCGGGTACAGTCTGGCCGACCGAGGACGCTATCTGGGATACGACATCCCGGCTGAGTTGTCGAACCTCGGCGACTCGCGATTGGCCGCGATGGACGCGACCGGAATCGACATGCAGGTCGTTTCCCTGACGATGCCCGGCTGCGAAGCTTTCGACGGCGAGACGGCGATTGCAATAGCCACGGACGCCAACGACAAGCTGGCCGAAGCGATTCAGGCGCATCCCAATCGCCTGGCGGGATTCGCTTCGCTGCCGACGGCGAACCCCTTTGCGGCAGCCAAGGAGCTGGAACGAGCCGTTACGAACCTCGGCTTCAAGGGCGCGATGATCAACGGTCACGTTCGCGGCGAGTTTCTCGACAACCGGAAGTACTGGATTATCTTCGAATGTGCCCAGGCGCTGAACGTGCCAATTTACCTGCATCCGACGATTCCCCATCCCGACGTGCTCAAGGCCTACTTCGAGGGTTATGACGACCTCGCCACGCCGGCCTGGGGCTTCGCAATGGATACGTGCACGCACTTCCTTAGGTTGGTCTTCGCCGGACTCTTCGACGCCTATCCTAGTCTCAGAATGATCCTCGGCCATCTCGGCGAAGGCTTGCCGTTCTGGATTCATCGCCTAAACGACCACACTCAATTCGCCGCCAAGCGGAGGGGCTTGAAGAAGGCTCCATCTCAATACCTGAGAGAGAATCTGTTGGTCACGACGAGTGGCAACTTTTTCATGCCGGCTTTCCTGTGCACCTTGATGGCCCTCGGCGCGGATAACATTCTTTTTTCGGTTGACTGGCCGTATGAGTCGAATCGCGTAGCTACGGACTGGCTGAGCCATTTGCAGATCACCGATCAGGACAAGGAGAAGATTTGTCACCTGAACGCCGAACGCGTGCTACACCTTTAGACTTCCGATGAGATCGGAGCGTGCAGTACTGAGCCGATGGCCGGTCCCGGCCGAGCTCAGAGTTCGAGCGCCGGTGGCATGCTCCCCAATGCCTGCCCAACAGCTCGCATGTCGCATGGACCGGGGTCCAACCATCTGCCTCGACGGCCACCCGACTGAGACACAACCAAGGAAAATCCAGTCCTTAAACGGCCCGTGCTCATACTCTAATCAATTCCATCGAGAGGCTCATTGCATGCAGGCCATCGACGCTGACAGCCATTTCGTTGAACCACTGGATCTCTTCGAGCGGCATATCGATTCCCATCTTCGCGATCGGGCCTACAAGGTGGAAAAAGGACCCGGCCACCGGGAAGCGGCGGCTGGTCGTCGACAACCGGCCGTTGCGGCTGCTTGACGCCGACGAACTGCTGAGCGCGATAGTCGGCCACGGTCAGAAGGAAGCCGGACATGACCTGCGCAGCTTCGATCGTGATCTGCCCTACAGCGCCGACTGGCAGGACATGGAGCGGCGGCTGAAATTAGGAATGGGTGAGGTTTGGCAATCTCGGGAGGTGAATAAATGAAACGAAATACAACGTTTCTTCTAGTCATGCTCTGCGGAGGCCTTTTAATGGGCCTTCCCGGGGCCTCCTGGGCGCAGAACCGGATTGGGCATCCGGTCAAGGCTAATGACTTCCTTAACACGATGGGCGTGTGCACCCACCACATTCAGGGAATTGACTCTACGGCGGCCGTCGAAGCGGGACTTCGGTACACCGGCATTCGCAACATTCGTGACGATGGAACGCACAACCCCGCGCTAATCGCAGATCTCTGCACCATCCACTCGGCGACTGGCGCGATGGTGGTTGAGCTCCCCGTTGTGGACGCGGATCCAAACAATATTGCGCTCACGAAGGCCGAATATGATCAGTTGGCCGCTTGCGGTGCGATGCTGGCGGCGGAAGGCCCGAACGAACCTAACAACTTCAGCTTTAAGTACCGTGGCGCTACTTGTTCCGTTCGCGGATCCTTTGCCCCATGCGCAGCTTACATGTCAGCCGAGCTGGCTATGGTCCACGGTGATTCCGCTTTGGCGGGCAAGCAGCTATGGGACATGACGGAGCCGGGCGCCGAGCCCGACAACGTAAATCTACAATTCTTGTCGGGGTTTGCCGATGTAGCCAACCTTCACAATTACGTGAAAGGCAATCATCAGAGCTCGGTCGCGGATAACCAGGCGTGGTTGGCCGAATCTACCGCGAGCGGCCCTTGGGACGGCATGGCGGGCGAGTACTGCCGGAGCACTTGGAACAAGGGCTTTGCGGCGACACCATTGGGAAGCGCATGTGACGCGATTCCCAAGGTGACGACTGAAACTGGCTGGCCAACCGATGGCTCAATCACGCCGGACCAGCAAGGTAAGCTGCTGACCAACGTTTACTTGTCGGCGGTAAAGCTGGGCTGGCGTAATACCTTCGTCTTCATGCTGTTCGACGAAAATCAAGGCCCTTGGGGTTTCTTCACTTCGAGTAATAGCACGTCGACCGTACATCCAAAGCCGTTGGGCATCTACACCCACAACTTGACGTCGATTCTCGCGGATACTTCGTCAGCCTTTACGCCAACGCCGGTGAATTATTCCATTGCGAATGAGCCCGTTACCGTTCACGATCTGCTAATGCAAAAGAGCGACGGATTGCATGAACTAGCAGTGTGGGACGACCGGCCGGTGGGTGAGGGCGCTGATAACGTAACGATAACCTTGGGCGCGTCTTTTGCGACCGTCAAGGTTTACGACATCACGCTCGGAAGCACTCCAATTCATACTTTCAGCAACGTCAGCTCGGTTCCTTTAGCCTTAACCGATCATGCGATGATTGTGGAATTCTAGCGGGCTACGGGCTATCCGCATCCGATAGCGCGAAAATGTCTCTGTTGAGAGGACTGGCTGTTTGCGACTAATCGAGCAATCTGTGATGGGACCCCGTGCAAGGGGCACCGTTGAGCCGAAAGGTTCGGCTGATCACCTGAGCGCGCGGGCTGCCCGCGGACATCAGACGCCGACCGTGGTTCCACGATAGTAATGCCGCAAGATTTCTGTGTAAGTCCTGCCCTCGTTTGCCATGACCGCCGCGCCGAGCTGGCATAGGCCGACACCATGTCCCCAGCCGGCTCCTCTCAAGACAAAGTGGCCGGCCTCCTGGTCCACGACGAATGCGGAGCTGTAGAGATGCGTGTGCGATAAAGCGCGGCGAATTTCCAGTTCTTTGCCGATGATGATGTAGTCGCGTTCTCCGACGATCTTCAGCCGGTATATTCGGCCTGACGGTCCGCGAGCGAGCGCCTGCACGTCGCGAATCGGACCAAGGTCCACGGCAAGCCTCGCTCCGATCAGCTCGGCGAGTTCCTCAGGCGTGTACGCTACCCGCCAGCGATAGAAATCGCGGGTCTCCTGATCGAATCCTGGAAGAACGCGCGATAGGAGCTTCGAATCGTGGGTATTGCAGTAAGCCGGCGGGTTGGAGCGTATCCATGTCTCAGGACTGTTAGAGCGAGATTGCGCCGGCCCGTCGTGGACAGATCTAAGATAGGGAACGTCTTCATCTTCCCAAGCGGTCGCAAAGCGCTCGGTTATTCCGCCGCAGCACTTGGAAAACCGCGCGTCGCAGATAGCGCCGTTGTAGCGGAGAAACTCGCCAGCCGTCGCACGAACCCCTTCGGCCGCGGCTGGAGAAAACGCTTTCGTGATGCCTTGATACCGCTGGCAGTGGTCATCGGCGCATACGTCGAAATCGGTATGCGCTTCGCGGCCGTACCAGCGAAGGATTTCATGCGAATCGAGAGCCAGTGTCCGCCCTCCTCCGACCGGAGAAGAATTTGCCTTCGGAAACCACAGCCAGCTGCGCGAAATCACAGCATGAGCTTTCAGCAATTCGAGAGGACAGAGCGCGCTCATCTCGGATGAAATCACGCTCGTGACGTATTCTTCGAGCGAAACATCGTTGATCGCCGTGAGCCCGGCTTCTCGCTTCACGAGGCGAAAAGCCCCTCGGAACACCTGGCGCTCTTTACGTTCCCAATGAAACCCGATTCCAATCGTGACGTCGTCCAGCGCAAACGCGCACGATGCCGGGTCCGACGGAGTAAGCGTAACTTCGGACGCAAATCTGTAGCGCCCGGACGTGTACGACGTGCCGGAAGTGTCGGTAAACGTGCCCGTCAATTCGACTTCCACGGCGGACCGTTCTTCAGTCAGCCCGACCGAAACGTTCAACGCCCACTCTCCAGCTTCGCGGCGACTTGCCGAAACTGATCGTCAGGCAAAGTGACCTCCCGAAAAATTGCGGCGATGGCGCTCCCCGTGATTGTTTCGAAATCCTGCGCCAGCGGCACCACGAATATTCCGCACAAATCAATCGAGGCCGGACTCACCGTCAGTTCGCCCGTGTAAAACACCTTTGGCCGATGTTTTCCTCGCGGAAACAGATACGTGACCCACTCCCCGTTCTCATGAAAGACCGCAATGTTGACCAATGGTTCCGATCGGCCGCCAGTCGTTTCCGCGAGCAGGTCGATGGCACGATCCATCCGATCGCGCAAAGCGGATCGCTCTCGTCCACGAAATAGGAACACATTTCTTCCGTAGTTCGGCACAACCACGTCAGTCAGTCCGGCGGTATCCTTCTCGATCGGAAACACTCCTCGCGAGCCGGCCTGAAAATGCATGTGGTCCGGTGCGGATGCTCCGCATTCCGGGCCGTTATAGATGACGAAATACCCGGGAAGGGCCGCGGCAAGGGCGAGCATATTTCCGAATTGGTTCGCGATGCGCTGTGAGCAGTGTTCTCTGTGAGCGATCGTGAGGTGACGATCCACGATTGGAAACGGATTGCAGTAGATCGTGAAGCCCTCGGCAAACTGCACGCCTTCCTCCTCCGAAGGCAGATTTCCCGCACATAAAAAGCACGGGCGTTTCGCAACCGACTCCCGATCGACCGGGGCCGTTGTACTGCCCACGCGATGCGGAATGTGACGGATGAGAACGTCGAACCAATCGATCCGCATCCGCCGTGTCTTTGCCCGCGCGAGGCCTTCTACGCCTTTCGCAAGCTGCGGCCATGCCCGCATCTGCCGCTTGAACAGTTCCTCTATTTCGTAAATCATCTCCGCATTCGAGCCTGAATCTCGATAGTTCGGAGCCAGTCCTTGTACAGATCGTATCGATTCGCAACCTCGAGAGGCAGGGCGTTGTCGCTATTGCCTTCCCAACGGCGGCAAAGATAAACGGAGTCGTAGATGCGGGCTATCTCGTAATCGCGGCTGATGCGCAGCGCCACGGCGTAATCCTCGCCATAGCTGACGTTCGGAAATCCGATGCGGCGCAGCACCGACGTATTGAATGCGCGCGGCGCGCCAAGACCGTTGACACGGAGCGCATTGTTTCTTCCGTTCTCGCGACTCCACTCCCGGTGATCGATTAGACCAGGCGGAATCTCTTTCAACGAAAAATCGACCATCGTGTAGGAACCTATGACCATCGCGTAGGGTCCCGCTTCAAGTTCCGCAACGATCCGGCGAAGAACGCCGTCCTCGACGTACAGATCGTCGGAATCGAGTTGGACCGCGTATTGTCCGCAATCCCTGGAGTACATAGCCTCGTTCCAGCAACCGCCGATTCCCAGGTTCCGGCGTTCGGGAACAATGTGTTTGACCCGCGAATCGCCAATGCGGCACAGGATTTCCGTCGTCCGATCCGTCGAATGGTTATCGACGACGATTACATTGAATTCGAAATCAGCGCTTTGGACGAGGGCGCTTTGAACGGCATCGAGAATGGTCCGCTCGCGGTTCCGAACCGGAATGATGACGCTGGCTTTCACCGGAAATGTTCCGTTCGCCGCTGGAACTTTCTCGAAGTGCGGCTGCAGCCAGGCGCCGATTCGTTTGAGATGCGCCGTCGCGATGCGCTCCATTTCGATTTGGTAATCGCGATTTCGCGGATCCACATAATCGAAGTGTTTCTCACCCGTCGGCCGCGCATCGATCGTCGACGCGGCGTACAACGGTTCGGGAATCCGCACGATGGCGTGTTTTTCCGAGATTCTCAGCCGCAGGTCGTATAATCCTCCCCATTTCCAGCCGCTGTCGATGCCTGACCGACGCGCGGCTGGAACGGACAAACCAACTACCGGGCCGAAGTCGAAACCGTCGCGGATGCTCCCGCTTTGATAGTCGATACGAGGATGACCTGCCGCGTCGGCATAAACCCAGCCGCAGCCGGTTTCACGTATCACCTGCGCCATTCGATCTAACATGTGCGGTCCAGGCTCGATGTTCGCACGCGGATCGCCGAAAAAAAGGATCTCGGAGTCGGCGCCGTCGACCAGTCCTTGAATACTCGTGGACGAGTGGTCCTTTGGATAGACGATGTTCACACTCCACCCCGCCGCCTCGCGCCATCTCTCCTCCGCAAGGAGATAATCGGCCTCACCGATAAACCCGTCATCTTAGCCACCAACCGCGAGGCGTCGCGTCCCCTCTTGCGGCCGCACGACGATGACGCCAGTCATCCGATTTGCCTTGAGAAAATCGCTCAATTCCTGTTCCACAACCAAGCCCCGGCTGCGCGATGCGTGACGCATGAGGACTCTTTTGCCATCGCGGGCGATGATGCCGGCATGAAACACATCGAGATGCTTGCGTGTGGACGCAAAAAAAATCAGGTCACCGCTTTGCAAATGCGGTTCGAGCCGGGGCACTGCCGCTTTCGGCACACATTTCACGCACGTCCGCCGTGCAGCGAGTCCCGGTACGACGTTCAGAACGCGCTCCCTGCTGACTATCGGGACAGCCGGCATCGAGACCGGCCGGATTATCCCTTGGCGCGTATTGTTGCGAATCCACTGCGTCATAAAGTGATTCCGCCGTTCCCACTGAATCCGGCCTCGTTCATACCGAATCTTTCGCAGCCACTCGGTGAAGTCATCAATGTTGGAAGCGCGGGCCAACGCGACGATCGTTTCGATGTACGTGACACAGTCGAATCCATCGAGGGAAGACGTGAACACTTCGGCTGTGTCGGGCGATCCGATCAGCGGATTTGGTTTGTAGGGATGCCCGAGGAAGTGGCGGGAAAGAACGTCGATTCGGCTGCCGGCGCAACGGTCATTCTTCGTTTTCGATAGAAGCCGCTCCACGCACCGCCGGCTGAAACCTCGTTGCCGCAAATGCTTCATCACGTTTTCATTTTAGCACGCGCCTTCGACTTCACGGCGGTCGAGACCTACCACTCGGGACCTGGCGGCTCAAGCAGCAGGGCGAATCCGTCGGCGTCATGAAAATCCGGTTTGTCGGCCGGATGGAGAAGCGCCCAGTACGAGAGCCCATCGAGCGTTTCGATGACCGCCGAAAGCCCGATGCGCAGGGGCGCACGCGGGTGGATGGCGGACAGGCGATCGAGTCGGACAAGGGCGTCGAGCTCAAGCCAGTTGCCGATAGAGCGGACGGCAATGTGCGGGCGCATCATTTCGTCCGCTAGAGGGCCGCCATTGCGATAGCCACGGAAGGCGTGGACGGCCCACTCCCCGGACGGAGCGAAGTTGAACTCGTGGTACCCCGGCTGCCCTTCCGCCGCGATGAAGGCTTCGAAGCAGGTGTGCTGCCAGAGCTGGGTAGCGATGCGTGGCGCGCCCGGCGAAGAGACCCGGATCCGGGGAATATCTCCGTCCAGGCGGAAGGTCAGGCGGAGTTCGGCACTTGCCGATCGGCGCACGAGCACCTCAATGCCACGCACCGCCTCAGGGCGTGTCGACGGATGGCACCGGAGGTCGATACAGTGTTCGACGCGCATAACGGGCTCGGGGTGGCCGCAGGGAGATTACTCTTCGACCGGAATTTCGAGGATGGAGATTCGTTGGCGGAGAGGGGGGGATTCGAACCCCCGGAGCCACAAGGGCTCACGTGATTTCGAGTCACGCCGGTTAAACCAGACTCCCGAACCTCTCCGCACGAGGCAGCATTGATGTTTGTCCCGTCGCAGTCAAGCCGACCCCGCCGGGGCGCCGCGTTGCCCGGCTTCGCGCGGGTCTGATACCTTGCGACCAAGCCTCCGGTGCCCATCACGAGGAGACCCGCAGATGGCTTCCGCAATAAAAACGACTCCGAACTGGCGCGAACGACTCGGCGCCAAGCTGGTTGCGGCCGAAGAGGCGGTTGCGCATATCAAGTCGGGAGACCGGATCACCTCCTCGATCGCTCATGTAACGCCTTTCACTTTGTTCCACGCACTGGCCGGCCGCCTGATGGAGATCGAGCGCGTGGTGATCAACTACAGCGCGGCGCTGTTCGCTTTCGACCTGCCCGGCCTCGGCGAGCGCTTTCGACTGGAGTCGTTTTATCTCTCTCCGATCGATCGCAAACTGTTTCACGACGGGATGGGCGAATTTCTGCCGATCAGCTATTTCCGCGCGGGCCATCTGCCGCCGGGACTCGATGACTTCAACGTCTATCTGATGACCGTCTCGCCGCCGGATGCGAACGGCGAGGTCAATTTCGGCGATTTCCAGATCATGTCGAAGCTGTGCGCGCGCAAGGCCGATTTGGTGATCGCGGAGATCGACCCGCGCTCGATTCGCGTCGGCGGCGACAACTCGATGCATATCTCGGAGATAGACTACTTCGTCGAGCGCACGGCCGGGATGCCCGAGGTCAATGCCCCTGTGGTCTCCGAAGAGGAGCGGCGAACCGTCGATACCATCGGCGCGCTGGTCGCCGGCGAGTTGATCCCCGACCGCGCCACGATCCAGGTCGGCGTCGGATCGACCTCGGGAATGCTGATGCCGCATCTGCGCCGCCATCACGATCTCGGGATGCAAACGGAGATCATCCCCGTCGGCACTGCCGACCTGGTGCGCGAAGGCGTGCTGACCGGCAAGCACAAGAAGATTTTTCCGGGCCTGGTGGTCGGCAGCGGCTTCGCAACCGGCACCCCGCGCGAGCAGCTGGACTACGTCGATGGCAATCCGGTCTTCCAGCTCTACGATTTCAATTTCACCGACGACATCCGCACCATCGCGCGCGAGGAGGGGCTCGTCTCGATCAACAACGCGTTGTGCGTAGACTTAACGGGGCAGGTCGGCTCCGAATCGGTGGGCCATCTGATGTATACGGGGACGGGCGGACAAATCGCCTTTGGCGTCGGGGCCTCGCTGGCCGGCGGCAAATCGATCGTCGTGCTGCCCGCAAGCGCGCTCGCCGCGGGCAAGCGCGTCTCGCGCATCACGGCGAGTCTTCCGCCGGCGACGGTCTTTACCCTGCCGCGCGCCTTCGTCCACTACGTGGTGACCGAGTACGGAGTGGCGAAGCTCATCGGCAAGTCGCTGCGCGAACGCGCGCGTGAACTCGTCGCCGTCGCGCATCCCGACTTCCGCGGCGAATTGGCGGCCGAGGCGCGCAGAATGTACGGCTGATGTGTGGCTGAGCCCGAGCGCGCGCGGATTGGCCGCGCTAGATCGGACGCGACGTGTAGATTCCCTCGAATCCGGGCGGACGCCATCCGCCGTTTGCGCACACCAGGCAGACGGCGAACTGCTTGTACTTGCCGTTTTCGCGGCCGAGCAGGCTGACCATGCTCTCGGTCGAGACGGGCTTGCCGCAGGCCACGCAGGTTGCGGTCAGGGCCTTGTTGTCTTTGGCTTTCTCGCTGGGCATTCTTTCACCAACCCTCGCGCCGCGCCTCCGATGTCGGCGCTTGAGCTGCTTTGAGGTATCCAACCGGGGCCCCGCGTTCAATCGTCCGTCGCAAACCCGGTTTCACCAACCCTCGCGCGGCCGCCGCTGCAACATCTAATGACCGGCCGAGCCGATTGCGACTCCGATGATGAGCGCGAACCCGACGATGACCACGAGCGCGAGAAGACCGCCGACGTTATGCGCGCGCTGCTGCTGCTCGGGGCTGATGGGGGTCTCGACGTGCGCCGAATGCGCTCCGCTATGGTAGCCGCTGTGCGAGGTGTAGTAGATGCCCGTGCCCGGGATGCCGACGGTCCGGCGCACGCCGCGCGGACCCATCGTGAGATGGGCGCCGCGTACTCCGACGGTCAGGCTCGGCCCCGACTTGGAGAGGTTGACCGAGAGGCCCGGGAAGATTCGCATCCGGCGGTAGAATCGGAAATTGCCCATCGCGCGCGTGCCCGATTATAGACCAGGGCCGTGACTATTGCGCGATCGATGCGAGTATGGCTTCCGCTTCGCGGAGCAATTGCGCGAGCAGCTCCGCGGCCGGTAGCTCCCGCGCGAGTGGCGCTGCTTGCCCGGCCCACAAAGAGAGGTAATCGGCGTTGCCTTGCTTGGCCGCCGCGGTCCGCATCGGGCGGGTCAGGTTGTTCTGCGCGGGATATGGCAAAAGTTCGTCTTCGTGGCCGCGCATCGCCGCCGCGAACTCATTCGTAATGCCTCGCGCAAGCCGGCCGCTGAACGCTCGCGTCAGCATCGTGCCGTCGTCGCAGGCCGCGCGAATCGCCGCTTTATGGGCCGGCGGCGCGCCGCTCTCTGGGCAGGCCAGAAATGCGGTTCCCAGTTGAACGCCGCTTGCGCCGAGCGCCGCGGCGGCGACGATTCCGCGGCCGTCCATTATTCCGCCCGACGCGATCACCGGAACCGAAACCGCGTCAACCATCTGGGGCACCAACGCGATCGTTCCGACCAGACTGTCCTCGAGCGCGGCGATGAAAGTGCCGCGATGGGCGCCGGCCTCGCTGCCCTGCGCGACGATCGCGTCAACCCCGGCTTGCTCCAGCGCTCGCGCCTCGGCCATCGTCGTTGCGGTGCCGACCAGCTTGATTCCGCGATCCTTCATTTGCCGCATGATGCCCGCCGCTGGGATGCCGAAGGTGAAGCTGAACACCGGAACATCCGAGCGGAGAACCGCTTCGACCTGCTGCTCGAATGGCGGCAATGAGCCGGCCGGAGCCGCCGGAGGCGGCAGGCCGAGCCGTTCGTGCCAGGGAGCGATTAGCTTGAGCATGGCGGCCATATCGGAAGCGCCGGTGCCGTCGTAGCCGCCCGCGAAGAGGTTCACCGCGAACGGTTTGTCGGTTCGTTCCTGGATCTCCGCGATCGCCTTCGCGATGTCGTCCGGAGTCATGTAGCCCGCGCCGAGCGAGCCGAGCCCTCCCGCATTGGAGACTGCCGCGACCAGCGCCGGAGTGCTGGTTCCCCCGGCCATCGGCGCGAGAATGATCGCGTGCTCGACACTCATCATGGATGCCAGTTTTTGAAATCGATGCATGGTAGTTCTGTCGTATCGGAGGGTTGTTGGAAAGTCACCGAGGACCGACTAACGCATCGAATCTAGCCAGAGCTGCGGCGGGAGCGCAAGAAATCGCGCCCGAGCGCGAGGCCGAGCGTTATGATTAGATGCTTGGTTATCTTTCGCTCGACGCCGACGGCGCTGAATCGTCGGTTCCGGGGTGAAGATCAATCTGGCGGACATGATGGTTCGGCGAAAAAGGGCTGGTCGGCGGTTTTCGGGGGCACACGCGTCGTTGTCGCGCGCAAGCCAACCCTGGATCCGAGCCCTCAGGCGGTTTCTGTTGCTGGGCCTGGGCGCGCTGAGCGCCGTCGCGGGTTGTGGCACTATTCCCAACGCCCTGGCGCTGATTCATTCCTCCCGGCTCTACCGGGAGCCTCCGCAATTCCTTGGCGCGCAAGGTCCCCTGTCCAAAGCCCAGGGCGAGGCCATCGTCGCCGGGCTCGAGCGGGAGACCGAAAACACCGACATCTTCGCGCGCCAGCTCGCTTTCGAGCAGGCAATCAGCGGCATGCCGTTGATAGACGGGAACCGTGTCACGCTGCTCGAAAACAGTTCGGCGGCGTACCCCGCGATGCTGGACGCAATTCGCTCCGCCCGCGACAACATCAATCTCGAGACCTTCATTTTCTCCGACGACGCCGTAGGGCGCAGCTTCGCGAAAGCTCTGATTGCAAAGCAACGTCAAGGCGTGCAGGTCAACATCATTTACGACAGCTTCGGCTCGTACGGCACCTCGCGGACCTTTTTCGATTCGATGAAATCCGCCGGCATCCACGTGCTCGAGTTCAATCCGATTACTCCGTGGAAGGCGCGGGTCAGCTGGTCGCCGGACCATCGCGATCATCGAAAGCTCCTGGTGATTGACGGAAAGGTCGCTTTCACCGGCGGCATGAACATTTCCGGCGCCTATTCCGGCGGCTCCAGTGCGGCGCGAGAAAAAGGGTCCGATCCCATCCTCACGTTCTCGCGCGACACCGACGTTGAAGTCGAGGGACCGGCGGCGGCGGCATTTCAGCGGCTTTTCTTTACCACCTGGAACAGCCAGTACGGAGCGCCGCTCAACCCCAAAGACTATTTCCCGGTGCTTTTCAACCCTGGCCGCGTCATCGTTCGTGTGCTGGGCAGCGTGCCCGAGCAGTTCAGCGTCATCTACGTGACCCTGGTCTCGGTAATCAACAACGCGGAGACGAACGTCTATATAACCGATGCTTACTTTGCGCCGGACGCGCAGGTGCTCGACGCGCTCGAAGCGGCCTCGCGCCGCGGCGTCGACGTGCGGCTGCTGGTTCCCGAACGAAGCAACGAACCGTTCATCGGATCCGCGACGCGGTCGCACTATTCCGAGCTGTTGCGCGCCGGAGTCAAAATCTATCAATGGCGCGGAAAGATGCTGCACGCCAAGACCGCGACCGTCGATGGTGTCTGGTCGACCATAGGATCGTCGAACCTCGACTGGTGGAGTATCGCGCGCGATAACGAAGTCAATGCGGTAATCCTGAACGACGGCTTCGCCGCACAGATGAACCTGATGTTTCGCAATGACATGGAGAATTCCGAGCGGATCGAGTTGCGGCAGTGGGAGCATCGTTCGCCGCTGGAACGGATCGACGAATCCCTGGCCGGAGACCTGCAACGGCTGCTATGAAGGCCGCGTTTTCCCGCGGTCCGCTCTCCACGCCTGGCTCCGGGAGCGGAAAAAGTCGCGCAGGAGCGCGGCGACGTGAGGCATCGGCGGTCCATTGGAGGCGCGGTCGAGGCCGTTTGCACCAGCCGGGATCGCATTTTGTGGTTGCAAAAGAAAGGACGGGAATGGCAGCATCCCGCGGTGCTCGAAAGTGGAAACCCCCATTTGCCTTGAGCCGGATAATCCGGCGGGGGGCCTGACCGATGGAGGAGGGTGCGCAGTGAACAGAGGAGCGAGGTGCGCTTCGCGGCTGGTGGCGTTTGCGTTGGTCGGGCTGATCGCTATGGGCGGCGCGGGCCACGCGATAGCGGCCGAGGTTCCGACGGGAACCCGCACGCCGATCAAGCATTTGATCGTGGTGATCGGCGAGAATCACAGCTTCGACAACGTCTTTGCGACCTACGTGCCGCGCGATCCCAGCCAACATGTGTGGAATCTGCTGTCGTTGGGGATCGTCAATCAACTCGGATTGCCGGGGCCCAACGCGGCGCGCGCGCTACAGAATCGGGCGACCGATACGACGGTCTATCAGTTGAGCCCGACGCAGACCGGCCCCTTCGCGGAACTTCCGCAGCCCAGCACCACCCTCAACGCTTTGCCGGGGTCTCCCTGTGCGCTGTCGACGTTCCTGCTGGAGTTCGGCAAGGACCCGGCTGGGGCCCTCTTTTGCACCGACGATGCGCTGGAACCGACGGCGCAGGCGTTGCTCTCGATGGGCGGCACCGGGCAGGCGTTTTACGGCGTCCCGCTGGGGCTGGGCATCCTGCCGGCGCCGGACTGCCGCTACCCTTCCGATCTCCCGAGCGGGCCCTATCCGCTGGTGGGCGCGTCGCAACTCAATTCCTGTCCGACTCCCACCTTCAAGGCTTCGATCACGCCGACCCAGTTCACCGACAACGTCGGCGATCCGGTGCATAGATTCTTCCAGATGTGGCAGCAGAACGATTGCGACGTCGCGCATATTGAAACGGGCAATCCCAGCGGATGTACGCACGATCTCTACACCTGGGTGGCCACCACCGTCGGCTGGCAAATCACCGCGAACGGCGAACCGCCCACCAACGACCAAGGCACCTTTCAAGGCGGGATCGCGATGGGCTTCTATAACATGGCCACCGGCGACTATCCCTATTTCCAGTCGCTCGCCCAGCGCTACTCGATCAACGACAACTATCATCAGTTCATGATGGGCGGGACGGGGCCGAATTCGCAGTCGATCGGCACGGCGGACGTCTATTTCTACACCGACAACCACGGCAAGCCTGCGACGCCGGCGGCCAATCTGATCGAAAATCCGGATCCGCAGTCGAACAGCAACAACTTCTATACCAACGATTCTCCCGCCTCCGGCGATCTTGGCAATACCAGCACCGGAGGATTCGTCAACTGCTCGGATACGTCCCAGCCCGGCGTGAAAGCCATCACCGACTATCTTGCCCAACTTCCGTACAAGCCGTTCAACGGCGGTGGCTGCCGCCCGGGACATTACTACCAGGTCGACAACGAGTATCCGAGCTTCGACCATCTCGGCAATCCGATCGCGCAGGGCAACGAGTTTCCCAACGGACCCGCCTTCGCCATCGGTCCGCAGACCATACCCAACATCGGCCAGGCGCTGACCGCGAAAGGGATCTCGTGGAGATATTACGGCGCGGGTAAAAACTCCGCCGACGATCCGGCATTAGCCAACGAATTCTATTGCGCGATCTGCAACCCCTTCCAGTTCTCGCGCGCGATCATGACCAGCGGGCAGAAGCAAAGGCTGAAAGACCTCGGCGCTTTCTTCGCCAGCGTGAACAACGGCACCCTTCCGGCAGTCTCGTTCGTGAAGCCCGATTTTTTGCTCGACAGCCATCCGGGCACCTCGACGCCGCCGCTCTTCGAGGCTTTCGTGCAGAGCATAATCGACACGGTTCAAAGCAAGCCCCGCCTATGGAGGGATACCGCCATCCTGATCACGTTCGACGAATCCGGCGGCTCGTATGATTCGGGATATATACAACCGATCGACTTTTTCGGCGACGGCCCGCGCACCGTGATGATCGCGGTCTCGCCCTATGCGAAGTACGGTTACGTCGATCACACCTATACGGATCATGCCTCGATCGCGAAGTTCATCGAGCTCAACTGGCGACTGCCTCCTCTCTCCGCGCGCAGCCGCGACAATCTGCCGAACCCGAAAAGCCTCGCGTCGGCACCCTATTTTCCGACCAACAGCCCGGCGATTGGCAATTTGAGGCGCATGTTCACGTTCCAGGTCTCGCCGTAGAGGCGCAGCGAAATGAAAAAATGGACGCGCGCGTTTGGATTGTGACCATTCCGTCCGGACCGGCACGCCCTCCTGGGACGCAAACCAGGCGCTCGCGTGCGACGCCTGCGCACGGTCAGTCCCGCGCGCGGCGGGAGCGGAAAAAGTCGCGCAGCAGGGCGGCGCACTCGGGCTCCAGCAGGCCGCCGTGGACCTCGATTCGATGGTTGAGGCGGCCGTCGCGCCCGATGTCGTACACCGATCCGAGCGCCCCCGCCTTTTCGTCGCGCGCGCCGAAGTAAAGCTCCGCGATTCGCGCGTGAACCATCGCGCCCACGCACATCACGCACGGCTCGAGCGTCACGAACAGCGCCGCGCCCTCGAGCCGATAGGTGCCGAGCGCGGCGGCGGCCTGGCGCAGCGCCAGCATTTCGGCATGCGCCGTCGGATCGTCGAGCGCGATCGGGCGGTTGTGCGCGGCCGCGACCAGCGCATGGTCCGCGCCATCCGCGCCGCGTGCGACAACCAGCGCGCCGACCGGCACCTCGCCCTCGGCGGCGCCGCGCCGGGCTTCGGCGATCGCCTCGGTCATCAGCGCGGTCTGGCGTTCACGTTCGATCATCTCGGTGGCCCACCGGCAATGCTATACTGACACGGAGGCGGCGCCCAAGCGGCACCCGGTCGTGCGCTCGGACGCAAAGGTTCAGGGACGGCGCGGAAGTGGTTAAAGACGAAAGAATGGGAATCGGCGAGATTCTCCCGGAGGAATTGAGCGAGCGGCTCAAGCGCGGCGAGCCGTTTGTAATCCTTGACGTGCGCGAGCCCGGAGAAATCGCGATCGCGGCTTTTCCCGGCGCCACGCACATTCCGATGGGCGAGATTCCTTCCCGGGCCGCCGAACTCGACCCTGGCCGCGAGACCGTCGTGGTATGCCATCACGGAATCCGCAGCGCGCAGGTCGGGATGTATCTGGCGCGGCTCGGTTTCGAGCACGTCTCGAACCTGAGCGGCGGAATCGATCTATGGTCGGCGACGGTCGACCCCGCAGTACCGCGCTATTGAGCCGGCGGCCGTGGCGCGAGAATTGGAGGCGGACGCATGACCTACCTTGCGGCGGCAATCCAGATGGAGGCGGGAAGCGACAAGGCGGCCAACCTCGAGCGCGCCGAGCGCCTCATTCGGCTCGCCGCAGCGCGCGGCGCCAACCTGGTCGCACTCCCCGAAACCTTCAACTGGCGCGGCAAGCGCTCCGAGGAAACGGCGGCCGCGGAGGGGCTCGAGGGCGAATCGCTGGCGGCGATTTCGCGGCTCGCCCGCGAGCTTGGCCTGCATATCGTCGCCGGCTCGATAACCGAGCACGCGCCCGGCCAGCCCAAGCGCTACAACACCTCCGTGCTGATCGGCCCCGACGGCGCGCGGATGGCCGTTTATCGCAAAATCCATCTCTTCGACATCGATTTGCCGGGCCGTGTCACGGTCAAGGAGTCCGACCTCAAGCTCGCGGGCGGCGAGGTCGTCTCGGCGCGCACGCCGCGCGGCACAATCGGACTCAGCGTCTGCTACGACCTGCGATTCCCCGAGCTCTACCGCCGCCTGACTTTCGCCGGCGCCGAGATCATCACGGTGCCGAGCTGCTTCACCTTTCCCACCGGCGAGGCGCATTGGGACGCGTTGATTCGCGCGCGCGCGATCGAGAATCAGGCCTATGTCATCGCGCCGGCGCAATTCGGGAGCAACGTCCACGGCTTCAGCGACTATGGCAACTCGATGATAGTCGATCCGTGGGGCCGCGTGATCGGACGGGCCTCCGACCATGAGGGCGTGGTTATCGCGCCGATCGACCTCGAATACCTGGCGCGGGTGCGGCGCGAGCTGCCGGCGCTCACCCACGCGCGTCTGCGCGAGGGGCTTGGCTGATCGGGCGCGCGCTTGACGCGCGAGGGGATGGGGGATTAAGCAGGCACTACGCCGCAGTGGATATACGCACGGCATTGTCTTCGAGGAAAGAATTCACATGGCAGAAGGACCGTTGGCTGGCTTTCGTATTCTCGACCTGACCCAGGTGGTCTCGGGACCGTTTTGCGCGATGCTGCTGGGCGACCTTGGCGCCGACGTTGTCAAGGTCGAGCCGCCCGAGGGTGACACCACGCGGCGAATCGGGCGGCCGCGCAAGAACGGCGTGACCGCGTCGTTCCTGAACTTCAACCGCAACAAGCGCAGTATCGTGATCGACCTCAAGAAGGAGCAGGGCCGCGACCTGGTGCGGATGCTGGCCGTGCGCGCTGACGCTTTTATCGAGAACAACCGCCCCGGCGTCGCCGACCGCCTCGGCATCGGCTACGCCGACATCCGCCGGCTCAACCCCAAGATCGTTTACTGCTCGATCTGCGGCTTCGGTCCCAAGGGCCGCTACGCCAACGCCCCCGCCTACGACCCGGTCATCCAGTGCTTCTCGACCATGGCGGCGTTGCAGGGCCGGCGCGGCGGCCAGCCGGCGGTGGTCAAGATGGCGCTCGCCGACAAGATCAGCGGGATGACCGCCGCGCTGAGCATCGTGAGCGCGCTGCACGCGGCGCGTAACCGCGGCGTGGGCCAGAACATCCGCATCCCGATGGTCGAGGCGATGATGGCCTTTACCTGCAACGACACGATGGTCGGTTACACTTTCGTGCCCGAGGACGAATACAAGGACCAGGCGCCCAAGAGCCAGAGCCTCGATCCGTTTCCGACCAGGGACGGATGGATTTCGGTCGCGCCGTTCACCGACGAGCAGTTCGAACGTCTGTGCCTCGGCGTCGGCCATCACGAATGGTGGACCGGTGTTCCCGACCGCACCGAGCGGATTCGCGGCATCCTGCGCGGCCTGGCCAAAACGCTCCCGGATCGCACCACGGCCGAGTGGCTCGAGGTGCTTGAGAAAGCCGACGTGCCGGTCGGTCGCGTCAACGATTACGAGACGCTGTTCACCGACGAAGAAATTGTCGCCAACGAGAACTTTACTCTGTACGAGCATCCGGACGCGGGCACCGTGCGCACGGTAAACCCCGGCGCGCGCTTTAGCGAGACGCCGGCACGCATGTGGCGAACTCCGCCACGCCTGGGCGAGAACACCGAAGAAGTATTGCGCGAACTCGGGGTCGAGCGATCGACGATTGAAGAACTGCGCAACGCCAAGATCATCAACAGCTAGAAGCGCATCCGAGAGTCCGAGTCCTGCGCGGAGAGCCGGCGCGGTATGGCCGCGCTCGCCGGCCTTGCCATGCTCGCCACGACGGCGGCGCTGACGCTCGGCGCCGCGCCATGGGAGGAAGGGAATCCCGCGTTCGAAGTTTGCGCTTGCAACAGCTTGGCGTCGAGATGGAACCGAATCAGGATTCAAGAACGGAGGCCGGTTGACAGGGTTGGGTCGATAAAGTACCAATTCGGCCTTCATGAAGCACAAAAGACTGCTGGCCGCGGTTGCCGTTTTGACGCCGACGGTTTTGCTGATGTCGTTGCGATTTTCGCATGCGACGACTCAGGAAAGGACTGTGGCTATCGCGGGTAATCATTCGAACTTTGCGCTGACCGGATGGAAACCCGCGGCCGGCGACTTGAAGATACACATGATGGCGGTGCTTGCGCTGCGCAATCGGCGTGAACTGGCCGAGCTCAAGACTCAACTCCAGAAACCTGGTTCTCCGAACTACCACAAGTGGCTGAGTACCGCGGAATTCATGCGCCGTTTCGGTCCGACGCGCCAGCAGATGAACGATGTGACAAGCTGGCTCGGCGCGAACAACTTCACTCTCGATAAAGCCAACCTTGCCACCCGCACCGTTCGTTTTAGCGGGACCGTGACCCAAGCGGAGCGAGCGTTTTCCACTGAGATCGTAGGCAACGCCGGCGCCTATGCGAACAACACCGACCCTCGAATTCCCGCGCGATTGGCCGGCACGATAGCGGCCATTTTCGGTTTGAGCGGGCAGCCGGTCGGGCGCATAAGTTCGGCCGAGCTGGAAAGCGCCGAGGTACCCGCGGCAACGAGCACTCCTGTTTCCCACTTTATGCCGCAGGACTTCTGGACCTACTACGACGAGAGCTCGCCCATAACGGCGGGCAACAATGGCGGCACTGGCGCGGGCGACTGTATCGGGTTCTTGGAAGGCGATAGTATGTATCCCGAGGAGTTGGACGCCTTCGATACGCAATTCGACCTGCCTTCAACAAGTCTGACGACGGTGCCCACCGACCCTTCGTCGCAAATCCCGTATTCGACTTCGTCCCACGAGACCCAGATGGACGTGGAGTGGGCGCACGCCGTCGCGCCCAATACTCCGATCGTGCTTTACGTCGTCAACGGTTCTTGCGGGCCTGAACCCCCTTTTCGCTCAAAGCCGGGCGCCTGCGGTGTGTTCGACGCATTGAACCTGGCGGTTACCCAGAATGCGTGCGGCACGATCAGTTCCAGTGTTCACGAATGCGCCAACGACGCCGAGATAGGAGCCTATTTCGAAGTTGAGTCCGAAGCCGTGGCGCAGGGGCAGACGCTGTTTCACGCTTCGGGAGATTTCGGATCGTTTTTCGCTTGCGGCCAGCCTTCGCCGACACGAGCCGTAACGGGCGTGCAGCCCAGTATCGACGAGACCGCGAGCAGCCCCGATGTGACCGTGGTGGGAGGGACTCAATTCGCAGCCGGGGGCAACGGGACCAACACCACGGTTCTTACGCCTGGGCACGAAGAGGTCTGGAACGTATTCCCTACTGTAACCGCGACCCCCGGGCCGAGCCCGACGCCCGTTCCCGACTGCAAGAAAGAAACCGCCCATCCCCCTTATGGGTGTAAGGGAGCCAGCGGCGGCGGGCTCAGCGTGATGGCGAACAACCTCAAGCCGCCTTGGCAGGACGGCCTCACGGCATACGATGTCGCTCCCGGTGATTTCACCCAGCGCGGAGTACCCGACGTGGCCTCGGTGGCGAACGGCAACGAGCCGGGACTATGGATATCTGCTTGCTTTTCGACATCGTGCCCCGAAACTCCTCCGTTCGCCATCAAGCTGGGCGGGGTATGTCCTGCCGGTGAGCAACTCTGCTTTACGAAAGGCGGCGGCACCAGTGCCGGTTCGCCCGTGTGGGCCGGGATATCGCGTGTGCTGGCGCAGAATATGTGTGCCACGCGGCTGGGCAATATCAATCCGCGACTTTATGCGCTTGCCGCGGCGGGCAGCGACGCGCTGGTGGACGTTTCGCGGCGGGGACAGAATTGTCCGCAAGCTGGCCTGGATTGCACGATCCTCCCCGGGTATCAGGTTGGTACCGGCTACGACTTGGCAACGGGGTTGGGCAGCGCTGACATCGACAAGCTGGTGGCCGCCTTTCCTCCTCTCGCGCCAACCGCGAGTGTCACTTCGTCGAATACCAAGTCGTCGGGCTCGAAGGGACAGACTATCGGCGGCGGCAGTATGACGCTGACCAATACCGGCAGTCTGCCCGAGACGGTCAGCACGGTGACGTTGAATGTCAGTGATCCCGCGCTGTTGTCGTTCCTGTCGCTCAGCGCGAGCGTCGATGGCGGATCGGGGCTGCTCGCGGCAACCGGACCGTTGGGCGATACGGTCACGTTCGTCTTCCCCGGCCCGGGACTGACGGTTCCGGCCGGAGGTGCCGCGGTCCTGACGTTGACCGCAGGGATGTCCGGGGCCTCGCAGGTTGCTGGCCGTCTCGGCCGACCGGGCTCGACGATATTCGGCGGCGGGCGCGGTGCGGGACAATTGGCCGCGGTCCTCGGTCTGATCGGCCTGGGGTTGGTTCTGGTGCCCGGCGGGAGCCGGCGGCGGATACGTCTGTTCTCCGCGATGTTTCTGTTGATCGCGGCGACGCAAGTCGGTTGTGGAGGCGACAATAACGGCGTCGCGGTGCTTGGCACCTCGGTGCAAAGCGTGCCCGCCTGCGGCGTGGGAGTGAGCAGCGCCAACGGCGCCGTGGGCGTAACGGGTCTGCCTGCGACGCTTGGTCAGATCCGTTCGGTGAGATAGTTGGGGCTTGCTCCGTTGCGCGACTTCGCGGGCGATTCGCAGCCGCGCTACGATCCATGATCGTCACCATGATCGTCACAAGGACCGCCGCGATGATCGTCACGATCGCGGCGGTTGCCTCTTTGACGCTGGGCGCCGCGGGATGCGGCTCTGACTCGTCGCCGTTGCCGCGCCCGACGGTCGCCGTCACCTCGACGCCGGCGGTTTCGCTAACGATGGCCGGCCCCAGCCCGTCGCCCACACCTCCCGGGTCGGCCGACTCGATTAACGTGCTCTACTCGTTCGACGGCACGCACGGCGCCGATCCCAAGGGATCGCTGGTGTTGGGCGAGGTCGGGGGCACGCCGACACTGTTTGGGCGCACCGCGTTCGGCGGGCCCGGATGGGACGCGAGCGATCCCGCCGGCGCGCCCGGCGGCGGCGTGATTTTCAGCCTGCCCGCGAGCGGCGGCGCGCTTTCCGGAGAGTTCGATTTTCCCGGCGGCGCCGACGGCTACCAGCCACATCATGACGCGATGGTACTGTTGGGATCGACGCTGTGGGGCGCGGCGTTGTATTCCGGGACGATCGGCGAAAACGGATCGGGCAATGGCGCGGTCTATTCGATCGATTCGGTCAGCCTCGCATCGACCTACGCCGTGGCGCACGCGTTTGGCGGCGCTCCGGACGACGGCGCCAATTCGCACAGCTCCTTCGGTGTTGGCTCCGACGGCGTGACGCTCTACGGCACGACCGCGGCGGGCGCGGCGGGATCGGGGACGATCTATTGTTACAACACCGCCAACGATCCGACGTCGCCGTGCTACGACTCCGTGAGCCACGTTCCGTATCTGGTGCTCTTTGCGTTCGAGAACGGCACTGGCAAGCCGTCCGGATGCTCGAACTGCACGGGCTCGACGCCGCATGGCCGCCCGGTCGTCGTCAATATCGGAACCGGCGGAACTCCGATCGACGTGCTGCTCGGGATGACCCGCCAGGGCGGCTACACGAGCGGCGGCAACTCCAAGGGCAACGGTACGATCTACGCTTACACGCCGTCCGCCAACGCGTACACGGTGCTGCATCTTTTCAAGGGCTCCACCACCGACGGCGCTTTCACGGACCATGGCAATCTGATCCTGGGCGCATTCGTCCCGGCCTCGGGGAGTGCGCCCGCGCAGGTCACGGTATACGGGATGACCACCAACGGCGGCACGCACGGCTCGGGTTCGTCGTCGCCACCCGGCGCGGGTGTGATCTTTGCGGCGACCGTCGCATTGCCGACGCCGGCGGCGGTACCCACAATCACCGCCTACACCATCGTGCACAATTTCGGCGGCTCGTCGGTCAAGAACCTCGTCACGCAAAGCCACCTGCCCGACGGTTACAATCCGTTCGGCTCGCTGGTGATGGACGACGGCTATCTGTACGGGATGACGCGCAACGGCGGGGCCAAGGGCGGCGGCGTAATTTTCAGGATGAACCCGGAGATATCGTGCGCGAACTCGACCAAATCCCACTGCTACGGTCTACTGGCCTCGTTCGACTCGCCCAAGAAGGGCGACAAGGACGATACCGGCAGCCAGCCGATCGACAACCTGACGCCAAGCGCCGACGGCAGTATCTTGTACGGGATGACGCAGACGGGCGGCGCCAACGATCATCACAACCATCAGACCGCGATAGGCTTCGGTACGGTCTTCTCGATTTTCGCCGCGCCGTAGGCCGCGGTCCCGCGAATCGTCGCTAGGAGAACAATTCGGGGACGTGCTGGCTGAGGTAGACCAGCGCCTGGTAGAGATAGTGGACCCCCGACACCGCCAGGACCGCGCCGGTCAGGTACAGCAGCACATACCACTCGTACTGGCCGAGTCCGAAGTGCGAGGCCAGCGTGCCAATCACGCACAGCATGAGCAGCAGGGTGGTCAGTTTGCCGAAGATGCTCGGGCGGACCGGGAAGCGCTCGCCCGCGGCGAACGAAATCATCAGGTAGCCGAGCACCAGTACGATGTCGCGGATCGCGGTCAGGATCAAAAGCCAGACTGGCAGTGCGTGCTCGAAGGTCAGCACCACCAGCGCGCTCAGCAGCATCAGCTTGTCGGCAAACGGATCGAGGATCGCGCCCAGCTCGGTGCGGATGTCGAACCATCGCGCGACCGCGCCGTCGAGCGCGTCGGTCACCGCCGCCAGCACGAAGACATAGAGCGCCTCCGTGAAACGGTCCTTGCTCAGCAGAACCAGGAAGATCGGGACCATCCCGATGCGGCAGAGCGAGATGATGTTGGGAAGCTTGAGCAGGTGGCCGAGGCGCACGCGGCCGACCGCCGGCAGGATGCCGTCGAGCTTTGGCGAAGGAGTCGAAAGGTGCGCGCCCATCGTTGGTCGCTCGCGCGGCTCAGGCAATTGCCGCTTTGCGCAGCCGCCCGGCCACCGGCGCGCTGACCCGCGCCCGCAGCGCGACCGCGCCGTCGCTGTATTCCTCGCCCAGCACCTCACCGTCGCGCCGCGCCATCGCGACCAGATCGCCGCGCCCGGCCGGCAGCGTGACCGTCACTTCCTCGCGCCAGGCGCTGAACCATCGCGCCATCGCGCCGAGCAGCTCGTCCAGCCCGCGGCTGCGCAGGGCCGAGATCGCGACCGTGTCGGACGCGGTGGCCAGCCGCATCGCGTCGGGCGGCACCAGGTCGATTTTGTTCATGACCACGATCCGCGACGCCGCGCCCGCGCCGATCTCCTCGAGCACCCGGTCGACGATTTCCATCCGCTCGGCCGCCAGCGGCGAACTCGCGTCGACCACGTGCAGCAGCAGGTCGGCGGTGCGAACCTCCTCGAGCGTGGCCTTGAAGGCTTCGACCAGCATGTGGGGCAGGCGATGGATGAAGCCGACCGTATCGGCCAGCATCACCGTCACTTTGCCGGGCAGCCGCAAGCGCCGGATGGTCGGGTCCAGCGTCGAGAACGGACGGTCGGCGGTTTCGACGCCGGCCTGCGTGAGCGCGTTCATCAGGGTTGATTTCCCCGAGTTGGTGTAGCCGACCAGCGCCACGGTCGGATAGGGAACCTCGAGTCGGCGGCGGCGCTGAATCGAGCGCGTGCGCTCGACTTCGCCAAGGCGCTGGCGCAAACGGGTGAGGCGCTCGCGCACGCGGCGGCGGTCGACTTCGAGCTGGGTTTCGCCGGGGCCGCGGATACCGATACGGCCGCCCGCGGCGCCGCCGCCGCCGGCCTGGCGCGAGAGGTGGGCCCATTGGCGCGTCAGGCGCGGCTGCAGATAGCTCAGCTGCGCGATTTCGACCTGGAGCTTGCCCTCCAGCGTGCGCGCGCGTTGGGCGAAGATGTCGAGGATGAGCTGACTGCGATCGATCACGCGCAGCTCGAGCTCTTTTTCCAGGTTGCGCGCCTGCGCGGGGCCGAGCGCGTCGTCGAAGATCGCCAGCGTGGCGCCGCGTTCGCGCGCGAGCTCGCGCACCTCCCGGACCTTGCCGCGCCCGATAAAGGTGCGCGGGTCGGGATGCTTGAGTTTTTGGCTGACGGTCGCAGCAATCCGCGCGCCGGCGCTTTCGGCCAGCGCGCCGAGTTCGCCGAGCGAGTCCTCGCTGGCGATCGCGCCGTTGGCGCCGGACAATTCGACTCCGACCAGGACGGCGCGTTCGGCGTCCTCGATAGTGGGGCTATGGGAAAAGCTCAGAGGCTGACCTCGCTGCGTGCCGGATCATAAGTTCCAAATGTCGAATCCCGAACGTCGATTTGCAACCATTGTAGCAAAAATGCGGCGCCCTGTGTCAGCACTTTTTTTACCGCACAAAGCGGGTGCTGTCGCCTCGAGGATTGCGTCGATCAGCGGCCGAGGTAGCGGCGCAGGAAATCGAGGCTCCTTTGCCAGGCGTCGGCGCGGGTTTTCGGGTCGAGGCCGTGCCCCGCGCCGGGATAGATTTTCATTTCGTGAGGCCGATTGTATTTGGTGAGCAGCGTGTCGAGGTCATACGCATAGCGCACCGGGATAGTCGTGTCGGCGCTGCCGTGCAGGATCAGCGTGGGCGGCATGTTCGCCGCCATCGCGACGTAGCTGCGGTTCATTGCTCCATAGTACTCGACGATGGCGGCCACCCGGCCGCCTTCCGATGCGCCGACGGCCAGCGCCAGGAAAGCGCCCAGCGAATGTCCAATCAATGCGATGCGGTCGCGCTTTACCGCGGGATTTTGGCCGAGTACGTTGATGCCGTCCGCGATTTCGCGCGTCCAGGTCGGGAAATTTCCGTTGACCCAGGCCGCGAAGCCCTTTCCCGACACGGGAAGATCGCCCGGCCGGGCCGGACCCGCCCCACTGTAGTATTCCAGGAACATCGCATAGTAACCGGCCGCCGCCAGTTTGCGGCACCGCTCGGCGAATTCTTCGTTTCCGTAACCTCTGGGGACCGCGCCATGCAGCAGGATGACCGCCGGATGCGCTCCAGGCGCGGGCGGCACACAGTAGAAATCCTCGACCGGCTTTCCAGCCGACTCGAACTGTCCGTTGTGAACTTCAATCGACGAGGGTGAGATTTGCGAATCAGATGAAGCTTGCGCGACCGCCGAACCTTGCGCGGCCGGTTGGTCGGAATCGCCGGCGGCGGACGGCGCGCTGAAGGCCGATGAAGGGCCGAGTATCGATGCGAGGACGAGGACCGCGCACGCGAACGTCCCGAGCGACAGCCGGCGGCGCGAGGCTTGCGGACTCATGGCGGGTTGCCGCAGTGCCGGAGCGGTCCGCATACGGTCCTCAACTTAGCCGAAAGCGCCGCGTATGCGTCAATCGGCCGACGGTTCTCGGAAATGCGGGGTCCCGGCCTTAAAAAGGCGTTTTGGCAGCTTAGTGCTCTCACGAGCACTGGCGCGCACTTTCGACCTGCCGTTGGCGCAAACCATCTTGACTCCGCTAACTCCACAATGGAGCTTAAGCCTTGCAACCTGAAATTCGTACGTTCGACGGCTCCAACAATGAAAAAAAGGACGTCTGAAAAAGTGCCGCTTCCCGGCAGGCCCATTCAAAGTATGGCTCAAGCGGCGCCGGGCGATCAGATTTTCACTATCAAGGAATTGTCGGAACACCTGCGGGTTCATCCGACGACGATCTACCGCTTGCTCAGACAGGGACGATTGCCAGGGTTCCGCGTCGGCAGTAACTGGCGATTCAGCCGCGAAGCGATCGAACAGTGGGAACGGGAACAGGCCGGTCGGGCGGCCGGAAGTCCGCCGCGCCGCCGAGGCACCCGCCGCCGTCGCTGAAGCCACGACCTCCGCGCGCGACTTTCGCGCATGCCCCGCATCGCGCGCGCCGATTCCATCGCGAGTCCCGCAAGCACCCTGCGGTGGCGTGCTCCGGGGGGCCGCCCCCGCCGGCGCCGCTCGCGTTTGACATCCGGCCTCTATTCCGAATAGCTAACCCCAATCACGCCGCCGGAGAGTGCTTAGAACGATGCCGACCAAGTACGTGGAAGTGCAGGGTTGCGCCACCTACTACTATCATGCGGGACCAACCACGCTGCCCGACGTGGTGCCCGACCTTTCGCGCGGCCGCAAAATCATCATGGTGCACGGCGCGGGCTCCAACGGCCATAGCTGGCACAATCAGGTTGACCATCTCGGCCGCACCAACAGCCCGATCGCAATCGATCTGCCGGCGCATGGCCGCTCCTCGGGCGTGGAGGGGCTGAAGACGGTGCAGGAGTATAGCGACTTCGTCGTCGCTTTTCTCGACGCGCTCGGCATCGGCGCGGCGGTGATCGCGGGGCGCTCGATGGGCGGGGCGGTCGCGATGGACATGGCGATGCGCTATCCGAAGCGGGTCGAGGCGATCCTGCCGATGGTCAGCGCGGCCAGGTTCAATATCGAGCCCAAACGTATCGAGGCGCTGCGCGGAGTCGCGATGGGCCGTGCGCCGCAGGCCTTCGTCACCTACGGCTACTCGCCGGCCACGGTCAAGGATCGCTTCGAGGTCGTGCGCGAGGGCTGGATGGAACAGATTCAGACCGACCCGCGCGTGCGCTACGTCGACATGGTGGCATGCACGCGATGCGATCTGCGCGAGCAAATCGCGCGGATCGACAAGCCGGCGCTTATTCTGGCCGGCGCCGACGATCCGATCACCACGCCGTCCGACGCCGAGCTTATCCACGGGGGCATCCGCGGCTCGAACGTGCGCGTGATCGCCGACGCCGGACACCATCTGCCCAACGAGCAGCCGGCCGCAACCAACTCCGCGATCGAGAGTTTTCTCTCCGAACTGTAGCCAGGGAGCGTCCGATGAGCCTCAGCCGCAAGACCGCGCTGGCCGGCGTATACGAGCATCCGGCCCGCTTTGCGCCCAACAAGAGCATGTTCCAGATCATGGCCGAGAGCGTGCGCGGCGCGCTCGACGACGCGGGGCTCAAAATCCAGGACGTCGACGGCCTGTGCACGACCGGGATCGGAATGAGCGGGATGGGAATCGTGGGGTTCTGCGACTACCTGAATCTGACGCCCAACTTCGTCGACTCGACCTCGATCGGCGGCTCGTCGTTCGTCGCCCACACCGCGCATGCCGCCGCGGCGGTCGCGGCCGGACTGTGCAAGGTTGCCGTGGTGGTGTACGGCTCGACCGCGGCCTCGCAGCGCTTTGCAATCGGCACCGGCGGTGGGGGCGGCGGCGGCGATCCGTGCGATCAGTTTGAAGTGCCGTTCGGGCCGACCACGGTCGGGTCCTACGCGATGATGGCGCAGCGCCACATGTACGAATACGGCACGACTTCCGAACAGCTTGCGGAGATCGCGGTCACGATGCGCTTGCACGCGTCGATGAATCCGGCGGCCAAGTACCGCGACCCAATCACGGTCGAGGACGTGATGGCCTCGCGCATCATCTCGTCGCCGTTGCACCTGCTCGACTGCTGTATCATCAGCGACGGCGGCGGCGCGCTGGTGGTGACTTCGGCCGAACGCGCGCGCGACCTCAAGAAGAAGCCGGCCTACATCCTGGGCTGCGCCGAGACCGTGCGCCATCCGGCGCGCGGCCGGCGCGACTTCATGGAGATGGCGGCGGCGCAGTCGGGGCCGCTCGCCTTCGAGCGCGCCGGCGTCACCGCGGCCGACATCGACATGGCGATGATCTACGACTCGTTCACGATCACGGTGCTGATGACGCTGGAGAACCTCGGATTTTGCAAGCGTGGCGAGGGTGGCGCGTTCGTCGCGGGCGGGCGGCTTCGCTACGACGGCGCGCTTCCGATCAACACCGACGGCGGCGGGCTGTCGTCGAACCATCCCGGGATGCGCGGCATCTTCCTGGTGATCGAGGCGGTGAAGCAGTTGCGCGGCGAATGCGGTCCGCGCCAGGTCAAGGACTGCGCGCTGGCGCTGTGCC
>Ga0307374_10002827_pt1 | contig 30405 bp, 23 predicted proteins | sample OX3MG_FD_202532 | JGI IMG/M metagenome (GOLD analysis project Ga0307374, IMG submission 202532) | Soil microbial communities from Risofladan, Vaasa, Finland - OX-3 | ecosystem: Environmental > Terrestrial > Soil > Coastal area > Acid sulfate soil | place: Finland: Risofladan, Vaasa | collected... | reverse complement strand
GCATGCGGTCACGTTGCGCACGGTGTCACCACAGGCCTCGCGAGTGGTCAGCCCGGCTTCGGCCAGCACACGCAGCAGCGCGGGGGTGCGGCCAAGCTCGACGAAGTGGAACTGGACGCACTGGCGGGTGGTGAGGTGTCCGAAGCCACGCGAAAACTCCGAGGCAACGGCACCGAGGCAATCGAGCTGGTCGGCGGAAAGAGATCCGAAAGGCGCCTTCACCCGCACCATCATCGACTCACCGCCCTGGCGCTGACCGTAGATGCCGTTGTTCAGCCGGACGATGCGAAAGGCCTGCTCGTTGAGCTCGCCGCGCCGGTAACGCTCGAGCAGCTGAGCAAACCGCTCGACATCGGCCACGGCGGTCGGGGGGGCGACGGTGGGGACCATCTCGATGGCTGGCATGGCTGAATCCTACAAAAGTTGACCTACTAACTCAACATTTATTCCTAAACTATGGCTTAGGCCTGCCAGCCGCCACCGCTCGGTCGGGATCCCCATGGCCGCGACGTGGGTCCCGAGCAGTGAGAGGCCTTGGACCACCTCGACGACCACGCAACCGCAGAAGAAGTTCGTGCGCTCGCCAGCCACGGCGAACACGAGGGTCTTCCCACCGCACTCGGGACGCTCCTCGATTGGCACCGGTGCGAATACGCTCGTTGATGCGATTGTCTGGGAGCGGTCCAACACGGCGAGTCGACCGGCCAAGGGCAACACCGGGTCCGTCGGGCTTCGCACCTCCTTCGAGGTGGTTGGCTTTGTGTCCGGAGGGCCCCTTGATGAGCTGGCTAAACGCTTGTCATGGCTCGATTCCCGCCATCACCCTGCGGTCCTCGGTAGTCTCGACCACGCCGCCGGGTCGCAGAGCCATGTCGAAGCGCATCCATAGCGCACCGATCAGCTCGCCCACCCCGACGCGGTGGATGGGGTCGATGGCCGAGGGGGAGTCGAACGTGATCGACGCCGGCCCGCTGAACGCGAGCGGCTCGCCACCGGCGCCCTTCGCCACGAGCACGTCGCTGTACCAGCGCACCAGCTCGACGATCGCCGGCTGACCGGGCAGGGCCGGCGACTGACGCAGCGAGTACATGGGCACCCCGGCCGGTGCCACGACACCCAGAGCGTCCGGCTCGGCTCGGTCGGTTGGCTTCATGGTGAAGGTGAGAAGGCGCTTGCCTGCAGGTCGCTCCATGGTGCCCTGTAGGACGTCGCAGTCCCGTTCGAGGCTGATCCGAGCGAGCTTCTTGGGTGCGCCTAGCACCTCGCGTCCTGCAGCTAGCGCGGCGTCGTTGGTCACGTAGATGTAGGGCACGTACATGCCGAGCTCTCCGTCGGGGCCGACGACCTGGATGAGCGACACGACTTCGTGGTAGGCACCGAGCGTGCTCATGGGGTAATCGGCCACGAGCAGGGCACCGAGCGCGGGGGTGGCGCTCAGGCGCAGCCCCGTCGGCAGGAGCCCGCCCACCTCCCCGGCCACGGTGAAAACCGCGGCCAGGGCCTCGCATCCCACGTACTGAACGCCCCGCTCGGCGTCGATCTCGTAGAGCGGCGAATCGAACGGGATCCCGGTGATCTTCACCATCGGGCCATCACCTCCTCGGGCCGGTAACGGTCCTCCTCGTAGTGGGCGACGATGTCGGCGGCAGCATCGAGCGCAAGAACCTCCAAGGTGCCGTCCTCGATGATCAGCGACCGGGCATCGCGGAACAGCTTCTGGATCGGTGCCCCGGCGCTGAGGCCGATGGCGCCATGGATCTGCAGGGCATCGTTGGCCACCTCGAAGGCGATGCGCTTGGCATAGACCTGGGCGGCGCGGGCGTGGCGGGGAAGCGCCATGAAACCCGACGCGATGTCGGCCGCCTGCGTTACATGGGCCATGACCTGGCGCACATAGGCACGGGCCGTCTCGATCTTCTCGAACATCCCATACAGGGTGAGAGCCACGTTCTTGTGCTCAGCGATCGGCCGGCCTCCCTGGACGCGGGTCCGGGCGTAGGCCAGTGCCTCCTCGAAAGCAGCGCGCGCCACACCGACGGCCATGGCACCCACCCCGGCACTGGTGAGACACAGGAGCTGGTCCAAGAAGACCGGGTAGAAGGGTCCGTCACCCACCACGACGTGGTGTTCGGGAACACGGACGGCGTCGAAGAAGAGCTCCCCCTGAGGATCGTCGCGCGCCCCGAGCATGTCAAGCGGCGGACCTCGTCGCACGCCGTCGGAGTCCAGCGCCACCACGGCGAAGATGCCGTGGCGCATGTCGGAGCTCGAGCGGTCCTGGGCGTGCAGGGCACAGTGGGTGGCCACAGGGGCCGAGCTCACCCACCCGGCTTTCTGCCCCGATATCACCCACCCTCGGTCGTCGCGGGAGGCAAGGACCTGCCCGGCCCCGAAGCGCGCCGCGTCGGGGTCGCGCACGAGGCCGAGCGCGTCGCTGCCGTGGTCGGGCTCGGTCACCGCCCAGCACCCTCGCAGCGCGCCGGTGGTGTCCTCGGCCCACGGCACGAGCAGCTCCTGCTGGAGCTCCCGGCTGCCGAAGCTGGAGATGAGCACGAAGGGCAACATGTCCACACCGAAGGCGCTGGCCAGGCCGAGGCTCGCCCACCCGAGCTCCTCGAAGACGACTGCCCGGCCGATCGGGCTGAGTGGAGGTTCTGGCCCGCCGTGCTCGGGCGGCAGCAACAACCGGTGGTAGCCCAGCGCGTGAAGCTCGCCCATGACGCTGAAGTAGGGCGAACCGGCAGTGACGCGCTCGGGCGCTGTCATGGCGTCAAGCGCCACCCCCGCCGGGCGCACCACGTCGCGCGCCACTCGGTGCGCCTCCTCTTTGAGGAGATGCTCGTCCTCGGTCAATGCGCAGAGTTCCGCGTAGGCCATGAGACTCCTTCACACCGTGGTTGGCATCTCGTCGTCCGCGGGCTGTCAGGCAGGCTCGCCGGATGTCCGACATCGGACGGCAAGCGCGTCCTGTAGCGCATCGAGCACCGAGCCGACGGTGAGCGGGGAGCGAATGTGTCGGCAGCCGGCGGGCAGTGACCTGAGCCGGGCCGTGTCCTCCGCCGAGGCGCCCACCACCACCGGCGTGTCGGGGTGGTGCAGTACCTGGGCCTCGAGCACCGCCCGCCACGGCTCCACCGGTGACCCGAGGGCCGAGAGCACCACGTCGGCTCCGTCCATCAATGGGCAGAACCCTCGCGTGACAAGGGGGCAGGAGTGGCCGCGGGCGCGCTCGGGACCGGGACACCAGCTCATCGCATACCCCGCCCCTCCCAGTGCTCGCCACAAAGCCAATGCCTCGGCCCCGTCGGGGACCTCGACGAGCACTCGGGGGCGCGCATCGGGCCCGACGGACTCGTGGTCGAAAGGTGGTGGCGCCCACTCAGCGGCATGATCCCGTCCCAACTCGGCTCGTGCACGGCTCATGGTTGGCTCCTACGGCTGTTCGTTTGCCTTGTCCCTCCGGCGCTAAGTGGTGGACAGGGCGGCGGCGAGGCGCTCAGGCGCCGCGGCGCCGCGGGTGGCACCAGGAGGACTGGCCCAACGGACCGGAACGTCAGGTTCATTCGAGTAAGTATAGTAATCTACTTGACGTTGTGTCAACCACAGTTCGTCCATGGGGTGCCGCATTTTCGGTCGACGGAGCCACCAGCCTCCTTCTACCAGGCCCATGTCGGCATCCGCCTGTCCCTGTCGGCCGGCGTACGGCCCTTGTGGAGCCTTTTATTGGTCCACCCCTACATGCCAGCGCGCCTCCGGGCCGTGGCCTCCTCCACCTCATCCTTCGCCGGGGTGGCCTGGCCCTCCGGGTCCTCCTCCATCAGCACGGCTCTGGCCAAAGAGTGGCGGCTCGATCAGCAGCGGTAGACGCGCTCTGCGTTCCCGGCGAAGAGCTGGTGGCGAGCCTCAGCGTCCAACCCGGCCGTGATGGCACTGAAGGCGCTGTAGAGGTCGTCGAAGGAGCCGTAGACGGCGTCGACGGGGAAGTTGCTGGCGAACATGCAGCGGTCGATGCCGAAGGCCTCGATGGCATCGTCGATCCACGGTGTGAAGGCAGCGACGCTCATGGTCTGAAGCGGCATGGCCAGGCCGGAAAGCTTGCACATGACGTGGTCGCCGGCCTCGGCCAGGGCGCCGATGCCGGCCTTCCACAGCGCACGTTCCTCCTCGGAGTCCGAACGAGGCCACCCGGTGTGCTCGACGACGACGATCGGGCCATCGACATCGGCCAATTGCGCCGCCGCCACAGCCAGCTGATCGGGGTGGGTCATCAGCTCGAACAGCAGGTTGCGCTCCTGCAGCGCCCGGAGCACGGCGGCGTCGGGGAGCGGAGCCATGTTGGCCCCCATGGGCCGAACACCGCGGAAGCGGGGTGCTGCCATCTGCCGGTCGATGAGCTCGATGGCTTCGGCCACCGAGTCGGTGGGAGGCAGTCCCCCGACGATGGCGTCGGGAACCCCGCTCGTCCGAGCGTCGTGATCGAGCTCCAGGGTCTCGTCGATCGAATGACGCCCGGTGGCGGCAGCCACGTTCACGATCTTCTCGACGTTCCACCGAGCCGATTCGGCCCGGTAGGTGCCGACATCGAAGCGACGGTACATCCTCGACACGTCCCCGCTGCCCTGGGCCGGCGGGCGCCATAGGTAGGGATACCAGTCGGTGCGGGCCGGGTCCCACAGGTGCACATGGGCGTCGACCACGCGGCTGGGCCGAGTGGTCACCGTTCCTCGCCGTGCAGAGGTGCGCCCGGGCCACCCACGATCTCGCGCAACGTGGCATCGAGCCACCCGGGGACGCCCGGGCCGCCGAAGGTGACAGAGCCGGTAGGTCGGGGGTGGCTGCGAAGGCCCAGCCATCCATGGCCGACCACCAGTTCGGCTCCGGCCAGTGCGCCGGCGTCGGCCCGGCCGAGCAGGTGGGCCACGAGCTCGACCGCCGGTTGGTCGGCGACGGCACCAGGCGCTTCGATGCCGACGGCAAAGGCCACGATGCGCCTTTCGGTGGCTCCGGCGGCAACTCGGGCTTGCTGCGCCGCCGCCTGAGCGCGGCTGCGACCGGCCGAGTCGACGGCGTCGGTGAGGGTGACGAGCCGTACCGGCATGCCAGCCTCGGCGCTGTAGTCGGCGGCCGCCCGGGCCCACGCTGCATCGACGTGGATGTCCTCGGCGATCGCGCTGTGCTCGGCCAGGATCCGCTCCCAGCCGCCGGTCGAGTCGGCCCGAGGGCGGTGGCCAGCGGGAGCCACCACCACGGCATCGATCGGCCCGGAACGCCCCACCTCCGAGCGCAGGGCCTGGGTCGCCTCGGCAAAGCCACGAGCGAGCTCGACACGGTGACAGGTGATGGAGCGGGCCTCGAGAGCCGCTGTGAGCGATGCCGCCAGCTCGGCGCGGTCGGTGGCGATCACACACAACCGCACCGGCGACACATCCTCGACCGCAGCCGCCGGGGTCGCGAGTTGGCCCGGCGCCGCCGGGGTCGGGGCCGAATCGTCGAAGATCGGCCCGAAGCGGGGGTTTCCTCCACCGTCACTGGCCTGGTTGGCCTCGGCCTTGGCCAGGGCTCGGGGGACAAAAGCCTCGAGCACCCGGGGCAGAGAGGTGACACCGTCGGTGCGCACCACCTCGAGCAGCCGTGGCTCGCCGACCACGGCCACCTCCGAGCCGCCGGCGAAGAGCACCTGCCCGCTGCACCAGCGGAAGTCCTCCCCCATCAGGTAGGCGCCGAGCGGCCCGAGGTCCTCCGGGCCGGGCATGGACCGCAGCGACAGGCCGCCACCCCCAGAGGTTCGCCCGGCCTGGCGGGCTCGTTCCACGGCGGCGGCGACCATCCGGGTGGCGGCGATGGGCGACATGGCGTTGACGGTGACTCCCGCAGGGGTCTGTCTCCCCAGTTGCCACGTCAGGGCGGCCACCGCTCGTTTGGCGCAGCTGTAGGCACCGGCATCGGCCGCTCGCCACCCCGATCCGGAGGTGACACCGAGCACCGTCCCCTGCCCGGCGCCACTCATGAGCGCCAAGGCGGCGCCGAGAACGTTCAGGTAGCCCTGGAGATGCACCGACAGCACGGCCTGCCAGTCCTCCTCGGTGCCCTGGGCGAAATAAGTCTGACGGGTGATGCCGGCCACGTTGACCACGGCGTCGAGCCCACCGTGGTCGTGTGCGACTTCCCGGAACAGACCGTCCACGGCCTCGCCGTCGGTAACCGACACTGACGAAGCTCGGGCTGCGCCACCGGCCGCCACGATCCGCCCGGCGGTGGACTCCTGAGGCTCGGGGAGTCTCTCCGACCCGTCGAGGGTCACGAGGGGATCAACGGTGACCACGAACCAGCCGCCTCGGCCGAGCTCCTCGGCGATGGCGGCACCGATCCCACCCCCGCCGCCGGTCACGACGGCGACGCGTTGACGCCCGCTCACGATGCCGCCGACCGGACCTTGATCTCTAGCCCCTCGAAGCGGCCGGCTTCCACCCACTGCTCGAGCAGGTCGCGGTAGCCGAACCAGTCCCCCATGCCGCGTCCGTAGTTGCCGTTGCGTGGGTTCAGCGCCTCGGGATGGCCCTCGTTGTTGATGCGCGACGGTGTGCAGGCGGACATGACGCCGCTGGCGTCGATGAAGGAGTCGACGACCTTCTGCGTCCAGCCTTCCTCGGCCTCGGCACTGACGTCGAACACCTCCACCCCACGCTCCTCGAGCAACTGGACCGCTCCCCCGACGAACTCGGCTCCCAGGACCGCCAACTGGGTGTAGTTGACCGTCACCACCGCCTGCTGCCCCGGTGCGGGCATGACGAACAGGTTGGGAAAGCCGCGGCTCATTATCCCGAACAGGCTGGCGGCGCCGCCGGCCCACTTGTCGGCCAGCGTCAGACCACCTCGCCCCACGATCTCGTGGCCGGCACGGCGGAACAGCGGTGTGAGCTCAGCCTCGAAGCCCGTCCCGTAGATGAGGCAGTCGACCTCGTACTGCTTCCCACCGACGATCGGTCCCCGCTCGGTGATCCGATCGATCCCGGCCGGGCAGTCGACCAAGGTGACGTTGGGGTTGTTGAAGGCGAGCAGGTACTCGTCGTGGAAGCACGGCCTCTTGCACAGGTAGCGGTACTGGGGCTTCAAGATCTCAGCGGTAGCCGGGTCGGCCACCAGCTCCTCGACCCGGCGCCGGTGCTCCTCCATGATCTGGTAGTCGAGCTCCTCGGCGCTGCGCAGGTACTCGGCTGTCGTCATGCCGTGGCGCCGGGGGGGGTGTTGGACGGCGGCATAGTGACGGGTCCAGCCGTCGTCGACCTGGTCGACGTCCACGGGCCGGCCCAGCATGATCGACTGGAAGTTGTCCATGCGGGCTCGCTGCCAGCCCGGCTCGAGCGAGTGGGCGAAGTCGGGGTCGGTGGGCCGGTTTCCCCTCTCCCCGATGGCGGAAGGCGTGCGCTGGAACACGTACAGGTGCTTGGCCGACTCGGCCAGCGGCGGCACGCACTGGATGCCGGTGGCCCCGGTGCCGATGAAGCCGACCACCTTGTCGGCCAACTTGGACAGTCCCTCGTCGGGGCCGCCGCCGGTATAGCCGTAGTCCCAGCGAGCGGTGTGGAACGAACGGCCCCCGAAGTCCTCCATGCCGGGAATGGTCGGGAGCTTCATGAGGTTCAAGATGCCCACCGCCAGCACGTACCACCGACTGCTGATCTCGTCACCACGGTCGGTGCGGATCCGCCACCGGGCGGTGTGCTCGTCCCACTCGGCTCGGGTCACGCCGGTATGGAACAGGGCGTCGCTCGTGAGGTCGAACCGCTCGGCGATGGCCTCGAGGTGCCCGAGGATCTCCCCGCCGAAGGCATAGCGACGGGTGGGTACGTAGTCGAGCTCCTCGAGCATCGGGATGTACATGTACGACTCGACGTCGCACATGACACCCGGGTAGCGATTCCAGTACCAGGTGCCACCGATCCCGCCGGCCTGGTCGACGATCCGGATCCGCTGCACGCCGGCCTTGCGGAGATGGGCGGCGGCCAGGACCCCGGCGATCCCACCGCCCACGACCACGACATCGACCTCGTCGGACAGCGCCTGGCGCTCCACCATCGGGGTAAAGGGGTCGTTACGGTAGCGGGCGAAGTGCTCGTCGGTGCGCAGGTCGCGGATGGCGGCCCGGCCTGGGACCAGCCGCTTGTCCCGTTCAGCTAAGTACCTGGCCCGTACGGCCTCAGGGTCGAACGACGCGTCGCCGCCCTCTGCTGCCCCTGGTCCCTTGGCCTCGGGCGAGGGCGCCGTGGGGTCGGATCCAGCCATGTTCCAACCTTACTGTCCGCACCGCCGAACCTGACAATGGCGTCAGGGATTGCCCGCCGGGCCGGCGCCGTGCCCCTTCGACAGGGCGTAAAGCACCTGACCGGCCGCCGCATGACCAGAGAGCACGGCACCCTCCATGTAGCCGTTCCAGGTCGGCGAGATGTCGGTGCCCGCCCAATGGATCCTGCCAATGGGCTTGGTAAGAGCCGGACCGTAGGAGGTCCATACCCCCGGGGCGAAGTAGACGTTGTAGCAACCGCCTGTGTACTGCTCCATCGACCAGTTCATCTCGATGTACCCGATCGGCGCAGGACCACCCGGGAAGAACTGCGAAAAAGCAGCAAAAGTGGCGGCCTGGCGCTCAGCCGCCGACTTCTGGCCCCACACCCGGCCATCCGAAGCATCCATGAAGCCGACGAGCACACCTGGGGACACGTCATTGCTGTTCGTCGTGGATGGGTCATTGGTATAGGGCGTGTTGTCGAAAGTGCTGGAGATAGGTCCGATGTCGCTGGTTGCCTGACCAGCGAGACCTTGTGCTCGCCAATACGGGGTCGGATAAAGAGCCTGCACCTTGATGGTCGATCCCATCGGCGCCCGCTGGACCAACTGATCACGAAGCCCGCCGTCGAACGTGGCCATAGGCGGGTCGTATTGGATGCGACCCGTCAACGTCGGCGGCAGGGCGACAATCACCGCCTGACCCGACACGGCATAGCCGTCACCCGACACCACCACGCCACTCGACGACTGCGAGATCTTGAGCACCGGGACCCCCAGCACCACCCGGTCACCGAGCTGTTCGGCCATCCGGATCGAGATCAGCTGGGCCCCGCCGATGAACCGACTGTCCTGGGCGCCGTTAGACGTGTCGATCATGTTGTCGAGATTTCCGCAGCCGGCGATCGACGTCAGCACATCCAACATGGACTGGTCCCGCGGATCACAAGGGCCGCTGATGGACTCGGCTGCCAGAGTGGTGAGGGCGTAGGTCGGCGACGTCGGATCCTGGTCCGGCGGGGTGAGGTTTTGGCGCATCCAGGTGTCGACCGTCATCGAATCCCATATGAGGGCCTGCTCGGGCGTAGGCGTCGCCCAGGGCTTGGTGGGATCGACCTTCTTGGCCATTTCGTTCCACTGGTACAGGGCGCAGCCGGCGTTGGGAGAGCCGGGGCGCCTGTGTCGGGCCGCAGCGGAGCGGCGCCGAGCTTCTCGGGGAGGAACAGTTTTGCCCCTACAGCCGACGTCCCGAGGAACGCACGCCTGCTCAGACGAAAGGGGCCGCCACCCACGGTCGAACCTAAGCACGCTCGCTCTGTCGTGGTCAAGGACAGGGACTCGGCCGGGGCCCAGTTCGCTACCCCTTGCCAGCTGCGTCACCGCTACGCCATGATGAGTTGCGTCGCAGCGGCGCTGACGGTCGGGGGCCCGAGCGTATGCCCGGGGACGGGCATCTCAAGGCGGTGGTTCCCTATGTCACACGACGTGCCTAAACGGTTCGGTCGGCGCGCCTTCCTCGTGCGCACCGGAGTCATCGGTGCGGCCCTGGCCCTTGCCGATTCGAACCAGTTCCCCGGTCTGTCGCCGTCGGCCTCCACGCTGTCGCCGTCCCAACTGGCCCCGGTGTTCGACGCCCTGGCCTCCGACACCATCAACGGCCTGGTGGCCTTCGTCGTACCGGGGCCAGATCCCTACTCCATCGCCCAGGGCGTGTCCGACGTGGCGCCGGGCGGCATCGACGCCCTGGCAACGGGATTCATGCTCAATGCCCTCGACAATTTCTACCCGGTCCCTCAGGAGCCGCTGCGGTTGTTGGCTCAATCGCTGTGCACGGGCATCAACGACAACCTCCCCGAGATCCCCGGTCTCCCCGTCGTGACGCGATTGGCCGAGCAGCTCGACCTCGCCCTGGGAGCGGCGAACAGCGGCCAGGGAACGTTCCCTCTGTCGTTGATGGTGGCGTTGCTGCTCAATTTCCTGGCGACGTTGATCGACCCGACGGCCGTGAACGGAGACTTCCTCTCCCCATTTGCCCGGCTGAGCTTCGCCCAGAAGACCCAGGCCTTCGCTCTGCTCGAAGGAGAGGCGTCGACGGTGGCAGCCATGATCGACTCCAATCTCTCCGAGCCGGCCAAGGAGTCACTGTCGGGACTGCTCGAGTTCCTCGGAGGCGCCCTGGTCGAATTCGCAGCCTTCGGGACCTACAGCGAGTTCGGTGCGTTCGACGCCTCGACCCGCACCGTCACGATGACGCCGGTGGGCTGGACCATCTCCCAATACTTGACTGTCGCGCCGGGCAGACGGCCCCCCGAAGGTTGGGACGAGATGAAGGGCTACCTGGGCGGCGAGACCCAGGCATCGGCGTAGCGGGCATCGGCAAACCAGGCAGCGGCGAAGCACCCGAAGGGCAGAGGAGAACGCATGGCACGTGACGTGATCGTGGTCGGCGCAGGCGGTGGGGGCCCGGTGCTGGCCAAGGAGCTCGCCGCCCAGGGCCTCGACGTGCTGCTGCTCGAGGCCGGGCCCTTCTATACGAAACCTGATCGGGACTGGGTCCATCTTGAGAACGAGGCCAACAACCCACTGACCGGCTACTTCCGCTTCGGGCCGGCCGATCGGTCCCAGCCGGCCTGGTACCGCGAGACCCCGCAGAACTCGTTCCTCTGGCAACTGGCCGGCGTGGGTGGGACGACGCTGCACTACTACGGGAATTGCCCCCGGGCCATGCCGGGGGTCTTTCAGGGGTACTCCGGAGCCGACGCGTCGGCCTATGACAGCGCCGTGTTCCCTTTCACCTACGCGGAGTTGGTGCCTTACTACGAATGGGTGGAACACACCCTGCCGGTGCAGACGGCGGCTCAAGGAACCAAGGAAGAGGTCTTCTTCGCCGGAGCCGCAACCCTTGGCATCCCCCACAACACGAACAAGAACGTATCCGTGCCCTCGTATCGGGCCCAGGAAAACGCCATTCTTCAACCCGGCGGCACCGCCGGCGTGACCACCGTCGCACAGGGGCAAGCCATCTACCCGCACGGCACCGGCTGTACCTTCTGCGGTTACTGCTTCCAGGGCTGCAAAGAGCCGTTCGGCGCTCCTTTCAACCTGAAGGCCAAGCGCACCACTTTGGTGTCCTATGTCCCCATGGCCCTGACGGCGGGGGCGCCGGGCTCATGGGCACCGCACGGCAAGGCCGTGACCCTCGTCCCCAATGCCTTTGCCACCAAGGTCCACACGACGATGGTGCAGGGCGCCTTGCGGGCTTGCGCCGTCACTTGGAGAGACACCGCCACCGGCCAGTTCAATACCGAGGAGGCATCCGTCATCGTCATGGCTGGGGGCACCACGGAGAACCCCCGTCTGTGGCTGAACAGTGGCCTGCCCAATCCGAATGGGTGGGTGGGCCAGGGGTACACCGACCACTACTTCGACTGGCTGGTGGGGGTGTTCGCCAATGACACCTTCAGCTCGCGCGGCGTCGGATCTTCAGCTCGCGTGGACTGGCCCGGACGGGGCGGTCTCGAGCAGGTCGGGCTCCCCCCGGCATTGCAGGCATTCAGCCTCATGTTCTCCAACAGCGGCATGCGGGGGTACTACTCCAACGGAGCGGGCTCGACCGACTACGGAGGAGGCCCTCTCACCGATCCCTCGTGGGACGGGCCGACGGGTCGGACCGTCGGCAAGGAGCTCAAGTCGATGCTGTCGAACATCGACAAATTGGTCAACGTGCTCGTCATCACCGATGACGACGTGCAGCCCGAGAACCGGGTCACCTTGTCCGCCCTCAACGCCGACGACCACGGCCCGGTGGCCAAGGTGGAGTTTCCAAGAGGAACCCGCTCGCACCGCACCGTGGCCAACCGCGAGTTCATGGCCCGCAAGGCGGGCGAGCTCTTGCGCGGCGCCGGTGCGACCAAGGTGATCCGCCTGGACTGGCCACCGTTGATCCTCCATGTCCAGTCAACGATGCGGATGGGGGTATCGGAAGCTGACTCCGTCCTCGACGCCAACGCCAAGTCCCGGTGGGTCGACGGCCTCTATATCGCAGACAACTCGGCCCTGGCCAACGCCCTCGGTGGCCCCAATCCGACGCTCACCTGCCAGGCGCTGGCCACCAGGACCGCCGAGCGGATCAGCCAATTCGAGTTCGGCGGTGATGCCTTCGTCTCGAGTGGTTCGCCGGTGGTCTCCACCGACCCCGCCATCACCGCCGCCCTGCCGCCCGAACTGGCCTAGCGCTCGCCGGCCGAAGCGTCCGGCTCAGGGCCGGACGGTGACGGTAAAGGTCCAGCTGGCGCGCTGTCCGGTCACCGACGTCACCGTGGCCCGCACGGTGTGGACGCCGATCACGAAGTCGTGGACGAAGATGGTGGGCAGTAGGTCGCTTCCACTGAACTCGTGGTAGCCCGACGTCCCCGTGGTGCCGTCGCCGAAGTCCCACTGCACCGGCCCCAACGTGGCCTGCTCCAGGGCCACCCCGTTGGGCGGCCCGTAATTGAGCGTCCCCTCGGGGAGATCGGGCGGTGAGTAGACGGCCAGCAGCTGCACGGCCGCCCGGCCCCCGGGACCGGCGACGGCATCGAAAGGCCCACCCACTACCTGCAGCCCCGGTGCCACCGACTGGGTCACGGTGAATGGCAGTGGCGTGGCGGCGGCCACCGTGGTGGCGAAGCCCAGCGCCTGCAGATCGGCGACCTGGCCCTTGATGACGACGTCGCCGGCCTCGGGTGCCACCGAGTTGGTGAACCCGTCGGAGGGGTAGACGGCCGCCGCCAAGGCCGACTCCCAGGCCGGGTAGAAGTAGCCGATGTCGTCCTGGGCCTCTGACAACCCGATCACGAGGTCCGCTCCCCACGCCGCATCGGCAATGGTCTCGCGCACCTCGGGGAAGCCCTCGCCGGGCTCCGAGACCACGGCCACGTTCCCGAGCCGGAAAGCCGTGAGCCAGGTCCCCACCATGTTCCCCACCTGGTAGGGGGCGGTGTCGGCCCGGTCGATGGGGTACTGCCCACTGGCCTGGAGCACCTGCTGCTTCTGGGCGTCGGGCAGGTGATTGGCTTCAACCAGCGCCAGCAGCGCCGCATTGGTGCCCGGGAAGCGCACGAAGCGCTGGCTGGCCCCAATCACGTCGCTGGTCAGGAAGTGCCCGCCTCGCACGGCCACGTCCACCAGGTCGGCGGCCTGCTCGGCCAGCAGCGGCATGTAGTGGGTGTCGGTGGCCTGCACCGGTGTCTCTTCGCGCCCCAAGGTGCCGGGGCCGACCATGGCCACACCGCCGAATTGCGCCTCCAGAGTGCTGCGCACCACGCCCGGGTAGTCGGCGTCCAATGCGTCCATGCAAGCCCCACACACGATGTCGGGGTGGGCCGGCACGGTGGCGTAGGTGGCGATGGTGGCGCCGGTGCCGGCGTCCACCGCCCGCACCACGGCCAGCAACGGGTCGCCGGCCCAGCCCGGATAGGCGTCGTACTGGGCCAGGTTCACGTCGTCGAGGGCGGTGGCATCGGCGCTGCCCACTTCGATGTGGGCGGGCCTAGCGGCCCGGGCTGCCTGGACCAAGGCGGCCTGCTCGGCCTCGGTCACCTGGGCCAGATAGGCCACCGGAACAGGGCCCCACAGGCCCTGCAAGGTGGGCTCGGCGTGTCCGTGGGTGGCTTGGATGATGATGTCGGCGGCCGACATCGCCGGCCCCACCCGGTCGGCGTCGATGGCCCGTGCCGCGCCCTGTCGGGCGACGGTGATGCCGTAAGCGGCACCCTCCTGGTAGGCGGCGAACTCGCCTTGGGAGTCCACCGCCTCGAGCTCCACGGCCCGACTACCGTTGCTCACATAGAGGGCCCGCACCGACAGCGGGGCCCCGACCACGTGGCCCGCGGCGATGGGGGGGCTGGCCCCGAAACCGCCGGCGTAGGTCGTGACGGTGGGGTCGATGCCCACCGAAGCAGCACCCACCTCGAAACGCGCCGGGGTCGGGACGGCGCCGGGCGCCGGGCCGGCGCCGGCCCCGTGGGCCACCGACGGCCAGGCCACCACGGCCAGGGCCGAGACCAGCACGACAGCCGGGCGACGCACGGCTACGGGTACTTAGGTGCGGTGGCCGGGCAGCCGGCGCGCATGTCGGTGCACGTCGTCTTGGCCCCCCCGCCGGGCGGGGTGAGCGAGTACTCGGAGTCGTAATAGAACGACAGGCGATCGGCCGCCGACAAGCCGGCGATCCGGTATGGCACGTTGCCGGCGGCGGTGTCGGCCGGGTCGGCAGCGGCCTGGGTGGCGCTATAGGTCCCGGCCCCGATGGAATGCACGTCGGAGCTCGAGTCGAAGGTGGTGGCCACCAGCCGGTTGTAGCCCGAGGCCAGGCCCCGCAGGTACCGGTCGAACCAGGCCAGCGTGTAGTAGAAGGCCACCCGCTCACCGAGCCGGCTGGCCGGCAGGATGTAGGGCACGTAGCTGTACTCGAGGTGCATCGAGCTGCGCAGGGCCACCTGCATGGTGTCGGTCTTGGCCGCTACCAGCTGGGCGAAGGCACCGGCCTTGGACTGCGGGTCGGGCGGCGCGCTCATGGGCTCGGGATTGAAGAAGTACTCGGAGTTAATGCCGAGCGCCGGGGTGGTGTTGGTCGGGTCGACCGGGGCGGTGGAGGGCAGGCCGGCTGGGATCTGCGAGGCGCAAGGCCCCGACGTAGTGGCCAGGTTGTCCCATGCCACCACTGCCTTCACCCGCGGGTCGCACTGGCCGAGCTCGCTTACCGCTGACGCCCCGAGCGAATGGCCGGCGATGCCCACCTCGGCCGTATCGACATCTGCATAGTCCGGGTTGTAGCTATCCCCCGACACCGCCGGGCTCGAGTACGGAGCAGCCGGGGTGGACAGGAACCAGTTCAGGGCGTCCTCGGCCCCCTGGTAGAAGTTGTAGCTCTGCTGGAAGGGCACGCCGGCGCACAACTGCTGGCTCTGGAGCTCTGCCGCCGTGGGCGTGCACGTGGCCGGCAAGGTGTCGGAGTTGCCCTGGCCCTGGACGTCGTAGGTCATGACCATGTAGCCGGCTTCGGCCAGGCCCTCAGCAGCCCAGAAGTACATCTGCTGGTATCCCTGGATGGAACCGGTGGTGATGACCACCGAGGGATAAGGGCCCTTCACCGACGCCGGGGGTTCGAACACGAAGCCGTTCAGAGTGGCGCCGTCGTTGGCCGGGAAGCTGACGGGAGTCACGCGGCCGCGAGAGGCGGCTGTGAAGCGAGCCAAGGTGCGAAACGGGTCGGTGGTGGTACCGCCCGGTACCAGCTGGCCGAGGGTCAGGTGCAGGTGGCCGGGGGTCTCGGCCATGGCCAGGTTCTGGGCCACGAAGAGGCCGGGGGTCTCGGACCAGAAGGTGGAGCCGAAGGCGGGGCTGCCGTACTCGTCGGCCATGCGCTGGGTGGCGCAGTACTGGTTCTCCTCGTCGCGAAGCGTCCACGCCGGTGTGCCCGGAGCCGGATTGCCGGCCGGGCCGGTGCAGTCCACCGTGGTCCCCGCAGGTAAGGCCGCCGCATAGTGCGCCACCTCGGCTCGCGCCAACGCCGACAACGCCGACAGCGGGCTCGGCACGCTGGCGGCGGACGGGGCCGTCGACGTCCCTGCGGCCAGGACCGGCACCACCACCATGGCGGCGGCAGCGGCCGAGCCCAACGACGCCAGGCTCCAGCGCCCGGCCCCCTTGCGCCGCAGAGATGACTTCAGCAGTCGACCGGGTGTGGACAAGGTGGTCATGGGGTCTCCTCGGTGGTCGGGCCTACAGGCGTCACGGCCACCGGTCGGAGATGTCGCCGGACACCAGACTCAAAGGGCCGATGACCCTCTGTCTGTGCCCGTGTCGGTCGTGCTCCGCCGCTCAACCGTGTCCGCCCTATGCCGAAGGCACCACCGCCGTGGGCCTGGTGCGAACGCTACCGCTGCCCCGGGCCCCGTGTCGAGAAGCCATTATGGGATTGGCGCGCGGTAGCGATCGGGCGCGGCGGCGAAGCGCTCGCCACAGCGTTCCGAGCAGAACCACACCGTCGCCCCCCCATGCTGCGCTGACGCCGGAGCGTCGGCTGGGCGCACCTGCATCCCGCACACCGGGTCGGTGAAGTATTCAGGGTGGGCGGCCCCACGATGCAGGGCGTAGATGGCCAGCACCAAGACCAGCGCTCCGACGTTCAGGTAGGTGGTGGCGTCCCAGGCCAGGTGCATGGGCACGATGGCCCCGCTCCGGTGCCGCGGGATCAGCCCGGCCGCTTCGGCCAGCTCCTCGACCAAGAAGCCCGACGCCGCCATGACGGCCCAGAACCACAGCGCCATGCGCAGCGCCACGGCGGTGCCGTAGTAGCGGCGGTAGACGAGCAGCAACGGGAAGGTGAGCAGGTCGGCGAAGAGAAAGCTCACCACGCCCCCGAAGCTGATCCCGCCCCGGTACAGCGCGGCGGCCAGGGGCACGTTCCCGATGGAGCACACGAAGCTCACCAAAGCCACCAAGGGACCCACCACCACGTTCTCCGCCGTGGTCCACAGGCCGTGTCCGTGAAGGAAGACGGCGTGCCACCACCGGGTGGGCACGATCACGGTCAGCGCGCCGGCCACTAGGTAGCCGACGGCCAGTTCCCGTCGCACCATGACCAGGTCCCCGATGGTGTATCCGGCGGCGGCGGACCACTGTTTCCTCGAATGCCACCGGCGGCGGTCGGAGTGGGGGACGGGCTCGATGCCGGGCTCGATGCCGGGCTCGATGCCGGGCTCGCTGTCGCTTTGGCCTTGGCCGAAGCCGGCGAAGGCCGGCGAGCGCACCACCACGGCGCCGGTCAGGGCCAGCAGGACGATCATTACGGCCCCACCGGTGAACTCGGCGGCGGCGAACTGCCATCCCATGAGCACCACGAGCACGATGCCGAGCTCCACCACCAAGTTGGTGGAAGCGAACATGAACACCATGGCGGCCACGAAGTCGGCCCCCTTGCGCACGAGGGCCCTGGCCATGGCACTCGCCGCGTAGGAGCACGACGATGAGGCCATGCCGAGCCCGGCCGCCCGGGCCACCGAGAGCGGCCGGTGATCGCCGAGCAGGCGTCGCATGGCCGAGCGGGGCACAAAGGCCTGCACCGCGCCGGACAACGTGAAGCCAAGGACGAGAGGCCACAGCGTCTGCCAGAACATGAAGCCCCCGGCCCGCAGGCTGCGACCGAGGACGACCACGGCGTGGGTCACGAGCGCACCAGGCGGCCGATGGCGGCGGCGGCTTCCGACAGCTTGGCCTCGGCTTCAACTCCCCCCGACGAAAGCGCTTGCGCCACGCAGTGGCGCAGGTGGGCGTCGAGCAGCTCCATGGCCACGGCCTGCAGGGCCCGTGTGGCAGCCGAGATCTGGGTCAGGACGTCGATGCAGTAGGCGTCCTCGCCGACCATCCTCTCGATCCCCCGGACCTGGCCATCGACCCGGCGCAGCCTTCGGGCCACTTTGTCCTTGTCGTGGTGGTAGCCGGGGAGCGCCGATGCCGTCATGCACCCATGATACCCCTGGGGGGTATTTATCGTAGCGAACGAGCCGATCCCGGTTGACCGGTCGCCGGCGGCGGTGGAATGTGGAGTACCGGGTGGGGCGGGTCGGCGGCGGCCGGCGGAGAGCCCACACCGGCCGAGGCGGAGAGGCGGCCCATGACCAAGCGGATCCGGAGGAGCGCCCTGTGCGCCGTGGTGGCGGCGGCCGCGGGCCTGTTCGCGCCAGCAGCGGCGTCGTCCACCTCGCCGGCCTGGGCGGCCTCCTCGGCCCCGCGATATGGCACCCATGGGCTGTGGGTCACAGACAGCGCCGGCCGGCGCTTAGTCCTGCGAGGCGTGGACGTCATGGGGGCCGAATTCACCCCGACTTCGCAGCCGCTTCCCTACGGACCCTCCGACTTCGCCGCCATCAGGGCCACCGGGGCCACCGTGGTGCGCATCCCGATCGCCTGGGCCAACATCGAGCCGAGGCCGGGCTTCTACGACCCGGCCGCCATCGCCCGGGCCGTGCAGGTCGTGCGCTGGGCCGGCCAGGCCGGCCTGCTCGTCGTCCTCGACATGCACCAGTGGGGTTGGTCACCGTGCTTCGGTGGCAACGGCGTGCCGGCCTGGGAGGCCTCGCCGTGCCCCGACCTGGCCGGCACCGTCGGTTCGGTGCCCGGTGTGTCGGCCGTACCCGGCGAAGGCCTCGCCGTGGGCACCGGCATCGGGCAGTTCGTCGATCCTGCCCCCTCCGAGACGGCCTTTTGGACCACCACTTCCCTCCAACAGCAGTTCACCGAAGCCTGGGTGGACGTGGCCCGAGCGCTCGGCGCCCCCAAGTGGCTACTCGGCTACGACCTGTTGAACGAGCCGCCCAACGGGCTCATTCCCCCGGGCGTGTTCGAAGGGAGGGTGCTGCCCGCCTTCTACCGGATGGTCGGCAGCGCCCTGCGACGAGTCGACCCCGGAGCGCTGCTCTTCGTCGAGCCGGCCCTGGTGCACTCGGCGGCCACGGCCGCCTCGTCTTTTGCGGTGCCCATCGGCCTGCCGCGCGTGGTCTACGCCGCCCATGAGTACGGCACCAGCCTTAACGACTCGGCCGGGGATGTGGCCGACGTGGCCGGACCCAGCCAGTTCGCCCCCGACCTGGCTCTCACCCGCCTGCAAGCCCAACGCATGGGGGCCGCCTGGTGGCTCGGGGAGTGGGGTGCGGTCAACCCCTACAGCACCCTCAGCTACGACTCAGGCGCCTACAACGGCGACATGCTGAACGCCCAGGACGCCGACATGCTCGGCTCGGCCTACTGGACCTACGTGCACGGCGGCTACTGGGCCCAGTCCGACGTCACCCGCATGGCCCCCTTCGCCGTGGCCGGGACGCCGGAGTCGTTCTCCACCGGTACCCACGCCATGACACTGCGGTGGGCGGCCACCGGGGGCACAACAGCCATCTCGCTGCCGGCCGGCACGAGACCGGTGCTGCAGGTGAGCACCGGCGCATTGGTCTCGAGCGTCGTGGTCGACACCGACGGCACGGTGGTGCCGTCCGGCGGAGCGGTGGGTCCTCACGGAGGGTGGATGGAGATCGTGGCCTCCCCCGGCACGGTGCAGGTCGAGCTCGCCGCCTGAATCAGGCCACGCGGACAGCTACCTCCATGGAGCGCGGCACGCCGTCGTGGTCCATGAGTGACATGGAGGTCTGCAGCACCGACGTGAGGGTGGCCGCCGGCATGGGCCGGGCGAAGTAGTAGCCCTGTGCGATGGAGCAACCGATGGAGCGCAGATGGTCGAGCTGCTCCTTGGTCTCCACGCCCTCGACCACCGTGGTGGTCCCGATGGCGGCTGACAGGTTGATCACGGCCGACACGATCGCTGACTTCACCGGGTCGATGTCGATCTTCTCCACGAAGCTCTGGTCGACCTTCACCACGTCCACCGGGAAGGTGGCCAGGTAGCCGAGTGCCGAGTACCCGGTGCCGAAGTCGTCGATGGCCACCTTCACCCCGAGGCTGCGCAGGCGCATGAGGATCTGCGAGGTGCGCTCGGCGTCCTCCATGGCCAGGCTCTCGGTGATTTCGAGGCACATCTGCGAAGGGTCGACGCCGGTCGACACCAGCACCTCCTCGACCTCCTCGACCAGCCCGGCCTGCTGGAACTGGCGGGCCGACAAGTTGACGCACACGCTCAGAGCGACGCCGAACCGCTGGCGCCACTCCCGGGCTTGGCGACAGGCACGGTCGAGCACGATCCGGCCGAGCGGCAAGATGAGTCCGGTGTCCTCGGCCAGGCCGATGAAGTGCGCCGGCGCCAGCAGCCCACGGGTTGGGTGCTGCCAGCGCACCAGGGCCTCTGCCCCGACGACCTGTCCGTCGACGGTCGAGACCAGTGGCTGGTAGTACACGACGAGCTCGTCGCGCTCGAGAGCGTGGCGCAGGCCAGCTTCGAGGTCGATGCGCTCGGCCGAGCGCACACCCATGGCGTCCACGTCGAAGACCTCGTAGTAGCCGCCGCGGCCCTTGGCCTTGGCCTGGTACATGGCCACGTCGGCATCGTGTAGGACGTCGTCGCGCGACATATCGGGAGAGGTGAGGGCGATGCCGATGCTCACCGTGGCCACCACCTCGTGGCCGTCAGGCAGGGCGATGGGCTCCCGCATGCGGTCCAGGATGCGCTGGGCGCAGGCCACCGAGTCCTCGGGAGTGGCCACGGCCTCGAGCAGCAAGGTGAACTCGTCCCCGCCGAAGCGGGCCAGCATGTCGCCCGGGCGCACGGCGGTCTTGAGACGGTCGGCGATGGCGATGAGCAGCTGGTCACCGGCGTGGTGGCCCAGGCTGTCGTTGATGATCTTGAAGCGGTCGACATCGGCGAAGAGAACGGCGTGGACCTCCTCGCTTCGCTGGGACCGGCGCAGCGCATGGTCCAGGTGGTCGAGGAAGAGCCGGCGGTTGGGCAGCCCGGTAAGAGCGTCGTGGAAGGCGTGGCGGGCCAGTTGCTCCTCGAACTCCTTGCGCTCGGTGATGTCGCGGAACACGAGCACGGCGCCGGTGGCCGCGCCGCTGTCCATGATGGGCGACACGGTGAAGGCTACGTGGAAGGTGGTCCCGTCGCCGCGGGTGAAGCGGGTGTCGTAGTTCGTGATGGTGTCGACCTTGGCCATGGCCCGCAGGGCCGGGGCCAGGATGAAGCTCGGGGCCCGCACTCCGCCGAAGTCGAGGCCCGACTCGAGCTCATGCCCGCGAAGCTCGCGATCGGCGTGCCACCCCAGCATGTCAGCCGCCGCCGGGTTCATGAAAGTGATCTGCCCGGAACGATCCACGGCGCACACGCCCTCGCCGAGGCTGGACGTAATGGCCGACAGGCGCTCGCGCTGCTGGCGCCCCTCCTGGTAAAGAGCAGCGTTGGTGAGGGCCGTGGCTCCCACGGCGGCCAGGGCGTCGAGCAGGGCCTGGTCGGCGTTGTCGAAGGGCTCGGCCCGGCTGCGGCCCGACACGCTCAGCAGAAGCGGGTCATCGGTCAGCGACAACGGGGCGCCGAGCGACCCGTCGGTATCGGCCCGGTCGGTCAGCTTGGCGTCGTTGCAACGCAGCAGCTCCTTGGCCGAGTGCAAGATGGCGTCGGTCGTCTCGTCGGTCCCCATCGTGCGGTTGATCTCCAACGTGGCCTCGAACAGCCCCCGGAGACGGGCCCGGTCGTGCCGAGCCTCGAAGTGCCCGGCCAGGACCTGGCGCAAGAACACCAGGGGAACCACGGCCAGCGGCAGGGCCCAGCCGTAGGAAGCGACCACCAGGGCGGCGGGGATGGCCACGGCGATGCAACCGCCGCTCAGCAGCATCCGCACCTCGATGCCATCGAAGAGGGCCTTGCGCCACGAAGCTCCGGTGGCGCCGAGGATGCTGGCCATGGCCACGCTGTTCACCACGAAGAAGGCCAGCGCACCAGCTACCGCCGCGGCGATGTCGCGCGGCGTCAGGTTCGTGCCGCTGTGGCCGAGGGTGCCGAAAACCACCGTGCCCATCCACACGGCGGCCATCATCTGGCCGCAGTTGAACACCGACTTCACGATGGGACGGCGCCGGAAGGCCTGAGCCAGCACGGTGGCCACGGCCACGGTGGCCACCGCGGCGCTGGCTGGAGCCAGCAGGACCAGGACGATGAAGAAACCCTCGTCCACGTGCATGGTCTCGGATTGCTGCTCCCGGTACATCACGAGTGGCCACAGCCAACTCGTCACCCACAGCACGCCGAAGACCGACAACACGGCCAGGACCTTGAAGCTCGGGGTGGAGATCTGGGTCAAGCCGTGAGCGGCGAACCCGGACGCGACAAGGCCGGCCATGCCGGCCGCTCCGATCACAGCCTTGGCCCGCAGCGGCAAGCTCACGGCGCGCCGCCCACCTCAGGACTCAAACGCTTCAGTTCCACGACGATCCGTTCCAGGACCCGCCGTTCCAGGCCCCGCCGTTCCAAGCGCCACCGTTCCAAGCGCCACCGTTCCAGGCCGAACCATTCCAAGCCGATCCGTTCCAGGCCGATCCGTTCCAGGCCCCACCGTTCCACGTGACGGCGTTCCAGGCCGAGCCGTTCCAGGCGCCGCCGTTCCAAGCGCCGCCGTTCCAGGTGAATCCGTTCCAAGCGCCGCCGTTCCAGGCGCCACCGTTCCAAGCGCCGCCGTTCCAAGCGCCACCGTTCCAAGCGCCACCCGAGAACGAGCCGCTGAAGTTGGCGCCGTTCCAGGCCGAGCCGGCCCAGCGACTCGGCAGCGACACGGTGCTGCCCCACATGGTGGGCTGCGTCGGGGTGGATTGCGACAGGTGGACACTGTTGCCCGACCCGAGGGCTAGGGCGCCGGGAAGGTTGAGGGCGCCATGGCCGTCCACGAACGGGTTGCCCACCGGCCCGGGCGCAGCGCCGGCCAGCAGCCGGCCCTTCACGTCATTGGGGGAGGCGCCGGGGATGGACTCGAGCATCAGGGCGGCGGCGCCACTGGTGATCGCCGCGCTGAAGGAGGTGCCGGACCCGACGAAGTTGCCGGTGCCGATGCGAGCCGACGGGTTCTGCAGGTCGACGGTGGAGCCCGGGGCCCGCAGGCTGATGACCGAACGGCCCGACGCCACCAGGTCGGGCTTGATCCAGCCGTCGGGCGCCGTCGGGCCGACGCTCGAGAAGGTGGTCATCGTGTCGTCGGAGGTGGAAGCAGTCCCTTGGTCGTCGAGGGCGCCGGCCGTGATGACGAGCGGGTCGTCGCCCGGCGAGAGGATGGTGCCGTTGAACGGCCCGGCATTGCCCGCCGCCGCCACCACCACCATGCCGGCCTTCCAGGCCGCCTCCACGGCGTGGTCGAGGGGGTTAATCACGGTGGAGGTGAGGGGGAGCATCCCGAAGGACAGGTTCATCACGCCGATGTGGTCGACGTTGCGGTTGGCGATTACCCAGTCGATGCCGGCCAGCACGGTGGCCAGGTCGGTCTGACCGCTCGCCCCGGCCACCTTCACCGATATCAGGCCGGCCCCGGGAGCCTCGCCGGTGTACTGCCCGCCGGAGGAGGCGCCGTTGCCGGCTATCAGGCCGGCGACGAAGGTGCCGTGGCCGTAGCTGTCCTGGAAGGGGTTGCCCTCACCGGAGAGGTCGACGCCACCCACCAGCCGGCCGGCGAAGTCGGGGAGGTTGTCGATGCCGGTGTCGACCACGGCCACGTTCACACCCTGGCCGGTGTCACCCTGCGCCCACAGGGCGGTAGCCCCGCTCTCCTGGGCGAAGACGGCCGCCGGGGCGCGGGTGGGTGCGGTGGTGGTGGCGTCCTGCACGGAGATGGCCACGTCGGGCGTGACGACCACGCCGGGCGTGGAGCCGAGGGCGGCGGCCTGGGCCGAGGTGAGGGCAGCAGCCACCGACTGGGCGTTGTCGTCGCGCTGGAAGACCTGACCTCCCGCGCTGCCCACATCGGCCAGGGCGGCCGAGGCGTCGGGAGCACCGGGAGTGGTGACCACGTAGGCGGCGTTGGGCCCGGCCGGCGTGGATGGCGTGTCGGCCCACGAGGAGCTGGCCGGCAGCCCGACCACAGCGATACCTACGGCGGCAGTGGCCAGCAGCAGCCGGCGGCGCCAGCGGCTAGGGCCGGCGGGACACGACGCGGTGGTGGAGGCCGGCACCCACGAACGAGAACCCTCTGTGCTCATGATGCCTCCCTCCGCACGGAGGGGCATCGGCCGCCATCTATCGACAGCTTGAGGGTCAAGCGCCTCTAATTGTTTTTCATTGGGCGACCGTTGTCCTGTCCCCGCCGGCTCCACGCCCGGCGGGCACAGGGGTCTGGGCAGCGAACTCCCAGATGAGCACCCGAAAAACCAGCCCGTCGGGGCCGGGCGCCTAGTGGATGTTGAAGACAGCCGCCACGATCAGGCCGAGCACCAGCAGCGACCCGGCCCGGCGGGTGTGGACGAAGGCGGCGGCGGCAAACCACAGGGGCCACACCGGGAAGCCCTCGGGGGGGGCGTCGGGCTTGTCCTGGCCGAAAGCCCTCCACACCGGCACGAGCTTCGAGATGGCGGCCAGGGCCAGCAGCGCCGGCCACGGCAGGGCCCGCACGGCCACGCAGGCCACCACCGCCAGATAGAAGGCGGCCATCATGGCCCGGGTGGCGGCCCGGGCCCGGCCCTCGCCCAGCAGCACCGGCAGGGTGTGGATACCGAGGGGCGCGTCGAAGGGCGCCTTGTCGATGTGCTTGCCCATGAGCACCGCCGTGCACAGCAGCCCGTAGGGGACCGACGCCGCCCAGATCTCCCAGGGCAGGTGCCCGACGGCCGAGAAGTACATCCCGCACACCATGAGCGGGCCCCACACCAGAAAAACGTCGGGCTCGCCCAGGCCGCGCTTCTTGAGGCGCAGAGGCGGGGCCGTATAGGCCACGCTCAGCAGGAAACCCCCCACGGCGAAGGCCACCACCGGCCAACCCCGGTACAGCGCCAGCACGACCAGAATGGCCAGGTCGACCACGTTCACGGCCAGGGCGGCGCGAGCGAGGCCCCCTCGGCTGATCATCCCCGACAGCACCGGGTGCGGCGCGTAGAGCGCCCGCGGATAGGAGTCCGTGTCGTTGCCGACCTCCACGTCGAAGAGGTCGTTCATGAGGTTGTTGGCCACATGAGCCAGGACCAGACCGGCAAAGGCCAGTACCAGCAGGCCGGGGTTGAACCCGCGACGGTGCACGGCCAACAAGGTGGGCAGCGCTCCGGCCACCAGGGTCATGGGCAGCACGGCGGCCCGGGTCAGCACCAGCCAACGTGACACCGGGTCGAGGGGGCGTCCGGTCGGCGGGTTGGTGGTCCGCAGCACTTCGACCCAGGCCGACAGGCGGCTCTGGGCAGCACCGGATGAGGGGGCGGCACCCGGTGACGCAGCGGCACCAGGTGAGGAGGGGGTGCCCTGGTCGGGCGTGGGGTCAGGAAGAAGAGTGCTCACGGCGTCGATGCTAACGAGGCCCACCGCCCCCTACGCCATCGCCACTGGTGAGGGCTCGGGGGGCCTGTGATATGAAAATGGCCATGGTGGACCAACCTGCTCACGACCACACCATCGACACCGGCAAGGGCACCTTCGAGCTCAGCGAGCTCGGCCATCTCATGCCGGGCATGGCCGAGATCATGCCCCTGGTGGGCGCCCGGATCTGGAAGTGCTATTACGCCGGCAAGGCCCGCAACCAGGCTCTGGCCCGCTTTCAGCTGAAGGAAGCCGTGAACCTGATGGAGAAGGGCGCCTTCCTGCGGCCCAAGTACCAGGAGAACATGGACAAGTTCGTGAATGAGGACGTCGCCGCCGTGAAGAAGGCCATCGAGTCGGAGGATTGGGATGGCTTCAAAGGCGCTTTCCACGCCATGGTCGATGCCGCCAACGCCTACCACGACGTCTACGACAAGCCGTACCTGCGCTGGCGCATCCCCGACCAGCCGCCGCCCGACCTCGATATGACGCCCCGGCCGTAGCCCGATGCCGACATCGAGCGCTGCCCTGCGAGGCAAGACCGCCGTCGTCACCGGCGCCTCGAGCGGGATCGGGCGGGCCATCGCCGATGCTCTCGGAGCCGCCGGCGCCCACGTGGTGCTCGGGGGCCGCACCGACTCGGCCATGGCCGAGTCGGTGTCGCGTATCGAGGCCCAGGGAGGTTCGGCCGAAGCCCTGTCGGGCGACATCCGTGACGTCGCCGTGGCCAGGGCCCTCGTGGACCGGGCCGTGGCGTCGACCGGTCGGCTCGACATCATGGTCAACAATGCCGGCGTGAGCTTCCCCGAGCCCATCTTGGAAGCCGACCCCGAGCACTGGCGCACCATGCTCGAGACCAACATCCTGGCCCTGCTGGTCGGTTCACAGGCGGCGGTATCGGCCATGAGGGCCTGCGGGGCCGAGGGCCACATCGTGAACATCTCCTCGGTGGCTGCCCATCGGCGCGACTCGGGCGTCTACGGCGCCACCAAGCACGCCGTGAACTGCATCGACGAGACCTTGCGCCGCGAGCTGCAGAACGACCCCATCAAGATCATCACCGTCATGCCGGGGGCCATAGCCACCAGCTTCGCCCGCAATTTCGACACCGCCGTGCTGCAGTCGATGGTGGCCGTGTCGGGCACAGCCGGCGCCGGGCCGCTCGGGTCGGTGGAGTTGACCAAGGGCGAGCGCATCCCCGACGAGGTGCTCGAAGGGGCCCGCTCTGGCTTGCCCGACCACCTGTGCGCACCGGAGGACGTGGCCGGCGCCGTGTTGTGGGCGGTGACCCAGCCCTCCACCGTGCACATCGCCGAGGTCGTGGTCCGGCCCAACCGCGACCTCGCCCTGTAGCGGTCGTCGCCGGAGCTGTCGTGGAGCACGTCCGCCTGGGCCACAGCGGCTTGCCGGTGTCGCGTCTGTGCCTGGGAACCATGACCTTCGGACTGCAGTGCGACGAAAAGGTTTCGGTCGCCATTTTGGACAAGGCCCTCAATGGCGGCATCACCTTCCTCGACACCGCCGACGCCTATCCCCTGGGCGGGGACCTCACCACGGTCGGGCGCACCGAGGAGATCCTCGGTCGCTACCTGGCCGGCCGGCGGGCGGACGTGGTGCTGGCCACCAAGTGCTTCATGCCGGTGGGCGCCCACCCCTGGGACGCCGGCATGTCGCGCAAGCACATCACGAGCGCCATCGAGGCGTCGCTGCGCCGACTCGGCACCGACTACGTCGACCTCTACCAACTGCACTTCGACGACCGCTCGACGCCGCTCGACGAGACCCTCGGGGCGCTCGACGACGTGGTGCGCTCGGGCAAGGCTCGCTACATCGGCGTCTCCAACTGGATGGCCTGGCGCCTGGCCCGGGCCATCGGCCGGGCCGAGCTGCGCCGCACCGTGCCCATCACCTCGGTGCAGCCGCGCTACAACCTGCTCTACCGGGCCAATGAGCGTGACCTGTTCCCGCTGTGTCTCGACGATGGCATCGGCGTGATCCCCTACAACCCGTTGGCCGGGGGGCTCTTGACCGGCAAGCACGAGCGACAGGGCACGGCCGCCGGCCGCTTCGACCTGGGCACGGCCGGTCCCATGTACCGCGACCGCTACTGGCACGATCTCGAGTTCGACACCGTCGACGCCCTGCGGCCGCTGGCCGAGGAAGCCGGCATATCCATGGCCCGCCTCGCCCTCGGGTGGGTGCTGGCCAACCCGGCTGTCACCGCCCCCATCGTGGGGGCCAGCCGGCCCGAGCAGCTCGACGACGCCCTGGCCGCCGCGGCCCAGCCCCTCGACCCCGCTCTCGTGCGCACCCTGGACGAGCTCACCGTGCAGTGGCGCAGAAGCGACGCCGAGCGCTGACGGGCTTCCACCACGTGGCCATCGCCACCGACGACCTCACCTCGACCCACCGCTTCTACACCGAGGCCATGGGCTTCGAGTTGGTGAAGACGGTAGTGGCTCCCACCGGCTCACCGTCTCGGGGTTGGGCCAAGCACCTTTTCTACGACACCGGAGGCCCCGGCCTGTTCGCCGTGTGGGAGCTGCACGACGAGAGCATCGGGGCGCACGGCACCGCCATCTCCACCGGCCTCGGACTGCCGGAGTGGGTGAACCATCTCGCCTTCGACGTGGCCGACACCGACGCCCTGGCCGCCGCCGCTCGGCGATGGCAGGAGCACGGCATCGACGTGGTCGAGCTCGACCATGAATGGTGCCGCTCCATCTATGCCACCGACCCTAACGGGGTGTTGGTCGAGTTCTGCTGCACCACGAGAGCCTTTACCGACCGCGACCGGGCCGAAGCGCAGCGCTTTCTGGTCGACCCGGCCCCACCGCTCGGGCCTATGCCCCCCCTGGTGCTGCACGAAGCGTTGGCTCCCGACCAGCTGCGCTGAGGCCCCTCGGGCCGGACCGGGTTTCGCCGGAAGTGATACCGGGCGCCCGCCGGGTCAGACCAGGAGATGGAAGACGGGGCTGTCGGGTGGCACACGCTGGGCGTCGAGGCCCGAGGCGGCGATTCGGTCGAGCAGTGGCTGCAGATCGTGGCGCTCGGCCAGTTCCACACCCACCAGGGCCGGGCCGAATTCCCGGTCGTTCTTCTTGATGTACTCGAAGAGCACAATGTCGTCGGTGGGTCCCAGGCACTCGTCGAGGAAGCGACGCAGGGCCCCGGGCTGCTGCGGGAAAGCCACGATGAAGTAGTGCTTGAGGCCCTGGTGCACCAGTGACCGCTCGATGATCTCGTCGTAGCGGGCCACGTCGTTGTTGCCGCCGCTCAAGATGCACACCACCTCGCCCCCGGCCAGGTCCCCGGCCAGGTCGTCGAGGGCGGCTACGGCCAGTGCCCCGGCCGGCTCGGCCACGATGCCGTCGTCCTGGTAGAGCGCCAACTGCTCGGTGCACACCCGGCCCTCCTCCACCACGAGCAGGTTCGGCAGCAAGTCACCGACGATGGAGAATGTGAGCGCCCCGGGGCGCCGCACCACGGCCCCGTCGATGAAATCGTCGGTGATGTCTATGACCACGGGATGGCCTACCTCCAGCGAGCGCAGCATGGCCGGAGCCCCGGCCGGTTGCACGCCGATGACCTCGCTCGAGGCGCCGAGTCCGTCCAGGGTCACGGCGATGCCCGAGGCCAGTCCCCCCCCTCCGACCGGCACCACCACCTTGGTCGGAGCGTGGCCGAGCTGGTCGACGAGCTCCAAGGCGATGGTGCCTTGGCCCGCCACGGTCAGGGGGTGGTCGAAGGTGGGCACCACGGTGGCGCCGGTCTCCTCGGAGTAGGCCAGGACGGCGGCGTAGGCGTCGTCGAAGCTGTCCCCGGCGAAGCGCACGTCGACCAGGGCGCCGGCCAGGGCGCGGATTCGGGCCACCTTCTGGCGCGGCGTGCGACGGGGCAGGAACACCGCACCGCGCACCTGCAGATGCCGGCAACTCCAGGCCACCCCCTGGGCGTGATTGCCGGCGCTGGCACAGCACACCCCGGCGGCCAGGGCGGCGGCATCGAGGCCGGCGATGAAGTTGTAGGCGCCGCGGATCTTGTAGGACCGCACGGCCTGGAGGTCCTCACGCTTCAGGTACACGTCGGCCGAGAACCGCTCCGACAAGCGGTCGCTGCGCTGTAGGGGGGTGAGGACTCCCACCGGAGCCAGTCGCTCGGCGGCTGCCCGGACGTCGTCGAGACCTACCAGGTCGCGCCATGCCGGAATGCGCCCGTCCCCTGAGGTCTCCTCGGCTCCCGTCACCGTCGTCATCGGCTCACCGTCGTCTTCGGCCCCACCACGATGACGAGCCTATGTCCGCCTCTGCCCACGGCGGCCGGCCTCGGGTGCCGGGGCCCGGCCGAGGCCCTTTCCGTTCATCACAGGCAGTGACCAAATTGATCACGCAGCGAGAGAGATACGAAGGACCACGCGCACAGGGGCCAATGCGCACTTCAGCCCTGTGCCCATCCTCCCGATGATGTGAAGCAGAGACGAGGGGAGACGGCGATGACGCCAGGCGAGCGCTGCGACGAGATCATGCGGCTCATCGACGAGACCCTCGAGGACTTCGGGGTGGCGGCATCTCCCCCCCCGGCCGTACCCGAGGCGACACCGGCCGCAGCCATGCTCCGACGCCTGTCGCGAGCCGAGCGCATGCAGAGGCTGGCCCGCACGGCCTGACCCCCCCTTTTCCCCAGCCGGTCGACGCCCCGGCTCTCTAACGCCACCCCGGCCCTCTCACAGCCAGTTCACAGGTTCCGGTTCCACCATGGCTCCAGAGCACGGGACCATGACCACGACGACCCCCACCACCAGCGCTACCACCTCCCGCGTCCTCGTCGTCGATGACGAGAAGGGCATCACGGACCTGTTGTCGATGGCCCTTCGCTACGAGGGACTCGAGGTCGAGGTGGCCTTCAAGGGCCGGGATGCGCTCGAGACCATGACCCGTTTCCGCCCGCATCTCGTCGTGCTCGACGTCATGCTGCCCGACCTGACCGGCTTCGAGGTCATGGAGCGCATGGCCCGTGACGGCATCGGCAACCGCACCCCCGTGCTGTTTCTGACCGCCCGCGACACCCTCGACGACAAGCTGCGAGGCTTCACCTTGGGCGGCGACGACTACATGACCAAACCCTTCAGCGTCGAGGAACTGATCGTGCGAGTACGGGCCATC
>Ga0307374_10002824_pt1 | contig 30445 bp, 27 predicted proteins | sample OX3MG_FD_202532 | JGI IMG/M metagenome (GOLD analysis project Ga0307374, IMG submission 202532) | Soil microbial communities from Risofladan, Vaasa, Finland - OX-3 | ecosystem: Environmental > Terrestrial > Soil > Coastal area > Acid sulfate soil | place: Finland: Risofladan, Vaasa | collected... | reverse complement strand
GGCATCGATGATGCCGGGCGTTGTTTTTTGTACGGCTGCTATAACACGTCGGGATCGTAGATGATGCGGATCGTTCCAACGCGCCGGTCCTTAACGTAGAGCGCAACCGAGAGATCGTTATATACCAAGCCCGTATCGCGAGCGTAGGTGAAGATCGCCCAGGGGCGCCGCCCGCGAGGGCGAGACAGGTCGCATCCCGCCTGTTCGAACCGTTCGTATGGAGTGCGTGCGGGGAAGTCGTCGGCCGCGTCTCCAAGCCCGACCCGCGAACAACGCAGGCTCAGCACGTCTTCGAAGAACCGTTTGATTCGATTGCCGTTGAGATCGGTAACGTAATCGCCGGTCCAATCCCGGCGACACTCTTTGTAGTGCCCGAAGCAATAGCCGTTGAGATCGACGGCGAACATCGCCTTAATCGCCGGATCCTTCGGCACCCAGCGATCGATGATCGCGTCGATCCCGTCTTCGACCGCACGGTCATAGCGCGTGGCGAATTTCGGCGGATCGAATCCGGCCGCGGTAACGCGCGAGACATCGAAGAGCCGCGCCAGCTCGGCGATGCGCGTCCCAACGATCGGTTGATAGCCGGTATCCTTGCAATCCGCAAGCGTCATCGCGCCGCGATCGACGGCATCGTCGAACGCTTCGTCCATCTCTTGTGCCAGTGCCAATCCCCAATCGCGGATGCGTTCGGCAAACGTTCCGAGCGTGCGATGCGCGGCGAGGTCGTGCGCTTGGCGTCCGACGTTCGCAAGTTCCAAGCGACGCGTGTCGGTGGCCGTCGCGGCGCTTGCATCGATCGCGCTCACGGCCGCGTCGATCTCGTGCAAGAGCGCGTCGAATCCCGTCACTTGCTGCTGCGCTACGACCGCCAGTTCTTGCGCCCGATCGACGGCGCGGGCAATCGTCTGCAAGAGCTTCTCCACCACGCCCTCGATATCGCGAGCCCGATCTTCCACCTCGTGCGTCCGCTCCGTGGCATCGCTCGTCCCGGCGCCCATCTCGCGGCCCGATGCGGAGACGGCTTCGATCACTGCGCTCACTTCGCGCGTGGCGTCGTGCGTTCGGTCGGCGAGCTTGCGAATCTCTCCGGCAATCACTGAAAAACCCAAACCGGCGGTGCCGGCATGGGCGGCTTCGATGGCGGCGTTGAGCGCCAAGAGATTGGTCTCCTCGGAGATTTCATCGACGAGATTGAGAATCGCACCGGCCCGATCCAGCGATGCCGACATCTCCTCCACGACGGTGCGAACGAGCCCCACTTGCTCGCGAACCGTCCCCAGCGACGCGACCGAGGCGGCGAGCGAGCGTGCCGGCGCTTCGATTTCGGAGCGTAGTTCGTCGCCGAGGCGCTGCATGGTGCGAGCGGAGGTGAGCAAGGAGTGCGCGGCTTCGCGCGATTCCGTCAGCGCGCGATTGCCGGCATGCAGCGACGCCTTCAATTCCGAGAGATTCGTTGCGATGGATTTCCACGAAAAACTGTTGCGCGCGACCGCGACGGCAACGCGCATGACCGTCGTGAGAACCTCGCGTTCTTTCGCCGCAAGCGTGCTCGCGAAATCCGCCACCGCCCGCACGACCAGGGCCGCGGCGGGATCGCCGCTACCGATGCCCGCACTTGCAAGCGCGTCGGTCTCGCCGCCGGCAACGCGCACGATCGCTTCGACGAGCGTGGATTCTACCGCCGGCATAACACGCGACGCCGACGCATCCGCGAAGCGGTAGGACGCGATCAGGGAGCGCGCCTGAGAGAACATCTCCTCCAGGTCGATCGCAGCGGCGCCCTCAGCCGCCTTGGCCGTGGCCTCAGCCTGCATCGCAACGCTATCGACGTTCTCGGCCAGCAGCGGCAACGCGGCCTGTTGCTCGGCCGCGATCGCCGCGATCGCCTCGACCGGTTCCGCAAACGCAGCGACCAACGCATCGATGCGCTCGACCCCTCGAGCGATCGCGCCGGTATCGGATGCAAGCTGCTGGGCCGCGTGCAGCGCCTCGGTGGTAACCGAGCCGACGCGCGCCGTCGATTCGCGAAGCTGTCGCGCGATGGAGCCGATATCGCGGACGGAATCCTTGGTGGATTCGGCGAGCGTCCGGACCTCGGTCGCGACGATGCCGAAGCCCTTACCGGCCATCCCAAAATGGGCCGCTTCGATGAGCGCATTGGTACTGAGCAGCCCGGCCTGGCGCGAGATCCGCGCTATCCCTTCGACGAAAGCGGAGAGGCCCAGCGAGGTCCGCTGGAGCGCGCCGGCCGACGTCTCCACGTTTTGGATCGACGCTACGAGCGGCTCGACCCGAGCCCGCGCCACCTCGCCGAGCGCGCTCCGCGAAGCATCCCGCGCCCCAAGCGCTTCGCGTTCGAGGGATTCGGTCTGCGTTGCCACGTGGATAGAGCCGCTGCGCGCTTGGTCCAGGGTAGCGGACGCATGCTCGATCAAGCGATTGTAACTCGTGGCATCGGCGAGCGCGTACCGTACCTGCTCGGCATTGCGGGCGATCGCGGCATCGGCATGCCCGATGACGGCCACATATCGTTCGAACTCACCGCTAAAGGTGCGGACCATTTCGAACGTCGCCGCGAGGATGGCGGATTCTTCGGGGGTAAGATCGTCCTGAAGCTGCGGTGATAGGCTAAAATCGCGGTTGGAGACAACCGCTTCAAGCCAACTCGAGAGCTCTTGGGCGAAGTGCAACCCAATGGGTGCATCTAACGCTTGCATAGTTCAGTAATCGGTCACTATGGGCACAAACCTTTTGGGCCGTTTAGGCTACGAGTCGCTTCATGAGGGGTAGCATGGCAAAAACGACGATCGATCTCACGAAAATGCTATCGTCCGGCGGGGGACTACGTTTGAGCGAACGCATCGGCATGATGCCCAACCTTGCGTCCGAACGTACGCGAACGCTCGAGGGCCGCATCGCTCACGCAAAACCGGTCGTCAGCCTGTGCCCGTATTGCGCGGTAGGCTGCAGCACGCTTGCGTACGTTAGCGACGAAGGCAAGCTTCTCGATGTTGAGGGCAATCCCGACAGCCCGATATCGGCCGGCCACCTGTGCCCCAAAGGCTCGGCGATCTTTGGCCTGACCGTCAACGACCAGCGTTGGACTACGGTAAAGTATCGCGCGCCGTATTCAGATCGTTATGAGGAGCGGCCGCTCGCTTGGGCGCTCGAACGCATCGCGCAACGCGTCAAAGAAACGCGCGAGCAAACGTTCGTAAGAAGCTCGGAAGGCAAGCGCGTTAACCACACGCTCGGCATCGCTTCGCTCGGGGGCGCCACTTTCGGCGTGGAAGAGAACTACCTGCTCGGGAAGTTGATGCACTCGCTCGGCGTGGTTTCGATTGAAAATCAAGCGCGAATATGACACTCCTCGACGGTGCCGGGTCTCGGCACCTCGTTCGGTCGCGGCGGCGCAACGGTCTGGGTTCCGGATCTAGCCAACGCGGATTGCATCCTCATCGAAGGTTCGAATTTTGCCGAAGCGCATCCGGTCGCGTTTCGCTTCGTCATGCAGGCCAAGGAGCGCGGCGCTACGATCATTCACGTCGACCCGCGATTCACGCGCACGTCCGCAATGGCCGACGTGTACGCGCCGATTCGAAGCGGGACCGATATCGTATTCCTTGGCGGCATCATCAATCACGTGCTGGCCAACGAATCGTATTTTAAAGAGTACGTCGCCGCCTACACCAATGCATCGCATCTCGTACGCGAAGATTTTGTCGATACCGAGGATCTGCACGGCTTGTTTTCCGGATGGAATGAAGAGAAGAACGGCTACGACATCGCTACCTGGGATTTCGAGCGCGACGAGCACGGTGCCGTCGTCAACGACCCGACGTTGCAGCATCCGCGCTGCGTCCTCAACATCATGCGAGGCCACTTTGCGCGCTACACGCCGGAGATGGTTGAGAACGTTTGCGGCACGCCGCAGGCGTCGTTCCTGAAGATCGCGGAGTTGCTGGCGAAAAACAGCGGGCGCGAACGCACCACCGCTTTTGCCTACGCGGTTGGTTGGACGCAGCACACGGCCGGCGTGCAGTTCATTCGGACTGCGGCCATCTTGCAGTTGCTGCTAGGTAATATCGGGCGCCCGGGCGGCGGCATCATGGCGTTGCGCGGGCACGCCAATATCCAGGGCGCGACCGATATTGCGACGCTGTACGATTTGCTCCCGGGCTATCTCCCCATGCCTTCCGCGTTACGCGACGAACAGACGCTCGGGAGCTATCTCAAGAGCACTACGAAGCCGACCGGCTGGTGGGCGAACATGCCCAAATACGTCGTCTCATTGCTCAAGGCGTTTTACGGTACCGCCGCAACGAAAGAAAACGATTATTGCTACGAGTACTTGCCGCAATTAACCGGCGATCATTCTACGTTACCGACCACGATGGCGATGAAAGACGGCAACGTCAAAGGCTACTTCGTCATCGGCCAGAATCCGGGCGCTTCGAGCCAGAACGGCGAGCTTACGCGCTCGGCGATGGAGCGATTGGATTGGCTCGTGAACATCGACTTCTACGACAACGAGACGGTTTCGTTCTGGAAGCGCGAGGGCGCCGATCCGTCAAAAATCGCGACTGAGGTATTTTTCTTACCGGGCGCCACGGTACTCGAAAAAGAAGGCACGATGGTGCAAACCAGTCGCCTGTTACAGTGGCACGACAAAGCGATCGAGCCCGCTCGCGACGCGCATAGCGATCTATGGTATTTCTACGATCTGGGGAAGCGCCTCAAGGCACTCTACGCGGCTTCGAGCGACCCGAAGGATCGACCGATTCTCGATATGACGTGGGAATACGATCACGACGACCCGCACGAGCGTGCCAAAGGCGAGCCTTCGGCACTTCGCGTACTGCGCGAGATCAACGGCTTCTACACGGCGACGGGCGAACAAGTCAAAGCCTTTACCGATCTGGTGGACGACGGCTCGACCGCGGCCGGCGGCTGGATCTTTACCGGAGTCTGCCCCGACGAACACACCAATCACGCGCGCTCGCGCACCGGCGACGACTCCACCTCACTCAATTGGGGCTGGGCGTGGCCTGCGAACCGGCGCACGCTCTATAACCGCGCGTCCGCCGACCCGGACGGCAAGCCGTGGAGCGAGCGCAAAAAGTACGTTTGGTGGGACGAAGAGCGCCACGAGTGGACCGGACACGACGTTCCCGATTTTCCCAAGACGAAAGCCCCGACGACGCCCGCAATTCCCGGTGGAAAAGGGCTCGACGCGCATTCTGGGGCCGACCCGTTTATTATGAACGTGGACGGCAAAGGACAGCTTTTTGTGAACGGTGCGCTCAAAGACGGGCCGTTACCGACCCACTACGAGCCGCTGCAATCCGTCGTTCGCAACCCCCTCTACGAGCAACAGAGCAATCCGATGCTGCGCCAGTGGGATCGCCCCGACAACGCCTACAACGAAGCGATCGATGCCGCATACCCGTACGTCCTGACGACCTACCGCGTCACCGAGATGTCCGGCATCATGACCCGCTACGTTCCGTGGCTTGCCGAATTGCAGCCCGCCGCATTCTGCGAGCTCAATCCGGAACTCGCGGTGGAGAAGGGCATCAAGAATGGCGGATGGGTGACGATTTCGACGGCACTCGGCGAGATGGAGGCGCGCGCACTCGTGAGCGGCCGCTTGCGCCCGCTACGCATCGCGAAGGGACAACGCGTGCACCAGATCGGCATACCGTACAATTACGGCAATCAAGTGGCGTTCGCGCGCGGCGATTCGGTGGGCGATTTGATCGCGCTCTCGATGGATCCTAACGTCTCGATCCACGAATCCAAATCGTTGACGTGCAACATCCGTGCCGGCCGGCGCGCGCCGCGCCATAGAGGCGTGGTCGAAGCCGACGTGCCGATGAGCGAACGAACGACGATGGGGCAATCGTCGGCCTTGGGACCGGAGGACCTCCGCGATCCGGCTGCACTCGCGCACCATGCGCGTGCCGACAGCGGCAAGGATGCCAGCCATGGCATGCGACAGATGGGCCAGGGCGATAAACCCAGCCCCGAAAAAGGAGTGTAGGATGTCGACCGGATTTTTTACCGATACCACCCTATGCATCGGCTGTAAAGCCTGCGAGGTCGCGTGCAAGCAGTGGAACGAGTTGCCGTCCGACGGCTACGAGTTCACCGGCAATTCCTACGACAACACCTCACAGCTCTCCGGAACGACGTGGCGACACGTCGCCTTCGTCGAACAGATGCACGTCGAGGAAACCGCCATCGACGACCGCTGGCTGATGATGAGCGACGTATGCAAACACTGCACGCACGCAGGCTGCATGGAAGCGTGCCCCACCGGCGCGATCATTCGCAACGAATTCGATTCGGTATTCGTACAACCGGACGTCTGCAACGGATGCGGGTATTGCGTGGTCTCGTGCCCGTTCGGCGTGATCGATCTCGTGAACGTTTTCAATTCGGAAGCGAGCGGAGCGTACGGGCTCGCGACGCTGAACGACCAACGGCTCGACGACAAGCAGACGGCCGTTCAAGCCACGGGCGGCGTCGCTGGGAAGTGCACGCTGTGCTACGACCGGCAAACGCTGGGCATGACGCCGGCCTGCGCGAAGGCTTGCCCGACCGAGTCGATCCAGTTTGGAAACCTCGAAGAACTGCGCGAACGTGCGAACGTGCGCGTCGAATCGCTCGCAAAGCGTGGGATCGAAGCCTCGCTCTACGGAGCCGGCGACGTCGGAGGCGGCATAGGCGCTCTCAATGCCTTCTTCTTGTTGACGGATCGGCCCGAAGCGTACAATTTGCCCGTGGAACCCGTCCTCCCGTCGACGCGCCAGCCCGCAGGATATACGGCGGCGGCGCTTACCGCGGCCGGACTGGCAATCGCCGGATGGATGATCTTCCGCAATGCGTAACGTAGCGAGTCCCGACGAAGCCTTTGCCGGCGCCTCCGGGCGCGATTCGCTGCCGGCGACGCCGACGTACTTCGAGCGGCCGATGCTTAAGGCACCGCATTGGGAGTGGAACGTCATCACGTACCTCTTCCTCGGCGGCGTGATGGGGGGCCTCGGCGTCCTCGCGACGATCGCGCGCGAAGATCAAGAAGACGAACGCCGATTGCGCCGCTCGGCCCGGTTTGCGTCGTTTGCGCTAGCGGCGATCAATCCGTTGATTCTGATTTCTCACCTCGGGCGCCCCGAGCGCTTTCTGCACATGTTGCGCATCGTTAAAATCAAATCGCCGATGTCGCTCGGGGTCTGGGGATTGATCTTTTTCTCGGGAGCCGCCGGTGCGAACGTGGCTAGAGAACTCGCCGATGCGGGCGTACTGCCGCGATGGATGCGTCATTTGGCGCCGAGCGTTACCACTCCGCTGCAGGCCGTCCTCGGCGCCTTCGTCGCAGGTTACACCGGCGTGCTGCTCTCGGCGACCGCCATTCCCTTATGGGGCGCGGGGAAAAAACATATTCCCGCAGCATCGGTCTGCTCCGGCTTTGCCGGGGCGTGCGCCCTCGCCGGCCTGCTGGCAACCATCGAAGGCAACCATGCGGTCACGCGCAAACTCGAACGCCTGGAAATCGTGGCGGGCGGAGCCGAGCTGGCGATACTTCTAGATTTCAAGCGCGCCGCGGGAAGCTACGGCGCACCGATGTTCGAAGGCGCGCGCGGGGAGAAGTTTCGCACCCACACGCTGCTCGCCGGGATCGTCGCGCCGATGGCGCTCAATCTCATCGGCAGCGCGATCCGCCTGCCCAAGCCGATCGACGCGGTGCGGACCACCGCGGCGTCGATCCTGACGCTCTTCGGCGGGTACATTCTTCGCGAGACCCTGATCGAGGCCGGGAAAGCTTCCGCAGCCGACCCTCGAGCGGCATTCCGCCAGCCGCGATGATCGGCGATGCGCGACCGGGCAGAACCGTGCCGGTAACGCTCGATGCGTACCTCGGTAGCGAACGACACACGAAATTCGACGACGTCGTTACCGAGGAGCCCCTCGAATTGCGCTTGTTGAGCGAGGACGGGACGCAGACGCTCGCCGTCACGATGCGCACTCCCGGCCACGATTTCGAACTGGCGGCCGGTTTCGTCACGAACGAAGGCATCGTTCCGCTCGGCGAACGCATCGAACGCATCGGATACTGCGTCGATCCTTCTGTCGATGCCGAGCAGCGATACAACATCGTCAACGTTCGCGTTCGCAGCGCAAGCGCGGACCTCTCGCGCTTCGAACGCCATTTCACGATGAACAGTTCGTGCGGCGTCTGCGGCAAGGCAAACCTCGAAGCGTTGCGCGACACGGGCATTCCGCCGGTTTCGTCCGATCTACACGTGCCCGTTACGCTGCTCTACGAGTTGCCGGAGCGCATGCGAAAGGCGCAACGCGTGTTCAGCGAAACCGGAGGCCTGCACGCTGCGGCGCTCTTTGACGCGGATGGAACCCTGTTGGTTGCACGCGAAGACATCGGACGACATAACGCCGTCGATAAGGCGATCGGTTGGGCGCGCATCGAAGGGCGCTTACCATTGCATTCTTGCGTACTGCTGGTGAGCGGCCGAACCAGCTACGAAATCCTGCAGAAAGCCGCGGTGGCGGGCATACCGGTCGTGTGCGCGGTATCGGCTCCGAGTAGTCTAGCCGTCGATCTCGCTCGAGCGTTCAACATTACGCTGGCGGGATTTCTGCGCGACGGGCGCGTGAATATCTACAGCGTGCCGGAACGCATCACGCAGTAACCGCGCGGCCCACGAGCCGATCGAACGTGGCCACGACCTCCGCCGCGAGCACCGGCCGCATCAGGGTTTCGCTCGCCCCGAGCAGCGGCGTAGGCTCGTCCGATACCGCCACCAGCGGGATCGAGCGCTCGCGCGCAAACGTACGCAATTGGACGACGTTCTCTGCGGTTAATACGGGCAGATTCACCAGCAACGCATCGACGTGTTGAAGATCGGCCGCGTGGAAGAACTCCTCGACGCTTCCGACCGTGGAGACGCGGTAACCCGCCTCCCGCAATCCATAGGCAACGAACGAACGGTCTCGCTCGGCATCGAGCACCACGACCGCACGCGGCGTACCGCTGCGCGGCACCTGTCGCGGCAGGCGTACCGTAAACGTACTGCCTTCGCCCAGCGCACTCTCAAGAGCGATGCTGCCGCCGTGGAGCGCGACGAGTTGCTTGGTTAAAAATAGTCCAAAGCCGGTACCCAATATATGTAACTCGCGCGCATTCGAGGCTCGCGAGAAGCGTTCGAAAATCGCCCCGGTCTCGCCGGCCGGTACGCCGATCCCGCTGTCGCGCACTTTCACCAGTACCGGATCGCCGGTCCCGTCGATGGTGATTTCCGGTGCGGTTCCGTTGGGCGAATACTTGATCGCATTATCGATGAGGTTCGTGAAGACTTGCCGGAGCCGCTCGTCATCGCCGATCACCGTCGCCGATCCGATCGTGGAGACGATCACCTCCCGGCGGTTGGCGTACTGAGATGCTATCGTTCGAATGAGTTCCTCGAGATTTACCTGCCCTAATTGCAGCGTAATTTCGTTGCGTTCCAGTCTCGAAAGCGTCAGCGTATCGCTGGCGAGTTCGGAGAGCTGCATTGCAGAATCTTTGATGGTGGCAAGGAAATCGAGCTGCTCGTCCGTGACTTGCGCAACCTCGCTGGTGAGATCTGCGAAACCGACGATGGAGGTCAGCGGGCCGCGAAAATCGTGGGCCAGCATCGCGATGAGGTCGCTCTTCGTCTGGCTCAGTTCGAGCACGGCGCTTCGGCGCTCGTCAAGCTCGCTGTAGAGGGTCACGTTGCGAGCGGCAACCACGAAGTACTCGGCCAAGAGATCGATCACGAAAAGGTCGGTACTTCGAAGCTGATGCCCGACTTGGGCATGCAGATCGAGGACATATTGCGCGTCACCGAAGCGACCGGCATAGGCTACCGCGCGGTTCCGCAGCGGCGAAAGGGCGCGAGCCCTTCGTTCCATGGCCTCGTCGACCAGCGCATCGCGCATGCCGCCGTCCGCCCCTATGCAGCCTAGTTCTTCGACTTCGACGCAGCGTCCATCGTCGGTTACCGCGAGCACTCGCGATTCGATGCCGAGCAACTCCGTGATGATCTCGCGCAGTGTCGTTACGACTTCGCGCGCGTCGAGCGCGGTAAAGAGTCGCCGTGCGCTGCGCGTAAGTGCGAGCAGCCGATCGTGCTCTTCCTCAAGAGCGGCCGTGCGTTGCACCTCATCGGTGATATCGCGTTCGATGGACACCCAATGCGTAATCGCTCCCTGCGCGTCGAGGATCGGGTAGAGCGATACCTGATTCCAGTAAGTGGAACCGTCTTTTCGGTAGCTGATTAGCTCCGCTTCGGTCGGCTTTCCACCGGCCAGAGCGCTTCGCGCTTTACGCATACCTTCGTCGTCAGGCATGTTCTGTCGAAAAGACTCCAGCGATCGGCCAAGCGCCTCGTCGTGCGAGTAGCCGGTCCTCAACGTGAACGCATCGTTCACGTAATCGAGTTGCAACGTGCCGCCGGGCGCGACGCGGTATACGAGGATGGCATCGCCCGCGACGTTGATCGCGCGAGTAAGCAAATCGATTTCACGCCGCGCGATCTCCCGCTCGGTCTGATCGATGGCGATGGCGATAACGCGTTCGGTTCCGTCTTCTCGTACGAGATCCACGCGCAGTTCGACCGGATAGGACGTGCCGTCGCGCCGCCGCAGCTCGGCGTCGCGAACGACTGGATGCCCCGAGCGAATCCGAGCCATCGCATCGTCGAAGGCGCGGTCCAGGAGCGCCGGCAACACGTCGAAAATGGGCATGCCCGCGATCTCGCGCAGGGAATATCCCAATCGTTCGCAGGCACCCTTGGAAGCAAAAGCGATCGTCTTCGCAAGCGGATCGATCGTGAATAAATCGATGTGCGCCGAATCGAACAGCTTCAAAAAGCGACGACGCGATTCGAGAGCCGCCATCAGTGCCGTTGCAATCGACTCGAGCGCGAACATCTGTAGGGAGCTCAGCGTGTGCGGCACCTGGTCCATCACGCAAAGAGTCCCTATAGTGTGGCCCTCGGCAGTCGTTAGCGGCAGCCCCGCATAGAACCGCAGGAACGGTTCTTCGGTAACGAACGGATTGTCGCGAAACCGCTCGTCAACTCGAATATCCGGCACGATCAGCGCATGGCCGCTCTCAACGACAGGATTGCATAGCGAGATATTACGCGAGATCTCGCGGACCGGTAAGCCGCGAGAGGACTTGAACCACTGACGGTCTTCGTCGACTAAGCTGATGGTCGCGATACTGGTACCCGCCAGCTCCGAAGCTAGGTGCGTGAAGGCATCGTACAACGCTTCTTCAGGCGTATCGAGGATTTGCAGGTCTTGCAGCGCCTTAAGGCGCTCGCTTTCATTTTCCGGTAAGAGTGGCTTCAGCATCGGCATAGGCTCACGATCGTATATGGCGGGTAAGAAACGTTTGCAAGCGCTCGTTGAACCGCGCCGGCGCATCGGCGTTGGCGACGTGCCCCGCTCCGGCGATGACGCTGAGTTCGCTCGCCGGGATACCTGCCGCAATTTCTTCGGATAGCGCGAGCGGCGCGATCGCGTCGTGCTCTCCGCACGCGACGAGCGCGGGTACGCTTATACCCGGCAAGAGATCGCGATAGTCACCGGTCCAGGTAGCCTCCGTCGCGGCAAGATACGAAGGAACGGTCTTGCACGCCATCTGTTCTACGGTTTCGCGCAGGCGCTCCGGGGGCAAGCCGAGTTTCTCGGCGCGACCGCGCGCGAAAGTTTCCATGCTTCCGGCAGCGCGGACCGCCGCGGCGATGCCGTCGGCGTACGACCGCGCGTTCGGGTAGCGAGCAAAGCTGCCGACGATCGCCATCGCATCGATCCGGCTTGGATCGCGTTGCCATAATTCGAACGCCACCACGCCGCCTAAACTGCAACCGATAATGGTATAGCTTTCGATCGCGTACGCATCCAACACGGCGAGCACGTCACCGGCATACCCGGCTCGCGTTATCTCCGACGGCGACGGTTCGGGCGGAATGCCGTTACCGCGCAATTCAATCGCGAAACAACGATAGGCATCATCGAACGCACGCAGCTGCGCGTCCCAAATCGCGGCGGTGGACCCGACGCCATGCACGAAGACCAGCGCCGGCCCGTTAGTGCCGGCGCTGCGCACCGCGCACGCCACCCCGCCGTGCCCCACCACGTCCCGAGTTTCAATCATTTCAACTCACGTTTTCGGGCGACGAATGCTAATACGTCCGTTAGGGAACGGGCGTTCAACACGTCATCTTTGGTGAGTCCGGCGCGTCGCGCCTGCCCGACCGCTAATTCCACATTGGCTAAGCCCGCCGCATCGTGAGCGTCGCTATCCAAACTGAACGTTACGCCGTAACGCTTGGCTTGCCGGGCGAGGGGAGCCGGCAAATCGAGCCGCAGGTCCTGTCCGTCGATCTCCAGCGCCGTACCGGTGCGCGCTGCTGCCGCGAATACGGCATCGTAATCGAATTCGTAGCCGGCGAATCCACCGAGCATCCGCCCGGTTGGGTGACCGATGATCGTGACGTACGGGTTTTCGCACGCACGAATCAGGCGCGCCGTCATCGCTTCGCGCGAGATGTCGAAGGCCGAGTGCACGCTGGCAATAACGATATCGAGTGCGGCGAGCGTCCGGTCGTCGTAATCGAGCGAGCCATCCGGCAGAATATCCACCTCGCTCGAACAGAGCGTGCGGATACCGTACTTCGCCCCGAGCGACGCCACGAATTCGCGTTGCTCGCCGAGCTGCTGCGGATCTAAACCGTAGCGTCTGCCGCGGCCTTGCGAGTGATCGCTGACCGCATGGTACGCGTATCCGCGAGCGGCGGCCGCGGCGATCATCTCTTCTAACGTTCCCCGTCCGTCGCTCCACGTACAATGCATGTGAAAATCGCCGAGCACGTCCGAGACGTCGACCAACGCGGGAAGCATACCGGAAACCGCGAGGTCGATCTCGTCGAGCCCGCTGCGCAACTCCGGCGGAATCCACACCATCCCCAGTGCCTCGTACACCTGCGCCTCGTCCTCGCAGGTCGTATTGGTTCCGGTTCGCAGATCGAGAACGCCGTTTTCGCTTACGCGTAATTCTTTGCGTACGGCGTACTCGCGGAGCTTGATGTTGTGCTCGCGCGATCCGGTAAAGTGTTGCAGCAGGTTGCCGTACACGTTATCCGGGAGGACGCGCAGATCGATCTGTAAACCGCCGGGCAGCCAAATGCTGGTTTTCGTCGGTCCCTCGGCGAGTACGGCGTCCGCCTCCGGCCAAGCCGCAAAATAAGCCGTGACGGCCGAAGCATCGTCGCTGGTGCAGACGATATCGACATCGCCGACCGTCGCCTCCTGGCGACGGATGCTGCCCGCGCAGGTGAGCCGGGAAATCGGCGTGGGACCACCTCGGAGGTAGGCCATCGCTTCGCGCGCGACGGCGAGCGCGCGCGCGAGCGGCGTTCGAACCGATCGCCCCTTCACCGCAAGGATCCCGCGCTTCCAATTCTCGATGGTCTTCGGCCCCAAACGCGGTACGCCTAAGAGCCGGCCGTCCGCAATCGCCGCCTCGAGATCGCCTAGCGATCCGATTCCGAAATCGGCGTAGAGCGTGGCCGCCGTCTTGGTTCCGATGCCGTTGACGGCGAGTACTTCGAGGATGCTTGGGGGGAAACGCCGATGCAGCTCCACCAGTTGTTCCGAAGTCCCGGTGGCGAGCAGCTGTTCGATCGCTGCGGCGATCGACTTTCCCACCGAGGGTAACGTCAGCAATTCGCCTCTGACGATCACGTCCGCGAGCGGCGGCGCGTTTTCGATCGAGGCCGCGGCTTTCTCGAATGCCATGTATTTGTAGAACGACTCGCCCGCCATTTCCATAAGGGTGCGGATCTCAAGCAGCTTGGCTGCGACCTGCGCGTTCGAGAGCATTTCACGGGATCGATTCGCGTTGGCGCGAAGCAACTCCGGGCAATGATCGCGATCCGCATGCGCGATGCGCGCTTTACCGACGGCGCGCACGCCGAAATAGGTCCGCTGACGCTCGACGTCCCGCTCGGGGCATCCGTCGTCCGGCCTTGTGCGAGCTCTCATGAGGCCGCAATCGTGGCACGGATGGCGGCCGGATTGGTCAAGGCGCGCTCCGGATCCGTCTCCATCGGCGATTACGATCCCACCGTTCAGCCGGTACACTGCAAGCGCTTGGCGGCCTTTGTCGGGCACGATCCCGCGCACCTCGAAGAGCGCGATTTTGCGCGCTACATCGGCTATCGTGCCGCGCTGTGCGACATCGACCCCGTCGCGGCATTGGCAGATGCCGAAGAGCTGATGGAGAGGCTCGCGGGCGTACACCCGGCATTCGCCTTTCCGATCGTCGGCGCCCTGATCGCTTCGCCGATCGTGGTGGTGATGGATCGGCCCGCGATCGCCTTTGCGTCGCACATCCTTGCGGCGGTGGGGCCGCGTGCGCTCTTCAGCACGCACGTCGACCGCGCGGCGGCGGCGGCTTTTTGCACGGACGGACGGATCTTACACTCCGCATGATGCGCGCGCGCCCGATGTTCGCTATCGTCTTCGCTCGCTTACGCGCGGAGCGGCGCGCGATCGGCTACACCATCGCAACGGCCGTTATCGCCGGCTTCGTGGCACCGCACGGAATCGAAGCGAGAACCGATCCCCACTATGCAAGCGTCGCAATTCGCAGTATTTGGCTAGCCGGGCCGATGCTTTTCTGCTCCGCACTAGGAATGATTTCCGCATTGCTGCAGGTGGCCGGGCGCGATCCCGATCTGGATCTTTGCGAACTGGGCGCGCCGATCTTCGGCCGGGAACTTGCGCGCGCGCGAGCGCTGACGCCGTGCATCATCGCAAGCTTGGCAACGTTTTCGTATTGGGGTGCGCAGTGGGCGCGCGGATTCGCCGCGCCGCCGAGTTACTTCATACTCGCTTGGGTGACCGTGCTCGCCGCAACGCTCGTCACGCTGAGCGCGACCGTGCGATCCGGGCCCTCACGCTGGCTCTACGTGGGCATCGCCGCTTCCATCACGTCGCTCTGTTACGGGTTGGCAGTCTATGCGAACGCGCTCGCATTCGGCATGCTCGTCGCGCTCGTGGCCGGATTTATCGCGCTACGACAATATGGCGAAACGCTCGCGCGTTTCGACCCTTTATAAAAAAGCGAGGGCGCGTCGTCGACGCACCCTCGCTTCGGTCTTCTCCGCAATCGTGTTTATACGACCTGTGCCGCGCCCGCGGATGCCAATTTCTCGAGCATCGCACGATTGAATTGCAACATGTCCTCGCCACCGCGCGTCGAGACCCAATTTGAGTCTTGCACGGTCGGCTGATCGCGGAACAATCCGCCCGCATTGCGGATATCGTCGGCGATCGATTGCGCTCCGGTAATCTGCCGGCTACGCGCGAGCTGTGCCGAGATCAACACCTGCGCGCCGTGGCCGATCGAAAACATCGGCTTCTTGGCGACATCGAACTCGCGCACGAAGCGTTGAACTTCCTTATCCGTACGAATCTGATCGGGCGATACGCCGCCGGGGATCAGCAACGCGTCGAAGTCCTCGGCGGTGCAATCGGCGACAAGCTCTTCGGCCTTCGCGGCTTGGCCTTCATCGAGACCGCGCTTGCCGCGAATTTTCTGGCGGGAGCGCTCCTCGACGCCCACGATCGTGACGATAGCGCCCGCTTCTTCCAAAGCGCGGCGCGGCTCCATTAAGTCGATTTCTTCAAAACCATCGCCGATGAGCGCGGCGATGCGTTTACCTTCCACTCCTAGCATCGGGGCCGTGTTCGCTCCGGGGGTTACAGGGTCCCACCCGTTTGCTGAACCGCCGCCCGCAGGAGATACGCGAATTCCAGCTCCGCCTTGCCGAGCGGGTCGAGGATGTCGTCCTCGCCGAGCGCCCGCAGCGTAGCGTTGCGTTTGGTCATATCGCCTTCGGGAACCTGATGCCGCGGGTTGATCTCGCGCATGTAAATGCGCGCGTCGTACCGGGTCTGCCCCTCGGGCAGAAAGTACAGCGGATCGAGGCCGAACGCGTAGGCCGCAAGGCCCAAAATCTCGGTGCGTTGCAAGAACTCGATCGGCTTACTCCGCAGCGCGACGGCCAGCCGCGCGAGGGCGGCCACCCCGATACGCTCGCTTCCGGCCAGGACGGCGTCCATCCGGTCGGCGGAGACCTCGAGCGCCTCGGCTAGACGGTGCGTCGAGACTTCTCGTTCGTCGGCCAGCGCCCGCAGCGCGCGTCCGAAGGCCGGCCCTCCGGCAGTTCCCAAGCGCCCATCCCAGGCAGATAGCTCACTCATACGTCCTCGATTGGTTCCGTGCTGACGAAAATGCCGCCTTGCTCGACCGTGACCGCGAAGCGCGGGATCGACGCGAAATCGCCGAGCGTCATCTTTCCCGTCCGCAGATCGAAACACCAGGCGTGCCAAGGGCAGGTGACCGTCGTACCCTCGATCCACCCGTCGGCCATCGGGCCGCCTTGGTGCGGGCAGGCGTTTTCGAGCGCGAAGAATTCGCCCTCAACGTTGAATACCGCCACGTCGTAGCGTCCGAATGACGCAACCAAGCGCTCCCCCGGAGGGAGCGCCGCCACGTCGGCGACTCGCATGAATTCGCTCATGCCACGCGCGTTCTGCACTTCAAGGCCCAGGCAGCGTACCTCATCGGCCCGCGCCGCGATGCAACAAAAGCTGTAAACGCTAGAAGAGGCTTGCGATCAATCCACCGTCCACAGCGATGGTTTGGCCGGTGACGTAACGCGCGCCCTCGCCGCAGAGAAACGCCACCATCGGTGCGAACTCTTGCGGCGTCGCTACCCGGCCGATCGGCACGTCCGCCTGTGCGGCGCGCTCCATCGAACCTTCATCGGGATAGAGCTTGCGCAGCCGGTCCGTGAGGATGCGACCGGTCGCGATCGAGTTGACGGTGACGCCGTCTTTCGCCACTTCGATCGAGAGCGTTTTTAACGCGGAGATCAACGCGGTGCGAAACGCGTTGGAAAGGACCAGCGTTTTCAGCGGCTGTTTCACCGACGACGACGTGAGCGCGACGATGCGTCCCCATCCGCTCTCGCGCATGTGCGGCAACGCGCCGTCGACGAGCGCGAGCATGCTGCGCAGCACCCCGCGATAACCCTCGTCCCAATCTTGCAGACTCATGCTGGAATACGGGCCGGGTTTGGGGCCGCCGCTATTGGCAATCAGGATATCGACCCCGCCGTATGCCGCGCGCACGTCGCTCAGCAGCGCCGCGATCGACGCCTCGTCGTTCAAATCGACGGTGAAGGCGCGAGCGTCTTCCGCCCCGAGTTGTTTGGCGTGGAGCGCGACCGCTTCGAGGCGGTCGGCACGGCGCGCAGCCACCGCAAGTTTCACGCCTTCGGCTGCGAGCGCGAGCGCCACGGCTTCTCCGAGCCCGGCGCTGCCGCCGGTTACGAGCGCGACGCGCCCTTTAATTCCAAGATCCATATCAGTAAGGAACCCCGTGTTGGCGTTGGGTTTTCAGTGCGTTCATATACCACACGAACTCTTGGAAGAACCGCGCGGAGTATTCGGCCAGTTTCGGATCGGTCGGTGTCCCGTCGTCGGTAAACGCATCTTGCACGGTCCCGATCGGCTGCATGGACGGAATGGTCACCATACCCATCTCGCCAAGCGTCGCGCGTAGCTGCACCCCCGCGCGCGTGCCGCCCCAGCGCGTGCCCGAGTACGTGACGATCGCCGCCGGACGCCAGAAGTACTCTTCGAGATAGTGATCCATCAAATTTTTGAGCGCGGGCGGGATACCGTGATTGTATTCGCCCGAAACGATTGCGAAGCCGTCGGCGGCGCGAAACGTCTTGGCTAACGACTCCATCAGCGCGGGCGCCGTTCCGGGCGCGTACTCTTTATACATGCGATCGAGCATCGGCAGCTGGTACTCCATCGGATCGATCAACATCGGATCCATCCCACGCCGGCGCAACTCGTTGACGACCCAGCGCGCGGCCTTGATGCCCTGGCGATCGCTGCGCACCGAACCATAGATGACGGGCACGAAAAAGCCGCTCATCCCTGAATCTTGCGCCCGCAAGCGCGAACGCCTGCCGGAAGGGCGGTTGCGCCGCCCGGCCCATCGCCGCGTATACTAGTCGCGTGACTACCGAACAGATCGTGGAGCGACGCACCGAGATCGTCTTCCCAACCGACGCCAACAACTACGGCACCCTCTTCGGCGGCAAGGCGCTGGCGATGATGGACGTCGTCGCGGGCATTGCCGCCATGCGCGCCTGCCGCAAGCCCGTGGTAACCGCCTCGATCGACCGAACCGATTTCAAGGCGCCGATCCGCACCGGCGACTTCGCCGAGACGATCGCGACCGTGGCACGGATCGGCCGCACCTCGATCGCCATCGACGTGGAGCTGTGGGGCGAGAATCCCGTGACCGGGGCGCGCCACCTCTCAACCACCTCCCGCTTCGTCATGGTCGCCGTCGGCCCCGACGGCCGCCCCACCCCGGTGCGCGACGAGGCCTAGCCGGCCGCACCCCCGCGCGTGATAGGATGGGCGAGGAGGGGAGTATGACCGCACAGCCCTGGGAGACCCCGATCGCGCGGCTAGAAGGCGCCTTCGAGCAGGTAGGCAAGCGGCTCGACAGCATCGATCGACGCTTGGATGGCATTGACCGACGCTTCGAGAGCGTGGACCGGCGGTTTGACGGCGTCGACCGCAAGATCGACGCGAATTTCCGCGCGACGATCGGCTGGATGCTGGGCCAAACCGCGGTCCTTCTCGCGGCGCTCGCCGCCGTCGCGTACACCCTGCACCGCTAGGCCTGAGCTAACTCCGCTTGCGGGACGTCCGCCGGTCTGCTATGCTACGCCGGTCGCCGGGATGGAGCACCTCGCCCTGTACCCGGCCGAGTCTTTCCTGAACAAGGAGTTCAATCCGTGCCCATTTCCAAAGAATTAAAAGCCGAACTTGCCGTTAAGTACGGCCGCGGCGCCAACGACACCGGCTCCGCCGAAGTGCAAGTCGCCGTTCTCACCGCGACGATTAACATGCTCACCGAGCATCTGAAGATTCACAAAAAAGATCATCACAGCCGCCGTGGCCTGCTGTTGCAGGTTGGCCAGCGCCGCCGGTTGCTCAACTATCTGATGCACAAAGATATCGAGCGCTACCGTAAGCTCATCGCCGATCTCGGCCTGCGCCGCTAAAAGCCGAGCGCATAACCGCAATCGTAAAACAAAAACGGGACGCCGATGGCGTCCCGTTTTGTTTTGCTCGCTCCGGCTACGATTTACGCTTGTAGGCCTTTCGCGCCGCTTCTTTGATGGCGGCGGTGCCCATGCCGTAATGTTCGATGAGTTCGGTCGGCTCGCCGGATTGGCCGAATTGATCCTGCACGCCGACGAATTCGATCGGGACCGGATGGCGCTGCGCGACGATCTCGGCAACGCGCGAGCCCATACCGGCATGGACTTGATGCTCTTCCACGGTGACGATGGCGCCGCATTCGCGGGCCGCAGCATCGATCGCCCCTTCGTCCATCGGTTTGACCGTGTGATTGTTGACGACGCGGCATTCGATGCCGTCTTCGCGCGCTAACTCCTCGGCCGCGATCAGGGCGTTATAGAGTAAGATTCCGCAGGCGACGATCGCCACGTCGTTGCCGTCGCGGAACGTCTGCGCCTTGCCGATCTCGAACGGCGTCTCTTCCGTCGTGACGATTGCGGACTTGTCGCGCGCGAACCGCAGGTACGTCGGCCCGAATTTCTCGGAGAGCGCGATCGTCGCTTTCTTGGTCTGCACCGAATCGCACGGCACCACGACCATCATGTGCGGGATGACGCGCATGATCGCGATATCTTCGATCGCTTGGTGGGTCGCGCCGTCGGGCCCGACGGATACGCCGGCGTGCGCGCCCGCGATCTTCACGTTGGACTCGTTGAGCGCCATGATCGTGCGGACTTGCTCCCACGAGCGGCCCGGATTGAACATCGCATAGCTCGCGATCCACGGCGTTTTTCCGACTGCGGCCAAGCCGCCGGCCATCGCTACGAGCAATTGCTCGGCAACGCCGATTTCGATGTACTGCTCTGGGTGCGCTTTTTTAAAGCCTTCCATGCGCGTCGACTCGGCAAGGTCGGCGCAAATCGCGACCACATTTTTATTGCGATTGCCCGCTTCGATCAGCCCTTCGCCAAAGCCGTTGCGCGTCGGAACCTGCTTGATCGTCGCGGCGTCGCGATAGTCGACCAAGTGCATGGCGTGGGCTGCTGCGTCCATCGTATCGGCGCTAGGCATTGGCGAGGATCCTTTCGCGTGCGGCTTGCAACTCGTGCAGCGCTTCGTCGGCTTGCTGTTTGTTCGGCGGCTTACCGTGCCAGGTATAATCGCCTTCCATATACGAGACGCCCTTACCCGGAACGGTATTCGCAACGATAACCTGCGGTTTGCCGACGGTCGCGGCCGCCTTCTTCGCGGCTGCGACGATCGAAGCGATATCGTTGCCGTCGCACTCGATCACTTCCCAGTTGAACGCGCGGTATTTATCACCGAGCGGCTCGAGCGGCATGATATCTTCGGTACTGCCGTCGATTTGGATGAAGTTGCGATCGATGATGCAGGTGAGGTTGTCGAGATGAAATTTTCCGGCCGTCATCATCGCTTCCCAATGCAGGCCGCACTGATGTTCGGCATCGGAGGTTACCACGTAGACGCGCCAATCTTTTTTATCGAGCTTCGCTCCAAGCGCCATGCCGACGCCTTGCGCCAGCCCTTCGCCGAGCGGCCCCGATGTGGTTTCGAGCGCCGGAAGTTTCATGCGCTCGGGGTGCCCTTGCAAGCGCGAACCGAACTTGCGCAGCGTGAGCAACTCTTCCACCGGAAAGTAGCCGAAGTGCGCCATCGCGGAGTACCGGACCGGAGCGATGTGGCCGCACGAGAGCAGCAGGCGGTCGCGATCCGGCCACTCGGGCTTCTTCGGATCGTGGCGCATGATGTGGCCGTAGAGCGCCGTGAATACGTCGGCCATATCGAGCGAACCGGCGGAATGCCCGGAGCCGGCGGCGGCCAAGGCTTCGATGATGCCCTGGCGTACGTCGTTCGCCTTGACCTGTAATTCGGTCAGGCGTTTTGGGGTGAGACTCTGCATGGGTGCCGTTATACCAGCCGCACGTGCGGCGGACCTAGTGGATTTGCAGGAAAGGCTCGGTCCAAAAGTCGAGCGCGGGCCAGCCAAATAGCGTCAGCCGGCGGCTGCGGCAGCCCGCTCGGCTTTGGCGAGCTTTACGCGATCGCGCAGGTCCGCGGTGTGGAGCGCGTGGCACGCGATGCAGAGCGTCTCCAAATTCTCGACGTGGTGCACGCAGCTGATCTGCGCGTGGCGCCCGTTCGCTGCGACGATGTGATTGACTTCGAGACGTCCGGTCTTGCGCGCGGCGCGCCACGCGCTCATCGCTTTTTTGTATGCGGCCTCGGTACGGAAGGCGGCGCGCGCGGGGCGCTTCGGCAACGCCTGCCCGCACTTCGTGCACCGATACTTGTCGCGGCGCTTCGCAGCGCGACGCGCGAGCGACCACCAGTGATTCTTCCAAAACGTGTCGCCGCACCGATCGCTGCACCAGGTGCGGCGGCGTGCGGGGAGCGCTTTTCCGCACCACGCGCAGCCGTCGGGCGTGCGCGTCACCAGCGAGCATTCCGCCAGCAGGGCCGCGCTCTTGGTCACGACCGCGGTTCGAGCACGAACGCCCGCGGCGAGCCGTCGTAGAGCCCGTCGCCCACGATCCATCCGTCGCGATCGATCGCGCGCGCGCAAAGCAGCTTCCAACCGGAGTTCGCGGGAATCAGCGCGTTGAGATTTTGAATGCCGTTATCGACCCACCGAACGGCCACGTCGCGGGACGAAGGCGGAGCGCCGGTCTGCAGCCACGGCACGCGTTGCGTCGGTCCCGAGCAGCCGACGATGGTTCCGGCGTCGTTGATGCCGAGCGCGTAACTGGAATCGCCGGGTTTGCGCACGCCGAGGTCTCGCATGCGCCCACGTTCGTACACCCACGCGTGGCTCGGGCCCTCGACGAGCGACCACTTCGGCCCCGACGTCGTTCCGGAGTAACCGACGACGATACCGCCTGCGTTGAGCGCCGTCGCGTAAGTATCGAGGAAGCCGGGTATCGTTCCGAGATCGCGCATGTGCTGTCCGCTTGCGCTACGCGTCATCTCGAACGCGTGGATCGGCAGCGCTTCGACGCTGTGACGCGCGGGCGCATAGCCGTCCTGCGGCGGCGGGAGCGCGGCATCGAACGTCCACGGCACGTTCACGGTCGTCGCCCCGACGATGATGCCTGCGTTGTCGATCGCGCTTGCGGCGCTACCGTTCCAATCCGAACGCGTTGAGAGCGGGACGATATTTGCAATGCTTCCATCCGCGTCGCGTACGAATCCCCGATAGGCGTCCACGCCGACGACCGTGTCGCGATCGTTGATGCCGAAGGCTTCGAAGGTTTCGTTACGCGAGCGATCGAGATACGAAATCGCTCCGTTGCGAAAAAGCGCCGCTGTTGCCGTTTCCAACCCGCTCATCGCGACCGGACCGTACGTGCCGAGGCTCCCGGCTGCCGTGCCGTCGGATGCTATCGCCGTTGCAACGCTGGATGCAACGTCGTCGGGGTCGAGGGCTTTGGGCGGGCGGTAGAGCGTCAACGTTCCATTAGCCCACGTGAATGCGGCGCCGTCGATCGATCCGGCGACGGCGTGGTTCGCATTGATGGCCCGTGCCGATCCGCCGACGTCTTGCAACGTGCCGATACCGACGACGCGATAGAGCGGCGCTGAAAGAGCGACCGGCATCATTAGTATCCGAGCGCGGCGCCCGAAGGGTGGCGCCAATCGGTCCCGCCATAGCGAACGCCCGTCTTCGGATCGACGACGACCGCCTGTGCGGAGCCCCACGACGGAATCATCTTGAGCGTGTAGCCTTCGCTGCGTAGCGCCGCCATCGTTGCGTTCGTCAACGCGCCGGGTTCGTATTCGATGCGGTCGGGCAACCACTGCATGTGGATGCGCGGCGCATCGACCGCTTGTTGCGCGTTCATGCCGAAGACGAGCGCGTCGAGCATCGTTTCCAGCGTGATCGTGATGATGCGCGAACCGCCGGGGCTGCCGGTCACCATCGCGAGCTTACCGTCTTTGGTAACGATCGTCGGCGTCATCGACGAGAGCGGGCGCTTCCCGGGCTGAATATCGTTCGCGACGCCCTGCACCAGACCGAACATATTCGGTACGCCCGGTTTCGAGGTGAAATCGTCCATTTCGTCGTTGAGGAAGAACCCGGTATTGCCGGCGATGACGCCCGCGCCGAACCAGTCGTTGATGGTGAACGTCATCGAAACCGCGTCGCCCTGCGCGTCGACGATCGAGAAGTGGGTCGTATCGTTATTCTCATGCGTAATCGAAAGGCCGGGTTTTACCTGCGACGACGGCGTTGCGCGATCGGGCGAGATCGTCGCCCGAAGCTTCGCGGCGTAGGCAGGCGAGAGCAGTTGCGCGACCGGATTTTTGACAAATGTCGGATCGCCGAGGTAATTGTTGCGATCCGCGTATGCGCGGCGTTCCGCTTCGATCAGGTAATGCGTTTCCTTGAGGCTATGCCAGCCCCAAGACGCAAACGGGTAGGGGGCAACGATGTTGAGAATTTCGCAGAGCGTCACGCCCCCGGAACTCGGCGGCGGCGCGGAGGCGATGGTGTACCCGTGGTACGTGCAATGCACCGGCTGCGATTCGTCCACCGTGTAATCCGCGAAATCTTTCATCGTGAGCAGGCCGCCGTGTTTCTTACTCGAGGCAACGACGGCGCGCGCGATCGCTCCCCGATAAAACGCGGCATCGCCCTGCTGCGAAATCAACGACAGCGTGTGGGCGAGATTTTTTTGGACGATGTGGTCGCCCGCGCGCGGCAAGCGCCCGTGCGGCATCCAGATGGCGCGAACGTTCGGCTGCTTCGCAAACGTGTAGGCACCGCTGTAGCCTTCGCTCGCCGAGCCGATAAACGGCAGCAGATCGCCCTGCGTCATGGTGAAGCCGTTGCGCGCTAGCGCGATCGCCGGCGCCATGAGCGCGGCCCGCGACATCGTGCCGTACTGTTGGCGCGCGCGCTCCATGCCCATCACCGTTCCGGGAACGCCGATCGCGAGCCACCCCTTGCGCGAACGCTCGGGCACGTCGTTCCCGTGGCTATCCAGGTACATGTTCCGCGTCGCGCCCAGGGGCGCTTTCTCACGGAAGTCGATGAAGCTCTCGCGCCCGTCGTGCATGCGAATCAGCATGAACCCGCCGCCGCCGATGTTCCCGCAACACGGATCGACCACCGCGAGCGCGTACGCCACGGCAACCCCCGCGTCGACGGCGTTCCCACCGTGCTTGAGGACGTCGAGCCCGATTCGCGAGGCCAGCCGCTGCTCGGTCGAAACCATCGCATGAGCCCCGACGCTCACCGGAGGCGCCCCAGCCCGCAACGGCGTCGCGGAGAGCGCCAACAGTGCGGCGATAATTCCAGTCATCAATCGCTTCATAACCCGTAGCTTTCGCCAGCGAATTGTTCGTTCCCTAAATCCACACACAGCGCGCGCGGCGCATAGCGGTGGCGGGAAATAACGGCACCGCAAACGGGAGGCGTCTGGTGGGGGGCGAAGCGGTGGGTTTAGGTGGTGTGGGCAGCGTGCCTTTATACACCGTTTGTAGCTTATTCTTCAAACGATGGAGTTTTTTCTTGAGAATCAGCAAAACGCTGGCGCTTTCAGCGTGGCGGCGTAGGATGCTCAGTATGCACACCAATTCTCCCGCCGGGCAGGGCGCGATCGGCGCGGCCTGCTTTACCGAGTCGTTGCCAGCATGAAGGCCGCGACCCTACTTTTTTTTCTCATCTCGGCAATGATGCTACCAGCCGAGGCGAGAGGATTGGCAACCAACGTCGTTAGCAACTCGAACTGCCGAGCGGCAATGCCGATGCTGAACACGAATTTACCGACTGGCGTAATATCTAAGGCCACGAACATTAAGCATGCACTTGTCGTAAGCGATTCCGGGACTTTTATTGCGTACATCTATGTACAAGAAAACTTCCAATCGCTGCTTCAGGACGGGTATATTAATGCGCGGCCGGTCCCCGAAGGACCGCGAGAGCGCTTGTTTTCCGCTGTCGGTCTGGCCAGGGACGGCTCTCGTTCCCGCGGAGAAATCTACGTTATTGCACCATCGGTAATTGTAAAAATCATCGCGGCTGGATTTTTACTCGATAGCTGCTACTAAGCAGTAGAAAGCAGCCGCAAAATGGCGCTGGCCCGTAGCCGTCGACGCCCGGTAAAGTTCAGCCCGAACTATTGCAGTAGGAGTGGACGATGATCGACATTACAGTCGATAGCTTGGTAGTCAACGCGACTCCCAAAAGCACGCCGTTTCGTCAGTGTGTAAATGAGATCGCGCCCGTGGGTAGTAGCCCGCCTCTCGATGGGATCGAGCGCGCATCTGGCAACCCTAAGGTAGTGCGCGTTTCAAGAATCGAGTATGCGTTCGACGGATCGCGGAAGCACCTGGTTGGATTTTTGGTGACTCTCTCGGATGGCCGCGAATTCTACGAAACCGAGCCGTTGCTTCGACCGGGGCGAGCAATGGAAGGCGCGAAGAGCTTCCTAACACGGGCAAGCGTCAAGCGACAATCGCCCGCCGAAGCCTCCCAATCCCTACGTTCCCCGATTTCGGGTTTTGTCGAAGTTCACAATGCAAAGAGCGCCGCTCCTAATTCCCATCTTCGAATAGTATCCTGCACTCCATAGGCCATCGTAAAGATTCGCTCACTTCGGGGTCGCGGCCGTGCCCGGCAATGCTAGAATGGGATGACCATGAGCCTTCCGATCACCTCGGCCACGAGCGCGCCGCCGCTCTCCGCTGACGCGATCCCCGGATACGGGGCGCTATTTCAGGCCGGGCCGCGGTCAAACGCCGCGGCTTCGGCTCGGGCACAGGCTTCGCAGAATCCCTACCAGCAGGCCTATACGCAGACGATCCTGGCCTCGAACGTTTCGTTGATGCAGGCCGCGGCCAATCCGAGCGCCGCGCAGATGCAGAACGCGTCGTACGCGCTCCAGGCCTCCGGGAACGTGCTCTCGCAGACCGGGTCCACGCTAAGCGCCCTCCAACAAGGGCTGGCCGCCGGGTTCTTCACCGGGACCGGGGTCGACACGCTCGCCTAGCGAGCCACAGCCCGCCCGCTTGCCTCGCCACCCCAGGTCATTCGTCGCGCCCCCCCGAACCGGATGGGGTTCAATAAAACAATTACAACAAGAAATAACTAGGAGATACTGTGCCCGAATCCGTGACCCTTACGGTCGGCGGGCGCACGATGGTCATCGAAACCGGCGAACTTGCCAAGCAGGCCAACGGCTCTGCTCTCGTTCGTTACGGCGACCAAAATGTCGTGCTCTGCGCCGTCACTGCCTCCAACAAACCCCGTGAAGGCATCGACTTTTTCCCACTCACCTGCGATTTCGAAGAGAAGATGTACGCGGCCGGTAAAATTCCGGGCGGCTACATCAAGCGTGAAGGCCGCCCGCCCGAGCACGCAGTGCTCAGCTCGCGCCAGATCGATCGCCCGATTCGCCCGCTCTTCCCCGACGGCTTCCGCAACGACGTGCAAATCGTCGCGACGGTGCTTTCGGTGGATCCCGAACTCGATGCCGACGTCATCGGCGTTTGCGCCGCCGGCGCGGCCCTCGCATTCTCGGATATTCCAATCGCGAAGACCGTTGCCGCCGTACGCGTCGGACGCGACGAAGACGGCAAGTTCATCATCAATCCCACGCTCCCGCAGTACGTTACCGGCGGCCTCGATGTCGTCGTAGCCGGCACGTCGGATGCCGTGATGATGGTCGAGGGCGGCGGCGACGAATTCAGCGAGGACGATTTCCTGGCTGCCGTCGAGCTGGCGCACACCGAGATCAAGAAGATCGTTAAAGCGATCGATCAACTCGCGAAGAAAGTCGGTAAGACCAAGCGCGAGTATCCGGTCCAGCAGGTCAACGCGGATCTCGATAAGTGGATTCGTAAGTCCTTCGCTAAAGATGTTGCCAAAGCGATGCGCGTCGTCGAAAAAGGCGAGCGCGAAACCGCGTTCGGCAAACTCAGCCGCGACGAAGCGATCGCGCGCTGCACCAAAAAAGACGAAGCCATCAAAGCCTTGCTCGAAGATCCGCAGAATGCCAAGGACTTCGGCAAGATCATCAAATCGATGGAAGAGGACGAGCTTCGCACGATGGTCGTGGACGAAAAGATTCGCCCCGACGGTCGCAAGCCGAACGAGATCCGCCCGATTTGGTCCAAGGTGCACTACGTGCCGCGCGTTCACGGCTCGGGCGTATTCACGCGCGGACAGACGCAGGTCTTTACTGCCGCAACGCTCGGTTCGACCAGCGACGCGCAGCGACTCGACGGCATCGTCGCGCTCGAAGACAAGCGCTACATGCATTTCTACAATTTCCCACCGTTCTCGGTCGGCGAGACCCGCCCGATGCGCGGACCCGGCCGTCGCGAAATCGGCCACGGAGCACTCGCCGAGCGCGCGCTGCTTCCGGTACTGCCGGATAAAGAATCGTTCCCATATACGATGCGTTTGATGAGCGAAGTGCTCGAATCGAACGGATCTTCGTCGATGGCCTCGGTTTGCGGTTCGACGCTCGCACTGATGGATGCCGGCGTACCGATTACCTCGCACGTCGCCGGCGTGGCGATGGGCCTCGTGTTCAAGGGCAACAAGTTTGCCGTACTCACCGACATTCAAGGCCTCGAAGACGCCCTGGGCGAGATGGACTTCAAAGTCGCCGGTACCAAGAAGGGTATCACCGCGATCCAGATGGACATCAAATCGCAGGGCATCACGATCGCCATCATGCGCGAAGCGATGGCCGAAGCGAAGAAATCGCGCTTCTTCATCATCGATAAGCTGGTGGAAACGATCGCCGAACCGCGGACGGAATTATCGCCGTTCGCGCCGCGCATGATCGTGGTCAAGATCAATCCGGCCAAGATCAAGGACGTCATCGGCCCCGGCGGCAAGATGATCAACAAGATCATTCAGGAAACCGGCTGCGAAAAGATCGACATCGAAGACGACGGTACCGTCTACATCACCTCGCTCGACGGTGAATCCGGCGAGAAAGCTCGCGCAGCGGTCGAGGCGATTACCAAAGACATCGTCGTTGGGGAAGTCTACGAAGGCACCGTCACGCGCGTGATCGCGATCGGCGCATTCGTGCAGATTCTTCCCGGTAAAGAAGGCCTCGTGCACATCAGCCAACTCGCGCAGAACCGCGTCGAGAAGGTTGAAGACGTCGTCAACGTCGGCGATAAGCTCAAGGTCAAGGTCATGGAAGTCGACGGACAGGGTCGCCTGAACCTCTCGCACAAGGCGTTGCTCCCCGGTGGGGCCGGCGACGGCGGCGGCGGCGGGCATCGCGATCGCGCTCCGCGCGAATCGCGCGAGTTCATCCCGCGGCGTCGCGAAGAGGCTCCCGCACCGGTTGCGGCGCCCGCAGCGGCACCGGCACCCGACGCTCCCGGCGCACCGCCGATGCGCCGTCGCCGTCGTCCGCAGCAAAACCAAAACCACGAAGACTAGCGACAACGTCGCCGAGTTGGAAAACGGGCACCGCTACGGTGCCCGTTTTTCTTTCTCGCGCCGGACATTGCGCGGCATTCTTGGAACTCGGAGATCATGGGAAAGCAAGCGATTCTCGTCACCGGCGCATCGACCGGCATAGGTTACGCAACCGCGCACCTCTTAGCGCAAAACGGCTATGCCGTTTTTGCCGGCGTTCGTACCGAAGACGACGCCTCGCGCCTCGCGGCCGCCCACCCGAACGTCACGCCGATAACGCTCGACGTTACGAAAGCGGCCGATATCCGCACCGCCGCCGCGCTCGTTCGCGAGAGCGGCATCCCGCTGTACGGGCTGGTCAACAACGCGGGCGTAGCGGTTGCCGGTCCGCTCGAATTTCTTCCGCTCGACGATATCCGCAAGCAGTTCGAGATCAACGTCTACGGACCGATCGCGATCGCGCAGGCGATGCTGCCCATGCTTCGCGAGCGGGGCGGCCGCATCGCGTTCATCGGCTCGATCGCCGGACGCATCTCCGCACCGTTCGTTGGGCCCTATAGCGCATCGAAAGCCGCGCTCGCGTCGCTCGTTGACGCCATGCGCCAGGAACTTGCGGGATTCGGTATCGCGGTCTCGCTCTTCGAGTTCGCCGCCGTTAAAACGCCGATTTGGTCGAAAGGACGCACCGCCAAGGATGCATTGATCGCCAAACTCCCGGCCGCCGCGATCGAACATTATGGGCCGTTTATCGAGGCCATCGTCGCCCAGACGGAACGCGAGGAGCGGCACGGCATGGAGCCCGGCGCCGTGGCGGAAGCGGTGCTGGGAGCGCTACGCTCGGAGCGCCCGCGCGAACGCTACGTCATCGGGAAGCAAGCCAAGCTGCAGGCGATGGTCGCGATGCTGCCGCCGTCCACCCGCGACCGCCTCATCAAAAAGGCGATGCAACTCCCCGACTAGGAAGCCGGTTCTCGCGCGCGCAAAGGAGCGTGTATCATGGCCTTCGATTCCCTGCGCTCCTTTGTCGATGCGCTCCGTAAGGCGGGCGAGCTCCACGTTATTTCAGCGCCCGTCGACCCCTATCTCGAAATTAGCGAGATTACCGATCGCGTGGTGAAAGCCGGCGGCCCCGCGTTGTTGTTCACCAACGTCAAAGGATCGCGCTTTCCCGTCCTAACCAACCAGTTCGGTAGCCAACGGCGGATGGCGATGGCGTTCGATGCGGATTCGCTGGCAAGCGTCAGCGAGCGCGTGCGTAAGCTGATCGATATCACGCCGCCGGGAGCGTCGCTCGCAGAGAAATTCGGTGCCCTGATGCAGCTTGCACCGCTCGCGAACGCCATTCCAAAAACCGTGCGCAGCGGAAGCTGCCAGGATATCGTCATGAAGCAGCCCGACCTTCACGCGCTGCCGATCCTTACGACGTGGCCGATGGACGGCGGGCCCTTCATCACGCTCCCGCTCGTCATCACGAAAGACCCGCGCACGAATCGCCCCAACGTCGGCATGTATCGCATGCAAGCCTACAACGCGCGCGAAACCGGGATGCATTGGCAACGTCACAAGCAAGGGCGCGCGCACGCGGATGCGTGGGGCGATCGCATCCCGGTCGCCGTAGCGATCGGCTCCGACCCCGCCCTCACCTATGCGGCGACCGCGCCGCTGCCGCCCGTCCTCGACGAATACGCATTCGCGGGCCTGCTGCGCGGCAAACCGGTCGAGCTGGTGCAAGCCAAAACCGTCGATCTCAAAGTACCCGCGGATGCCGAGTTCGTTCTCGAGGGCTACGTC
>Ga0307374_10002823_pt1 | contig 30445 bp, 26 predicted proteins | sample OX3MG_FD_202532 | JGI IMG/M metagenome (GOLD analysis project Ga0307374, IMG submission 202532) | Soil microbial communities from Risofladan, Vaasa, Finland - OX-3 | ecosystem: Environmental > Terrestrial > Soil > Coastal area > Acid sulfate soil | place: Finland: Risofladan, Vaasa | collected... | reverse complement strand
TCTCACCCGATGGCGCCGTCGCGCGCGTGGGCGAAGGCTACGTGCTCGACGTCCACCACGCCGCCCACCCCGCGACGCGCTCCAATGCCACCAACCACCTCTCCATCGGCTTCACCGGCCACTACGACGCCATGCGCGAGCGCTTCGGTGAGCATATCGCTCTCGGCGCCGCCGGCGAGAGCCTCATCGTGGAGCGACCGGGACGCACGCAGCTGGCGGACCTGGGCGAGGAGCTCTTGATCGAGCTGCCCGGCGAGCCGCCGCTACGCATCGAGCGCCCGGCGGTGATGCGCCCTTGCGCGCCGTTCTCGCGCTTCTGCTTGGACGAAGGCGAGCCGCCTCCCGAGCGGCTGAAGGCGACGCTGCAGTTCCTCGACGGAGGGATCCGCGGCTTCAAGGGCATGCCGGCGGGCAACGGCGTCGTGATCGCCGGCGCGCGGCTCCACGCGCGCACGGCGTAGGGCCGCCGCGGCGCGCTATGCGCCGCGCTTGCTCAAGAACGCCAGCGCCTCGTTGATGTGCGCCAGCGGGCTCGGGTCGCGCAGCGTCCAGATGATCCGGCCGTCCTTGTCGATCAGGTACGAGATCCGGTCGGCGTACGTCTTTCCGAAGTAGACGATTCCCGCGTCGTACGCGTCGACGGCGCGCGCGGAGAGGCTCACCATCTCGAACGGCGCCTTCACCGATTGCTCGAAGCGCGCCAAGGTCGCCACGTCGTCGCGTGAGCCGCCGACGATCGTCGCGTGTGCCCGTTCGAACGCCGCCGCACGGGCGGTGAAGGCCTGGGCCTCGATCGTTCAGGCCGGGGTGAACGCCTTGACGAAGAAGTAGAGCATGAGCGTGCCGTCCGCCGCGGCGGCCCGGCGTAGATCGAACGTCGAGATGACCCCGCGCTGGACCGCGGCGCCGCTGAACTCCGGGGCCGGCTCGCCCACGCGCGGTCCCGCCTCGGGCATCGCCTCCGCGGGGCGACGCCCCGCCCCCAACGCGCAGAGGGCCGCCATGCCGGCCAGCAATCGCGACCGCGCGATCCCCACGGCTAGAGCCCCAGCATCCGGGCGATGACCAGGCGCTGGACCTCGTTGGTCCCCTCGCCGATCTCGTTGACCTTCTGATCGCGGTAGTACCTCGAGACGGGGTACTCGTCCATGAAGCCGTACCCGCCGTGAATCTGCACCGCCTCGTTGCAGACTCTCCGCGAGACCTCGGCGGCGTAGAGCTTGGCCAGCGAGGCGCTCATGGCGAAGTCGCGCCCCAGGTCCTTCTCCCAGGCCGCCTTGAGCAGCATCAGCTTGGCGTGCTCGATCTCCATCTTCATGTCGGCCAGCTTGAACTGGATCGCCTGGAACTTGCCGATCGGCTTGCCGAACGCGTGGCGCTCCTTGGCGTACTTCAGCGCCGCCTCGAAGGCCGCCTGAGCCAGCCCGATCGAGAGCGCCGCCACCGAGATCCGCCCGCCGTCGAGGATGTCGAGGAACTGCTTGAACCCCCGCCCCCGCTGCCCCAGCACGTTCTCCGCGGGCACCTTGGCGTCCACGAACGCCAGCTCGCGCGTATCCGAGGCGCGCCACCCCATCTTCCGGTACTTCTTGCTCGCCGAGAACCCTGGGGTCGTCTGCGGCACGATGAGGTTGGTGATCTCCTTGCGCCCGTCGGGGAGGGTGCCCGTCCAGGCCGTGATGGTGGTCCCCCCCGTGATCCGCGTGCCGGAGTTGGTGATGAAGGCCTTGGAGCCGTTGATCACCCAGTGGTCTCCCACCAGCTCGGCGCGCGTCTGGCAGTTGCCGGCGTCGGAGCCCGCCCCGGGCTCCGTCAGACCGAAGCCCCAGAGCATGGTTCCCTGGGCGAGCGGCACCAGGTAGCGCTCCTTCTGCTCCTCCGTCCCGAAGTAGGAGAAAGGGGCGGAGCCCAGCGAGGTGTGCGCCGCCAGGGTGATGCCCACGGAGGCGTCGCCGCGTGAGATCTCCATCACAGCCAGCGCGTAGGAGACCGTGTCGGCGCCGATGCCCCCGTACCGCTCCGGCCAGGGTATGCCCAACAGGCCCAGTTCCGCGAGCTTGGCCACGATCTGGTAGGGGAACTCCCCTGTGGCGTCCAGCTCCTCGGCAGCGGGAGCGATGAGGTCGTCGGCGAGCTCGCGGCAGAGCTTCTGAATCGCCTCCTGTTCAGGGGTCAGGTCGAAGCTCAGTCCGCCGTTCACGATTGCCTGCATGGCCATCATCTTCTTTCACTAGTAGGTAGGCGGGCTTTCTTTACCCGGGCCGGGTGAAGGGTTCCTCGCTTGCGCCCGATAACCGACACATACAACGACAGCTTTCCGGAACGCCCGCGCGCAGTTCCGGAGGAGGCCGCGTTGATCGAACTGCGCAGCGTATCCTTAACATACCCCAACGGCATTCGAGCCCTCGACGACGTGGACATCAAGATCGAGAAGGGCGAGTTCGTGTTCCTGGTGGGACACTCCGGGACCGGAAAATCGAGCCTGCTGCGCCTCCTCTACCGAGAGCAGGTGCCCACCAGCGGTGAGGTTCACGTGGACGGCATCGAGGTGCAGCGCATGCGGCCCGGGGCCGTGCCGCGGCTGCGCCGGAACGTGGGGGTCGTCTTCCAAGACTTCAAGCTCCTTAGCGAGAAGACGGTTTGGGAGAACGTGGCCTTCGCGCTGCAGGTCACCGGTGCCCGGACCAAAGACGTCATGCGCCAGGTGCCGCGTTGCCTCGATCTGGTCGGGCTCTCCCAGAAGAGCCGCATGTTTCCGAGCGAGCTCTCGGGCGGCGAGCAGCAGCGCACGGCCATCGCTCGCGCGCTGGTCAACAACCCGAAGATTCTGCTGTGCGACGAGCCGACCGGCAACCTGGATCCCAGCAACACCACCGAGATCATGGAGCTGTTGCAGCGGATCAACACGAAGGGCACGACGGTTGTCGTGGCCACGCACAACCAAGCGGTCGTCGACCGCATGCGCAAGCGCGTGGTGCGCTTGGAGAACGGACGCATCGTCGGCGACGAGGAGCGGGGGTTCTACTTCCTTGGATTGGGGCAGGGTCAAGTTCTTTCTGGGTGAGGTTTTCGCCAACCTCACCCGCAACGCGGCCATGCAGATCACGGCGATCGGGACGGTCGCCGTGGCGATCGCCATGCTGGGCGCTTTCCTCTTCGTCCAGAAGACGGCGACGGTCGTCGGCGGGCAGGCGCTCCAGCAGATCGAGGTGAGCGCCTTCCTGAAGGACGGCCTCGACGCCAAGATCGCATCGGACCTCACGGCCAAGGTCGCCCAGCTGCCGGGTGTGGCGCACGTGGCGTACGTGCCCAAGGCCGAGGGACTGAAGGAGCTGCGCGCGCGGCTCCAGGGCGAGGTGGACACCTCGCTGCTCACCACCAACCCATTGCCCGACGCATTGCGCATCCGGGCGCAGCACGTGGCCGACGTGCCGGTCGTGGCCGCGGCCGTCAAGGCGCTGCCCGGGGTCGCCGAGGTGCATTACGGGGCCGAGACGGTGCAGAAGCTCCTGCGCCTGATGACGATCGCCAAGCGCATCGGCATCGGCGTGATCCTCATGCTGGTGGTCGCCTCGTTCCTGATCGTCTCCAACACGATTCGGCTCACCGTGTACGCGCGGCGGCGCGAGATCGCCATTATGAAGCTCGTCGGCGCGACCAACAACTACATCCGTCTCCCGTTCATCGCGGAGGGCGTGGTGGCGGGCCTGGTGGGAGCGGCGGTGGCCGTGGGACTGCTGTCCCTCGCCCAGCATCAGCTGCTGCCCAAGCTCGCGCAGGCTCTCCCGTTCGTGCCGTTCCCCTCGCAACTCCCGGATCTGATTCCCGTGGCGCTGCAACTGCTCGGTGCCGGCGCGCTGGTGGGAGCGATCGCATCGTGGATCAGCGTTGGCCGTTATCTGCGTGTGTGACGCATTGAGCCAACTGCTCGAGATGCTCGACGAAGGCGTCTGCCTCGTCGACGCCGCCGGCACCATCGAGCGCTGGAGCTCGGGTGCCGAGGGGCTCACGGGCGTCTCCGTGGGCGACGCCGTGGGGCGCCCGCTGGCGCAGGTGGCCCCGGGAGCGCTGGAGACCTTCGAGCGCGACTACGCGCGCGGCCCCTTGGAGATCTGCGTCGCAGACCTCGACGGCGAGCTGCGCCCCCTGGTGGGGCGCGCCCGTCCGCTGACGCACGGCGGCGAGCCCGCGGGGTGGATCTGGGTCTTCCGCAGCGAGCAGCGCATCCGCGAGATCGACCAGCTGAAGGCGGAGTTCGTTGGAACCGTCTCCCACGAGCTGCGCACGCCGCTGACCTCGATCAAGGCCTACACGGCGACGCTCCGCACCAATCCGCACCTGGACGAGGCCACCCGCGGCGAATTCTTGCAGATCGTGGAACAGGAGGCGGACCGCCTCACGCGCCTGGTCGACGACCTGCTGGTGGTCACGCGCGTGGAGAGCGGCTTCATGCTCAAGCGCCGCCAGAGCATCTCGCTGCAGCAGATCTTCGATCGCGTGCTCACGAACCTCGCGCGCGACGCGCAACGCCACCCGATCTATCTGGACCTCGGCAACGTGATGGTCTCGTGCGACCCGGACCGGCTCCACGAAGTCTTTGCCAACTTGCTCGAGAACGCGGTCAAATACTCTCCGCAAGGCGGCGAGATCCGCGTGTGGGCGGAGCGCTTTCCCGACGGCGCGAAGGTGATGATCGGCGACTCGGGCATCGGCATCCCCGAGGGCGAGCTGCATTACATCTTCGACAAGTTCTATCGCGTGGACAACCATCTCACCGCCTCCGCCGGCGGCAGCGGACTCGGCCTCTACATCGTTCGCTCGATCGTTCGCGCGCACGGCGGCAGCGTGGACGTCACGTCGGTCGCGGGGCAGGGCGCGACCTTTACCGTCACTCTTCCAGATCGGAATCTATGAGCGCTTGTGTCCGGCGCACCGAAGTGTCCCGCAAGGGGTATTGCGCCCCCGGAGGGCCTCTTGCAACCCGAGCCGAGTGGCTCGGAACCTTTCAAACGATCGGGGCCCCCACGATCGAAGCGAAGCGGAGTGAGTGGGGACAATGAGCGAGTTGACCGCAGAGCGCGAAGGCGCGGGGAAGACGATCCTGGTCGTTGACGACGACAAGAACATCCGCAAGATCATCGCGGCGAACCTGGAGCTCGCGGGCTACCGGGTCCTAGCGGCGTCCAGCGGCTTGGCGGCGCTCGAGCTGCTCGACGTGCAGATGCCCGATCTCATCCTGCTCGACGTGATGATGCCGGTGATGGACGGCTACGAGGTCTGCCGCCGCGTGCGCAGCCACCCCGTGGGCACGCACGTTCCGGTCATCATGCTCACGGCCAAGGGTGAGAGCGAGGACAAGGTGCTGGGCCTCGACGCGGGCGCCGACGACTACATCACCAAGCCCTTTGGCCCCGCCGAGCTGCTGGCGCGCGTCAAGGCCAAGCTGCGCCGCGTGGCGGTGGACGCAGCGCTCCAGCCGCTTACGCGCCTGCCCGGCAACCTCTCCATCGAGGACGCCATCAAGCGGCGCGTCGCGTCGCCGGAGAAATGGGCGATTCTCTACCTGGACCTGGACAACTTCAAGGCGTTCAACGACGTCTACGGGTTCATGCACGGCGACGAGGCGATCAAGCTCGTGGCCGCGGTGGTGGTGGAAGCGGTGCGCGAGCAGGGCGGCCCCGGTGACTTCGTGGGCCACATCGGCGGCGACGACTTCATCGTCGCGACGCAGCCGCACATGGTCGACGCCGTCTGCGGCGCGATCATCCGCAACTTCGACACCCGCATCCGTGCGTTGTATACGGACCGCGACCTCCGGCAAGGCTACATCGAGACCCGCGACCGCCGCGGCACGCTGAACCGCTACCCGATCATGTCGATCTCGATCGCGGTGGTCTCGAACGAGCACCGTCCGATCAACTCGCATCATCTGGTGGGTGAGATGGCCGCGGAGCTCAAGCGCCACGCCAAGTCGATGCCCGGCTCCACGTACGTGAAGGACAAACGCCGCCAATGAGGCGTCGTCTCGCGCTCGTGATGTGCGGGCTCCTGCTGGTGCCGTTCACCGCGGGCGCCGCCGCCCGTCACGGCTCGTCGCTCGACGACCGCATTCGTGCTCAGCAGCAGCACATGCACGACGTCAAGCAGCGTCTCGACCACAAGCGCGGCGAGCTGCACCAGGCTGCCGTCAAGGTGCGCAGCCTGCAGTCACAGCTCGACGACACGCGCACCGCCATCACCACGACGCGCGCGCGCCTGCGCCTGCTGGAGGGGCAGACGCGGGGCGTGGAGGCGCGCCTGGCCTGGAACACGCGTCAGCTCGATGCGGCGCAAGCGTCGCTGAACCTCCATCGTCAAGCATTGGACCGACGCCTTGTCGACATCTACGAGAACGGCAACCTCGGCTATCTGGACGTGCTCCTCGGGGCCACCTCGTTCTCGGATTTCGTGGACCGCTGGAATGATCTGCGCTTGATCGTGAAGGCCAACGAGGATACGGTCCGCGAGCGCCGTGCCGCGGAGCAGCGCGTGGCCGATCTGCGCCGCAACCTGGAGGGCACGGCCACGCAGCTCACCGCGGCGCGCCAGCGGCAAGAGCAGGCGCAGCGCCAACTGGGAGCGCTGGCGGACGAGCGCTCGCAGTTGGTGGCCGCGGCGCGGGATCAGCAGCATCACGTGGCCACACAGGTCGCCGACCTGGAAGGCCTCTCCGCGCAGGAGGAGGCCGCGCTGGAGAAGCTGATCGTCGAGCGTCAGCGCGAGGAGGCTGAGCGCTTGGAGCGCGAGCGCCGGGCGCGGGCGATCGCCGGCGGCGAGGGGGCCGGCAGCGCCCCGATCGCCCTGTCGTGGCCGCTCTCGGGGCCGATCACCTCGCCCTTCGGCTTGCGGGCCAATCCGTTCGGCGGCGGCCGTATGGACTTCCACCCCGGGATCGACATCGCGGCACCCATGGGCGCCACCATCGAGGCCGCGGCGCCGGGGCGCGTGATCTATGCAGGCTGGTACGGCGGGTACGGCAACGCCGTGATCATCGATCACGGCTCCTCGATCGCCACGCTCTACGGCCACTGCTCGCAGATCTTCGTGCGTGTGGGTCAGGACGTACAGCGCGGTCAAGCGATCGCCGCGGTCGGTTCCACCGGGATGTCGACGGGGCCGCACCTCCACTTCGAGGTGCGCGTCAACGGCAAGCCGACCGATCCGACGGCGTTGCTTCATTAGTCGGGCCATAGTCGGGCCATGACAGGTAGGCCTGCGCGCGGGCACGAAGCACGCTGGCCCTGTCAGGAGAATGCCCCACCTGTGAAGTTCCCCGGCCGCGCCCTCGCGGCGCTGCTCGTCATCCTCATCGCATCGCTCGCCGGGGCCTACGTCTTGGAGCGCGGGCGCGCCGCGCGCGGGGCCGATACGAGCATGACCACGAGCAGTCGGAACGGCGTGGCTTCGCTGGAGCTTCCCGACATCTTCGCACAGGGGCCCGCGCTCGATCAGCGGCTCCTCAACGCGTCGTTCCTGAAGGTCCGGAGCGTCTACTACAAGCCCGTCGATGACGCGGCGCTCCTCACGGGCGAGCGCGCAGGATTGGCTGCCTGGCTCCATGCGCACGGGGTTACCGATCCCGTGCTTCCCGACGCCGCGGCCACGGGTGACGCGACGCAAGACCAGCAGACGCTCGATGCCGTGCTGCAAGGCGCGATCGGCCGATACGGCAAGCGCTTCAGCGACACCGTGCTCATGCAGCAGGCCATCAAGGGGATGCTCGCCGGGTTGAAAGACCCGTACACGACCTACCTGACCCCCGACGAGATCAGCCAACTCGAGGAGTCGCTCAACGGCGGAGACTTCGGCGGGATCGGCGTCTACATCGTGCAGGATCCGCGCACGGGCCTGGTGCTCGTGCAGCCGATCGAAGGAACCCCCGCCGCCCGCGCGGGCATCAAGACGGGCGATAGCATCATCGCCGTCGACGGGAAGCCCACCAAGGGCGAGACGCTCGACACCGTGGAGCGCGAGATCAGAGGCCGCACCGGAACGGTGGTTCGGCTGCTCGTGCGCTCGCAGGGCGAACGGTCGCCGCACACGGTCGCCGTGGTGCGCGAGCGCATCCACGTGCCCTCGGTCCACGCGAAGGTCGAAGGGAACATCGGGTACATTCGGCTCTCGGACTTCGGCTCGACCTCGTACGAAGAGGTGCGCCACGCCGTCGACTCCACGCGCCGCGGCGGGGCCAAGGCCTTCATCCTCGACCTGCGCAACAACGGCGGCGGACTCCTCGACGCGGCGGTGGACATCTCGAGCATCTGGATCAAGCAGGGCACCATCGTCTCCACCGTCGACCGCCCGGGCGACCGCGAGGTGCACCAGGCCACGGGGCAGTACGACCTGGCCGAGCCCTTGGTCGTACTGGTCAACAAGTATACGGCCAGCGCCTCGGAGATCACGGCGGGGGCCATCCAGGACGATCACGCTGGAACCGTTTTGGGCACTCGGACGTTTGGTAAGGGAGTGGTACAGAGCATCTACCGCTTGCCCGACCTCTCGGCCCTCAAGATCACGACGGCCCGCTATCTCACCCCCAGCGGCCGCGACATCGACCACAAGGGCATCGAGCCTGACATCGTGGTCGACCAGAGCGTGGACCCCGCATTGATCGATACGCCGAACGACCGCCAATTGGCCGCCGCCAAGGCCCTGCTGGAACGCGACCTGGCGAGCCGATGATCTCTCAAGACAGGTGAACACGATGCGATCCTTCCGGCCCCTCTCCGTCCTACTCGCCGCGATGCTCTTCGCGCTGCCGCTGGCACCCGCGCTGGCGACCTCGCAGACCGCCGCGGTTCCCGGCAACGACCTCCAGGAGCTGGAGACCGCGTACGCTCGCGCGACCAACGAGTTCTACAAGAAGGTCGACCCGCAGATGCTCCTCGAGGGCGCCCGTGCGGGCATGCTGGCGTACCTGAAGAAGTCGGGCCTCAAGAGCGCCGACCTGCCGCCGATCCATGCCGGCGACTCGCCCGAGCAGAACGTGCGGACGCTGGACGCGGAAGTCGAGGCCGCCATGCGGGCGTCCGGGGGCAAGCTCTCCGTGCGCAACGTCACGTACAGCGCCATCAGCGGAATGATGGCCTCGCTGAAGGATCGCTGGACGGTCTTTCTCGATCCCAAGGAGTACGCCGAGCTCAACGCGGGCTTGGACGGCGCGAAGTTCTCGGGCATCGGCGTGGTGATCGACGTCGACGAGAAGACGAAGTATCTGATGGTGCGCCAGGTGATCGACGGCGGCCCGGCCAGCAAGGCGGGAATTCAGCCCGGTGACCTCATCCTCTCCGTCAACGGCAAGAGCACCAAAGGCCTTCCCGTCGAGGCGGACTCGAAGATGATTCGGGGCAAGACGGGGACCTCGCTGAAGCTGGAGGTGCAGCGCGAGGGCAAGTCGCTGGGGACGCTGGCCCTCACGCGGGCGGAGATCCACGCGCCCAGCGTCTACGACCGGATGCTTCCGGGGAAGATCGGCTACGTCGCGCTGACCGTTTTCGGCCAGGATACCGCCACGGAGCTCACCGAGGCGCTGAACACGCTGCAGAAGGACGGAGCGCGAGCCTACGTGCTCGACTTGCGCAACAACGGCGGCGGATATCTCAACGCGGCGATCGACGTGGCCTCGAAGTTCATCCCCGACGGCCCGATCGTGAGCGTGGAGAGCCGCGCCTCGAACGTGATGACGTACGACGCGGAGAGCACCGCGATTCCGCCCAAGCCGCTGGCCGTGCTGGTCAACGGGTATACCGCCTCGGCGTCGGAGATCACCTCGGGGGCCATCCAGGACTCGGGGGTCGGCGTGCTGATCGGCACGCGCACCTTCGGCAAGGGCGTGGTGCAGACGATCTACCCGCTGGGCGACGGCTCCGCGATCAAGATCACCACGGCCCGTTACTTCACGCCGCGCGGCCGTGACATCAACCACCAGGGTATCGAGCCGGACATCGTCTCGAAGGACGTGCGTAACGCCCGCTTCGGCGATCCGGCGCACGATCCGCAGCTCGACCGGGCCATGGCCTATCTGAACCAGCGGCTCGCCGCCGAGGCTCAGCAAGCCGCGGCTGCCCGCTAGCGCGGACCGAGCCGCCATAACGAGAGGGGCGGCCCCGCCCCTCTCGTTCGCCCAGCGCGGGAGCCTCGCCTAGGACTTGGTCCGCGTGGTGCGGCGCGTGGCCGCCTTCTTGGCGGGCGCCGCCTTCTCGGCGGTTCCGGCTGCCGTCTTGGCAGCCTTGACCGCGCGCGCCTTGGCCTGCACCTTGGACTTCGCGGCCGATGCGGCCTTGATGACCTCGGCGGGATCCACGGCGGCCGCCTTCGCGCGCCGCGATGCGGCCCGCTTGGGCTTCTCCTCGACGGGCGCCGGTGCCGGGGCGACCTCCGGGGTCGCGCGGCGTCGGGCGGCCTTCACCGGCTGGCCGAAGGCATCGCGCGCTGGAGCCTTGGCCGCCGGGGCCGGTGCCGGGGTGGCGACGGGCTCCGGCGCTGGAGCGGCCTTCGCCCGCGTGGTGCGGCGCTTGGGCTTTTCCGCTTCGACCGGAGCAGCTGGTTCCACCGCCGCGGCCTTCGCCGCGGGGAGGGCAGGCACGGCAGCCGCCTCGATGGCGCCGCCGCGCTTGGCGCTCGTGACCCGGCGACGGGTGGGTTTGGCCACCTTGGCCTCCTCGGGTGCGGCCACCAAATGCGGCGGCGGCGCCTCCACGGCCAGCTCGACGCGCTGGTAACGCAAGGCGGTCGACGGCGCTCGCTCCCCCGTGGCTTCCGCGGCGCCCGCCGGATGAACGCGGATGATCTCGCGATCCTCCGTGACCCCCGCGCCCGCGACGGCCTCCCCGGCACCCCCGCGGCCACCGCGGCGGCGGCGACGGCGGCGTCGGCGACGCGGCTCCTCGCCTCCGGCAGGCTCCTCCGCCTCGCCTTCGACTTCACCTTCAGCCTCGCCCGCGGCGCCGCCGATGGGCGCCTCCTCGAGCTGAGCATCCAGGCTCGTGGGCGTGATCCCAACCTCGGCTCCGGCCTCCACGTCACGGTGGCGGCGGCGCCGGCGACGACGGCGGCGGCGCCGGCCATCGCCGGCCTCCCCTTCCCCGCCGATCACGATGGCGCCGGCGTCGGCCTCGATCGCCGCGTCTTGTTTTGCCTCGACGGCCTCTTCCTCGGCCGCTTCGACGGCGGTCGAGATGCCGATGGCAGGCCGGGCGCCGTTGCCCTTCGAGGCCTCCTCGGCCAGTTCGCGCAACTCCTCGGCCTGCTCCGCGGCCGTGAGCGGACGCTTACGTCCGCGCCCGCCCCGGCGGCGACGCCGCTTGCCTTCGCCGGCGGCCACGGCCGTCAACGGAGCCTGGGTCTCGGCGTACATGGCATCCTCGTCGATCTCGACGATCTTGATCGCGGCCGTCTGACCGACGCCCGCGGCGGCGTTCTCCACTTCCACGAGCATGCCGTTGACCAGTGCCGCGCCCGACTGCGCATTGGGGAGCTTGAGGTTGAGGATCTCGACCTCCACCTCGTCGCCGGCCTTCACCGTGACTGGCGGCAGTTCGGTGATGCCGGCTCGCCCGTTGCCCGCGCGCGCGCTGCCCACGACGTTGACGCGCACCTTCTCGGGCGACATCGTCGCGTTGACGCGAACGGCGATCCGGCGGCCGATGTGCTCGCTGAGCTGACGCTTCTCGTCCTCCATCCAGAAGACGAGCTGGGCAGCCACGGTGGGGGAGCACTCCACCAGGACGGGCGCGTCGCCGGCGGGAGCCTTCCCAGCCGTCGCGCGGACGGACCGCAGCGCGTCGATCGCCATCGACTCGGGCGAGAGCACGCTGCCCAGGCCGCTGCACGTCGGGCACGAACCGCGCAGCTGCTGTCCCAGGTCCTTGCCGACGCGCTTGCGGGTGAACTCCAGCAGGCCGAGCGCGCTGAACGATTGGATGGTGGTGCGCGTACGGTCCTTGCGCAGCCCGGCTTCGAGCGTCGCGATCACCTTGTTGCGGTCGCTCTCGCGGGCCATGTCGATGAAGTCGCAGACGATGATGCCGCCGATGTCGCGCATGCGCACCTGGCGGGCGATCTCCGCGGCCGCCTCGACGTTCGTCTTGACGATCGTGTCCTCGAGGTTCTTGCCGCCGGTGAACTTGCCCGAGTTGATGTCGATGACCGTCAGCGCCTCGGTGTGCTCGATGATCAGGTAGCCGCCCGAGGGCAGCCAGACCTTCGGCCGCAGGAGCTTCTCGATCTCGTCGTCGACGCCGCGGTCCTTGAAGAGGTTGCCTTCGTACAAGTGCACGCGCTCGAGGTACTGCGGGCCGAGCAGCCGCAGGAAGTCGCGAACCTTCTCGTACTCCTCGGGATCGTCCAGGCGCATCGAGTCGACGTCCGGCGTCAGGAAGTCGCGGGCCGCCTTGTACACGAGGTTCATGTCCTTGTGCAGCAGCGCGGGGGCCTTGGCCCGCTTGTAGGACTCCAGGATGCCGTGCCACATGCGGATCATCACGCCGAGGTCGGCGATCAGCTCGGCCTCGCTCACGCCGGCGGCCGCCGTGCGCACGATGGTGGCCATCCCTTCCGGGCGGATGCGCTTCATGACCGCCTTGAGGCGATTGCGCTCGTCGGCGCTCTCGATCTTGCGCGAGACGCCGGAGTACTTGCCGGTGGGCATCAGAATCAGATAGCGGCCCGGCAGAGAGATGTTGGTGGAGACGCGCGCACCCTTGAGGCCGCGCGGCTCCTTGACGATTTGGACGAGGACCTCGTCGCCGCGGTTGACCTTCTCGGTGATCGTCCAGCCGCTGCGCCCCTGCGTGATCTCGACGTCGCCGATGTTCAGGGGCTGGCGATTGATGTCGTCGACGTAGAGGAACGCGTTGCGGCCGAGACCGATGTCGATGAAGCTGGCTCCCATGCCGGGCAGCACGTTCTGTACCTTGCCCTTGTAGATGGAGCCGATGACCTTCTCTTCGCGTTCGACGTAGATTTCGGAGAGAGTACCGTCCTCGACGATGGCGACTCGGTTCTCCCAGGGGTCGCTCGAAATGAGGATTTCCGTCGGCACGTGTTTGCCTATGTTACCTTTCGTTACGTGTGCCGCGGCGCGCCGGCATGCCGCCGCGCGGCGGTGTCGCGCCGAGGGCGGCTCACGGGCGGGGGACGCTCCGAAACCGTTCCACGACTGCGCTCATGGCGCAAGCGGCGCACCGCAAAAGCTTTCCGTGCCGGCGCCCTTCCGAGGGCACCTGGCGACATACCCATGACGGGTTGTGACCGGGACGCGCGCTCGCTGTCGGCGCGGCATTCCCGACCAGGGCGGGCGTGTCCTCTACTGCGCCGGCCGCCGCGGGGTAGAGGGCGGGCTCTTGGTGCCCTGGAATGTGGCGGGCGCCATGAGGAGGTCTGTCTAGAACGATGACCCTGCTCGACCTGTTCGCGGGCTCGGTGCGCGATGCTGCCGACCGCACGGCCCTGGTGATCGACGGCCGCCGGCTCACCTACGCCCAGCTCGAGGAGCGCTCGCGGCGCGTGGCCGCGTGGCTTGCCTCCATCGGCTACGCACCGGGAGACCGCTTGGCGATCTTCCTGGAGAACCGGCTGGCGTTCGTGGACGCCTACCTCGGGGCGCTGCGGGCCGGCGTGGTGGTGGTGCCGACCAACCCCCTCTATCGCGACCGCGACGCCGTGATCGTCTGGGAGGACGCCGAAGTCCGCGGCATCGTCACCGGGGACGGCCTCGCCGTGGAAGCGCGCAAGACCGGCTTCGGCGACCGTGTGATCGAAGCCGACGCCATCGAGCGGATCGCCGAGGAGCACCCGGTCCCCGCTGACTGGCGCGAGTTCGACGCGCGGCCCGAGACGGTGGCCCTCATCATCTTTACCTCAGGGACGACCGGGCGCGCCAAGGGAGCCATGATCCAGCACGCCGCTCTGGCGGCGAGCGCCGCCTCCATCCGGACCGCGTGGCGCTGGCGCCCGGACGACGTGCTCTGCATCGCGCTGCCGCTCTTCCACGTCCACGGGCTCCAGGTGGGCCTGGGCACGACGCTGGTCAACGGCTCGACCATCGTGGTCGAGCGACGCTTCGATGCCGAGGCGATGCTCGCGCTGCTCGAGCGCGAGCGAGCGACCATGTTCTTCGGCGTCCCTACCATGTATGTGCGGCTGCTGGAACGCCTGGGTGACCGGCGTCCTCCCTCCTTGCGGCTGTGGGTGAGCGGCTCCGCCGCCTTGGCGGCGGAGACCTGGCAGCAGTTTCGCGACCGGTTCGGGCAGGAGATCCTCGAACGCTACGGCGCCACCGAGACGATGATGTGCCTGACCAACCGGTATGGCGGCCCGCGCGTTCCCGGCGCGGTCGGGGTGCCGTTCCCGGGCGTCCGGGCGTGCATCGTGGAGCCGAGCGAAGCCAAGCCTCTGGCCGACGGCGAGGTGGGAGAGCTCTGCATCTGGGGCGCGAACGTCTTCGCCGGCTACTTCCGCAACCCGGAGGCGACGCACGGCGCCTTCATGGTCGACGAGGAGGGGCGCCGGTGGTTCCGCAGCGGCGACCTGGCGCGCTTCGACCCCGAAAGCCGGACCTACGCGATCGTCGGGCGGCTGAAGGAGCTCATCATCAGCGGCGGCTTCAACATCTACCCCCGCGAGGTGGAGGAAGAGATCGATGCTTTTCCGGGTGTGAAAGAGAGCGCGGTGGTTTCCCTGCCCGACGCGGCCCGGGGAGAGGTCCCGTTGGCGTTCGTGGCGCCCCAGCCCGGCATGGAGATCGACGTCGACGCTTTGCTGAGCCACCTGCGCGGGCGCATCGCCAGCTTCAAGGTCCCGCGCGAGGTCCGGATGGTGGAGGCCCTGCCGCGCAATGCGATGGGCAAGCTCGACAAGCCCACCCTCCGCCGAATAGTCAAGGGGTCCTAGGCTCGACGAGAATTTTAGGGAGCGCAAGCAGGTAGCGCGGTCCGATAAGGAAAACCTCTCGCACCCTGGTCGTCCTTTGTACACTACACGCGTTCTCTCAGGATTCGCGCGCTTCGGCTCATAGGAGTCCCATGGTGCGCAGGGAGGCAAGCCATTGGCAGACCACAAGATCTCTCGAGAGACCTTCATTAAGGGTGCCGGCATCGGCACCGTCGCGGCGGCGAGCGTCGGGTTCCCGGCGTTCATTCCGAGCCGCGGCGAAGCCGCCGACGTGCTCAGGATCGGTCTCGTCGAGGAGTACACCGGCGTCTTTGCCGCGTACGCGGTCAGTGAGACGCGGGGCGCCGAGATGGCGCTCGAGGCGTGGAACAAGCGCGGCGGCGTCATGGGCCGCCAAGTCCAGCTCGTCAAAGAGGATTGTCAGAACGATCCCGGCGTGACCGTGCAGAAGGTCCGCAAGCTGATCAACCAGGACAAGGTCGCCGCCGTCATGGGCACGATCAACAGCGCCGACTCGCTTTCGGCCAGCAACGCGGCCAACTCGCTGGGAACGCTCTTCATGGATTCCGGCGGCCACACGGACGACGTCACCGGCAAGGACTGCCACTGGAGCACCTTCCGGACGTGCCACAGCACGTGGATGGAGACCCACGCCACGGGCTACGCCATCGCGAACAAGTTCGGCAAGAAGTGGTACCTGATCACGCCCGACTATGCTTTCGGCCACGCGCTGGCCAGGGGCTACGAGGACGTGATCAAGAAGATCGGCGGGACGATCGTGGGGAACGATCTCACCCCGGTGGGCACGACGGACTTCAGCCCGTACCTTACCAAGGTCGCGGCCGCCAAGCCCGACTGCCTCATCGTGTTGCCTCAGGGTGCGGACTTCGTCAACTGCCTCAAGCAAGCCAACTCCTTCGGCCTCCTCAAGAAGATCCCGGCCGCCGGCCCGCAGGTGGAACTCGAGGCGATCTGGTCGCTCCCCGAGGCGGCCCGCGTCGGCTACTGGGGCGTCGAGTGGTACTATAAGGGCGACAAGGTCTTCGGCAAGTCCAACCCCATGGCCGAGGCGTTCGTCAGCCAGTACCGCAAGAGCCACGGCGAGCCGCCGACGGCCCGCAGCTGCTTCGGCTACGTCACGCTCGACCGCATGCTCTGGGCGATGAACGAGGCGAAGTCGGTGGATCCCGTCAAGGTCGCCAAGAAGCTGGAGAACGCCCGCTTCCACAGCATGTGGGAGGGCGAGGCCTACTACCGCGGCGCCGACCACCAGCTCATGTGGCCGATGTGGTTCGCCAGCATCAGGGGCAAGGGCACCCCGCAGGACAAGTACGACGTCTTCGACGTGCTCGACAGCCAGCCGGCCGACAAGATCGAGCAGAGCGTGGCCGAAAAAGCGAAGGTCTGCCACATCGCCTACCCCGCGTAACCCTCTCATTCCGACTACCCTAACACGTCCGAGGAGATCGCTTCGGCGATCTCCTCACCATAGGATGCTACGATGCTCGCGAACGTCGCTCCATCGGTCTTCAATGGTCTCGTTCTCGGCGCGTTCTACGCCTTCGTCGCGATCGGTCTCTCGTTGATCATGAACTTGACGGGGACCATCAACCTCGCCCACGGCAGCTTCCTCACCTTGGCGGGGTACTTGGCGTTCACGCTCGTCTCAAGAGGGACCTCATTCTGGTTTGCTCTCGTCGTCGCGCCGCTGCTGACCGTGGTCGTCGGCGTCGCCGTCGAGCGTCTCCTGATCGTGCCCCTGTACAAGCGCGACCCGATGTTCAGCCTCTTGCTGACGTTCGGACTCGCGCTGATCGCCGAGGAAGTCTACCGTCTGATCTGGGGGCCGAACGGCGTGCCGTTCTCGGCGCCCGGCATCCTGGGCGGGGGCCTCAACCTCGGGTTCATGCAGTTCCCCACCCTGCGGCTCTTCATCGCCCTCGTGCTGGCGCTCGCCATGGCGCTGCTCGCGATCTTCCTCTGGCGGACGAGATTCGGCCTGCGATTGCGCGCGGCCGTGCAGGACACCGAGATGATCGCGGCCATGGGCACCAGCACGCAGATGCTGTACATGGTGAACTTCGCCATCGGGATCTTCCTCGCGGGCTTGGCAGGCGTTTTGGCCTCCGGCCTCCTGGGGCTCTCGCCGACCATGGGTAACGCCCTCCTGATGCCGGCCTTCGTCGTCGCCATCATCGGCGGCATGGGGAGCCTGTTCGGCAGTATCGTGGGCGGCCTGCTCGTCGGCCTTGCCATTAGCGTAACGACTCTCTACATGCCGGCCGCGAACGAGATCATCATGTACATCCTCATGGCCGTCGTCCTGCTGATCCGGCCGCGCGGACTCTTCGGCACGGAGGGTCTCTTCGGATGAAGAACCGTCAAACGCAGGGCCTGATCGGCTCGATTCTGGCGCTGATCCTGCTGGCGATCCTGCCCGTCAAGCTCGGAAGCCACTCGATCCTGGGGCTGATGCACCTGGACGTCTCGATCCTCAGTGAGATGCTGCTCTTCGCCATCGCGGCGATGAGCGTCAACCTCCTGCTCGGCTACACCGGCCAGATGTCGTTCGGAAACGCCGCCTATTTCGGCCTTGGTGCCTATGGAGCAGGCTTGTCGATCCATTACTGGGACGTCAAGTTCATCGTGGCGACCCTGATCGGCACCGGCATCGCGATCCTTGGCGCCGTGGTCGTCGGTCCGTTTCTGCTGCGCAGGCGAGGAATCTACTTCTCGTTGCTCACGCTGGCGTTCGGCCAAGTCTTCTACTTCATCGCCTACCGCGCCAACCACATCACCGGCGGTGAGGACGGCATGAGCTTCTCGCGTCCGTATCTCGGTTTCCCGGGATGGCACGTGGACGTCCGCGAGATGTCGTTCTACTATGCGATGCTCATCCTTTTCGTCGCCATTTTGATCGCCTTCTGGCTCATCGTGCGCTCGCCGTTCGGCCGCACGCTCCAAGCCATCCGGCAGAACGAATTGCGCGTCCGCTACCTGGGCCTCGACACCAACCGCTTCATCTACGTGGCGCTGATCGTCTCCGCCGCGATGGCCGGTCTGGCGGGAGCCTTGTACGGGCTGTTGATCATGTTCGCGGCTCCGCTCATGCTCGACTGGCACCAGTCCGGCGACTTCGTGATGATCATGATTCTCGGCGGCGCCGGCACGATCTGGGGTCCCCTGGTCGGCTCGTTCATCTACGTGATCGGCAAGGACATCATCTCCACGATCACCGAGACGTGGCAGATCTACATCGGTGCCCTGTTCGTGATCTGCGTGCTCGCCTTCCCGCGCGGCCTGTTCGGCACGATTCTCAACGCCATCGTTCGGCGTGACGTGGGAGCGCCGGTCTCCGAGGAAGCACCGATCTCGGAAGTGCCTTGGGATCACGGCCCCACGCCGAATGCGGCCGCCATGGCCACGGAGCAGAAGGAGCGGTAGATGGCAGAGGTCTTGCTCGAGGCGCGGAACGTCTCGAAACACTTCGGCGGCGTCATGGCCGTCAACGACGTCTCGATGAAGGTCGAGAAGGGCTCCATCTACGCGGTCATCGGCCCCAACGGCGCGGGCAAGACGACGTTCTTCAACACGCTCTCGGGATTCTACATCCCCGACGGCGGCAACGTCGTCTACGAGGGGCGGGACATCACCAAGCTGGCGAACTGGCAGCGCATCCAGCTCGGCATGAGCCGCACCTTCCAGACGCCGAGCGTCTTTCCCGAGCTCACCGTCTACGAGAACCTTCTGATCGGCGTGCAGAGCCAGAAGAAGCTGGCATTCCGTCTGCGGCTTCCGTCGGCGGGGCGCCAGCGGGAGATCGACGCCCGGATCGACGAGCTGCTCGGGTTCGTCAACTTGCAGCATCTCAAGGGCCGGCCCGTGGCGGAGCTCTCCCACGGCGGCCAGCGCCTCTGCGAGATCGCGATGAGTCTCTCGGTGGATCCGACGCTCGTCCTCCTCGACGAGCCGATGGCGGGTCTGGCCGAGGCCGAGACCGAGCGCATCATGGAGGTGATCCGAGACCTCCACGAGCGGCTCAACCTCACGGTGCTCTTCGTGGAGCACAACATGCGCGTGGTGCTCTCGTTGGCGCATCGCATCTTGGTGCTCGATCGCGGCAACACGCTGGCCGAGGGGACGCCGAACGAGATCTCAAACAATCAAGCCGTCCGCGAAGCCTATCTCGGCCAAGAGGTGATCAGCCGTGTCTGAGGCCCAGCTCGAAGTCTCGAATCTCAACACCTATTACGGCAAGAGCCACATCCTCCACGACGTCTCGCTGTCGGTGGGCAAAGGGGAGCTGGTAGCGTTGCTCGGACTCAACGGCGCCGGGAAGACGACGACGATGCGCAGCGTGCTCGGTCTGACGCGGCCGCGCGACGGCGCGGTTCGCTTCGAGAACCGGGAGATCACCGGCTGGCCGGCGTACAAGGTCGCGCGCTTGGGCGTGGGGTATGTGCCGGAGGGCCGGCGCATGTTCAAGGAGCTCTCGGTGCTGGAGAATCTCCAGATCGCCGAGACGGGACGCAAGGGCGAGTGGACCATCGAGCGTGTCTTCGAGCGACTGCCGAAGCTGCGCGAGCTGCGCCTGCGCAAGGCGGGGCGCCTCTCGGGCGGCGAGCAGGAGATGTTGGCCATCGCGCGCGCGCTGGTCGCCAACCCGACGCTGATGCTCGTGGACGAGCCCTCTCAGGGCCTTGCCCCGATGATCGTCGAAGAGGTCTACAAGATCCTCGAGGAGATGAAGGGCCAGGGCGTCTCGATCCTGCTCGTGGAGCAGAACGCGCTGCTGGCGCTCAAGGTGGCCGATCGCGCCTATGTGATGGACGAAGGGCGCATCGTCTACTCCGGCGTCGCCTCGGAACTGGAGCGCGACCGCGACCGCATTCGCACCCTCATGGGCCTGCAGGAGGTCGCCTCGTAATGCTCTTCACGAAATCGGTCGAGATCCCGGTGGGAGCCGGACGGATGCCTGCGTACGTCGCGCGCCCCGAGGGGGCGGAGACGCGCCCGGCGATCATCGTGCTCGAAGAGATCTTCGGCATCAACTCCGAGATGAAGCGCATCACGGAGCTGGTGGCTTCGGCCGGTTACGTGGGCATCGCGCCGAACTACTTCCATCGTACCGATCCGCACATGGATCTCCCTTACGATCAGTCGGGTATTCAGCAGGGTCTTGCCGCGGCGAAGCACGTGACCAGAGAGACTCTTGCCGAGGACATACGGGCCGCGGCGGCATGGCTGCGCAGCCAGCCGTTCGTCAACGGTCACGTGGGGACGTGGGGTTTCTGCATCGGCGGCTCGGTGGCGTTCTACTCGGCCACGCTGCCGGAGATCGACGCGGCTTGCTCCTTCTACGGCAGCATGATCGCGCGTCCGCTCGCCAGCGGCGAGCCGGAGATGCTGGCCGACGCGGCAAAGGTCCACACGCCGCTCTTCTTCGCCTTCGGAGGCAAGGACGAGTCGCTCCCGCCCACCTCCATCGAGCGCATTCGCGAGACGCTCACCGCGGACGGCAAGGCGTTTGACCTCCACGTCTACCCGGACGAGGGGCACGGCTTCTTCCGTCACGGCGTCAACGGCGAGGCGACGCCGGGGGCGCGCGCCGTGTGGTCCCTCGTGCAAGCGTTCTTCAAGCGCACCCTTTAGGAAAGGTTTCTCTGCGCTGGGTGCGCCTCAGCGCCGCGGGGGAAGCTTCGGTAAGCCGAGGTGCGGGCGCCGGTCGAAGGCCGGCATGGTCACCGGCTGCTTCTCCAACGCTTCCACTGCCAGCGCGATCGCTTTCTCCAGTTGGGGATCCCGCCCCGCGGCATAGTCCTGCGGCGCGATCTCGACTTCGACGTCGGGATCGGTGCCGTAGTTCTCGACGCTCCACTGCACGTCGGAGAACCAGAACGAGAACTCCGGCTGCGTGGTGACCGTCCCGTCGACCAGCGCGTGGCGCGGCCAGATGCCGATCACGCCGCCCCAGGTCCGCTTGCCGACCAGCGGCCCGAGCTTGTAGAGCTTGAAGACGTGGCTGAAGATGTCGCCATCGGAGCCGGCGAACTCGTTGGTCAGGCCCACGATCGGACCGGCCACCGACTCCGGGGGATAAGCCTGCGGCGGCCCCCAGCGCGAGACGTCGTAGCCAACGCGCTTGCGCGCGAGCTTCTCGAGCAGCAGCGGAGAGACATGGCCGCCGCGATTGTAGCGCGCGTCGACGATCAGCCCGTCGCGCCCGCCCAGCTCCGCCAGATAGCCGCGGTGGAACTCCGCGTATCCCCACGGCCCCATGTCGGGGATGTGGAGATAGCCGATGCGGCCGTCCGTCGCCGCGTGCACGCGCGCGCGGTTCTCCTCCACCCAGGCCCGATAGCGTGCGGGGCGTTCGTCGTTGAGCGTGCGCACCACGACTTGGCGCTCGCTTCCGTCGGCGGCCCGCACGCGCAGCGTGACGGCGGCGCCGCCCGTGTTGACGAGAAACTCCGCCGGGGGGTGCTCCCGCGAGACGGTGTGCCCGTTCACGGCGAGGATCACGTCACCGGGGCGTACGTTGACGCCCGGCTCCGCCAACGGAGAGTCCCAGAGGCGCGCCGCCCACGAGTCGCCGCGCACGATGCGCTCGATGCGATAGCCGCCGCGCTCGTCGCAGCGTAGATCGGCGCCGAGGAACCCAAGGGCGTATTGGGGCGGCCGGCGGACGTCGCCGCCGCCTTCGTACGCATGCGACGTACCGAGCTCCCCCTGCATCTCCCAAAGCAGGTCCGAGAGCTCGCCGCGCGTCCGAATGCGCGGCAGCAAGCGCGCGTAGCGCCGGAAGACCACGTCCCAATCGACGTCGCTCATCCGCTCGTCCCAGAAGTGCTCGCGCTGCAGCCGCCAGGCCTCCCCGTACATCTGCGACCACTCGGCGCGCGGATCGACGTTGACCTGGAGCCGGTCGAGATCGACCCACCCGGTCCTCCGCCCGACTTCGTCGTCCGGCTCGTCGTGATCGCCGTTCTCCGGCAGCTTCTCCGAGCCGTCGAGCGCGCGCAAGCGATCGCCGGAGCGGTAGATCACGGTCTCGTGATCGGCGGCCACGCGAAAGTCGGTGACGTCCTTGGCGATGGCGGCGGCGCGCTGCTCCTCGAAGTCGTAGGCATGCAGCGTTCCCTCGGCCTCGACGTGGTGATCGGCCCAGCCGCCGTTGTCGAGCGCGCCTCGCAGCGGGACCTGCGTGAAGAGCGCCCGTCCCTTGGCTGCGGCGATCTGCTCGTAGCGCCCCTCCTCCACGGGGAAGGCCAAGAGGCGCCCCGCGATGCCCTCGAAGTCGATCTCCACGCGCACGGGCTTCGGTTCGTCCTCGTGCTCGTGCTTGGCGTCGTGGCCCTCGCGCGCCACGACCGGCCGCGGGCGGGGCACGAAGGGGTTGCGCGTCTCGGCGCGCAGCGTCACCGCAAACGGGCGCATGCCCAGCGGGAACCCCAGATCGAACTGCAGCGCGTCGTAGACCGGATTGAACTCGCGCGTGGAGAGGAAGTAGAGGTACTGGCCCTCGGGGTCCCAGGCCGGCGCGACGTCGGTCCGCAACGGCGTGGTGACGTCGTGGAGTTCCCCGGTCTCCACCTCGGCGATGCGGATGATGGAGAGGTCGTGCTGCGGGGCCCAGGTGTAGGCGAGCCAGCGCCCGTCGGGCGAGAAGGCGAGATCGCCGGCGGGCGCCCCCGGGCTGCGATCGACGCGGCGAGCGGTGCCGGCCGCCAGGTCTACGAGCATGACCTCCTGGCGGTAGTTCGCGATCGCGATCACCTCGCTCACCGGCGAGACGGCCAGTTCGACGGCGCGCCCGACGCCGCCGCCGGCGTCTCCGGCGAGCGTCGGGTCTACCTCGCGCGGAGGCACGCTGCCGTCGACGTGGTGAACCTCGAACGTCTCGCGCCCTCCCTCGTCGCTGACCACGACGATGCGCTTGCCGTCGTGCAGCCACTCGGCGAGCCGGTAACGGACGCCGCTCCCCTTGCCGTGATGGAGCACGCCCTCTTCCCAGTGCGCCATCGTGTATGGCTGGCCGCGCGCGATGAGGGCCAGCGAGTGACCTTCCGGGTGCGGCGCGTAGCTCTCCAGCAAAGGCGCCCCCGGGACGAAGCGGCGCACCGTTTGCGGCGCCGTCGAGGGCGTCTCGATCTCCACGCGCGCGCTCTCGTCACGCGCCGGGTCGTAGACGAAGATCTCGCCGCCCGCCGCGTAGACGATGCGCCGGCCGTCGGTGGACGGAAAGCGGGCGTAGTACTCCTCGCAGTCGGTATGCCGGCGAACGTCCGTGCCGGCGACGTCGGCGGAGTAGATGTTGCCGATGCCCTCGTGGTCGGAGAGGAAGAAGACGCGCCCCCCGAGCCACATCGGCCAGGAGAGGTTGCCTTTGAGGCGCACGAGCTCGCGGAACGTGCCGCTGCCGTCGGGATCGATCCAGATGACGCCCGCGGTTCCTCCGCGGTAACGCTTCCACGTCGCGGGGTCGAAGTTGTTGCGCCCCAGCAGGACGCCGCCCTCCGGCGAGAGCGAGATCGTGCGCGCGGGGCCGTAGGCCAGCGTGAGGGGGTCGCCTCCGGTGGGAGCGATGACGCGCGGCTGCGTGATCGTCCCGAACGGCTCGCCCGCATTCGAGGTGAAGAGAATCGCGCCGCCGTCGGGTTGCCACCCGGAGACGATGCAGAGAGCGCTGCCCAAGAACGTGAGCCTGCGCGCCGGTCCGCCGTCCACCGGCATGGCGTAGACCTCGGGATAGCCCTCGTCGCGGCCCACGAACGCCAGCGTCGATCCGTCGGGCGAGATCCGCGGATGGCTGCACTCGCCGTGCGCGGTCGTCAGCCGCCTTGCGACGCCGCCGCCAGCCTCGACCGACCAGAGATCGTCCTCGGCGGCGAACACGATGCGATCGCCCCGGATCGTGGGATAACGGAGGTATCCTTTCTCAGCCATAGCCCGCCGCTCTTGGCCACGCGCGGAGAGTTTCCCCCAAGGAAGCGGAGGCGCGGCGCTCCGCAAGGCGGCGGCGCGAGGGGGGTGGAAACCAGGTGACGTGATCGACTTCTCGCTCTCCGAGGAACTCAGCGCCCTGCGCGACCGCGTCCGCGCCTTCGTCGACCGCGAGGCCGCGCCGCTCGAGGGGCGTCTCCGCGGCAACCCTCCCGATGCCGCTACCGTCGCCGACCTTCGCGCGAAGGCGCGCGCGGCGGCCATCTACGGCCCGCACATTCCGCGCGAGCTCGGCGGCCTGGGCCTCGATTGGCGCGGCGTCTCCGTGGCGTTCGAAGCGGCCGGGCGCAGCTTGCTCGGTCCGCTGGCCATGAACGGCGCGGCCCCCGACGAGGGGAACATGCACCTGCTCCACGAGGTCGCGACACCGGCTCAGCAGGAACGCTATTTGAAGCCTCTCACGGCGGGCGAGATCCGGTCGTGCTTCGCGATGACCGAGCCCGCGCCCGGCGCGGGGAGCGATCCGGCGATGCTGCGCACGCGCGCGCGCAAGACGGCGAACGGCTGGGTCATCGACGGCCTGAAATGGTTCATCACCGGCGCCGAGGGGGCCGCGTTCGCGATCTGCATGGCGCGCACGTCCGACGATGCCGACGGGCGGCGCGGCGCCACCATGTTCCTGGTCGATGCCGACAACCCGGGCATGACGATCCGCCGCAAGATCTCCACGCTCGACCACGTGACGGTGGGCGGCCATTGCGAGGTGGCGTTCGAGTCGTGCGAGGTCTCGGGCGACGCCGTGCTCGGCGAGGTGGACGAGGGCTTCCGCTACGCTCAGCTGCGCCTGGCGCCCGCGCGCCTCACGCACTGCATGCGGTGGCTGGGCGTGGCGACCCGCGCCCAGGAGATCGCGGTGGCGCGGGCAGCGGAGCGCACCGCCTTCGGCAAGCGGCTCGGAGAGCACCAAGGCGTGGCCTTCCAACTGGCGGACACGGAGATCGAATTGCACGCCGCGCGCTTGATGATCTGGCACGCCGCGTGGATGCTCGACCGTGGCGAGAAGGCGCGTCACGAATCCTCGATGGCCAAGACGTTCGTCGCCGAGGCCGTCTATCGCGCCGTCGACCGCGCCCTGCAAATCTGCGGGTCGCTGGGCGTCTCGGACGACGTGCCGCTGGCGACGTTCATGCGCGAGTCGCGTCCCTTCCGGATCTACGACGGCCCCTCGGAAGTCCATCGGATGGCGATCGCCGCCCGCCTCTTCCGCCGCCGCGGTAGCGAGGGGTGAGCCGCATCCAGGAAGAGCTCGAGGCCTTCCTCGCGCGCCGCGGCGACCGGTTGCTCTCCCTGCGCCGTTTGGCCGGCGGCGCCTCGCAGGAGGCCTGGATCGTGCACGTCGCCGGCGGCGGAGCCGCCGGCGAGCGAGATCTCGTGCTGCGCCGCGACATGGGCGGCATGCTGAGCTCCTCAGCGCGTACGCGCGCCGAGGAGTTCGCCATCCTGCAAGCTGCGCATCGAGCCGGCGTTCCCGTGCCGCGCGTGGTGTACGAGCCATTCGTCCTGGAGGGGCGGGAGGCGTTCCTCATGGAGCATCTCACGGGTGAGACCATCGGCCGCCGCCTGGTGCGCGACGATGCTCACGCACAGGCGCGGGAACGCCTGCCGGAGCAGGTCGCCGACGCGCTGGTGCGCATCCATCGCGTCGAGACCTCGCAGCTCCCGTTCCTCTTGCCGCCGCGGACGCCCCTCGACTCCATCGAGGCGCTGGAACGCGATCTCGACGCGTGCGGCGAGGGCCATCCCGCCCTCGAGCTGGGGCTGCGCTGGCTGCGCCTGAACGCGCCGCCGCTCGAGCGCGCGACGCTGGTCCACGGCGACTTCCGCGTCGGCAACTTCGTGGTGGGCCCCGAAGGACTGCGTGGCGTCTTGGACTGGGAGCTGGCCCATGTGGGCGATCCCGACGAGGACCTCGGATGGTTCTGTGTGCGCGCGTGGCGCTTTGGTCGCGACGATCGGCCGGCGGGCGGCATCACCACGCGCGAGCGGCTGGTCGCGGCCTACCGTGCGGCCGGCGGGGGCGAGGTCACGACGGAGCGCCTGCGCTACTGGGAGCTCTTCGGCAACGTGAAGTGGGGCATCGGCGCGCTCTCGCAGGCGGCGCGTCACTTGCGCGGCGAGGAGCCCAGCGTCGAGCTGGCGGTCTTGGGGCGTCTGGCGGCCGAGATGGAGCTGGAGACGCTGACGTTGCTGGGCGAAGCCGAAGAGGCCCTCGCGGAGGCGCGGCCGTAATGCAGGATCGCCCCGACGCCGTCGAGCTGATCGCTGCGGTGCGCCACTTCCTCGAGCACGAGGTGCTCCCGGAGCAGACGGAGCAGCGCGGCCGCTTCCGCACCCTGGTCGCGGCCAACGCGCTGGCCATCGTGGAGCGCGAGATCGCGGTGGGCCCCGCGCCGATGGAGCACGAGCGCGAGCGGCTGCAAGCGTTGCTGCGCACGGAGCGCCGCGATGTGCGCGAGCTGCGCTTGCAGCTGGCCCGCCGCATCCGCCGCGGCGAGGCCGACGCGGGGGGATGGCGGGAGGCGGTGATCGCCGCCGCGCGGGCCGGGGTGGAGGCCAAGCTCGCCATCGCCAACCCGCGCTTCTTGGAGCGACGCGATGTCCGCTAGGAGGCTCTGGCTCCTGCGTCACGCGGACGTTGCCTATTTCGACGACACCGGCCGAGCGGTGCACCCGCGCATGGTCCCCCTGACCGAGCGCGGGCGGGTGCAGGCCAAGGCCGTGCACGACGCGTTGCGCGACGTGGCATTCGACCGCTGCATCACCAGCGGCTTGCCCCGCACGATGGAGACGGCCCAGATCGTGCTGCACGGGCGCGATCTCCCGGTCGAGGTGCGCGAGGGATTGCGCGAGATCGAGGGCGGTCGCTTGGCCGACATCGCGCGCGAGCAGCTCCGCGACGAGATCTCCGGGGCGTTCCACGCCGTCGCCCCCGAGCGCCGCTTCCTGGGCGGAGAGTCGTTCGGGGACTTCCTGCGCCGCGTCCACCGGGTCTTCGACGAGCTGGTGGCGGACGAGGGGTGGCGGGAGCTCCTGGTGGTGGCCCACGGGGGCACCAACCGCGCCATCCTGGGGCGCGTGCTACGCGCCGAATACGACGCGTTCGCGGCTCTGGAGCAGGACGCGGGCTGCGTCAACCTCATCGAGCTCGCGGGCGATCACGCCATCGTTCGCCTGTGCAACGCCACCCCCTACGACCCGGCGAAGGCCGAGCTGCGCACCTCCACGCTGGCCCAATACGCGGAACAAGCATTACGCTGGCTAGGTGGGTAAGAGGGGTGCATGGACCACCCCCCGAGGCTGCGTTGGGGAATCGGCGTCTTACTCGGCGTAGGCACTCTGATCAACTACATCGACCGAGTCAATCTCTCGGTCGCTGGACCGACGCTGGAAAAAGTCTTCAACATCGGACCCGCCGAGCTCGGTATTCTGCTCGGCGCATTCTTTGGGACGTACTCGCTCCCGCAGATTCCCGTTGGCTTGATCCTCGACCGCTTCGGCGTCACGGTGATCACCCGTTGGGCGACGTTTCTGTGGAGCATCGCTTCGGGCATCATCACCGCTTCCGCGAGCTTCGGCCACCTGATCGTCTCGCGCGCCCTGCCCGCGCCGCAGCTGACGCTCGCGCGGCCGCGAAGTTCTCGAACGTCATCGGCGTCCCGCTGGTGGCGTTCTTCGTGTTCAACTTCGGATGGCGTTGGGGCTTCGGGATGACGGCGATCCTGAGCTTCCTGCGCGAGGGCGGCGCGCAGCCGGAGGGTCTCCCGTCGGTCAACGAGGGAGCCGCGCTCGGCTATCTGCTCACGAAGGCGAAACTCTGGGGCTTGACGATCGGATTCGCCGCGTACGGATACTCGTTCTATCTCCTCCTGACGTGGCTTCCCGGGTACCTCGTCAAGACGGCGCACATGAACATTCTGAAGTCGGCGGCGTATACCGCGATTCCGTGGATGGTCGTCACCATCACGGACGTCGTGATCGGAGGATGGCTGGTGGATCATCTCATCGCGCGCGGCGGCAAGGAGACCAAGGTGCGCAAGACGATCCTCGTGATCGGCATGCTGTTGGGTCTCGCGGTGATCCCGGCTGCCTACAACATCATGGGCTTCGTGGCGCCGGCGGTGACGGGCTTCATCGTGGGAGCCAGCAACTCGTTCTCCAACGCGTTCATCACGGCAGGCGTCGTCCTGCTCGTCGGCATCGTCTTCTACCTCTTCGTGCTCGGCAGGATCGAGCCGATCCCCGAACCCGGAGGTGGCGCGCCGATGCCCCGGCCGGCGTGAACAGTCGAATCGACCTCCCGTCCCGCAACGGCGTCCTCGTCGGCGTGGACCTCGGGACCAGCGCCACGAAGGTCCTGGCGTTCTCGCCCGAGGGCCATGCCGTCGCGGAGGCCTCGGAGCGTTACGGCGTCTCGGTGCCGCGTCCCGACTACGTGGAGCAGAACGCCGGCGAGATCTACCATGCGGCGATGCGGGCCCTGCGTCGCGTGATCGACACGGTGCACCTCGACGGCCACGAGGTCTCGGCGATCGGTCTCTCCAGCGCGATGCACGGCGTCTTGCCGGTGGACGAGCAAGGGGAGCCGCTGGGCCCCCTGATGACGTGGATGGACCGGCGCAGCGCGGCGACCGCCGACGCCTGGCGCGCCGACGGGAGCGCCCTGGCGCTCTACGCGCGCACGGGTGCGCCGATGCACCCGATGCTGCCCGTCTGCAAGCTGCGCTGGCTCTCCGAGCACGACGGCGACCTCTTTCGCCGGGCGGCGCGCTTCGTCTCGATGAAGGAGCTGCTCTTCTACCGCTGGTGCGGCGAGTGGCTGATCGACCACGGGAGCGCCTCGGGCACCGGTTACTTCGACGTGCGCACGCGGACGTGGGACGCTGTGGGACTGGAGCTGGCGCGCGTGGAGCCGGAACGGCTCTCGCAACCGGCATCCGGATCGGCCTGGCGCGTGTTCTCGCGGCCGGTCATCGCCGAAGCGCTGCGGCTGACGTACGACGTGCCGGTCGTGCTCTGCTCGAGCGACGGCGCGCTGGCGAATGTGGGTGTCGGCGCAGTCGATCGCACGGCGATGGCCGTGACGCTGGGCACGAGCGCGGCTGCGCGCGTGGTATGCGGCGAGCCGCTGTTCGACCCGGCGGGGCGCACGTTCTGCTATGCGCTCGACGACGCGCGGTATGTGATCGGCGGACCGACATCCTCGGCCGGCGGCGTGCTGATGCACCTGCTGGGGATGCTGCTTCCCGAAGTCGTCGAGGAGGAGCGCTTCGTGCGCGCCGTTGAGCTGGCCGACGGGGTGGAGGCGGGCGCGGGCGGCGTGACGTGCCTTCCGTTCCTCTCGGGAGAGCGCGCGCCATACTGGAACGCGCATCTGCGCGGCGGTTTCCTCGGGCTCGACCTCGCCCACGACCGGCGCCACTTGCTGCGGGCGGCGATCGAGTCGATCGTCCTGGCGCTCTGCACCGTCGCGCGGGTGGTGGAGGCGCAGGCGGGCAGCGTTGAGCGGCTGCTGCTCTCGGGAGGGCTCACCCGCGCGCCCATCTTCCGCCGCTTGGTGGCGGACATCTTCGGCCGTGAGGCGTGGCTCCCGGATCAGGCCGAGGCCTCGGCGTTCGGCGCGGCGGTCATGGCCGGCGTGGCCATCGGCGCGTACGCCGACCTCTCCGCGGCCCGCGACTTGGTGTCGTACCCCGAGCGCATCGTCCCTCATGCCGCCCGGCGCGCACGCTACGAGGATATCCTGCGGCGCTACGAGGCGGCGGTCGCCGCCACGGCGCCGCTCGCGCACGCTTAGCGCGCGATCGTCCGAACGGATGATCCTTTCGGAGGATGGCGCGCGGTGCCGCGAGAGGCTAGAATGCGGACGTCATGAGAGATGAGACGCCATGCTCGAGCTTTCGTTGATGGTGCTGACGGTGGCCCTGTTCTACCTGCTCGATCGCTACGGCGTCGGGTGCGGCCGACTCTGATGTTCGACCAAATTCTCGGCCTCGTGCTGACCGTCGCGGGCATCGTCTATCTCACGTACGCGATGCTGCGCCCCGAGAGATTCTAAGAGGCTGCTTCCACCATGACGGCAACCGGCTGGCTCCAGACCATCGTCATCTTCGCGGTCGTCCTCGCGTGCGTGAAGCCGCTGGGGCTCTTCATGGCCCGCGTGTTCTCCGGCGAGCGAACGTTTCTCGACCCCGTCGCGGGCCCGGTCGAGCGCGCCGTCTATCGCATTTGCCGGATCGATCCGCGGCGCGAGATGTCCTGGCTCACCTACCTCTTCGCGCTACTGGCCTTTCACGTGGTCGGCTTCGCGTATCTCTACGCGCTGCTGCGGACGCAGGCATACCTGCCGCTCAATCCGCAGCATCTCGGCAACGTGGCGCCGGACCGCGCCTGGAACACGGCTATCAGCTTCCTGACCAACACCAACTGGCAGTTCTACGCGGGCGAGAACACGCTCAGCTACCTCTCGCAGATGGCCGGCTTGGCGTGGCACAACTTCGTTTCGGCGGCGGTC
>Ga0307374_10002822_pt1 | contig 30446 bp, 17 predicted proteins | sample OX3MG_FD_202532 | JGI IMG/M metagenome (GOLD analysis project Ga0307374, IMG submission 202532) | Soil microbial communities from Risofladan, Vaasa, Finland - OX-3 | ecosystem: Environmental > Terrestrial > Soil > Coastal area > Acid sulfate soil | place: Finland: Risofladan, Vaasa | collected... | reverse complement strand
TGAGCCGCACCACCTTGCGTTTGCCATTCCAGCGGTTTCACTACTAATAGGGAAGCTGAATCTCGCGGATGGCAATTCTCTTTCCGCAACATGGAACGTTATCAAGCGCAACAGCCATCTCCGCATGCGATGGGCCAGTCTGATTACTGCCGCGTTGCTGATTCTTTTCGCCCGGAGTGTACCAGGCGGTTCGTTATGCGCCGTTATGGTCTTATTGTTTTCCGTTGGCTTCTCGGATGAAAGGCGCCTATCCGATCGGGAATCTCTTCCGGTAACGTAAACTTTCTCTCGCGTGTTTGGCTTCTTATGAATACCGGAGAAGCCTCGCTAATCCCTTTTCCGGCGGATATATGAGCCCTGGCGAAAAACTTACGGTTACTATTATCGACGACGATCCCGCGATGTGCGAGATGGTCCGCGATACCATTGAAAAGACCTTTCCCGGATCGAACGTCACGATTTTCAACACCGGCGAAGACGCCCTTGCCGCCTTAGGCGATGAGCCGGACGTGACCGTCCTCGATTATCAACTCGATACCGTGAAGGCGGACGCGATGAACGGCCTGCAGGTCCTTTCGAAACTGAAGACCCGTTTCCCGAATTTGCCCATCGTCTTCCTAACCGGCCAGGACCGCATCGAGGTCGCCTCGAACACCATCAAATATGGCGCTTATGATTACATCGTAAAAAATGAGACGGCCTTCCATAAGTTAGAGCTTGCGCTGACACAAATTGCCAAGCTGCGAACGCTCAAGAAATCGAACGGCTTTCAAAAAGCGATGAATCTCGTTTTCTGGGTACTCGTCCTGGCGCTCTTCGGATATATTGTTTATTTGCGCCTGCATTAAAATTTTTGAACGCCATCGTTGTGAAAGCATTCGCCATGAAGTTGCATCCGTTTTATGTGCTCCTGCCGCTTCTTGCAGTTCTTCCCGCTCGTCTCTTTGCGCAAACCGGCCAACATTATTTCGATAGTCTTCACTCGGCCTACGCTTACGCAACTCAGGATACGGACCGTAGCGACATCCTGCTGGAGCTCGCGACCGCGCTCGAAAACGAGGACACCGCGACGGCGATGAGTTATGCAACCCAGTCCCTGGAGTATGCCGAAAAGGCACGCGATCCTCATCGAATTGCGCGCTTCGAATTGTTCCAAGCTCACTTGTATTCCAATGCCGGAGAGTATGACAACGCTCGCGCCACGCTCCAGGAGGCCGTAAGTAGCGCGGAGCGCATCGGGGATTCCGACTTACTCGCGCAAGCCTACAGCTTATTGGGATGGAACGATCTGGAAATTGCCAGCTACGATGAAGCATTCGATTATTTCCTTGCTGGCCTTAACATTGTCCAGGCGCGGCACGATTCTACCGGCATCGGGGACGCCTTTAATAATCTGGGCTGCCTCTATCTCGACCAAATGGAGCCGGAGACGGCCCTCAAGTATTTGCGGCTTGCCTTAACTTCGGAACCCAAAGCGCACAATGCGATGGCCATTGCCGCGATCTATAATAACATTGGCCGCAGTTTCAACAGCGGCTCCATGCGCATGCTTCCCTTCGAGGCGCGGCTCGATAGTTCGCTGCATTATTTCCGCCAGAGTGAAGAACTCTACCGCAAATTGGGCGAACACGACCAGCGCGCTCGCGTGCTCGGCAATATCGGAAGCGTATTTGAAAAGAAGGGAGTAGCCGATAGCACTCTTTATTACGATCGCAAGTCGATCGAAATGAACCTGGCCGTGGGACCCAATACCATTTACACGGCGAGCGCGTATTTGCAGCTTGGAAATGTCTTTCTTCAACTGCACCGCACCGACAGCGCCCTCTATTACCTGAACCTTACGCGCGCCATCGACGAGCATATTGGCGCCCGTCGCGGACTCGTCGATGGCTATCTAAGCCTTGCAAAAGCCTATGCCGCAACCGGCGATTACCCATCCGCGTATGACTTCCTGACGAAGAGCAACGCACTCCACGATTCGATTTACAATGTCGATAAGAGCCGCATCCTCGCCGATATGGAAGCAAAATATCAGGCGAGCAAAAGCGAGCGGCAAATTGCCCTGCAGGATCGGGAACTCGAGCACGATCGGTTTATCAACTATTCGATCATTGGGGTCGCCCTGGTGCTGTGCCTCGTAGCCGGACTTTTTTATCGCAACGAACGCAAACTGCGTCGCATCAACACGGAATTAGCGGCGGCGAAAGAACGCGCGGAGGCCAGCGAGCGGCTCGAACACCAGTTCCTGGCAAACATGAGCCACGAAATTCGAACGCCCATGAATGCCGTGCTCGGCATGACCACGCTCCTGCTCGATTCCTCGCTCTCCACGAAGCAGCGGGACTATCTCGAAGCCATCGAATCCTCGGCGGATAATTTGCTCGTCATCATCAACGATATTCTCGATCTCTCGAAATTACAGGCCGGTAAGATGGAGTTGGAGAACATTCCTTTCCGGCTCCGGGATGTTACTGGCCATGCGATGGAAATCATGCGCCTCAAGGCGGAAGCCCGCGGCATTACGCTCACGCAGGAGATTGCCGAGTCCGCACCGCACATCGTCGTGGGCGATCCCGCCCGCCTCTCGCAAGTATTGATGAACCTCCTCAGCAATTCAGTGAAATTTACGGAGCGCGGCTCCGTAAAAATCCTGATCAGTGCGGTTACCGCCGGTGAGCGTCAGATGAAAGTTCGAATTGCCGTCCGCGATACGGGTATTGGTATCCCTCGCGAGAAGTTGAACTCGATTTTCGATTCCTTCTCACAGGCCGACGCGGAAACCTCGCGTAAATATGGCGGCACCGGATTGGGCCTCACGATCTCCCGCACGCTCATCGAACTTCAGGGCGGCCATATCGGCGTCGAAAGCGAGCCGGGCAAAGGATCGGAATTCTCCTTCACCATCCCGTATGAAGTTGCAAGCGAAGATGTGCTCATCGAACCCGAAGCCACGGCTTCGATCGACGCCGCATCGCTGCGGGGAATGCGCGTGATGCTTGTCGAAGATAACGAATACAACCAGATCGTCCTTACCGACACGCTCCGCAACATGATCCCGGAGGTTTCGGTGGAACTCGCTTCGAACGGCCTCGAAGCTATTACGCTGCTGCAAAATTTCGCGTTCGACCTCGTGCTCATGGACGTGCAAATGCCGGAGATGGACGGCATCGAGGCGACAAAGCACATTCGCGCGCATCTTCCACGCGGCAAGCGGGACGTGCCCATCATCGCGCTCACCGCAAGCGTGATTAAATCGGAAATCGACCGATGCTTCGCCGCCGGCATGAACGATTATATTCCAAAGCCGTTCAAGCAGGACGAACTTTTTCGCGTGATTGCGAAATACTATCGAGGGAAGGTGAATTCTGTAATTCCGTCCTATAGGACCAATGGGTCGGATGGGATCGATAAGGATTCAATGGATTTTACAAATCAGAGTAATAGGTCCATGTCAATTGGCACGCCGGTCACCGATCTCAACGCGCTTCGCCAGATCACGGGCGGCAACGAAGAGCAGCTAAAAAAATATATTCGCATGTTCCTGGATGGCGTGCCCGGCCAATTGGAATCGGTCGCGGCGGCACTCGAGCAACACGATCTCGATAACGCCCGCCGCCGAGTCCATGCCATGAAGCCGCACCTGAAATTCATGGGGATGACGACCGCCGCCGGCTTTGCCGAGTCCCTCGAACAGTTGTGCGCCGAACCCAAAAACGCTGTGCAAGCCAATGAGAAATTCGCGCTCGTCCGTGCGCAGTGCGAGCAGGCGATCGTGGAATTGAAAGAGAAATTGTAACGAAACGTAGGGACGTGCCTAACGGCGTTATCATAGTGATTTTCTCCTACTACAACTGGCTCAACACCTTAGGCAACGTCTCGCTCGCATCGAGTTTCAACTTTTTCCGCAAATTCAAGCGGTGAAATTCCACCGCGCGCTCGGTAATGCAAAAGAGCCGCGCAATGTCAGAGGATTTCAGGTCCATCCGCACCATCGCGGCGATGCGTTCCTCCATTTGCGTTAAGTCCGGAAACTTCGCGGAGAGTTTTTCTTTGAACTCCGGATGCACCTCGTTAAATTGCCCCTCGAATTTTGGCCAGTCAATTTGCTGGCACGGCAGCGCCTTCAACTTCTCCTTGATCCGCTTCATCGCGGCGATCGGTTCCTCGATCTCTCGGAATATCTGGCTCAAGTCGAGCCGGAAATGATCGAGCAAGTCGGTCTGAGCCGCAAGATGAATGGCGCTGTTCGCAAGATCGTGTTCCATGTGTTCGATGTGTAATTTTTGTACTTCTACTCCATGTTCTATTTCTGAAATGGCCACGCGCATATTGAAAATATCCACGCGCTTTTTCAATTCTTCGGTGTGAATTTCTTTTTCGAGCGCGTTATGCTTCGTGATATGCCCGTAGGCTTTAGCCATATCACCCATCGTCGCATACACGCGAGATATTTCCTCGTGCGCGTTCGATGAGATGTACTTCTCGCCGGTCTCGTCGGCTAAACTCAGCGCCTCCTGAAATCGAAGCAGCGCTTCGTCGGGTTTTGCTTGCTCCATCAATACGTCACCGATATTGTACAGAGTCATCGCCACGCCTTCCTTCGATTCCAGCACGTCGCGCCGATAATGGAGCAACTCGAGGAATCCCTGATACGCGGTCTCGAGATTGCCCATTTTCTGTTGGGTCTTGGCGATGCCCGCCATCCAAAATCCAACCGGCCTGCGAGCGCCGATCTGCTGACTGAGCACGAGCGCGCGCGGGAGGTACTCCATGGCGCGGACATAGTCACCGCTGGCCATATTTACCCGTCCGATGTTGCCGAAACTAATGGCAACAAGTTCCTTATCTCCGATTTCTTCGCCAATGGAAAGGGAACGGGAATAATATTCCAGGGCACGCGTATGGTCTTCCAGCAAATCGTAGTCAACCCCGATATTGAGGAGACTTGTCCCGATACCTTTTTTATCGCCGATTTCTTCTTTGAGTGCAAGCGAACGAGTTAGAAAATCCAGCGAGCGTGAATAGTCACCCAATGCTTTAAAAATTATTCCCATTCCGCCAAGCGTGGCCGCTATACCTCGCTTGTTGCCGGTCCCTTCATAGCGTGCAAGTGCATCGCGATAGTACTCCAATGCACGAGAGTGATTAGCAAGCAAAGTATAAACGCTCCCGATCTTGCCAAGTGTTGCAGCGAGGATTTGTTTATCACCAATTTCCCTGGCAATGACGAGTGCTCGGTTATAGTGCTCCAATGCGAGCTTGGAGTCCGCGCGACTGCAATGTGCATACCCGATGGTATTCAGACCCACCGCCTCCTGCCTTTTGTCTCCGGCTTGCTGCGCCAGAGCGATGGCGCCCTCGGCGGTGTGAATCGCAGCGCCGAAATCACCGAGATTCACATGCAAGTCGGCAATGCCGTTCATCGCTCTGGACTGCAATTCACGGTTCGATGCGGCCTCGGCGATAGCGGCGGCGCTCTGGAACTGCGCGAGCGCATCGTCATATCGAACCACGCTCTCGAAGCATTCGCCGAGGATGCAGCGGGCGCGCACCTCATCGTGCTTTGACAGCAAACCGTTTCCACCCTCAAGCACCTCGTCGGCAAGTTGTTGCGCCTGCTCGTATTCGCTCTTTTCAAAATGATCCTCCGCTTGGTCGAGCAACGACCGCTGGGGCGGGTGCCCGTCCGTCGGAGGGAGAGTGGTCTTCCTTTTTGTCATGCAACCTCGAACAGGTGATGGCTCATCCTTAGTGCGGCTCGTTTAAGCGATTGGCGTCACCACGACTTTGCGATGGCGCCAATTCTGTTTGAGGTGCATCTTTCGAACTATCGCGCGAGGACGAGCCTCGCCGAAGCTGATTCGCCGCTCGTATTCGTGATGCGGACGAAGTAGCTGCCGCTCGCGAGATGCTCGATCGGCAGAGTTACATCGTGCGCGCCTTGCGAAAGCAGTCCGAGCGGAATGGAAAGCACCTCGTGTCCGGTGACATCGAAGACGGTTAATTGTCCCTCAGAGGCATTCATCATCGAGATGTGCGCTGTGGCTATGTGGTTTGCGGGATTCGGAGAAATGGAGAGCGAGAATTCATTTCCCTGCGCACCCGTCACTACGTCCGCGGAACTAACTCCCGCGCCCGTGAGCGCAATGTTAACCAGTGTATTATCGCCAAGCGTAACGCGTACCGATCCGCTGGCAGCGCCAGCGATGGTGGGCGCGAACGTTAGATCGAGAGAGGCGGAATCACCTGCCGCAATCAATAACGGTGTTGCAAATGTCCCATGACTAAACGCGCTTCCAGTCATCGTAAGCGAGTTAATCGTCACGCTTACCGGACTCGTATTTTTTAGCGTTGCACGAATGACAGAATCATGACCGACCATCACATTTCCAAAGTCGATGGAAGACGCGACAGCGAGCGTCCCCCTTACGCCGACGCCCGAAAGATTGATCGTCCGCACAGGCGTGCCGGCATCGTCGGTCATGAGCGTCAGCGTACCCGCGAAATTTCCGACAGCATCCGGGTGGAAGCTTACGATCACGAGTGCCGTTCCGCCCGCGCTTATTTGCGCAGCCGGGGAATTGACGACAGCGAAGGTTCCCACCAGTGGCGAGAGCGTGTAGGAGTTAATCGCTACACTCGCGGTCCCTGTATTACTTAGTTTAATCGTATCCCGAACGATGCTCGCAACCGGCACCATTCCGAAATCGACATTTACCGGATCGATCGAAAGCGCGCTTTCGATGCCCGTGCCCGTCAGGAATATCGTATCCGAGGGATTCGATGCGTCATCTCCCGCAATCACAAGCATTCCACTGAAGGAACCCGTTGCAGTCGGCGCGAAATTGACGGCCACATACCCCGTCGTATTCCCAGCCACAATAGTTGGCCACGTCCCAATACTGAACGGGGTCGGAGCCGCCGAGGCACTCGAAAGAGTCAGGTCCCACGCGCCGGTATTCGCAACAGCAAAATCTTGCGTGTTGCTCGAATTTACTTTGACCTGCCCGAGATCGACCGTTTCGTGATTTTGCGCGACGGCCATGTGAGGCAGCGCGCCCGTGCCGCTAAGCGTGACGGTGGGAGCCGCTACACCATTCGATGCGGTGAATGACAATGTTTCGCCATAGACTTGTTCCGTCACGGGAGCGAATTCCACGACGAAGCTTCCCGCCTGGCCCGGCAGTAGCGTCAGACTCGCGGGTTCCGGGACAACGTTAAATCCATTGCCCGCGAGCGATTGGGTTTGCAGGAAGAGCGTGTCGTCACCCACGTTCGAGAAGTCGAACGTTCTTTCTAACGTCCGGCCAACATGCACATAGCCGAAGGCGAAGACCGTGTCATTGCCCGGGCTAAAAGTGGCCTGAATACCCTGGCCCCTCAACGTTACGGAGGGGACGGTGACGCCATTCGATGCAATGAACCTCAGTGTTCCGCTATACGATCGCCTTTTCGTCGGAGCAAATTGCAGGACGATGCTCTCCGTCTGGTTCGGCAGAATCGTAAGGCTCGCCGGCCCTGAGGGAATGCTAAATCCGCTGTCTGAAATCGTCGGAGTTTGCAGGAAAAGGGTATCGTCACCCGTATTCGAGAAAGAGAACGTTTGCTGCGCGGTCCGCCCAACACGAAGGTTCCCAAAGGCGAGCGCGTTGCCATTAGTGGAATTAAAAATGGCCTGAACGCCCTGGCCGGAAACATAGACTGCCATCCGCTGCTCGGACGTTTCATCCGAATTCGTTGTGAAGATAAGCGAGTCGCTAAACATGCCGCGAGCGATGGGTGTGAAGATTACGCTGTCGTGTTCTGTCGATCCGTTGGTAATCGAACGATTTAAGCTTGTGGGGTAACTCGAGAATTGCACCCCGGATTTCATGCCCGAGCTTACCGTAATGGAAGAATGGCCCGTGGAAGATACGTTCAGCGTATCGCGCTTACGGCTTCCGACACGGACCTGACCGAGCGAGACAAAATCGCGGCTGAGGGACATGCGTCTCGTCGCAGAAGCCGTGATCGTCACGTTATCGATCGCCGGAGTCGAGTGGTAATTACCCACGTCGCCAACGAAGGATATCGTCAGGTCCGACGTCCGGGACGCGACCGGAACGAGAAGATGATAGTGACGCCAATAGGAAGTATCGGGGGCTAAAATCGACCCGGGATCGCCAGTCACCCCATAGGTTCCGTAGTTCGTTGGCTGAATAAGATCTAAGAGGTCGCTGCCATCCGTGCTGACTTCGAAATTACCGCTCTCCTGCTCATAGTAAGAATCTGAGTTGTATGCCCAAAAGAAGTCGAAGTCCACCCAAACGGAAAAATCGTTGCTTGCGTAAGAGCTTGCATTGACAGATGGTGTACTCAGATCGTTGTAGTAACCGGCAGTAGGGTAGTTCCAGAAGTACTCCCAATAGGGGTCCCCGCCATTGTCAACGTACATGGAGTCGTAAGTGGGGTCACCGTAAATGGAATTATATGCCATGGTGCAGACCATCGATCCATTGAATCCGCCGCGGCCGACGATGTTAGTGGACCATGAGCCATCGTTTGTCCAGGTGCTTGGGAGTCCCGTAGCAAAAGTTGCCGTCGCAAGCAACGTATCGACCTGCGCCGACGCCTGCGATGCAAAGATGCCGAGAAAGAGCAGGCAAGCGCCCGCGATAAGCATCGCCGACGATGCTGAGAGCCGGTTCCACGGCTCGATTTGAAGGAAACCGCCCAACACGGATGATCGGTCATCCTCGCGCGGGCCAAAGCCCGCGTTACAGAGCCGGTTCCAGAAATTCAGGTTCGTTTTCATAAGAGTTAAGAAAAAGATGACAGTTCGTCCCGGCCTTCGTGGATGATTGCTCATCGATGATCACTCATCTTTGATGATCGCTCATCCCTACACCGGCAACTTCGAACGCCACAAAATTACCCTGCTTCTTAGGGAATCCGTTACTAGTACCGGTACTAGGTTTTTTGGCTCCGGCGTAACGGCCTGAAACTCCGCTCCGCACACACTTAAGGAACCTCTGATTAAGTCCGTTAAGTCATCATTGCGAGGAGCGTTCGGCGACCGAAGGGAGCCGAACGCAACGAAGCAATCTCCCCGCTTCAAGATAGAGATTGCTTCGTCGAGCGAATCTCCCTTCGGTCGATTCGTGCTTCGTCGCAATGACATGAATAGCAACTTAATCGGAGATTCCTTAACTCTCCTTCCGCCGAATCCATACTTCGCCTCGGTCCACTTGCACATCATAGGCCGGAATGCTTCCACCTGCCTGGGAGCGATCATCCCCCACGCCGAGGAACGTTCCCGTCGGGATTTCGAAGGTCCAGCCATGCAGCGGGCAGGTAACGGTCCGCGCTTCGCGATCGACCATCCCCGCGGCGAGCAGCGGGGACATCTCGTGCGGGCACAGATTCGAGATCGCGAATATCTCGCCGCCCAAATGAAAGAGCGCGACTTCCCCATCCTCCATCACGATCGCTTTACCGCCCGTCTCGGGAATTTCGGAAACGGGACACGCGTACTCGAATTCGCGCGCTTCGGCGGCGCGCCCGTTCAACTCACGGCGCGCGGCCTCGAGCAAGGAGTCGTCGATCTCATCGGACATCTATCTATTACGAATAAAGAAGCTTCTGATTAAGTTCGGAATTCCGACTTAATCAGAGTTTCCAAATTCCTAATGGAACGAGCAGTTCTATTTGGTCTTCCTCCCAGCGGCCATGGGGCGCGGTTTGGAGAGATCCCGTTGAATCATTTTAGCATGGTCGAGATGTTTTTGAACGACCGGCTCCGCGTTCTTCAGCGCGCCTTTTAGTTCCGGCGCCGTGGCTTTGGTCTCGAAATCTTTCACAATAGCGAGGACTTGCGTATGATCCGCAACGGCATCGTCGATATAAACGGTATCGAAGGCCATCGGCGTGGGCGCGGCATTGAACGAATTCATCTCGTCGGCAAGGTGCGCCGGCTCCTTGTCATCCGCGGGCAGTTGCGGCGTGATCTTCAATTTCTTCGCAAGATCCTTCTTTGCATTCCACATCTTGCTGTGATCGGAAATCATCATGTTGGCAAACCCTTTCACCTCCGGGTTCTTTGATTTTTGGAGCGCGAGCTTGCCCATCGCGATCTCCGCCGAATCGCCTTCCTCCAGAGCAGCGAGGATCGTGGTATCCGTAACCGGCGCGGCGACCGCGGCCGGCGCTGGGGGCGGGGGCGTTGCCACGGCGGTCGATTCCGCGGGATTGCCCGTCTGGGTATTCTTTGCACAGCCCACGAGCGTAAGCACGAGCCAGAGCGTGCCAAGAATGGCGATTAGCATGAGGTATTGCTCACGCCGTGCATGATGGGTCATGCGATTCGGATGAGCGAGCGGCAACAAGGATGGAAGTGTCTGCATAGTTCAGTTTCTAAAGTTATGAATTAATCCGGGCGTGACCCGAGGAAAGAAGTAGAGGGTGTAGCAAAATCCGCGCCGGGAATTACCCAAATTAATCTTACCGAAATAAAAGGCCCCTCCGAACGGGGAGGGGCTTTAAACGTTCTTGCGCCTGAGATTACTTTTTCACCACCATAATGCTTTCCACATCCCCATTATGGAAGGCAACCCGGGCGATATAATTACCAGGCGGAAGCTTCGAGCCATCGATATCGAATTCATGCTCGCCGGGATAAAGCACTTGCCCGATGCCGTTCGTGGTAACCGCGTGGCCCAGCACATCGAATAGCTGGAACGTGACGAGGCCATAATCAGCAAGCGTGAACTTTATCGCCGTCGATTGCGTGAACGGATTTTCGGTTGCATACAGCCCGGAAATGTGGACTTCTCCCGGCTCGATTGGCATGGGACTAACCACCCCCGCCTGCGGCCCGCGAAGAATCGAAAGACCAATATCGTCGATTGAGGGAACGGTCGTATCGGGATATGGCTCGATGGAACTATCTTTAACCGTATCCCTCCAAACGTTATACATTGCGCTTGGCCAATTCTTGAGAATTCCCGCCATCATTGCAGTCCACTCGGAGTTGCACCTCTGATGTTCTATAATGTATCTCACAACTGCTACGTCAGCGGCATCATAAATTCCATGACCAGGATAATCACTAAAGGTACTCAAAATCGCGAAGACGTCGGCGCAATACCAATCGGAATCCATTCGAAGATAGAGCACCGATTTCAGCCATTCCCTGTATTCATTGGGGATGAATAAGGCATTTGCGTCACCCGTGGCATTATTAAACATTGGTATCGCCTCGCGTTGGTTATAGCATAATGTAAGATATGCCTTCGCGGTATCATAAGCTGCTCTGTAAGCACCAGCACTTCGTAATATGCCCTGAGCATTGTCGATGGCATTACATTGGTCGGTCGTAGCCGTATCGGCTGTGTCAGCAGTTGGTTTTTCGCCTTTCTTCTTCGTACTTTCGCGGCTCCCGTAGCAGGTTATAAAAGGCGGCGAAGGAATGGAGCCAAGGACCGTAGGGGTTCCCAAAAACTGAGCATGCGCGGATGTAGCGCTCATCGAAACGACGAGCGCTGCTACCAAATAGATGATGCATTTCATCATCACTTTCTCTCCACTATTATGCTCTCCACATCCCCGTTATGGAAAGCAACGCGAGCAATATAATTCCCATTCGGAAGCTTCGAGCCATCAATATCGAACTCATGCTCGCCAGGATAAAGCACTTGCCCGATGCCATTCGTGGTTACCGCATGGCCTAAGACATCGAATAGCTGGAACGTGACGAGGCCATAGTCGGCGAGGGTGAACTTTATTGCCGTTGTATTCGTGAATGGGTTCTCCGTTGCATACAGCCCATTAATGTGGACGTCTCCCGCAGGAAGAGGCGAAGGCGCAACACTCGCTGGCATCCCGCGAAGGATTGAAAGCCCAATATCGTCGATCGAGGGAACTGTCGTGTCGGGATAAGGCTCCGTAAAGCTATCCTGAACGGTATCTCGCCAAACGTTATACATTGCATTAGGCCAGCTGGCGAGGTCTTGCGCAAACTTTGCATTCCATTCGGAACTGCATCTCTGATGTTCAAGAATGTATCGTTCAATTGCTACATCGCCGGCACCATAAACTCCATGGCCGGGATAATCATCAAAGGTACTTAACATCGCGTAAACATCGGCACAATACCACATGGAATCCGTTCGGAGATAGAGAACCGATTTCAGCCATTCTCGATATTCATTGAAGATGAGTAGGCGACCTGCGTCGTCAGTGGCACCCGAAAACATCCCCCAAGCATCCGGCAAGTTGTAGCACAATGTAAGATAAGCCTTCGCGGTATCATATGCTTGCTCGTAGTCACCGGCCCTTTCTAAAATACCATCCTCATTATCCATATACGAACATTCAGCGACCGAAGCAGTATCGGCTGATAGGTCTGTAGGTTGATTGCCACCCTTTTTCGTGATATCCCGGCTACCATAGCAGGCGATGCCGGGATTCGCTGGAACAGAACCGAGGAACGATGGAGTAGTGGTATCGGCAGTGTTATCATAATAAATACCCTCGAACTCCGGACTCTCACTGGTGGATGAGGTCGAGTAGCTGGACGGAGCATATGGTGATCCACCAACCTGATAGTAGTTATTATTTAGCGCACCACCATTGCCGAGCCCGATATGTGCCCAATCGAAGACATTGGTCGAGTTGGTACACCAGAAAAGACGGTCGGTGCTGCCATTATCAACGAAGGAGTTCATTCCATATACTACGCTTGTCGAACCGGTTCCCTTTTCATTCCCGATATTGAAGGTTACGCCTTTCGATGCAACGACTTCGCCGGAAGAATCCGTGCGATCGAGATTATTATTCTTAACCACGTTATAGCCTGCCATGTCACCCGAATGATCGGGATGAATGAGTCCGCGCATTTCAATCCCATAAATCACACCGTTTAAGAAATCCGCATTATTATTTATTCCAGGGCCTTGATTATCATGGATACTGTCCACGAGATACGCACCTTTATCATTAATACCGAAGATACTTCCCTGAGCCGAATGAGAAATATCATTCATCTTCTCGTAGCCCGTCCAGTAGCTCGTTGCGATTCCGGCGCCGGTTTCGGTCGTCACCCCGCCTGATGTAACAGGTCCATATCCAACATGGCTGATGACGTTGGAGCATATAAGAGTATTGGCGATTTTGGAATTAGAGGGTCCACCATCGAGCCTTGCCGAAGGATCGAGCAAAATGCCATAGGCATAGGTCGAAGTTCCATCGGTTCGCTCGCCGTTGATGGTGTCATTAGCAAGGACGGCGCTTGTATTTCGCAAGTGAATGGCTGCTTCGACCTTGTTGGTATTGCCAAAGGAGGAAGCGGTCGTAAAATTATTCCCGGAAATGTCGATCGGGGTTCCATACCTGCCGAGATCGCCGGGGATATTCGGGAGAAAATCTTCGAGAAGAATTCCATCGGAACTGTCTGTGGTGAAATGCTTGAAGTTATTGTCATCGAGGACAAAGTTATAGTCGACGACGGTATCTGGGGTGGAAACATCCCGGACCAGATGAATCGCCGCCGGGGTCATCACTGCCATTGGGATGGAATCGAACGTGCAACTTTCTACAAAAAGCGGTCGGGAGGGAATCGGGCTTGTAGTGTGAAGCTTCCAATATCCATACAGACCTATTTTGTTTATCGAAGAATTTTCGATATCCACTTCATCGAGCGGATCGTGCAGATAGATCAATGCCTGGCCGTTGATTGCGTTATTGGTGATGGAAGAAGAGTCCACACTGCTTGCAAAGGGACATTTGGTTTCTCCATTTAGCGTTAAGAGATCGAGCAAGCCCGTAACGGGTACCGCACTGCATGAGAGCGAGGTACGGTTCCATGAAATAGCTCCATCGATAGTGATGGAGCCATTATCCTGTGGGTTATGGTCAAGCCCTATTCCATTCTCCGAAACGATGGTGCCATAGCTCGAAATGAGTTGCGGGAAACCGGTAGTATCCTGGTTGGTCATTGCGAAATTACAGCCCGGCATGATGTTCAGCGTCGAGGAATCGAGTTTGAAGTCGCCGCCGGCGGTAAAGTTACCTCCGTAAAAATCGCAGGAACCGCTCAGGCCGATTTGTATAAAGTTCCTATTGCTGTCAATTGGCGGAGACTGGAAGGTGCCTCCGGAACTCGGAAATACGATGAGTTTTGCGAGTGTGTCCGTAGCCGTAGTCGTTCCAATGGTTAATCCGGCCGCGATAGCGTTCGAATCCGTTCCCGCGTTCCCAAAATAGAGCCATGCATGGTTCGCGGCGGTGGGCGCGGAGCTAAAAAGTATGGGGTCCGTCCACATCAGCACGTTTTTCCCCGGCTGGGTTTGCGCGCCTAAAGTTCCATTATGCCCTCTGCCATCGGCAACATAGTTATCGTAGGTCATGATCGTGGGTTCCTCGATGGGTTCGTCATAGGAGCGGCGATCCCGCGAATAATATTCGTTACTTCCGCCACCCCAGCGAATATGTATTCCGGCCTGGTTTACCGCCGCGCAATAATCATCAGAATTATGCGGCAAGAGGGGTAATGTATTGTTTGCCTGATTAATTACCGTTCGTGTGTCCTTCTGATAGGGAATGGGTGAGGTTGGCCACGCCACGCCGTTGTCGGCCCCTCGCGCGATCATTAGCCCCTCATTTGAGCCGCTTGTGATTTGATAGACACAATGAAATTCATCATAATCGCCAGTGTTCTGGCCATCGTAAGGGTTTGCGAAGGCCGTAATCTGAGTGCTAGGTCCGTAAGTGACCGTTTGGCTGCGTCCGCGAATCGGAAAAGCCTCCTCTGGAATGGAAGGGCTGTTGATGGGGCCATCGACAAACCAACCATACGTAGAATCACCCATTATAGGAAAGGTGCCATTCACCTCTTCGAAAAAATATAAACTGGTTTGGGTATTGGCGATGACATAATAGCCGATGACGTCCTTTTGCATTCCGGTTCCCCCCGGTTCCCACGCCCCTGAATCGTTCCTGGAAGATGCGACCATAATACGGGCGCGAACAGCCGGAGCTAAATCTACCAACCTATAATGATAGGGATAGTAATCGGTAGAGTCTGTCGGTATCATCACATAGGATGGAATGTACTCGTTAACGACGATTCCGCCGCCATTCACCGTGAGATGATGCACACTCCCGAAGTCATCGATATAGGCGACCTCGCATGTGGGGTAAAAGATACCGTTGGAGGGGAGTGTATTTACTCGCACGTCACAGGCAACGGTAGGCTGGGTCATGCCATCACCACCGGGAACACCGCAATTGCGGGTGTGCAGTTTTACTGGATATCCCAATGGCACGCTGCCATCCGAGAGGTTCACGCAGGTAAGAAAAATCTCCTCACCGGTCCAACACGAATCGGGATACTCGAAGTGGTACCATACGATGTAAAGATAATGGCCATCCATGGCAATGTCCCAATCTAGCGGAACGGGACACCTTTCGTCATTAACCGGCTCCATCTGCACAGGGTACCCTGGCTCCCCGGTTACCTGAGTGCTCACAAGCGGATACACATACTCCGGGCCGGTTATCACTTTTCGAATCGAGGTATCGTTGAGGAGATTATCGTTCCCGTTATTATAGGGAATCGCGACGGAAATATTATGGGATGCCACCGGCCCGCCCACCCGCGCGTCATTGAAGCCGGAAACGATGAAGCCATCGTAGGTGCTATTGAGGGTAACATACCGGACGCTTCCCAGAAGATTACGTGCGACTTTCGTATCAGATGCGCCGCAAGTACCGCTGTCTCCATGATAATCGCTCCCGCTGGCGATTATTCCATTCGGCATTACCGGGTTATTCAGGGTCTGTTCCTTTCCAAGCCCATTACCCGATAACTTCCACACGGGCGTCCCCGATGCGGCGTCTGTACCCGACAGCCATAACCCATAACCGTTGGCGGCCATGGCCTCAACCGTCTCATTATACGGTCTGGGACCATCGGAGTAGCTCGACGGCACAACTGAATCCGGGGCTGCCGGAAAATTATATGGCACCGGCGTGTAGGTCTGAGCGCGAAGACCCGTCGCGAGACTAAAAATGCAAGCGCACGCGAAGAGCGCGCGCGAAAGGGTACGGAAAGAGCTCATCGTTTTTCTCCTTATTAATTAGAGGTTTCTCATTATTAAGAACCTCGGAATATCTAAAAAGGTACACCCCACCCCAAGATTTTTCCCTGGGCCGGAATACAAAGATACGACAAAACCTCTACAGAGGTTGTAAAAAGCTTCTTTTTCTCTTAAACTTGCATGTGGATATTAAGAAGGTGGCAGCGGATAACATAAAATTTCTTCGTCAAAAACGTGGTCTCACTCAAGAAGCACTCGCTTTTGATGCTGATGTAGCAAGGTCGTACATTGGTTATATTGAACGCGCCGAAAAGACTATCTCTATAGTATCTCTCGCCAAAATCGCCAAAGCACTTGGCGTGAAGCCGGGCTTGCTTCTGGAGCCGGAGGCATACCGGCAGGTTTCCTAAGGTTATTTTTGAGATATTTTAGGAAATCTCTTGACTTTTGCATTTGTAGTGCTTATATTAGATGGGACTTTAATAGGCACCACTTGTCTTTGGAAGGCATCTTCATTGCTCATTGAAAACGGAAATAGAAATTGGCGAATTTGACGCAAGAGAACGCCCATTCATGAAAAATAAATGTGTTCGCGCGATCTTTGGGAATATTTTTTTTTATGGAAAAGCACATTCCAATGTCATTCATTAGATGACAATTCAAAAAACAAAATCGAGCACCTGTTGTCAAAGGAATATAGCATCCTATTCGGGAGCAGGTCATTGAAAAGGATGTGACTATTACCTAAACGTGGTGTTAAGATTCCGTAACGCAATTTTGCTTATCTTAAACTTCCATGAAATACATTCGTTTTTCGATCGTTTTAGGCATCCTCGGCCTGCTTTCGGCTTCGCTCATTACCTCCTCCTGCCGGCATACCTCCCCGACCGGTCCGACGGATACGACCATCGCTACCGATACCTCGAGCTGCTGCCACGGCCGCATCACGCTCACGGTGTATGATTCGGCGACGGGCCACGCGCTCGATGGCGGCAGCGCCAGCCTTTATGAGGACGATCAACTTGTCTCCACGAAGCCGATGAACGTCAATGGCACGGTGTGGGATGGCCTCTGCCCCGGACACTACCATTTCGCACTGTCGAAGGATGGCTATCATTCGACCGAATTCGCGCTCGATAGCCTTGGCTGCAATGCCACGCGGGAGGTGCATCATACGATGGTTGCTGAAACCACGAACCGCGGCGATTCCTGCTGCGGCGGCGTGGTGGAGCTTACGGTCACCGATTCCTTAACCAGCCATGGGATTTCGGGCGCCGAAGTCGTAATCTATTATAATGGCACCGAGCTTCGCAGTACCATTACCACCGATAATGGCAGCGCGCGGTTCGATGGCCTGTGCATGGGCAGTTACCGGATTACGATCAATCACGACGGATATAGCCAGGGCGTCATCGAATTCAACGAGGAGTGCAATGCCACGCATGGCTTCACGAAGAGCCTGCTTTCCACCACGACGACGAGCACCTGTGATACTGCCTCGCTCACCATTCATGTGCGGGATTCGCTCCATCAGGATACAAATATTAGCGGCGCGATGGTGACCATCCGCATCGACGGCCACAGCGACAATTTTGCCAGCGGAACGACCACGGACGGCGGCTACTATTATAGCGATCATAATTTGCCGGGACATACGACCTACATCGTGACCATTTCGAAGGATGGGTATAATACGAACTCCTTCGCCGTGCAAATCGGGGATTGCAAGAATTATGAGGAGCTGATTTATTTAAGTCCGCAGTAAGGGAAAAAATCGCAAACTAAAGTTCGCGCTACACGTTTATGACATTGTGACCATACAATACGTCCGCGAATTATACCAGACGCCATTCCTGAAGCTCGTCGCGCAGGCGAGCCGGGTGCATGAGGCGAACCATACATACAATGACATCCAGCGCTGCACGCTGCTCTCGGTAAAGACCGGCGGCTGCCCGGAGGATTGCGCTTACTGCCCGCAGGCCGCGCGGTATCACACCGGAGTCAAGGCCGAAAAGCTGATGCGTGCCGCACAAGTAATTGAGGCTGCGCGAAATGCGAAAGCCAATGGAGCGACCCGGTTTTGCATGGGCGCGGCCTGGCGCGAAGTGCGGGAAGGGCGCGATTTCGATGAAGTGCTCGAAATGGTCCGCGGCGTGACGGACCTTGGCCTCGAAGCCTGCGCGACTTTGGGAATGCTCACCGAATCGCAAGCTCAAAAACTGAAGGAAGCCGGTCTGTATGCCTATAATCACAATATCGATACCTCGCGCAGCTTTTATTCGGAGATCATTCACACACGCGATTACGATGACCGGCTGGAAACGATCCAGCATGTTCGGCACGCCGGCATAACGGTCTGCTGCGGCGGCATTATCGGCATGGGCGAAACCGATGACGACCGTATTCAATTTCTTTTCACGCTGGCTTCGCTCGATCCGCAGCCGGAAAGCGTTCCCATCAACGCGCTGGTCGCGGTTCCGGGAACTCCGCTGGCGGAGCAGGAACCCATCGATACCTTTTCGTTCGTTCGGACGATCGCATGTGCCAGGATTCTGATGCCGAATGCAAAAGTTCGCCTGAGCGCCGGGCGCTTGAGTCTTTCCGAAGAAGCACAAACGCTGGCATTCCTCGCCGGAGCAAATTCGATTTTCTTAGGCGATAAATTGCTTACGACTCCCAATCCTGAACCGGATGAGGATCATCGCCTCTTTGAAAAATTGGGTATGGAAGTACCCACGACGAACGTGGAAGTGCCAAGTGCCTGAGGACTGGCTTCGAAAATTGGATCGGGAACTGGAACGGCTCCGAGAAAAGGGCCGCTTTCGTTCGCTTCGGATGTATGCTGCTATGGAGGATCGCTCATCCATCGACTTCGGCTCGAATGATTATTTAGGATTTGCCGAAGACCGGAAACTCAAGGAGCAGGCGTTAGAATCGCTCCGCGCAAGCGCGCTTTCCTCATCGAGTTCGCGGCTTTTGCCGGGATATCATTCCGAGCATCTCGCGGCGGAAAAATATTTCGCAAATTTTGTCGGCGCCGAAGCCGCGCTATTTTTCAATTCTGGCTATGATGCGAATATGGCGCTCCTCACGACGCTTCCCACGCGCCACGATCTCATTCTTTATGATGAGCGCTCACATGCCAGTATTTATGACGGGGTCCATGCCTCGCTTGCGAAGAGCAGGAGATTCGCCCATAATTCCGCGAGCGATCTTGATAGAATATTGGAGAATCGGGAGCTATCGGGACAAATATTCGTCGTACTCGAAAGCGTGTATTCGATGGATGGCGATGTAGCGGAACTCGCGAAGATTGCAAATGTGGCCAGCGAATATGAAGCAATCATGATTGTTGATGAAGCTCATGCCACGGGAGTGTTAGGGCAGCGCGGGGAGGGGCTGGTCAAAGAAACGATCGGACGGAACAGCGGTATTCTTACGCTCCACACATGCGGCAAAGCATTGGGAGCAGCGGGCGCGTTTGTTGCGGGAAGCAGAACGGTCATGGAATTTCTTGTCAATAAAGCGCGGCCTTTTATTTATACGACGGCATTGCCGCCGATCATCCCATTGCAGATTTTAAATGCGGTGCGGCGGCTGGAATCGGAAGGCTCGGCACTCGCTCAAAAGCTGCGTGAACGCTCGGATTTTGTGCGGGCAAGATTGCGAGCATCGCTCGTGCATTGGAAAGTTACCGAGGGCGTAACGCCAATTATTTCAATTATTATTGGGGAGGATGAAGACGCGCTACGAGCCTCGCAAGCATTGTCGAAATTAGGGTTCGATGTTCCGGCCATTCGTCCGCCCACGGTGCCGGAAGGCTCGGCGAGGCTACGTATGAATATCAGTTTGCGGCATTCCAAAGAGGAACTGCGCGGCGTAGTCGAAAGTATCGTAGAGACGGAAGCGGAGATTGCAAAATGAAGAGCTTCATCGTCTCCGGCACCGATACCGGGATCGGCAAAACGCTGCTTTCGGCGATGCTTATGGCGGCGCTGCCGGAATATTATTATTGGAAGCCAATCCAATCGGGAATGTTGGATGGCACCGACAGCGAAGCGACCCGGCGCCTGTCTGGATGTTCGCCGAATCGAATTTTGCCGGAGGCGTATGTTTTTTCCGAGCCGCTTTCTCCCCATGCCGCCGCCGCAATCGATGGCGTAACCATCGAGAAGAAGAAACTGGGATTGCCTGATGCATCCCCGCTTCTCATCGAAGGCGCGGGTGGATTGCTCGTGCCGCTAACGGAGGATTTGCTATACATCGATATCTTTAAGTTCTGGGAACTTCCGGTTCTGCTGGTGTGCCGTTCGGGACTTGGAACGATCAATCATAGCTTGCTCTCGATTGAAGCTCTTCGCAAACGGGACATTCCAATTTTAGGCTGCGTGCTCATTGGGGAACGAAATGTTCCAAACGAGCAGGCCATCGAGCAGTATGGTGCTGTTGACGTAATAGGATATATTCCGCTCCTTTCCTCCTTCGAGCCTAATGCTTTGAAAAAAGTGTTTGAAACAACTCTCAAGGAATTCAAAAAAAAATCTATTTTCCGATAGTAATCCTGTGAATCCATCCAATCCGCGTAATCCAGAGCCTGCCCTGAGTCCGTCGAAGGGTTCCGGGTCCTGGATCGCCTTCGATGAACGCTACATCTGGCATCCTTATACGCAGATGCAGCTTGTGCCGCGCGCCATTGGTGTGGAGCGAGGCGAGGGCGCCTATCTTTATCTCACCGATGGCCGTCGGATTTTCGATTCGATTAGTTCCTGGTGGGTGACGCTGCACGGCCACGCCCATCCGAAAATCGCGCGCGCTATTGCGGAGCAGGCCGCAAAATTGGAACAAGTCATTTTCGCCGGTTTCACACATGAGCCTGCCGCGCGGCTGGCAAAAAAGCTGGTTGAAATTACTCCCGCCGGTCTCGACAAAGTATTTTTCAGCGACGATGGCTCGACGGCGGTAGAAGCTGCAATAAAAATGTGCCTGCAATACTGGAAACACCAGGGCGAAACCCGAACGGAAATACTTGCGCTCGAACATGCGTATCATGGCGATACGTTTGGCGCGATGTCGATTAGCGCGCGCGGGCCGTTCACAAAGCCGTTCGAGAAATTATTGTTTTCGGTGCGGAGACTTCCATTCCCGGCTCCGCCAGACGCGAAGACGGATGACGTTTCTATTTCCGAGTCGCACTTTCTCGATGAGATGCGCGAAGCAGCAAAACGCAATACCATCGCGGCCTTTATTTACGAGCCGCTCCTGCTTGGCTCCGGCGGAATGCTGACGTGGCGAGCGAGCGTGCTCGAAGCGGCGCTTGGCATCGCAAAGGAATTTGGCATTTTGACCATCGCGGATGAAGTGCTTACCGGCTTTGGCCGCATGGGAACGATGTTCGCGTCCGACATGGTCTCTCTAAAGCCCGATCTGATGACGCTTTCGAAAGGCATCACTGGCGGATTTCTGCCGATGGGCGTGACGATGGCCACTTCTAATATCTTCGAAGCATTCCTTAGCAGCGACCGCGCGCGGACTTTTTTTCATGGACATAGTTACACCGGCAATCCGATCAGCGCGGCGGCGGCGCTTGCTTCGCTCGAAATTTTCGAGGAAGAGCCAGTCTTCGAGCGGATCGCGGCCATTATGTCGGCCCACGCTATGTTTGCTCCGACGCTTGCAGCAAAGCATAATTTAATGCAACGTCAAATTGGAACGATAGCCGCATTCGAACCGAAGGTAAGCACCGGTTATCTGAGCAGCAAATCCCTGGAATGGGGCAGCCGCGCGCTGGAACTGGGCCTGCTCCTTCGTCCGCTGGGCGACACCATTTATTTTCTGCCGCCGTATGCTTCGACACGAGACGATCTCGAATTCGCGTATGACACCGTTGATCGAATCCTCGGGGAAGCCGTGTAGCACCGGGAGTATACTCCCGGTGCTACACGGCTGATCCCTCGCGGCCTCTGGACGGGCGATCAACTTCCCCTGAAACTTTCCAGAGTTCGTATGGCTTCCTATTAGAGTAATCAGATCCCAACCAGAAAAATCAGCACAATTAGCGTAAACCACGTTTGAATCCCATGAAAGTATCCACACATACAAAAAGCATTTTAGACCTTGATCCCTCGCGGCCTCGGGACGGGCGATCAAGCCCCATTCCATCCGCGACGACTGGCACAACGGAGCCGCGGTTCGAAGAATTGTGGCCGGTCGATTATTTAGAAACGTTTATGCAGCGCGCCGATCCACTCGCGGATCGCATCATTGAGGCGCTCTACGCCGAAGGCCGCGCCGATGCGGAAAAGACGGGCGATCCTTCGAACCGTCCGCGCCGCGCGTTACAATTTCTGAATGTGCTTATTAATCAGATGGCGATTCCCGATCCGGAAGTGGAACATCCGTTTCCATCCAATCCGGATTATACATTGAATCCCGAATCCCGTGAAGCGCTACGGGTTTTCCTTCGCGAATCGAGGAAGCTTCCAGCGTGGGCCGATCCCGAGCTGATCGCCCAGGCGCAAAAACTTTTTAGCGATAACCCGATTGTCGCTTATGTTTTGTTAGGCTGCATTTCGATCCCGGTACTCTATACCTGCGGTCGCGGAGGGATCCAAGTGCTTACACTCACCGATCAACTCGTGGACAAAGTCCGCCGGCGGCTTATCGAGACGTCCATGATGGTTCTCAGCGTGATGCGGAACGGGTCCTTCACCACGAATTCTAAAGACTCCAGCCTCACCGATCCGCTGCCGGCCGGCATCGAGGCGATTCTCCGAGTCCGCCTACTGCATGCGACCACGCGGACTGTCATCCACGAATTCTGGAAAGACGGAGTGAAGGATCGAGCAAACGATACGCCTGGGGAACCCAGCAAGGTCCGAAAATATCATGGCGTCGATGCCGATACAATGTGGCGCGAAGAGTGGGGCATCCCGATTCATCAGCAATACCTGGCCGGGACCCTCATGACGTTCTCCTACATTAGTTTATATGGCCTTACTCTGCTTGGCGTCGAAACGAGCGACGCGGAAAAAAAGGCCTACATGCACTTTTGGAATGTGTTCGGATATATTCTCGGCATCGACGAAAGCCTGTTGCTCACGCTCGATTTTCCGCGCGCGAAGCGAGCAGTCTATGAAAATGGAAAACCAATTCACGTCGCTACCGGAGTGGAGATGTACGAAGCTGGCCGCGTGCTCTATACTCGGATGATGGATTTGAATCGCTCGCAGGATGCCGAAGCTATTCAAGCGGGGCGCATGCTTACCAAAGGCATGTGTGATTATTTGGCCAGCGTCCTTAAACGCCGGCTCAAGTTGGGGCGGGTCATGAACTTCACCTATATCCCGCACATACTAATGACGATGCTGCTTTCGAAGGACGATCTCGATTTGCTCGGCGTCAAGACGACCGTGGTAGAACGAATGTTCATTCCCCTGATCCTTGCTCTCTTTTGGATTCGCGGACTCTTCTCGAAGGCTCTGGGAAAGCCGGCCAACCTCATCGCCAACCTACTGACGAAGGTGCTGCAGAAGGAATACCTCGAAGTGTACGAGGAAATAAGGAAGCAGCCCGGTGTTCGCTATCCCGGTATCCCGATGGAGTTCCAGGAAAAATGGGGACTGGTGAAGACAGTTAAGAATTAGGAGTTAAGAATTAAGAATTAAGAATAAAAAAGGAGTGCCAATTACTCTTAAGGAATCTCTGATTAAGTTCAACCTGTCATTCCGAGCGGAGCAAATTCGACCGAAGGGAGAATTTGCGGAGTCGAGGAATCTCTTGTTTTACCAAAGATTCCTCGACTTCGCAATAATTCGCTAACGCGAATTATTGGTTCGCTCGGAATGACAGGTTGAACTTAATCAGAGATTCCTTAACTCAAAACTCTTCAGGCTGGCGCGCCGTAAGCCAAATCCGTAATCGCCTGAGGTTGATCGCCCACGATTAGCGGGACAAGTTTTGTTGATGCTGCAACCACCTTTGGGCGTTCTTCTATCGCGTTTAGTTTTTCGCCGCGGCTGGCATCGAAATAATCCGTATTGGAGAATGCATTCTGCGCGCTCCAATATCCGAGGCGGCGATAACTTTCGAATTGATCTTCCGAGAACCACTGATTTGCAGTCGATTGCTGGGGAAAGTCGGCGAACTGCAATCCATATTGAAGCACGTCCGCCGGTTCGTCCCCCACGAGGATCGGCTTGAGAACAAGGATCGCGCCTTCGCGATACTTCGATCGTTCTTCGGCCGAGAGACCCTCATCCCAATTGGATCCCCAGAGCGTGCGAAGATGCTCTTCGCTGTATTTCACGGTTCCGCGGAGCCAGTGCGAACTGGCAAGTTGCCGGCTCATACTTGTCATATCTTTCAGGCCATCCAAATCGAACTCCACTCCGAAATCAATGCGGCAGCGCCGGAGTGCGTTGCCTAAATCCTTGAAATGTGAATTCGGATCGGCGCCATTATCGCAGAGGACAATATAGCGGCAGCCGCGCTCGATAAGCGGATAGAGTCCGGTGTTATCGAAATGGCCGCCGTCGGTTAGATAACAAAACGCGCCGAAGCCAGTGGTTTGGCTGAGCGATTCCTTCAGTAAATAATAGGGCCAGAGCGTGGGCTGATCCTCGCGCCAGCGGGCGCGACCGGGATTCGCGGCCCAATATCCCAGGCGAACATTTAGCAAGCTCATGAGCATCGTCGTCGCACCGGAGACCTGATTACTTCCCATGTTCGGACTGGCAGCCGCGCCGGATATGGCGACTGCGGTTCCCAAAGTCATCGTGCCGCCCATATATTCTTCCGTGGGCCGGTAGCCCGTCGTAACCGAACCGCAGTGACGTTTCGAGAAGATAAAATTCGAAGCATGCCGCTGCGCAGTTTCGAGCGATTTGGTGCCAAGGAGATTTAGCGTCGTGTTGATGAGATGATACGGCGCGCCATTCTCGCAAGTGGCGAGCGATGCAAGTGGAATGTCATCATTCGGATGGACCTCGCTAATCGAGCCATGATCTCTCCACCAGTTTGAAGCGCCGAGATAGGCGCGGACGATGCGGTCGCGATAGAATGCGTGGATCGAAAGCGCATTGGGATCCAACCGCCAGCCGATGAAAATGACCAAACCGAATGCAATCGACACCAGGATTTCGAGCACATGCGTAACGCCCCAGTGCGGGTCTCCGGGAAGCGAAGGAATTAGAAGAAAGAGCGTGCAAAGGGTGATGTTGATTCCTAAGAGAATGCGAGGCATGTGATTGGCGCGCCGGCCCGGTTCAGGAGCGCGAACGCCCCAAACCAGATCGATCAGAAAAACCATCAGTGTCGCTCCGATAGCGACAAGAAAGAGATGGTCGATGGGTAACGTTGCAACTTCCACGAAGCCCGCCACCAGAATGATCAGGAGTACCGAAAATCCCAGAATGAAAATCGCCGCGGAGCTTTGCATGAGAATTTGGCGAATTCGGGAGTTCCCTGTAGCGGGTTTGAGTGGGTCGAGTGACGGTTTGGCTGCACCTGGAGTTGCCCCATCGGCATCATTGCTATCAGCAGCACGATTTTTTTGTTCTTGCGAATATTGCCAGGCAATGATTGCCCACACGAGTAGCGGCAAACCTAACCATATTATTCCGAAGTGGAATGTCTGCGAAGGATAAATGAGCACCACCACCATCATGGCCAGTTGCACGATGATAACTCCGCTCAACAGGATGCCATTAAATCGCTGGGTTGATCGCCCATCCCGAGTCCGGAAGCGAAGTTCCTGAATCGCGTAATAGAGCGAAGTCCAACTCAGAAGCCACATCGCGAAGATAAGAGCGATGAGATGAGTGTTCGTTTTTTCTCCCGAACGAAAGACGATGTCCTGAAGCACCCAATGGCTGGTCCATGAAATTCCACAGAGGAGGAGCAGCAGAATAAGCGGCGGTGCCATGCCGATGAAGATGCTCTTCAACTTGCTGGTAGGTTTGCCCCCGCGTGCTGGAGTCCCCGCTTGTGCCGTCGCACTCCTTGCCGCGAATCCAGTTCCCGCCAATGCGCTAACGATTGTGGCAATGCCGGCAGCGCGAGCGAGCGTTTGCCCGAAGTCCCAGGTGTGATCCGAGTGATAAAAGAAAAGGTAATTGATTATTTCGTGTCCGAAGCCGCCGAATGCAAGCAGAACCGTGATCAAAAAAGCCCCGAGCAGCAATCGCTGGTGAAAGGAGACGATTCGTGCCCGCCGGATTTCGAGAAGTTTTGCAAGCTTTTGCCAATATTCCCGTGTCAAGGAGGATTGGTTACCCATGGAGCGGCGATTGTCTTTCCAAAAGGAAGAAGCTTTATCCCACAAGACGAGGTTCAGTAGTATCAGGGCGCCGGCAATCCATGCAATTTCAAATCCTGAATCGGCCGTAGCAGCCCATTCCGGTTGCGCATCGATCCCGACCATTCGCGGCACGAGCCAGCTAAGGCCCTGAAATACCAGAAGGCCGCCGATAAACGCATAGATACCCTGGAGTATATTGCCGCCCATCGGTTTATTGCCGCTGTTCAGCATCCACAAACAGATTAACAGGGCAATCCAGCCAATGCACATAACGGGTATGCGGCTTGCCCAGACCGCGCGCTCAGCGAGATAGCCGAGATGGGTTCCATTGAAAAGTAAGTTATCCCTCGTCTTGGTACGATGCGCGATTAATTTGGATTGCAAACTTGCGAGTTTCACACGAACGGAATCGACATCCGGGTCGAGCGCAACTCTGTAGGAATGGCTCGCCCGCTCGAAGGCAATGGGAGTGATACCACCCGCGCGGAATGCAGAATCTGTGCGGTGCCATTCGTTCAAGCCCTGTTCGATGCGGCTGAGTTCCGCTGTAAGAAGCATCGTCGACGATCCCGGCGAGGAGCGCTTATCGCCGACATCCTGGACAATCGCGCTATCGACTTTCTGAAGCGAATCGATGTTGCGGTCAATTTCGACGAATGGATTCTGAATCTGTTCAGACACGGCGATCCTCCGAAGGTGGTGAACGGGAGTTAAAGCAATTATTCCCGTACCCCCGTGAACCATGCTGTCCAAACGCTCGGCGATTTTCATATCGAACGCGATGTTCGCGGCACGTGCATCATCCTTCGCGAAGTGGGAATAGGGATAGAGAAACTCCATCTCCGCATTCGGTTGGGCGGTGAAGTAGGACTGCGCCAGCAACACGGCCGCGAAGAGCATCGGCAGCAGTACGAGCCAAGTCAGAATGAGATTTCGAGAAATAACGGCATTCGCGCGCCACGTATCGCCGGAAAGAAAGCCTTTGATCGGCGTAAGATAATTGCTGAAAAGTCGCAGGTGGTGAACCGGATCGATGACCGCGCGGCGCTCGGCGTCTTGTAACGCCGTCGCCCGGCCAGTACCCATTTCTGCCAATGTCGATGCCGGCGAGGACACCGGCGCTAAAGGTTGTAGTGCATCGCGTTCCGGCTGTGTTTTTTCATCGGGAGGAAAAAATTTCTCTTCCTGCGCTGCAGCAGAATCGAACGCGCGCGAAGCCCAGGCACTCCACCATCCACCCGTGAATCCGCCGCCGGAGACCGTCGAGAGATAATCGAACGCGCCGAGCAACCCCAATTTCTTCAGGGCCTGAAGGGCGCCGAGCGAGGTCGTAGCGCTACGAATCCCGCCGCCCGAAAGCGCGAGACCCGCAAGCTCTTTGCGATCAATAGCATCGGCATGTTGCTCGGTACCATTCTTCTTTTGCCGCTTTGCGATTTCCTCTAACTCGGCGGAAAAGACATCTTCAAAAGAATCCGGCGATATTTTTTGCATCTCGACTGCGATTAACTCTGGCGATTATGTTAAACTCTTATGGTTACGAAGACAAGTATCGAGCTAACAGAAATAAGCCGCCCGCCGGTGCCCCCGAAATCGAAGGCCCAGCATTTCCGCTGGGCCTTTCGCGTGGGCACCTTTGCCGCGCGGCGCGGCTTTGAACGTGCGAACCATCATGCTCCCGAAACGGCTTCTCGCACTCACCCTCTTCGCCGCGCTCGCGACGATGCACGCCGGTGCGCTGCGCGCGCAGTGGGTGCAATGCAATGGGCCGAGCGGCGGAACGGTAAATGCGCTCGCGTCGATGGATCCATACGTCTTCGCAACGACGAGCGGTGGACTTTATCGCTCGACCAATAACGGACGGAGTTGGGCCCTTGTCCAAAGCGGAATAGCAGATAATCCCGGAATTGCTATCGACGGCAAAACAATTTACTTTGCCAGTGACCGGCTCTACGTGTCAGAAGATAGTGGCACGACCTGGACCGTTCTCGATTCACTCCCTTGTTCGGCTGGCCAACTTGCAGTAATGGGACGCTATCTTTACCTCTGCTCATTCGAGGGTCTCTATCGCACATTGGACCGAGGCCAGACCTGGGAAAGTATTGGCGACTTTTTCAACAAAGCCATTCTTGTAAAAGATGGCAATCTTTATGTTGGCCGAATGTCATCCGGCCTTTACCAATCATCCGATTCCGGTTCCACATGGACCTTGATCGAGGGGAATTCGAATTCGATTATGGATGGTGCGAGCATCGAGGCGCTCACCTTCGCCGGTGACGATATCTTTGCTGGCGGCTATTATGCCGAGGGGTTTTTCCGTTCGACCGATAATGGCGTCACGTGGGATACTTCCGATAATGGGCTCCCGAATGCACACTTCTCCAACGGCATTGAGGACAATTTTCCCACCATTTTTGGCCTCTACCTCGACGGACACAAATTATTCGCCGCCGCAGCCGATGGTATCTACCTTTCTCTCGATAGCGGCGCAAGCTGGTCACAAATATCTTCCCAGCCCGCACAAACGATAGTGCGCTCCGGCGGCAATCTGCTGGCGGGGACATGGGACGTAGGAATTTTACTTTCCTCCGATGATGGCGCAACCTGGCATCCGAGTAGCGATGACATGCAAAATACGAATGTCACTTCGATGACTTCGATTGGGACCCATCTTTTTGCTGCAACCTATGGAAGCGGCGTATGGAGCAGCAACGATAGCGGTACAACGTGGAACCTGCTCGACTCCCCCCTCGCACCGCCGTCGGCGGATGGTTTTGTCACGATCGATACGACGCTGTTTGTCTTTTCGGGGTTCGAACTTTTCACATCTCACGACTATGGCATAACGTGGGATACGATCAGAATACCAGGATACTGGCCTGCGGCAAGCATAGGCTCTGCGCTTGTTAGTAATCGGGATCAAACGATGCTGCTTTCGACCGACCAAGGGGCAACTTGGGAACCGAGGGGAACAGTCTTAGGAAATGCCTTAGCATGTTTGACCCAAATAAGCGGCGTACTCTATTCGGGCTCCGGCGATGAGGGCTACGACGTTTCTGCTTCCACCGATAGTGGCCTAACGTGGAAAATAATCCCGCTTCCGCAAGACGACTATGGTACAAATATAAATAGTATCTGTCCGGCCGGGAATTATCTCTTTGCCGCCACGGGCGCCAATATTGACTGGCCGGGTTTTGGTATTCTCCGAAAAGCAAATTCCGATACCAGTTTCTCGTTTGCAAACGGGAATCTTCCCGATCTGAGCAATATGGCAGCCGCTTCAATTGTATCCATTGACTCTACTATCTTTTTGGGGACGCAACCTGCCGGTGCCATTGGCCCTGGTGAGCAAAGCCCGGGCATATTCAGTTCATCGGACTTTGGTACATCCTGGCAAACTCACAATGAGGGGTTGGTTGACCTGAATACGAATGTACTTCTTGTTTTTCCACCCTATATTTTTGATGGAACCCAGAGTGCCGGTTTATGGCGCCGTCCCCTGTCTGAAATGACCGGCCAAAGCGCAGTTCGAGATGTAGAACGAGATACCGCATCGATCTCTATCTACCCCAACCCCTTCTCCGAATCCACCACCATTACATTCACCCCTGAAGCGAGCTGCTACGCGGATGTCTCCATCGTAAATCTCCTCGGAGTGGAGGTCGCGCATCTCTTTTCGGGCGAGCTTGCGGCTGGGGAGCATAGCTTTGCGTGGGGCAAGCCTGCCGGCTTGCCCGATGGAATGTATGAGTGCCTCGTCCGGATGAATGGGCGCGTGGAGACGCTGCCGGTGGTGCTGGCGCGGTAAGTGTCTCTGGCAATGTGTGCCGGGAAGCGCGGCTTCCCGGAGAAGGGGTCAAGGAAGCAGCGCTTCCTTGCACACAGCTTAAAAAAATTTCAAGAAATATTTCGGAACCTCATGGCGCTTGCTTTTATAGTGCCTATATTAGCACGCTCCTGCGATAGAACCTATGTGCTATGATAAAAATGGGAAAGGATAGGTACTCGAAGTTAATGTAATTTCTAATGTATGAATAGCGAATTCAAAAAAAATTGAAAAATTGGCGAATTAG